>Ga0164243_10007146_pt1 | contig 16733 bp, 13 predicted proteins | sample OricompcompostOP_FD_108781 | JGI IMG/M metagenome (GOLD analysis project Ga0164243, IMG submission 108781) | Organic Plus compost microbial communities from Emeryville, California, USA - Original compost - Organic plus compost (OP) | ecosystem: Engineered > Solid waste > Mixed feedstock >... | reverse complement strand
CCCTTCGCCTGCAGCGAAAACAAATGCGCGTAATGCCCATTGAGCTGCATCAGGGCATCATGCGAGCCGCGCTCGATGATGCGTCCGTCTTGCAGCACGATGATCTGATCCGCCATGCGCACGGTCGAAAAGCGATGTGAGATCAGGATCGCGATGCGCCCCTTCGTCAGCGTGCGGAAGTGCTCGAAGATCGTCGCCTCCGCGCCCGCATCCATTGCGGCCGTCGGCTCGTCGAGCACGAGGATGTCCGCACGCGAGCGCATGAACGCGCGCGACAACGCAATCTTCTGCCACTGCCCGCCCGACAGCTCGCGGCCGTCGTTGAACCATTTGCCGAGCGGCGTGCGATAGCCTTCCGGCAGATCGGCGACGATCGGCGCGGCCATGCCTTTTTCGCTCGCATCGCGCCAGCGCGCCTCGTCCTCGAAATACTGCACGTCACCCGCGCCGATGTTCTCCCCGAGCATCAGCTGATAGCGCGTGAAGTCCTGAAAGATGACGCCGATGCGATCGCGCAGCGCAGCCTCTTCCCAGTCACGCAGGTCCTGGCCGTCGAGCAGGATGCGTCCCGACGTCGGCGAATACAGGCGCGTCAGCAGCTTGATGAGCGTCGTCTTGCCCGAGCCGTTCTCCCCGACGAGCGCGAGCGATTCGCCAGGCCGGATGTGCAGGCTCACGTCGATGAGCGTCGGACGTTCGGCGCCCGGATACGTGAAGGTGACGTTCTCGAAGCGAATGCCGTCGTTCGGCTGCGGACCATGGACGATCGTGCCGACGCGCGCTTCGACCGGCGTTTCGAGATAGTCGTACAGCGTCGACAGATACAGGTTGTCTTCGTACATGCCGCCGATCGCGGAGAGAATCGACGACACCGCCGCCTGGCCCTGCCGGAACAGCATCAAGTACATCGTCATCTGGCCGAGCGTGATGCGGGTTGCGATCGCCGAGAGCGCGATCCACGCATAGGCGCCGTAAAGCGTCGCGGTTGCGACCAGCCCGAGCAGGAAACCCCAGGTGTCGCGGCGGATCGTCAGATCCCGGTCTTCCTTGTAGAGCTTGCGAAAGATCCCGCGATAGCGCTCGAGGAACAGCGGCCCGAGCCCGAACAGCTTCACTTCCTTCGCGTGATCCTCGCGCGCGAGCACCGTCTCCAAATACAGCTGCATGCGCGTTTCGGGCGAGCGCCACAGGAACAGGCGGAACTTGTCTCCCGAGAATTTCGCCTCGGCGAGAAACGCAGGCAGGCCGGCGAGGATCAACAGCACGACGGCCCACGGCGAGAACTTCACGAGCAGCACGCCGAAGCTCGCGAGCGAGACGACGTTCTGTCCCAGGCCGAACGTACGCATGACGAGCGACAGCGGCCGGCTCGACGCTTCGCGCCGGGCGCGCGTGAGCTTGTCGTAGAAATCCGAGTTCTCGAAATGCGTGAGATCGAGCGTCAGCGCCTTCTCGAGAATCATCACGTTCACGCGCTGCCCGAGCTGCGCGCGCAGCAACGACTGACACAGCGAAATACCTCGCTGTGCGCCGGCGGTCGCCGCGACGAGCAGGCCTTCGACCGCGACGAGCAAGAGCGCATGCGAGGTCGCGGCAGGGCGGGCCGCTTCCGCCGCATCGATCGCCGCGATCACCGCATCGACGATCAATGCGCCCACGTAGGCGACGCCCGCGGGCAGCGCACCGGCGAGAATCGTGAGCACGCCGAACGCGAGGCTCAGCGTCCGGCTCGTCGTCCACACGAGCTCCATCGCGCGGCGGCTGTAGGCGAAGACGCCGAGGAAACCTCGCGCGAGCTCGGGTTTGGAGACGGCGGGGCGCTTGCGCGGGTTCAAAGCGCCCGCCTTCGGTGTGAGTGAGTCGTGTACGCAGTCATGGACCCACAGAATATCAGGGGCGTTTGGGCGATCTTCAAACGCGGGGCGCGTTGCGTTGGGAGGGGGTGAGGCAGAGAATTCGGGCGGGCCCCCCATCCCTGACCCTTCCCCCGCTCGCGCGAGGGAAGGGGACTGGAAGAGAGTTATGGCGAACGATCCCAAGAGTTCGAAGGACGGGAAAGCTCCAGCGGAGCGCGCCGATGCGCCTTCGAGCTCCGACGAGCTCAAGCCCGAAGGCAAGCGCTCCGGCCGCGTGAGCTTCGATTCGCGCGGCAATTCGGTATGGGAATGGCAGCTCGAAACCGGCGTCTACAGCCGCGATGTCAGCACGCAGAAATTGAAAAAGCTCGATCTCGGCGATCTGTCGATCGCGGAATCGGCGATCCGGAAAGGTCCGTTGGCGTTCGAAGAAGAAAGCGGCCGCGATCCGGGCGGCGGGTTCAATCCATACGATCGCGGTTCACGCAACGAGGGCTCGAACCCCTACGACAACGCGCGCAATGCCGGAGATCGAATCGCAGCCAAGAACGCGCCGCAGTCTGCCGAGCGGCGGCCCAAGTCGCTCGATGAGCTGCGCAAGCTGTCGGAATGGATCAAGCAGCAACGCAAGACGGATCGGAACGAGAAGTAGCCTAGCCGACGCGTCGCACCGGCACCGCGCGATCTCCGCGCAGCACGCCGACGATCTCCACCAGCTCCTCGACCGAGCGCGGACGCGTGTGCAGCGATTCCGCTCGATACTGCAGCGACGTGCGGCACCGGCCGCGCTCATCGAGAATCAACACGAACCGATCGTGCAATGCCGCGAGCTGCGTCGCGAGCGCGCGCTCGGCCAGGTCGATGACGCGTTCGCACCTCGCGTCCAACACCACGACCGCATCGTCGTTCACCGCGTGATCGAGCCAGTTCGGCGTCACGTGCTCGAGCGAGTCGCAGAACGTAATCGGCCGCACGCCCGCCGCGAGCAAGCCGTCGGCGACGCGGTTCGTGAATCCGCTCGGCGTTCCGGCAGACGGCGCGAAGTCGTCCGGATGCGAAAACACCGCGCCCCACTGGCCGTTCAACCAATCGCGCAGCGGCACGATGCGCTCGTGTGCGAGCTCGGCCATCGCCGCGTCGTTGCGCGCAAGAATCATGGTCGCCATGAATGCTCCGGACGATGCAGGCCGTTCAGCGTTGGGTGTAGATCTGATCGAACGAGGCGCCGTCCGCGAAATGATCCTGCTGCGCCTTCGCCCAGCCGCCGAAGTCCGCGATCGTGACGAGGTTCAGCTTCGGAAACTGCGCCGCGTATTTCGCCGCGACCGTCGGGTCGATCGGCCGGTAGTAGTTGCGCGCGATGATCTCCTGCCCCGCCGGGGAATAGAGGTGCTGCAGGTACTCGGTCGCCGCTTCGCGCGTGCCGCGGCGAAGCACGATCTTGTCGACGACGGCGACCGGCGGCTCCGCGAGAATGCTCAGGCTCGGCACGACGATCTCGACCTTGTCGGCGCCGAGCTCCTTCACTGACAGGAACGCTTCGTTCTCCCACGCGAGCAGGACATCGCCGAGCCCGCGTTGTGCGAACGTCGTCGTCGCGGCGCGCGCGCCGGTATCGAGCACCGGAACATGCTGATAGAGGTTGCGCACGAATTCCTTCGCGGTCGCGTCGCTCCCGCCCGGCTGTTTGCGAGCCCACGCCCAGGCGGCGAGATAGTTCCAGCGCGCGCCGCCCGAGGTCTTCGGATTCGGCGTGATGACCGCGACGCCCGGCTTCACGAGATCGCCCCAGTCCTTGATGTGCTTCGGATTGCCCTTGCGCACGAGGAATACGATCGTCGAGGTGTAGGGCGAGCTGTTGTGAGGCAGCCGCGACTGCCAGTTCACCGGCAGCAGCTTGCCGTTCGTGACGATCGCATCGATGTCGCCCGCGAGCGCGAGCGTGACGACGTCGGCAGGCAAGCCGTCGATGACCGTGCGCGCTTGTTTGCCCGAGCCGCCGTGCGATTGGCGGATCTCGACGTCCTCGCCGGTCTTCGCCTTCCAGTACTTCACGAACTCCTTGTTGTAGTCGAGATAGAGCTCGCGCGTCGGGTCGTAGGACACGTTCAGGAGCGTCGTCGCGGCGTGGACCGCCGGTGCGGCCGCGAGCAGCACGCCGCAAGCCAGCGCGGCGAGGCGCGATCGGATCTTCAGTGAAATGTGCGAATGCATGGCATCGAACCTCAGAACGAAAACTTGAGCGTCAGGCCGTATGTGCGCGGGTCGCCGGGCTGGCCGATCACCAGACCCGTGCTGCCCGACTGGGTCGCGAGGTAATCGAAGTACTCCTCGTCGAATGCATTGCGGACCCAGCCGTAGATTTCCCAGCCGTCGAAGCCGCGGATGCCCGCGCGCACATGCGCGAGCGAATAGCCGTCGACGTCCGTGTAGATCGAGCGCGACGGATTCGATGAGAACTTCGAGCGGTAGCTGCCATCGACGCCGACGAACGCGGCGCCGTCGCGGCCGAGGCCGACGAGCGGCAGCTCGTACTGAAAGCCGTACGAAAACGCCCATTTCGAAATGCCGGGCAGCCACTGGCCCGAGATGTCGCACGAGGCCGGACTGAAGCCGCCCGGTGTTCCGGGCGCGCTCGGCGGATTCGCCGCGGATGCCGCGCTGCCGCCCGACAGCTCCGGCGGGCACGGCGCGTCCGGAAACTTCGTGTACTCGTGATCGGTGAATGCGGCATTCACGTAGACGTTGAGCTCCTGAATCGGACGCACCGCGAAATCCACTTCGACGCCGCGCACGCGAATCTCGTCGGCGTTTGCGAGATAGCCGCGAATCACGTTCGCCTGGCTGTTCGTGACCGTCGCTTGATAGTCCTCGATCTCGGTCCAGAAGGCCGCGACGTTCAGCGTGGCCTTGCGCTTGAACAGCTGAGTCTTGAGGCCTGCTTCGTAGTGATTCACGGTTTCCGGGTCGACCGTCTCGACCGCGGTGATCGGCCGATTCGCGGCGTCGAGCGGCAGCCCGGACAAGTTGATGCCGCCTGACTTGAACGAACGCGCGTAGGTCGCGTAAGCGAGCACGTCGTCGCTGATGTCATAGGACACGGTGAAATCACCGGACACGTTCGTGTCGCTGAATTCAGGCTCGTAGCTCTGAGGCGCGAGCACGCCGAGCTGCGCCGCCGTGAGCGGCGTGTTCGTCGCGTTCGTCACCGTCGCGATGTATTTGCCGTCCTTCTTGTCGTAGTTCACGCGCAAGCCGGGCTGCAGACGCAGGTCGTCCGTCACATGCCATGTGAGCTGACCGAACGCGGCGACGCTCGTGTTCTTGAGCCCGATGTCGTTGGACGAGCGCAGGCCGTTCAAGATCGAAGGATCGTTCGCGTTCGCGCCGCTCAACAGCCAGCGGCTCGCGAGCGGCCCTTGCTCCTGCACGCCGGCCGTGTCGATCGTTTGATAGAAGCCGTACAGCCCGACGACGTAGTCGAGCCGCTCGGACGTTGCGGCGTAACGCAGCTCCTGCGTCCATTGCCGCTGCTTCGACGGATTCTGCGAGATGGTGGTGATCGGCAGGCCGATGAAGTCGCGATCGTTCGCGGGACCCCAATCCCATTTGCGATAGGCGGAGACGGACGTGAACCGGCCCGGCCCGACGTCCCATTCGGCCAGGATCGAGCCGCCGCCGAAATGCTGCTCCGCCGACAGCTCCGCATCGATATCGGTCAGGCGGTCGAACGGATCGAAGCTCGGCGGTCGATAGTTGCCGGAGGCGGCCGAGAGCGCGGCGAACTGCCGATTGAGCGGCCGCTGCGTCGATCCCGTGCGCACGAACACGGTTCCATAGCCGAGCGGATCCTGATGCGTGTAGTCGGCCGACAGCGTGATGTTCAACGAATCGCTCGCCTTCCAGAGCAGCTGGCCCTTGAAGCCGAGGTTGTCCTGTTCGTTGATGTGCTCGTGCGTCGTGACGTTGTAGATCGTGCCGTCGCGCTGCGTGAACGAGGTGCCGAGCCGCACGGCGACCGAGTCGCTCAGCGGGCCGGACACCGAGCCCTTGCCCTGGACGAAGTTGTAGTTGCCGTAGGTCAGCTCGCCGCGCGCTTCAGGGGTGAACGTCGGCTTGCGCGAGGAGACATTGATCGCGCCGGCGGTCGTGTTCTTGCCGTACAGCGTGCCTTGCGGCCCGCGCAGCACTTCGATCTGATCGACGTCGAGAAAGTCGAAGGTCGCGGTCGAGCTGCGCGCGTAGTAGACCTGATCGATGTAGATGCCGACGCCCTGCTCGATGCCGTCGTTCGTCAAGCCGAACGGCGCGCCCAGGCCGCGAATCGTCGTCGCCGAATTGCGCGGATTGCTGGAATAGAACTGGATCGACGGCTGCAGCTGGCTCAGCTTGCCGACGTTGAACGTGCCGGTCGATTCGAGCGTTGCCGAATTCACGACCGAGATCGCGAGCGGCACATCCTGCACCTGCTCTTCGCGGCGGCGCGCCGTGACGATGATGCTCTCGAGATTGGCGTTCGCCTGTTGCTCGCCTTCGTTGTCGGCAGCGCGCGTCGGACCCGGCGCTGCCGCCACCAATGCCAAGCCGATCGCGGCAGCCAGATGCAGCGATCGGCCCAGCGCGCGTGAACTCTCGTGCGGACGCATAAATCTCCCGTTTTTCTATGTCCCAACGTGCGGCGCGCCTTGCGCCGGCATCGCAGAACATCGTAGGCAGACGAGCGTCAGCGATCAGTCGAAACGCCGTGACAAAGCGGTTATCAAAGAGAAGCGCCCGGTAGAACTTGGGGACCGAGCGATGCGGCATGAGCACATGCTTTTTTCTGTTGCGCGGTGCGCGCGAGCCCCTGGAAAGCCGCGTCGGAGAAACCTATCGAGACGATCGGCAACTCGTATTGGCAACCCCTGCAGCGCTCGCTACTGTCGAGCTCAGGTTGGTCTGAGCGGAGTCACGTCATGAACATGCGGATCGATATCGGAATTCCGGACAATGATCGCGCGACGATCGCGAAAGGGCTGTCCAAGCTGCTGGCCGACAGCTACACGCTGTATTTGAAGACGCACAACTATCACTGGAACGTCACGGGCCCGATGTTCAATACGCTGCACTTGATGTTCGAGCAGCAATACACGGAGCTTGCGACGGCGGTCGATCTGATTGCCGAGCGTATTCGCGCGCTGGGCCACCCGGCGCCCGGCTCGTACAAGGCGTATGCGGCGCTCACGAGCATCAAGGAAGAGGAGGGCGTGCCGGATGCGCAGGAAATGATCCGCCAGCTCGTGATCGGTCAGGAGACGGTGACCCGGACGGCGCGCGAGCTGTTTCCCGCGGTGGAGAAGGCGAGCGACGAGCCCACCGCCGATCTGCTGACGCAGCGGATGCAGATCCATGAGAAGAATGCGTGGATGTTGCGCAGCCTGCTGGACGGCTGAAGTTGCTGCGCGGATTGAACTGGGACGCTCGATCCTGTCGTCCCGACGTAAGTCGGGACCGCCGTCGGTACGATGCCGAGTACCCCGTCGTCGTTCCGACGTAAGTCGGAACCGCCGTTGGCACGGTGCCGAGTACCCGTCGTTCCGACGTAAGTCGGAACCGCCGTTGGCACGGTGCCGGATGAGGTCCCGACTTCCGTCGGGACGACGAGAGAAGCACGGTGCCGGATGAGGTCCCGACTTTCGTCGGGACGACGGGAGAAGCACGGTGCCGGATGAGGTCCCGACTTCCGTCGGGACGACCGATGGGTCGCCTTGACGGCTCCACGATGCCCCAGTAATACTCCGCCGCCATGACTTCTCTCGCGACTGTTTCCCTGCATCGTTGGTGGTGGCGCCTCTCGTAGGAGAGGGCGCTGGACTGACGTGGCCTGACAGGTCACAGCAACGCGAAGTTAAGGATCCAGAAAACCCATCTCCGCCATACCGACGGGGATGGGTTTTTTTATGTCCCGAGGAAATGCGGCCTCAACCAACTTCCTCTCCCCCGCAAAGCGGGGGAGGGCTAGGGGTGGGGGCCCGAGCCTGATTGGCACAACTGCATGAAACCACCATTCGACATCGCCGCCGACCTCGACACTCCGGTGTCGGCCTACATGAAGCTCAAGCCCTTCCGGCCGCGCTTTCTCCTGGAGAGCGTCGAAGGCGGCGAACGGCTCGCGCGCTATTCGTTCATCGGCTTCGGCGACTGTCTCGAGGTCCGGCTCGATGAGCGCGGGCTCACGGTGGGAGGCCAGACGCGCCCGGCGCCGCAATCGCAACGCGAGTTGCTCGATGCGTTCCGAGCCGCACTGGCGCAAGCCCCTCAGCCTCAGCCGCACATTCCCGGCGTGCCGCTCCTCGGAGGCCTCGTCGGCGCCGCGGGCTATGACCTCGTCCGACGTTTCGAACGCCTGCCCGCACGTGCGCTCAGCACCGATCCCACCCCCGAAGCCCACTATCTCGCGCCTCGCTCGATGCTCGTCTTCGATCACCTGACGCGCGGCGTCGCGCTGCTGCACGCAGGACCTGAGCAAGAGCGTCTGTCGCTGCGCAAGGAAGTCATCGCAGCCCTGCGCGGCGGCATCCCGCAAACCGACAAGCGCATCCGCTACTCGCCGCCGATCGGCAGCCTGAGCGAGGCGGAATTCATTCGCGGCGTGCATCGGACGAAGGAATACATCGCCGCGGGCGACGTGTATCAGCTCGTCTTGTCGGTGCGCTTCGCAGGGCAATGTCAGCTCGAGCCGTTCGAAGCCTATCGCGCGCTGCGGCTCCTCAATCCTTCTCCTTATATGTATTACTGTGAGCTCGGCGAGAACACCGTCGTCGGCTCCTCGCCCGAGGCGCTCGTGAAGCTCGCGAACGGACGCGCGCAAATGCGCCCGATCGCCGGCACGCGCCCCCGCGGTCGCGATGCCGCGCACGACGCCTTGCTGCATGAAGAGCTGCTCGCCGATCCGAAGGAAAACGCCGAGCACGTGATGCTCGTCGATCTCGCGCGCAACGATCTCGGCCGCGTCGCGAAAGCCGGCAGCGTGCACGTGAATCCTTACCGCAGCATCGAGCGCTACAGCCACGTGATGCACATCGTGAGCGGCGTGAACGGCGAGATCGCCCCGGGCCGCGATGCATTCGATTTGTTCGCGGCGGCGTTCCCGGCCGGCACGCTCGTCGGCGCGCCGAAGGTGCGTGCGATGGAAATCATCGATGAGCTCGAGCCGGTGCGGCGCGGCTTTTACGGCGGCACGGTCGGCTATTTCGGCAACAGCGGCGACATGGATCAGGCGATCACGATTCGCACGATGGTGTTCCGCGGCGATACCTACAGCTTTCAGGCGGGCGCGGGCATCGTCTCCGACAGCGTGCCCGCGACCGAATACCAAGAAGTTCTGGCGAAGAGCGCGATCGTGCGCAATGCGCTCGCGCTCGCCGAGGAGGGCTTATGAGCGCCCCGCGTTTGCTCCTGATCGATAACTACGATTCGTTCACCTACAACCTGGTGCAGGCATTCATGGTGCTCGGCGCCGATGTGCTCGTGCATCGCAACGATCAGATCACGATCGACGAGGCGCGCGCGCTCGAGCCGACGCATCTGTGCATCTCGCCGGGGCCCGGCACGCCGCACGATGCCGGCGTGTCGATGAAAATGATCGAGGCATTCGCCGGCACGCTGCCCGTGCTCGGCGTGTGCCTGGGCCATCAGTCGATCGTCGAAGTCTTCGGCGGCAAGGTCGTGCGCGCGTCGCGGCTCATGCACGGCAAGACCTCGATGGTCACGCACGACAGCCGCTCGATCCTGCATGACATGCCGCAGCCGTTCCAGGCCGGCCGCTATCACTCGCTGATCGCGCAGCCCGATACCTTGCCCGCGGATCTCGAAGTGTCCGCGCGCACCACGGAGGGCGAGATCATGGGCGTGCGCCACAAGACGCTGAACGTCGAGGGCGTGCAATTCCATCCCGAAAGCGTGTTGACGCCCGAAGGGCCGCTCCTCATGGGCAGCTTCCTGCAACAACGTTCGGGCCGTCGCGGAGAGCTCGCATGATCACGCTGCGTGATGCCTTGGAGCGCTTGCTGGAGCGCGAGCATTTGAGCGAAGCCGAAGCTTCGGCGACGTTGCGGGCGCTCACCGATGCGACGACTTCACCCGCGATGGCAGGCGCCGTCCTGGCCGCGCTGCGCGCGAAGGGCATCGTCGCGGACGAGCTGCGCGGATTCGCGACCTCGATGCGATCGCTCGCGCGCCGTCCGCAATTGCCTGAAGGCACGCCGCTCGTCGACATGGTCGGCACCGGCGGCGACGGCTCGGGCAGCTTCAATCTCTCGACCGCCGCCGCATTGCTCGTCGCTGCGATGGGCATTCGCGTCGCGAAGCACGGCTCGAACGCAGTCTCGAGCCGCAGCGGCAGTGCCGATGTGATTCGCTCGCTCGGCGTGGCGCTGCCGCTCGATGAGATTCAGGCGGGGCATTGCCTCGCGGCTACGGGCTTCACGTTCTTTTTCGCGCCTCACTATCACCCTGCGATGAAGGCGATCATGCCGGTGCGTCAGGCGCTCGGCGTGCGCACCGTGTTCAACATCTTGGGTCCGCTGTTGAATCCCGCGGAGCCGCCCTTTCACTTGATCGGCGCCTATCGGCTGGACGTTGCCGAGCTGATGGCGCAGGCGTTGTCCGGCATGTCGATCGAGCGCGCTTATGTCGTCCACGGCGATCCAGGCTGGGACGAAGCGACGCCCGTCGGCCCGTTTCATTTGTTCGATGTACGGCCCGGAAAAATCGTGCGTACAACCCGCAATGCGGAAGAATTCGGGCTGCCGGCCTGCGTGCCCGAGGATCTGAAGGGCGGCGACGTCGCGTACAACGTTCAACATCTGCGCGCCGTGCTCGAGGGCCGCGACCGCAGCGCACACCGGAATGCCGTCGTGTTGCAGGCCGCGCTGGTGCTGGAGCTACTTGGCAAGGCATCGACGCCGCGCGAAGCTGCGAGCAAGGCGGAGGACGCGATCGAGTCCGGCGCCGGCAGAATCCTGCTCGAGAAGCTCGCGGCCTTCGGCAGATCGCTGACCGCCACCGCATAGCGTAAGGTCGCAAACCATGTCTGGTCTTCTCACCCAAATGTGCCAATCGAGCCTCGCGAGGCTCGAAGCGGCGCGCGCGAAGGAATCGGAGCGGCAACTGTGGACGCGAGCGTCCGATGCGCCGCCGGCGCCGCGCCTGAAGCTGTGCGCGGAAGGGTTCGACGTCATCGCGGAGTGCAAGCTGCATTCGCCGTCGGCGGGCGATCTTTCGTCGCACACGAAGGGCGTCGAAGAGCGGGTGCAAGCGTATGCCGCGGGCGGTGCCTGCGCGGTTTCCGTGCTGACGGAGCCGTCGCGCTTCGGCGGTTCGCTCGATCATCTGGCGCAGGCGGCAGCGGCGCTCGCACCGCTGAAAGTGCCGGTGATGCGCAAGGATTTCCTCGTCGATCCCTATCAAGTGATGGAAGCGCGCGCCGCGGGCGCGGGCGGCGTGCTCGTGATCGTGCGCATGCTCGATCGCAGCCACATCACCGAGCTGCTCGACTGCGCGGCGATGTTGAAGATGTTCGTGCTGTTGGAATCGTTCGACGCCGCGGACCTCGCGGCCGCGAACGAGATTCTCGCCTTGCGCAAGCAGCACGATGAGCAGGTGCTCGTGGGCTTGAACTGCCGCGATCTCGAGACGCTCGCGATCGATCTCGCGCGGCTCGAGGCGCTCGGCGATCAATTGCCCGCAGGTCATGCATGCGTCGCGGAAAGCGGTGTGATCTCGGTGGATGACGTGCGCCGGGTGGTCGACGTCGGTTATCGAGTTGCCTTGATCGGCACGACGCTCATGAATTCGCCCACGCCCGCCAAGCTCCTCGGCGAGATGCTCGCCGCGGGCCGCGAGCGCGCGATGACGGCGCGCACCCGCAAGCTGAAGATCACGGGCGATGCGGCCGATGAGTGATCGGCTGTGGATCAAGATTTGCGGGCTCACGACGGACGCCGGCGTCACGGCGGCAGTTCGGGCGCAGGTCGATGCCATCGGGTTCGTGTTCGCGCCGTCGAAGCGCCGTGTCACGCCGCAACGCGCGCTCGAGCTCTGTCGCGGCATTCCGGCTTCGATCGCGCGAGTCGCGGTGTTTCAGCATCCGCAGCAGGCGCTCGTCGATGAGGTCTGTGCGGTGCTGCAGCCTGATTTCGTGCAGACGGATGTCGAAGATCTTGCCGCGCTCACGCTGCCGCCGAGCGTGCGCGTGAATCCCGTCATCCGCGCCCCCTCCGTCGTCCCGACGAAAGTCGGGACCGCCGCTGGCACGGTACCAAATGAGATCCCGACTTTCGTCGGGATGACGGGCGGGACGGTGCCGGCTGCGCGGCTGCCGCCGCGAATCGTGTACGAAGGCCCGGTGAGCGGCACCGGCACGACCGTCGATTGGGCCCAGGCGGCGCTGCTCGCGCGCCGCACGAAATTGATTCTGGCCGGCGGCCTGAATCCCGAGAACGTGAGCGAGGCGATTCGAATCGTGAATCCATACGGCGTCGACGTCAGCAGCGGCGTCGAGGCGAGCGCGGGCATCAAGGATCCCGCGTTGATCATGCGATTCGTCTCGGCCGCGCGCGAAGCACAGGACGTTCTCGTCGTTTAGAAGATTTCCGGAGACAGCCATGAGAGCCGATTTGCACGGCGGCGACGCGAAAGCGTTGCTCGCGAACACGATGAACGATGCGTATCCCGATGCGCGCGGGCGCTTCGGTCCGTTCGGCGGCCGCTACGTGCCGGAAACGCTCGTGCCCGCGCTCGATCGCCTGCAGGCGGGCGTCGATCGCTATCTGCGCGATCCCGATTTCCTCGCCGAATTCCATGCCGAGCTGAAAACCTGGATCGGCCGTCCGACGCCGCTCACGCATGCGCGCGGCTTGTCGAAGCTCTGGAACGCGGAGGTCTGGCTGAAGCGCGAAGATCTCGCGCACACCGGCGCGCACAAGATCAACAACTCGATCGGCCAGGTGCTGCTCGCGAAGAAGCTCGGCGCACAGCGCGTCATCGCCGAAACGGGCGCCGGTCAGCACGGCGTCGCCTCCGCCGCTGCATGCGCGCGGCTCGGCATGCCGTGCACGGTGTACATGGGCTCGGTCGACATGGAGCGACAGGCGCCGAACGTCGGCCGCATGAAATTGCTGGGCGCGACCGTCGTGCCGGTGACGAGCGGTGACAAGACGCTGCGCGCCGCCGTCGACGAAGCGTTGCGCGATTGGGTGTCGGATCCGAACGGCACGTACTACTGCCTCGGTTCGGCGATCGGTCCGCATCCGTATCCGTACATCGTGCGCGAGCTGCAAGCGGTGATCGGCCGTGAGGCGCGGGAGCAAATCGTCGCAGCGACGGGCAAGCTTCCGGATGCCGTCATTGCCTGCGTCGGCGGCGGCTCGAACGCGATCGGCTTGTTCTATCCGTTCGTGAAAGATACAGGCGTGTACATGCTCGGCCTCGAAGCGGGCGGCATCGGCGGCGGCCTCGGCCAGAACGCGGCGTCGCTCGCGTATGGCACGCCAGGTGTGTTGCAAGGCACGTATTCGCTGCTGTTGCAGGACGAGAACGGCCAGATCCAGGAAACCCATTCCGTATCCGCGGGCCTCGACTATCCCGGCGTCGGCCCCGAGCACGCCTTGCTGCATACGATCGGCCGCGTGAAATACGAGGCCGTCGGCGATGAGGATGCGCTTGCGGCGCTCGCCGAATGTTGCGCGGCCGAAGGCATTCTGCCGGCGATCGAATCCTCGCACGCGCTCGCGGGCGCGAAGCGCTATGCGCAGGCGAATCCGGGCAAGCGGATTTTGATTGGACTCTCCGGACGCGGCGACAAAGACATGCCGACGCTGCAAAGAACGATCTTGAAGGGGCAGATCTGATGGCTGCGCGCGATTCGATCAGTGACGCAATTCGGGCCGCGAAGGCGCGCGGCGCTCCGGCGATCGTCGCGTACATCACCGCGGGCTTTCCGAAAAAGGAAACGTTTCGCGAGCTGTTGGCGCAAGTCGCCGGCGCAGCTGACGTCATCGAGGTCGGCGTGCCGTTCACCGATCCGATGGCGGACGGCACGACGATTCAGCGGTCGAGCCGCGCGGCGCTGGAGCAAGGCGTGTCGCTGCGCTGGATTCTCGCCGAGCTCGCCGCGCGCGGGCCTGCGCCTGAGACGCCGATTCTGCTGATGAGCTACTTGAATCCGCTGCTGGCGTTCGGGCTCGACAAGTTGCCGCGCGCCGCGGCGGAGGCGGGCGTCACGGGCTTCATCATTCCGGATCTGCCGTTGGAAGAATCCGCCGACATGAAGCGCGCGCTCGATTCGTACGGGCTCGCGCTCGTGCAATTCGTCACGCCGGTCACGCCGGATGCGCGCGTGAAAATGCTTTGCGAAGGCACGGGCGGTTTCGTCTACGCGGTGACGATGACGGGCACGACGGGCAAGAACGTCGCTGTGCCGCAGGAGGTGCTCGATTATTTCGCGCGCGTGAAGGCGGCGTCGCCGTATCCGGTCTGCGCGGGCTTCGGCATTCGTTCGCGCGAGCAGGTCGCGCGCTTGGCACCGCATGTCGATGGGGTGATCGTTGGGTCGGCGCTCGTCGAGGTGATCGAGCGCGGGGAGGATGCGGCGGCGTTTTTGCGGTCGCTGCGGTGAGTTTTCGCGTGGGCTGTAAAACCTTCAGGGTTGCTCTGCGCGCTCGATGACAAGAGACACCTCTCCCTTCGGGAGAGGCAACGCAAAGCGCACTTGCGTCTTCTCTTCATTCATCCGATCAAAGCTGCTGTTGAGACCTTCGATGCACTCGCTAGTAGCCGATCGCGAGTGATCGCGCGTGCGCGCGATCGCAGGCACCAACGCGGAACAATCTCCCGCTCAGATCCTTAGGAACGGGAGCGCTCGCAAACGAGCGCTCGTGGTTCGTGCAAGGGCGAGGACGATGGTGGAAAAAATTTCCGGTAGCTGGCTGCGGAATTTGTTCCGACCGAAGCCCGCCAAGCCGACGCGGCCGGTGACGCGCGCGAAGGGCACGCCGGGCGCGCAGCCGTTTCACGCAGTGTCGATCATTCCCGGCCAGCACGCGTGCGCTGCATCGTATCGATTCACCGGCTATCGCTTTCTCTCGCGGCAAGCGCCGAAGCTGCCGCTGCCGACCTGCGATGCCTTCCATTGCACGTGCCGCTTCAAGCATTACGCAGATCGCCGCGCGGGACCGCGCAGGCGCAGCGATATCGGCCTTATGTCGGGTCACTATCCCGGCACCGATCGGCGCCGCAGCAATGGCCGGCGCGCGACCGATAAATAGCGCGCGCTCAGACACCTAGCGCACGATCCCCGAACGGGCTTCCGTTCCGCCTACAACGCTCGCACGCTTATTTGCCCGCGCGCGATTGCGAGCGTCGAATCCCCTGTGGTACGAAACCTCGGCAAAAAAGTGTCGGTCCCCGCCGATGCTTTGGAATAGCGCTCCCGTCACTACCTGCCTCCACGGCAAAGACGGTGACTCGGGGCCGAATAACGGCGGGATGGGGATGAAAAAGAAGGACGTCTGGTCGATCGCGGATCCGCGAGCGGTGTTGCGCTGTCTGTTTGCAGTCGGCGCGCTGCTGCTCGCAACGATTGCGTTCGCCGCGCCGCCTTCGTTCACCGGCGGTGACATTCGCGCGCAGGGTCCTTCGACGATCGTCAATCTGCGCGGCCAAGGCGCGATCGCCGGCACCGCGCCCATGAACGTACAAGTGAATGCCGTGCGCGTCGGCGGTTTGTTGTCGCCGCTGATCGGCGTGCTGCGATCGCTGCTGCAGCCGGGCGTCGAGACATCGGTCTGCGTCGAAGTCACGAATCTGCTCGGGCTCGATCTCTCGTTCCTCGGCGTCGAGATCGACGTCACCGCGTTCAATGCGGAAGCGCCGAACGGCGTGTCGGGACGCATCGCCGTGCGCAGCGGGCTCGGCGGCGAAGACGTGTCACCGCTCGCATGCGCGGATGCCGCCGTTCTGCCGCCGACCGCGAACGCAGGTCCAGATCAGAATCTTCCGGACACCGATCGCATCGCGGGCGAGCTCGTGACCTTCAACGGCGCCGGTTCGACCGATCCCGACGGCAACATCGTGAGCTATCGCTGGAGCAACGCCGCCGGGCAGACGATCGCCACCGGTGCGACGCCGACCGTTCGACTCGCCGACGGTTTCCACACGATCACGCTGACGGTGACCGATGCGACGGGCGCGACCGCAACCGACACGGTCGAGATTCGCATCACCGCGCCCGCGACGAATCAGTTGCCGATCGCGGCAGCCGGCGCGGATCGCGTCGTCGCCGACACCGATGGCACGGCGGGCGAGACGATCACGCTCGACGGCAGCGGATCGCGCGATCCGGACGGCTCGATCGCGAGCTACGAATGGCTCGTCGGCTCGAACACCGTGCTCGCGACGGGAGCGACGCCGACGCTGCGCTTGCCGGACGGACCGCACACGCTGACCTTGCGCGTCACGGACAACGCAGGTGGTGTCGCGGTCGATCGCCTCGAGATCACGATCGCGCCGCCCGACGTCACGGCCGCGCCGCGCGCGAGCGCCGGCAGCGATCGAACGATCGCAGATTCGAATCAGCTCGCGGGCGAAACAGTCACGCTCGATGCCAGCGCCTCGACCGATGCCGACGGCGAGATCGTCACGTACGAATGGTTCATCGGTACGCGGTTGATCGCGACCGGCGTGACGCCGACCGTTGCGCTCGCCGATGGCGAAAGCTTCATCACGCTCGTGGTGACGGACAACGACGGCAATACGGCATCCGATGCGCTTCTCATCACCGTGATCGCGCCGCCGCAAGCGCTGCCCGTCGCGAACGCCGGTGCGGATCGATCCGTT
>Ga0164243_10007144_pt1 | contig 16735 bp, 15 predicted proteins | sample OricompcompostOP_FD_108781 | JGI IMG/M metagenome (GOLD analysis project Ga0164243, IMG submission 108781) | Organic Plus compost microbial communities from Emeryville, California, USA - Original compost - Organic plus compost (OP) | ecosystem: Engineered > Solid waste > Mixed feedstock >... | reverse complement strand
GTCGGCTTCGTCTTCAGCTCGCCCGCGTGGCCGATGTACGGCACGAGGGTGAGGTGGATGTACATGCAGTTGCGGCGGCCGACGTCGGACTGGAACTGGCGGATCGCCTCCAGGAACGGCAGCGACTCGATGTCGCCGACGGTGCCGCCGATCTCGGTGATGACGAAGTCGACGTCGGCGGCGTCGGCCATCAGCTTGATCCGCTGCTTGATCTCGTCGGTGATGTGCGGGATCACCTGGACGGTGCCGCCGAGGTAGTCGCCGCGCCGCTCCCTGCGGATCACCGCGTTGTAGATGCCGCCGGCGGTGACGTTGGAGCCGCGGCGGGCGTTGACGTCGGTGAAGCGCTCGTAGTGGCCGAGGTCGAGGTCGGTCTCGGCGCCGTCCTCGGTGACGTAGACCTCGCCGTGCTGGTACGGCGACATCGTGCCCGGGTCGACGTTGATGTACGGGTCGAGCTTCTGCAGCTGGACGGTGAAGCCGCGCGCGACCAGCAGACGCCCGATCGAGGCGGCCGCGATCCCCTTGCCGAGCGAGGAGACGACGCCCCCGGTGACGAAGATGAAGCGGGTCGTGCCGCTGGACGGGGCGTCAGGCATGCGGGGTCCTTCCGATCGAGTCTAGATGACGCAGGAGAGGGGTTCGCTCGATCAACGCCGAGAGCGAGCGGAACTCCCCGTAGACGGTGATGGCGAGGACGACGGCGAGCGCGATCGCCTGGCCGAGCGTCCCGAGGGTGAGAATCAGCCACAGGCCCGCGAGGCCGCCGATCAGGTTGGCGCCGGTGTCGCCCAACATGGCGCGCTCGCGCAGGTCGTAGCAGCCGGCGACCAGCACCGGCGCGGCGAACAGGCCGAGCGCCTGCAGCGGGCCGGCGTCCCACGCCGCGAGCGTCAGCGCCGCGGCGAGCAGCGCGAACGCCTTCGCCGAGCGGCCCGGCCGCAGGTCGAGCAGGTTGAAGAGGTTGGTGGTCAGCACGAGCAGGGCGACGGCGAGCAGGTACTGGCCGTCGTCGTACCCGCGCCCGGACAGGACGAACAGCGCCAGCGCGAGCGAGCCGAGCGCCTTCAGCGCGCCGGTGCTGAAGCCGCCGGAGAGGACCGCGGCGCCGTGGCCGCGCCAGCCGCGCGGTCTGCCGGCGAGGAGGTCGTCGATCAGCCCCAGCAGCGCGACGCCGAGCGCGTAGGTCGCGACGAGGCCGAGCTCGGGGCGCAGCAGGTCGGCGTCGGCGAGCTGCTGGAGCGCGGCCAGCGGCGCCAGCGCGACCAGCGCGGCCGCGACGATCGCGACCCCGCCGGGGAACGGCAGCGCCGCGCCGCGGTAGTTGTCGCGGGTCAGCCCTTCCGCTGCGAGGTGCCGCAGGATCGCCGGCGTCATCAGGATCGCCGCCGCGAGCGCGACGAGGGTCGGAAGGGTGTGCACGTGGAGGGAAGGTAGCGGGCCAGGCGGACGACGGGGGCGGCGGCGAGCGGCCGGCGGGCGCTCACAGGACCGGCGGCAGTCTGCCGCCGTCGGCGCTCGGCTTGACGCCGAAGTGGCCGCGCTCGCCGGCCAGCGCGAAGACGAGCGCGGCGCGGCCGAGCGGGTCGTCGAGGTCGTCGACGCTGGAGAGGTCGTGGTCCTTGAACCACTGGATCTGCGACGGATCGCTGTCGGTCGCCTCGACGCCGACGACCGGGACGCCGTCGACCTGGAGGCCGCGCATCAGGCCGCGCTCGAACTCCTCGGCCGCTCTCGCGTCGGCGGGGTCGTCGTACTCCTGCTCGTTGCGCACGACGACGACGCCGTCGGCGCCCGACAGCGTCCCGCTGCCCTGCTCCAGCAGCGCCCCCTTGACGCCTCTCAGCAGGTCGCCGCCCTGCGTGAACTGGATCCCGAGGCGGGTCGCGAACGGGTGCAGCAGCGTCGGGTCGTCGGCGAGCCGCTCGTAGCGGGTCCCCTTCGAGCCCTTCGCGAGCGCGGCGAGGTCGAGCGGCAGGCGGATCACCGAGACCGAGCCGAGCCTGCCGCCCGAGCCCTGCAGCGCGTCGCGGGTCAGGTTCCACATCCGGTCGGAGCTGCCGCCGAGCTCGATCAGCGCGACTCTCATCCCCTCCAGGCGGCCGGCGACCATCGCCGGATAGGCGTCCTGCTCGAACGCCTGGCGCTCCTCCAGCTGCTCGCGCGCCTCGTCGCGCTCGCCCTGCGCCTCGCGGACGTCCTTGCGCAGCGAGGCGCGGACGTCTCTCTCGGCGCGCGAGACGAGCCCCTTGTCGCCGACCGCGACGCCGAGCAGCAGCCCGATCACGAGCGCGAGGAAGACGGCGACGAGCGACAGGGCGTGGTAGCGGAAGCTGAGCATGCGGGGATCGGCGGTTCTTCTGGTCGGGGGCGGGCGGGGCGTCGGTGCGTGCGTCGGTGCGGCGGCGTGCGGTCCTGCGCGGCGCTAGGCGTCGATCCCGAGCAGCACCTGCAGCTTCAGCCACAGGAGGTCGGCGACGTCGTGGAGGGCCGGCGTGAGGAGGATGACGACGATCAGCGCGACGACGCCGGTCGCCGCGAGCAGCAGCACCGGCGCGACCCCCGGCTGCGGTCTGTAGAGGCGGCTGACGCCCTTGGCGTCGACGAGGATCTCGCCGACGCGCAGGCGCGTGAGGAAGGTCGACGCCATCCCCTTGCGGTTCTTGTCGAGGAACTCGACGAGGTTGAAGTGGGAGCCGACCGAGACGATCAGCTCGGCGCCCTTCTCGGCCGCGATCAGCATCGCGATGTCCTGGCTGGTGCCGGGCGCCGGCACGAGCTGGTAGTCGAGCCCGAGCGACTCGAGGTAGTTGCGGCCGGGCGCGCGGCCGTCGGGATAGGCGTGGACGACCAGCTCGGCGCCGCTGCGCAGCGTCGCCTCGGTCGCCGAGTCCATGTCGCCGACGATCATGTCGGGCTGGAAGCCCTCGTCGATGATCGCGTCGGCGCCGCCGTCGACGCCGACCAGCACCGGCCTGACGTCGCGGATGTAGGCGCGCAGCGCCTTCAGGTCGCGCTTGTGGTCGACGCCGCGGACGACGATCAGCACCGGCCGGTCGCGGAACTCGGTCGCGAAGCGCGGCAGCTCCAGCTTGCCGGAGAGGAGGTCGCGCTCCTCGATCATGTACTGGACGGTGTTGGCGGCGAACGCCTCCAGCGCGTCGCCGATCTCCCGCCGGCGCTTGGCGGTCGCGGCCTCGACCTGGGCGAGCTGCTGGCGCTCGCCCTCGGCGACCAGCTCGCCTCTGCGCCACACCTGGCCGCCTCTGAGGACGACCGGGTCGCCGTCCTTGAGCGTCTCCATCAGGTCGGCGCCGGGCGCGTCGACGAGCGCGATCCCGGCCTGCACGACCAGCAGCGGCCCCATGTTCGGGTAGCGGCCGCTGGAGGAGGGCGAGCAGTTGACGACGCCGGCGATCCCGCAGGCGACGAGGTCCTCGCCGGAGACGCGGTCGAGGTCGCGGTGGTCGATGATCGCGATGTCCCCCGCTCTCAGCCGCTTGACGAGGTGCTTCGTCCGGCGGCCGATCCGGGCGATGCCGGAGACGTCGGGCGGAGCCGCGTCCGGTCTGGATGCGGTGGGAGAGAAGACGGCCACGAACTGGACATTCTACGGCCCGTGCTGGACGCGGCCGGGCGCCGCGGCGGCGGGGCGCCCGCGTCAGGCGGCCTTGAGCAGCTCTCTGGCGTGCTTGCGCGCCGCTCTGTCGCTCTCGTCGGCTCCCATCATCCGCACCAGCTCGCCGAGCACGCCGCTTCTGCCGAGGTCGGTGACGGTCGTCGTCGCCGTCTCGCCGGAGCCGTCCTTCTCGATCCGGAAGTGGCGCTCGGCGTGGGCGGCGACCTGCGGCAGGTGGGTGATGCACAGCACCTGGCGGCCGGCCGCCAGCGCCCGCAGCTGCGAGCCGACGGCGCGGGCGGTGCGGCCGCCGATCCCGGCGTCGATCTCGTCGAAGACGAGCAGGCCGGCGCCGTCGTCGACGTCGGCGTTGGCGACGCCGAGCAGCGCCAGCATCACGCGCGAGGTCTCGCCGCCGGAGGCGACGTCGCGCAGCGGGCCGGGCGGCACGCCCGGGTTGGCCGCGATCAGCAGCTCGACGGTGTCGCCGCCGGTCGCGCCGGGCTCCTCGCGCTCGCCGAGCGCGACCTCGAAGCTGGCGCCGGCCATCGCCAGCTCGGCCAGCCGCTCGCGCACCGCCGCGGCCAGCTCCGGCGCCGCCGCCGCGCGCGCCGCCCGCAGCTCGCCGGCGACCGCCTCCAGCCGCTCGCGCGCCGCCTCCAGCTCCGCGCGCGTCCGCTCCAGCGCCTCCTCGGCGCCGGCCAGCTCGTCGCGCCGCGCGCGGCACTCCTGCGCGTGCGCGAGCACCGCCGCGATCGTGCCGCCGTGCTTGCGCTCCAGCCGCGCGAAGGCGGCCAGCCGCTCCTCCAGCTCGTCGAGCCGGCCGGGCTCGCCGTCGATCGCCTGCTCGTAGCCGCGCAGCTCGGTCGCGAGGTCGTCGGCCTCCAGCACCAGCGCGCGGTAGCGCTCGATCAGCGGGTCGAGCTGCGCGTCGACGCCGGCGATCCCCTCCAGCGCGCCGAGCGCCGCCGCCAGCCGCACCGAGGCGCCCTCCTCCCCGCTCGCGGGCGCGATCGCCTCGGCGCCGGCGAGCGCGGCGCCGCGCAGCCCCTCGAGGTGGCGCAGCCGCTCGCGCTCGGCCGTCAGCTCGGCCTGCTCGGCCTCGCTCGGGTCGACCTCCTCGATCTCGCGCAGCTCGTAGTCGAGCAGGTCGAGCTCGCGCTCGCGCGCGCCGCCGATCGCGCCGAGCTCCTCCGCCCGTCTGCGCAGCGCCCGCAGCTGCGCGTGCGCGGCGGCCGCGCGCGCCCGCCGCTCGCGCTGCTCGGGGCCGCAGAAGCCGTCGAGGATCTCCAGCTGGGCGGAGGCGAGCGTCAGCCGCCGGTGCTCGTGCTGGCCGTAGAAGGCGAGCAGCTCGCCGCCGATCTCGCGCAGGTCGCCGACCGTCGCCGAGCGGCCGTTGAGGTAGGCGCGGGTGCGGCCGTCGGGCCAGACCCGCCGCGCCAGCACCAGCTCCTCGGCGTCGGCCGGCAGCCGCTCGCCGAGCGGCTCGCGCAGCCGCGCCGGGAAGTCGAACACCCCCTCGACGTACGCCTCCGCCGCGCCCGGCCGCACGATCCCGCTGCGCGCCTTCCCGCCCAGCAGCAGGTCGAGCGCGTGCGCCAGCATCGTCTTGCCGGCGCCGGTCTCGCCGGTCAGCACGTTGAGCCCCGGGCCGAGGCGCAGCTCGGCCCGCGCGATCAGCAGCAGGTTCTCGACACGCAGCTCGTGAAGCATGCGCAGCAGTCCACCATCCCCGCCGGACGGAACGACGCGAACGCCTGTTCGTGCGCTCAGTTGTCGCTCGCCAGCCGCCCGAACTTCTCGCGCAGGCGGTGGTAGAAGCTCGCGCCGTGGGACTGGGCGAGCGTCCCGACCTCGTCTCTGAAGCGGGCCGAGAGGGCGCCGCCGGGGGGCAGCTCGCAGACGGGGCGGCCGTCGATCGAGACGTCGACCGGCTCCTCTCTGGAGCGGTTGCGGATCGTGATCGGGTCGGCCGGCGCGACGACGAGCGTGCGGGCGGTCAGCGAGTGGGGCGCGATGTAGGAGACGGCCAGCCCCTCGACCCCCCAGGCCATCACCGGGCCGCCGTTGGCGAGGTTGTAGCCGGTCGAGCCGGCCGGGGTCGCGACGACGAGGCCGTCGCAGCGGACGCGCGCGACCTCCTCCTCGCCGACCTCGACCGCCAGGTCGGCGACGCGCAGCCCCTGCTGGCGGTGGAAGGAGACGTCGTTCATCGCCAGCCACACGCCGCCGCCGCTCTGCGCCTCGATCCCCGGCAGCGTCAGCGTCTCGAAGTCGCCGCGGAAGGCCTTGCGCAGCCCGAGCGCGACCTCGTCGGGGTCGACGGTCGCGAGGAAGCCGACCTCGCCGAAGTTGACGCCGAAGACCGGCACGCCGGTGCGGGCGTAGGTCCTCAGCGCGTGCAGGATCGTGCCGTCGCCGCCGAGCACGACGCAGAGGTCGACGTCCGGCGCCGCGACCGCGTCGACCTCGATCCCCGGCTCGGCCCGCAGGTCGTGCTTGACGGTCTCCTCCGGCGAGAAGCGCAGCGTGTAGCCGGCGGCGCGCGCGGCGGCGACCAGCTCGCCGAGCGCGGCGCTCGTCTCGATCGGGCGACGGTGCGTGAAGACCGTCGCGACCCTGCGCTCGCTCATCCCTCGACCTCCCGGGCCGCCGCTTCCAAGTCCTCGAGCGCGCCCGCGCGGCCGCCCTCGGCCAGCCGCACGAACGTCTCCCTGTTGCCCTTCGGCCCCGGCAGGCCGGACGAGACGTAGCCGAGCACCGCCGCCCCCTCGGCCTGCGCCGCGGCGCCGACCGCGACCAGCGCCGCGCGCCGGTCGGCGGCGTCGCGCACGACCCCGCCCTTGCCGACCCGCTCGCGCCCGACCTCGAACTGCGGCTTGACCATCGCCAGCCCGTCGAACCGCTCCGCCAGCGTCGCCAGCACCGCCGGCAGCACCTTCGTCAGCGAGATGAACGAGACGTCGGCGACCAGCAGGTCGGGCGCGTACGGCAGCTGGGCGGCCGTCAGGCGGCGGGCGTTGCAGCGCTCCAGCACGGTCACGCGCGGGTCGGAGCGGATCTTCCAGTCGAGCTCGCCGTAGGCGACGTCGAGCGCGACGACGTGGGCGGCGCCGCGCTGCAGCAGGCAGTCGCTGAAGCCGCCGGTCGAGGCGCCGACGTCGAGCGCGCGGCGGCCGCGCACGTCGAGGCCGGTCGCCGCCAGCGCGTTCGCGAGCTTGACGCCGCCGCGCGAGACGAACGCCGGCTGCGCGGTCACGTCGACCTCGACGTCGGCCGCGACCAGCTGGCCGGGCTTCTCGGCCCGGCGGCGGTCGCTGCCGAGCAGCACCTCGCCGGCCAGCACCGAGGCGGCCGCGCGCGAACGGGACGCGAAGATGCCGCGCTCCGCGAGCAGCGTGTCGAGTCGCACCTTCGCCTTCACCGGGGCGACACGCTACCGGCAGCGGCAGCCGAAGCCTCCACCACCGCACGCGCGGGCGCGCGATCGCCCGCGGGACGGGCGATCGCGCACTCCGTGCCGGATGCCACGACCGCCCGAACGCGAGCGTTCAGCTGTGCCGGAACTCACACAACTTCCCGGTGCGGCAGCGCACGATGATCGCCATGACGGCACTTCGCCCCCTCTCGCTCCCCAGCCACGGCGCCGTCGAGCTGCTGCTCGGCGTGCTCGCCATCGCCGCGCCGTTCGCGCTCGGCTTCGGCGCGGCCGGCGTCGTCGTCTCGCTCCTGCTCGGCGCGCTCACCGTCGGGCTCGCGCTCGACGCCACCCAGCCGCGCGCGGTCGCCTCCCACCAGGGCTTCGACTACGGCCTCGCCTTCGGCGCCGTGCTCGTCGCGCTCCCGCTCGCGCTCGCCGGCGAGGGCGTCGCCGCGGTCTTCCTCGGCGCGCTCGGCCTCGCGCAGCTGGCGCTCAACGCCGCGACCCGCTACAGCGGCCGCTGAGGCGGCCGGCATCGGCGATTCGTCCGCCCGCCGACGGCGCCGCTCCAGCGCCGCGGCCGGCGGCCGACTGACGTGGGTGCAGCACCGCAAGAGCGCACCACCGTCCCCGTCCCCCGCCACCGCCTTCTCGCCGATGCCCCGAACGATCCACCGCGCAGCCGCCGCCGCAGCGGCGCTGCTGCTCGCCCTCCTGCTCGCGCCCGCCGCCGCCACCGCGGCCGGCGGCACCGTCAGCCTCGCCTCCGAGCGCTACACCGTGAACGAGGGCGACGCGAACGCCGTCATCACCGTCGTGCGGACCGACGCCAGCAGCGCCGGCAGAGTCCGCTACGGCGTCTGGTACGACCGCAGCGCGACCCCGCACCAGGACTACCGGCCGGTCAGCGGCCGCGTCGACTTCGCGCCCGGCCAGCGCGAGGCCTCGTTCCTCGTCCCGATCGTCGACGACGCCGTCGTCGAAGGCCCCGAGACCGTCAAGGTCGGCCTCTACGGCCCCTACCCGATGAAGCTCGGCACGCCCAACCGCGGCCTCCTGACGATCGTCGACAACGACAGCGTCGCCAGCGAGCGCGACCCGCTCAACCCGCTCGGCCTCGCCGTCGCGCCGACCAACGGCAACCCGCTGCAGGGCGCCCGCTTCTTCGTCGACAGGGAGTGGAGCCTCGCCTCGGTCGCGATCAAGAAGTACAAGCGCCGCAACCCGCAGGCGGCCGCGCGCCTCGGCGTGATCGCGGCCGAGCCGGAGACGAAGCGCTTCGGCACCTGGACCAAGCGGCCGCGGTTCGAGATCTCGACCTTCCTGCAGCGCGTCCAGCAGGCCGACCCGGGCGCGATCCCGCTGGTCGCCACCTACCGCCTCAAGCACCTGCAGTGCGGCGGCGTCAGCGACTCCGCGGCCGACGTCGCCTCCTACAAGCGCTGGTACGACGAGTTCGCCGCCGGCATCGGCAACCAGCCGATCGTGCTGTTCTACGAGATCGACGCGCTGATCACGATGAAGTGCCTCTCGGGCCCCGGCCGCGCCGCCCGCATCGAGGAGGTCCGCTACGCGATCGACGTGCTGTCGAAGCTGCCGCACGCGGTCGTCTACGTCGACGCCGGCAGCGGCCTCGCCCACGGCGCGCCGTACATCGCCGCGAAGCTGCGCCAGGTCGGCGTCCGCAAGATCCAGGGCTTCTTCACCAACGCCACGCACCAGAACTGGACCCGTCGCGAGATCAGATACGCGCGCAAGCTGGTCAAGCTGACCGGCGGCAGCGCCCACTACGTGATCAACACCTCCGGCAACGGCCGCGGCCCGGCGATACCGAGGGACCGCGTCAAGGAGGGCAACTCCTACCGCTGCAACGCGCCGACCAACGGCCTCGGCCCGAGACCGACCTCCGACGTGCCGGCGAAGTACAAGGGGCTCGACGGCTTCTTCTGGATCGGCAACCCCGGCCGCTCGGCCGGCAGATGCGCGCTGAAGCTGTACAGGAGAGTGCCGCCGACCGGCTCCTTCTGGCTCGACTACGCGCTCAAGCTGATCAGGAACGCCGACTTCGACATCAGCTGAGCGCCCGGCTGACGCCGCAGAGCTGCGCAAACCGCCCCATCGCTCGCCGAGCGGTGGGGCGGTGTCCGTGTACGGACGTGTGTGTCGACGGCCGCCGGGTAGGGTCGGTGCGGTTTCACCGACGACGACTGGGAGGCCGTCGCCATGCCCCGCTCCAAGCTGCTGTTCGTGCCATGCCTCGCGCTGCTCGCGCTCGCCGTCGCGCCGGCGCTCGCCGGCGCCGCCGTCCGCCTCACCGCGACCTCGTTCACGGTCGCGGAGGGCGCCGGCGCGGCGACGATCACCTTCACCCGCGACGACCCGTCCAGACGCGGCGAGGTCCGCTACGGCGCCTGGCACAGAACGGCCCAGCCGCACCAGGACTACAAGCCGGTCAAGGGCCGTGTCGACCTCGCCCCGGGGCAGCGCGAGGGCTCCTTCCAGGTGCCGATCGTCGACGACCCGCTGGTCGAGGGGCCCGAGACGATCGCGGTCGGGATCTTCGGCACCTACCCGGAGAGAGTCGGCGAGCCGTCGCGGGCGATCCTGACGATCGTCGACGACGACACGATCTCGACCGAGCCGCGCGACGCCGCCAACCCGCTCGGCCTCGACCCGCCGCCGACCGGCGGCAACCCGCTCAGAGGCGCCCGCTTCTACGTCAACCCGGCGCAGACGATCGCGGGAACCTACGCGCGCAGAATCCGCCACCGCAAGCCGCGCGCGGCGCGGATGCTGTCGGCGATCGCCGACCAGCCGGAGACGAAGCGGTTCGGCAGCTGGAACGCGAAGCCCGGCTACGTCGTCGCCAAGTACCTCGCGCAGGCCTACCACGACGACCCGGGCGCGATCCCGCTGCTGGCGACCTACCGGCTCGCCCACGTCAGATGCCACCGCGTCGGCGACACGCGCAGAGAGGCGGCCCGCTACAAGCGCTGGTACGAGCGGTTCGCGCAGGGGATCGGCAACCAGAGAGTGGTCGTCTTCTACGAGATCGACGCGCTGATCACCGCCCCGTGCCTGTCCGGCAGAGGGCTGCAGACGCGGATCGAGGAGATGCGCTCGGCGATCGACTCGCTCGCGCGCCTCCCCCACGCCGTCGTCTACGTCGACGCCGGCGCCAGCGACGCCCACCACCCGCGCTTCATCGGCTCGCTGCTGCGCAAGGTCGGCGTCCACAAGATCGCCGGCTTCTTCACCAACTCCACCCACCACAACCGCACGACGAAGGAGATCCGCTACGGCGACAAGCTGTCGCGGATGACGCGCGGCAAGCACTACGTCATCAACACCGCCGTCAACGGCAAGGGCGCGCTGCGGCCCAAGCACAAGGTCAGATACGGCAACTCGATCCGCTGCAACCCGAGAGGGCGCGGCCTGGGCCCGAGACCGACCTCCGACGTGCCGGCGAGGTACCCGCGCCTCGACGGGCTGTTCTGGATCGGCAACCCGGGCCGCTCGGCCGGCAACTGCGGCACGTCGCGCAACGCGCCGCCGACCGGCACCTTCTGGCTCGGCTACGCGCTCGAGCTGATCCGCAACGCCGACTACCGCCTGCGCTGAAGCGGGCCGCTCGCTCGGGCGGGCGCGCCTCGTCAGGCGGTCGTCGGCGCTCTGCTGCCGACCGCCGCCAGCACCCGCTCGGCGATCGCGGGGCCGGTGAAGCCGACCTCCTCGTGCAGCAGCGCCGGCGCGCCGTGGGTGATGTAGCGGTCGGGCAGGCCGACGCGCATGATCCGCGACGCCAGGCCGCTGTCGGAGAGCGTCTCCCACACGGCCGTGCCGAAGCCGCCCGCGAGCGTCCCCTCCTCGACCGTCACGAGCAGCTCGTGCTCGGCCTGCAGCTGGGCGACGAGGCCGGCGTCGATCGGCTTCGCGAAGCGGGCGTCGGCGACCGTCGCGCGCAGCCCGTGCGCGGCCAGCAGGTCGGCCGCCTCCAGCGCCTTGCCGACGCCGCTGCCGTAGCCGAGCAGCGCGACGCGGCCGTCGCCCTCGCGCAGGATCTCGCCGCTGCCGATCGGCAGCTCGCGCGGCTCGATCGGGAGCGGCACGCCGACCGCCTCGCCGCGCGGGTAGCGCAGCGCGATCGGGCCGTCGTCGTAGCGGACGGCGGTGCGCAGCATGTGCACCAGCTGCGCCTCGTCGCGCGGCGCCATCAGCACGATGTCGGGCAGCGAGCGCAGGTAGGCGATGTCGAAGACGCCGTGGTGGGTCGGGCCGTCGTCGCCGACGACGCCGGCGCGGTCGAGCGCGAAGACGACGTTCAGTCTCTGCAGGCAGACGTCGTGGACGATCTGGTCGTAGGCGCGCTGCAGGAAGGTCGAGTAGATCGCCGCGACCGGCTTGCAGCCCTGCAGCGCCAGGCCGGAGGCGAACAAGATCGCCTGCTGCTCGGCGATGCCGACGTCGAAGTAGCGCTCCGGCAGCTCCCGCTGGAGGATGTTGAGGCCGGTGCCGGAGTTCATCGCGGCGGTGATGCCGACGATCCGCTCGTCGCGGCGGCACTCCTCCACCAGCGCGTTGCCGAACACCTGGGTGTACGCCGGCGGCTTGGGCTTGGGCTTGGCGGCCGTCGCGTCGGCGGGGGCCTTCGCGGCCGCGGCGGCCGGCGGCGGCGCCGGCGCGCCGTTGGCGATCGAGTTGGGCTTGGCGGCATGCCACTTCTCCATGCCCTCCAGGCCGCCCTCCTCGGCCGGCGCGAAGCCCTTGCCCTTGACGGTCGAGACGTGCACGACGACCGGCCGCTCGGCCGCTATCGCCTCGCGCAGCGCCTCGCGCAGCGCGTGCACGTCGTGGCCGTCGATCACGCCCATGTAGGCCCAGTCGAGCTCCTCCCACAGCATCCCGGGCGCCCAGAAGGCCTTGATCGACTCCTTCAGCTGCGGCCCGAGGTGGGCGAAGCGGTCGCCGATCCCGGCCGGGAGCTTCGTGAGGCCGTCCTCGACCCCCTCGCGCGCCTTCCACAGCTTCGGATTGAGCCGCACGCGGTTGAAGTAGCGCGACAGCGCCCCGACGTTGGGCGAGATCGACATCCCGTTGTCGTTCAGCACGACGACCATCGGCGTGCCGAGGCCGCCGGCCTGGTGGATCGCCTCGAAGGCGACGCCGCCGGTCATCGCGCCGTCGCCGATCACCGCGACGACCGCGCCGTCCTCGCCCTGGCCGCGGCGCATCGCCTCCTTCAGCCCGACCCCGTAGCCGATCGAGGTCGAGGCGTGGCCGGCGCCCATCACGTCGTGCTCGGACTCCTCGATCGCGCAGAACGGCGTCAGCCCGCCGTACTGGCGGATCGTCGCGAGCTGATCGCGGCGGCCGGTGAGGACCTTGTGCGGATAGGCCTGGTGGCCGACGTCCCAGAGGATCTTGTCGCGCGGCGAGTCGAGCACCGAGTGGAGCGCGACCGCCAGCTCGCACGTGCCGAGGTTGGCGCCGAAGTGGCCGCCGATCTCGCCGACCGTCTCGATGATGTGCTCGCGCACCTCCTGCGCGAGCTGCTGCAGCTGGTCGTCGGTCAGGTCCTTGAGGTCGGCCGGGCCGGCGACGCGCGGGAGGATCGGTTCGCTCATGAGGTTCGCGTGTAGATGAAGTCGGTGATCTGGGCCAGCTCCTCGGCGCCGCCCGGCGCCGCCTGCGCGAGCGCGGCGCGGGCGCCGCGATGCGAGGCGGCGGCCAGCTCGCGCGCCCGCTCCAGCCCGAACTCGCTGACGTACGTGCGCTTGCCGAGGCGCTCGTCGCTGCCGTGGGTCTTGCCGAGTGCGTCGTCGTCTCCGACGACGTCGAGGATGTCGTCGACGATCTGGAACAGCACGCCAAGCTCGTTCGCGAAGCTGCGGAACGCGTCGATTGTCGCAGGTCGCTGCGCCGGGTCGAGCAGCAGGGGGCACATGATCGAGGCGCCGATCAGCCTGCCGGTCTTCAGCGCGTGCAGGTGGCGCAGCCCGTCGGGCCCGTCGGGCGCCGTCTGCGCGACGTCGAGGTACTGGCCGCCGACCATCCCGTTGACGCCGGTCGCCCGCGCCAGCTCGCGGACGGCCGCGAGGATCGCCGCCGGCTCGCCGCGCTGCTGCTCCAGCACGTGCCGGAACGCCTCCGCGTAGAGCCCGTCGCCGGCGAGGATCGCGACGTTCTCGCCGAAGGCGCGGTGGCAGGTCGGCCGGCCGCGGCGCAGGTCGTCGTCGTCCATCGCCGGCAGGTCGTCGTGGATCAGCGAGTAGGTGTGGATCAGCTCCAGCGCCGCCGCGATCGGCAGCAGCTCGACCGGGTCGCGGCCGAGCGCGCGCCCGGTCGCGAGCGCCAGCACCGGCCGGATCCGCTTGCCGCCGGCCAGCAGCGAGTAGCGCATCGCCTCCTGCAGGCCGGCGACGCCGGTCGTCGCGGCGGCGGCGAAGGAGAGCCCGTCGAGGTAGGACTCGACGCGGGCGCGGAGGTCGTCGGGATAGGCGTCTGCGCTCATCGCGGCGCTGTCGGCGGGGGCTTCGGTCCTCATGGCGTTCCCTGCTGGTCCTCTCGCGTCACTCGGGCTGCGTCGGAAGGGTCGTCTGGCCGGGCGCCGGCGGGTCGGCGGCGGCGCGCACGCGGCGGTCGAGCTCGCCGGCGGCGTCGCCGGCGATGCGGGCGCACTCCTCGACCAGCCGCGCCGCCTGCTCGGGCTCGAGCTCGCCGCCGCGCAGCCGGGCGGCCGCCTCGTCGAGCCGGCGGGCGAAGTGGTCGAGCTGGTCGACGGCCGTCATCGCGCCGCCCGCCCCGGCGCCTGCTCGCGCAGGATCGCGGCCAGCACGCCGTTGACGAAGCCGGGCGCCTCGGCGCCGCAGTAGGCCTTCGCGGTCTCGACCGCCTCGTCGATCGCGCCCTCCGGCGGGATCGGCCGCTCGGCCGGGACGTCGGCCGGATGCAGCATCTCCAGCAGCCCGACGCGCAGGATCGAGCGCTCCAGCGGCGCGATCCGCTGCAGCGTCCAGCCCTCGGCGTGGCGGCTGATGAGGCCGTCGAACTCGGCCTGGCGGTTGAGCGCGGCGCGCGCCAGCGCGCGCGTGAACGGCGCCGCCTCGCGCGGCAGCGTCTCGTCGAGCGGGCGCCCGGTGAGGTCGTGCTGGTACAGCGCGAAGACCGCTTCGCGTCGCTGATCGCTGCGTCGTGCCACGGGGGCGGGCTAGGCCCGGGAGACGTAGTCGCCGGAGCGGGTGTCGACCCGCACCTTGTCGCCGATGTTGACGAACAGCGGCACCTGGATCCGCGCGCCGGTCTCCAGCGTCGCCGGCTTCGTGCCGCCGCCGGAGGCGGTGTCGCCGCGCAGGCCCGGCTCGGTCTCGGTCACCTCGAGGTCGACGGCGCTCGGCAGCTGGACGTCGGCCGGCACGCCGTCGATCGACAGCAGGTCGACGGTGTCGCTCGGGCGGGTCCACTTGAGCGCGTCGCCGAGCGTCGCGGCCGGGATCGCCGTCTGCTCGAAGCTCTCGGCGTCCATGAAGTGGGCGTCGGTCTCGTCCGCGTAGAGGAACTGCATCTTGCGCACCTCGGTGCGGACGGCGCGGAACTTCTCGCCGGCGCGGAACGTCTTGTCGATCGTCGCGCCGTCGCTGGAGCGGCGCAGCTTCGTCCGCACGAACGCCGGCCCCTTGCCGGGCTTGACGTGCTGGAACTCGAGCACCTTGTAGATCGTCCCGTCGATCTCGACGTGGTTGCCGTTCTTCAACTGGTTCGTGCTGATCACGGGGAGGATTGTAGGCGTGTCGGCCGGCGGGTCGCGCCCGGTCTGCGGCGGCGGTCTGCGCGCGCGGCCGCGCGCGGGTAGCCTCGCCTGGGTGAGACCGGCTCGCCCGCTCCCGCTGCTGGCCCTGGCGCTCGCCTGCGCGGCGGGGGTCGCGGCGACCTACGCGCTGCTCGTCCGCACCCACCACGGCCAGCGGCTCGACCAGGGCGCCTTCGACGGCCGCGGGCTCGCGACCCCCGGCGCGCACGACGCCGCCCAGCAGCTGCTGACGACGATCAGCGTCGGCACGCTCGCGCTCGCGACCGCCGCGCTGATGGCGCAGGCGCTGCTGCGGCGGCGGATCGGCCTCGCGCTGGTCGCCGGGGCCGTGATCGGCGGCGCCGTCGTCACGACCGAGCTGCTGAAGCGGCTGCTGCCGCGGCCCGACCTCGTGATCGACGGCCGCCTGTGGGAGAACAGCTTCCCCAGCGGCCACGCGACCGTCGCCTTCGCCGTCGGGCTGGCGGCGACGCTGGTCGCGCCGCGGCGGCTGCGGCGGCTGGTCGCGGCCGTCGCCGCCGTCTACGCCGCGGCGGTCGGGATCGCCGTGCTCGCCGCCGGCTGGCACCGTCCCAGCGACGTCGCCGGCGCCTACCTCGTCGCCGGCGGCTGGGCGGCGCTGGTCGCGCTGCTCGACAGCCGAGCCGAGCGCCACGCCGCCGACGCGGCCGCCGCGGGCTGGCCGCGGCCGGCGGTCGCGCGCCGCTGGCTGGTGCTCGGCGTCGTGCTGCTGCTGGCCGGCTACCTCGCCGCGCTCGGGATCGCCGCCGCCGGCCGCGTCGGCGCCGTCGACTGGTCGGCGGTCGACGGCGCCTTCGCCGGCGCCTGCGTCACGATCGCCGGCCTGGCCGCGCTGCTGACGGCGGCGCTGCTGACGGCGATGCGGCTGGCGCTGCCGCAGCGGCGGCGCCCGCCGCGGCAGCAGCGTTCGTCCAGAACCTTGGCCGGCCGCTGACGCATCGGCTACCGTGCTCGCCATGCGGGGGGAATCGCAGCGACGGCGCCTTCCGCTCCTGTGGGCCTGCAGGGACTTCCGCTGGCTGTTCCTGAGCCAGACGGTCTCGACGACCGGCGACCGGATCGTCGTCGTCGCGCTCGCGCTGCTGGTCACGGAGCGGACCGGCTCGACCGCCGACCTCGGGCTCGTGCTCGGCGTCTACACCGCCGCGCAGGTCGTCTTCCTGCTGATCGGCGGCGTCTGGGCCGACCGCCTCCCCCGCCACCGGATCATGCTGTCGACCGACCTGATCCGCGGCTCGCTGCACGCGCTGCTGGCGGTGCTGATCCTCGCCGACGCCGTCGCGATCTGGCAGCTGGTCGCGATCGAGGCGCTGTTCGGCGCCGCCGAGGCGTTCTTCCGCCCCGCCTTCAGCGGGCTGGTGCCGCAGACGGTCCCCGAGGAGCTGATCCAGGAGGCCAACGCGCTCAACAACCTGACGCAGACGATCGCCGAGTTCGTCGGGCCGGCGATCGCGACCGCGCTGGTGCTGACGGTCGGGACCGGCGTCGCCTTCGCCGTCGACGCCGGCACCTTCCTGCTGAGCGCGCTGCTGCTCGGGCTGGTGCGGCCGCGCGAGCGCGGCGCGCCGGCGGTGAGGACGTCGGTCGCGCGCGAGCTGCTCGACGGCTTCCGCGAGGTCCGCTCGCGCACCTGGGTGTGGGTGACGATCGCCGTCTTCTCCTTCCAGCTGCTCGGCGCCTACGCCCCGTACATCGTGCTCGGGCCGACGGTCGCCGGCGAGCGCTGGGGCGACCCGGCGCTGTTCGGCTGGCTGGCCGCCGGCGTCGGCTTCGGCACCGGCGTCGGCTCGCTGCTGGCGCTGCGCTGGCGGGCGCGGCGGCCGCTGGTCGCCGGGATCGTGCTGGTGCTGCCGTTCTGCCTGATGCT
>Ga0164243_10007143_pt1 | contig 16736 bp, 15 predicted proteins | sample OricompcompostOP_FD_108781 | JGI IMG/M metagenome (GOLD analysis project Ga0164243, IMG submission 108781) | Organic Plus compost microbial communities from Emeryville, California, USA - Original compost - Organic plus compost (OP) | ecosystem: Engineered > Solid waste > Mixed feedstock >... | reverse complement strand
ACTGCCGGCCCACCCGGCCAGCCGCATCGACGAACTGCTGCCGCACCGCTGGTCGCCTTCCGCTTGAGGGCTGTCACCGGCGACGCACTGGCGGTCAAGGTGACTTCGCCGGACGCATACGTTCTTGGCTCCGTGCACAGTCATGCCGCGCCAGCCGAGGCCACCACCTTGGCGAGCACGACGGCGCTGGGCGAACACTTGGTCGATAGCCTTCAAAATTTCTTCTTTAGAGAACGTAGTCTTTGAGCGAGCGCGCCTCTGAATGTCCATCCAATCGACCACATCCCGTGCCGCGCGAGGGTTACCCGCTGCTGTGAGCAAATCGGTCACTGCAGACATGTCGTTCATCTCTTGCAACGCGAGACCAGCGGCAAAAGTGCTCGCCGCCTTGGCTTCGGATTCTTCCCAGGCAATCGCGTAAGGACCGGCACCTTTTGATGTCTTGTTGTTGGCTGTCCAAGTCAGGGCGGACCTTGCGAACAATCCAAGTGCTGGCGTGATGATCGCAACGCTCTTCCCCCCCCCATACCAGCACAGGTTGCTGCTCATCCATGCGCCCGCGAGCGGCGGTTTCGGTGTCAACTGAACCTTGAAGAGGGTCCCGGATGTCGGCGGCATGCCGCTTCGAATTGCTGCGGCAGCATTGAGCAGTTCCTCGACGTTTGTGCGTTGGGGCTGGGTAAGCTCTTCAGACGGACAAAGTTGATCAAGCCAAGCGCACGCGGGGTTGGGGCGCAGTTGTTCGTCAAGGCACTGAAACTCATCTGCGGCCACGAACGCCTGCAGACGCATGGTCAAACCCTGGACCAGTCTCAGGCGGTTCGCCGTTAAGTCCTGTGCCTCATCCACCAGCAGGATGGGAAACGAGGCGGCAACCCATCCACATACCTCCGGGATGTGCAGGAGATCGCCGGCGGCGTCACACACGCGGTCGTACTGACTTGGGTCGATGTTTTCGTAGCCGAGCTTGAAAGCGAGAGTCTTCCACCGTCGGACCAGTCGCCACGCAAAGCTGTCGATGGTTGTGCAATCCGTTCGCCTCTTGAGACTCGGTAGCTGTCCTAGGCGTTCCTCCAGTCTGCGGCGCGAACCATGCATGAACGTGAGGGCAAGGACCTTCTGTCCCTCCGTCAACGGCGAGGTCTCCAAGTGTGCACTCAAAGACCGCATCAACTGATAAGTCTTGCCGCAGCCGGCCCCTCCTGTGAACGCCTGGACTGTCACGGCTGGAACACCCACACTCCGTCAACGTCTCGAACGAAGCGAGCTGTGTGGTCTGAGCCTGCACAAGCGCACGCCAATCCGGACAAAAGGTCAGCTGCGCGCGATCGACATGCGGGTGTCGTGGCGATCGCTTCGGCGACGAGCTCATAGGCGATGATGTCCATCTTCTTGGCCTTGAGGTACCCGACGACGTCTGCCGCCGAGGCAGGCGGCACTTCAGACAACTCAGCAAGTTTGGTCACGGCGGAGCCTTCGTCCGCTAAAAGGATCCACCCCACAGTGTCCTCGACCATGGCCCCATCATTCCAACGGACGATAGAAGCAGGAGGTGTTGCGGCATTCCGCAACTGGCCGACATAGAGCAGTCCTTCGCCATCACCATCGACAAGACACGACACGCGCTGGTGAAGCCTCGACAGTAGACGGTGGGTCTCGATTACCTTGGCATCTTCGGTGGGAACCACACCCACTTCGATGCCGAACGGCTTGCTCATGGTGTCGACCCACCCGGCGGTCATCATGAGAGGCTTTAGGATGCACCGCAGAAGCTGGAAGTCTGCTCGTCCCTCTGGTATCAGCAGCGATGGCTGCATCAGCGCGCTGAGGACATCCACGCGGCTGTGCTGGAAAAACTTGCGCTGCCAATTCGGAGCAGTTGCAGGCAGCGAAACCTCAAGAAAGGGCTCTGCGGACAGTTCGCCGTTGTGTTTCTTGAGGATCAGCACCGACGTTGGATCCGCCATGCTTGCGACCAGTGGCGAATGCGTAGTGACGAACGTCTGCGTAGAAAGTGCCTGCACCCGTTGCACAAGGCGCTGCTGTGCCGATGGCGGCAAGTGAACTTCGGGTTCTTCCAGCGCCATCAGGAACTCACCGCCCGCAGCTGCGCGGGCGCGACCCAGTTCGAGAAGAAGCAGTAGGCCCTGCATGGACAACAAACCACTGCCCTGTCTTCCGGCGGGGATGCTGAATCCGTCGGCAGTGGCAAAGTGGGCCGAGACGGCTTCCATGACCGCACGGCTATCGGTTCCGGTTAATCTAAGCTGAACCTTTGGTGCGTTCGGGAACGAGAGCGCCAGTTCCGTGTTCAGGTTTTGGATCAGCGGCTCGATACCCGGGTCAGCATCGATCGGTTGCTCAGGCGCTCGCAGCCGGTCGCGCTCGGCGAGAAGGGCAGCTGCCGGCTGCGCTGCCGCCGCCAAGACAGTGCGCTTGAAAAGCTCGTTGCCCCATGAGAACACTTTGTCCCAAGTACGGCTTGCACGTACCAAGTAGAAGCTAAGTTCTTGAATCAGTTTTCCAGGCACGAGAGCCGGCGAATCTTCGGCAAAGGGGTCGATAGGATCGTCGTGATCATGGAAGTAGCGGAGCATCTCCACAGCGAGAGATTCGTGGTCGAATCTGGCCTGGACCGCGATCTGGCAGCAGAGCCTCCAGGCCTGGTTGTCGCGTTGCGGATGCACGGCGCCGGTAACCTCATCGACCCATTTGACCACCGCTCTACCGTCACGAAACCAGTGGCTGCTGTGCTCGGGGTCGTCGTTGGGAAAATCCGTGATGGTGGCCACAAGCTTGATGCGGTCCACTGGCTGAGGACATGAGCCGTAGAAGTCGTGCTCCGTCAGTTCACGTACCAGCCTCTCTCGCCCAAGGAGGAGAGTCAACGCCTCGATGAGGGTAGTCTTGCCGGTGTTGTTGTCTCCCACAAAGACTGGATGCTTGCCGAAGCGAACGAAACCGGTTCGGATGCCGCGGAAGTTCTCGATCTTGAGGTTGGAGACTCTCATTTGGTGCTCTTGGGTTTTCTACCGCCTCTTCACTCTCGGCTGGGCTAGCCGATAGATCTGGTCTCATTTTTGCCGTAGAGGACCATGCCCCACGGCGCTTACCAGCCCTCTCGCTGGTAGTGGTCGGCTTCGAAGTAATAGTCGTGGTGGACGAGGTCTCGGTAGAGCCGATAGCAGCCGTAGCCCCAGAGAAGGAGCGCGACGGTGTGGAAACCTATTTCTATCCACTGGAAGGCCACCGGTGGCTGAGGTTGACCCGGCAGAATGCTAAAAACTTTGGTGATGAAATTCGCAAGGGCGAACGGCACGGCAGTCGCTACCAAGTAGAGCGCGCCGCGCCATTTGCCGAATTTGTGGGCCATCCGGCCGGTGTCCAATAGATAAAGCATTACATCTCCGTTACTGATGCTTACGTGTATGGTAGCGACTACTCGGCGCACTAACCAGGCCTGAGCACATGGGCGAAATTCCAAGCGGCTACGGCGCCTGGTCGATTGCTGAGGGTGGGAATTGCGTCTGGACGGCGTGCATAGATCCCATCTCCGGTCTCCTTACTGCGGCACGTGGAAGACCAGCACGGTCAGAATCAGCTCGCGATTTTTGTCGCCATTGCTATGAAAAACGTACCGGAAGCCGCTTTCATGAGGCCAGTCGAGGGCGCGCTTGAAGTTCGCGTGCGCCTTAGCAACGCTGCTGATGCCGCTCAGGACTGTTGAGGTTTCTGTGCTCCGGTTGAAGACGAGGATCGCGGTCTTGCCATCGCGCCAGGTGGCATAGCCGAGGAGCTGGTCGATGGCCTCGCCGAACGCCTTCGGTCCCTTCCAGAACTTGCACTCGGCGATGAAGACATTGCGGTCGCCTTCGCGCAGCAGGATGTCGGTCTTACCACCCATGTTGAAGGTCTCGCCGGTCGCCTTGCCCTCGAACTGGCCGTTGAGCTGCACGAGGAAGTGCTGCCGGAGGGCTTCCTCGTTCATGGCCTTGAAGGCATCAGGGCTGCGCTCCATCACGAGCGCCATGTCCTGCACGACCCTGAGGACGTGCTCATACAGGTCAGTGGCTAGTACCGGTTCTGGTTTGAACTGAGCCGTCGTTGCGGGCGGCAAGGTCGGTACAGCCTTGCGTTTTACCGTGGGGAGCGTGTACGTCTTGGGCGCGTCGGCACGCCGCCGGATCGGGATGCCGAGCGCTTCCGCGCGTTGCGATTGCGCCAGCAGCCGTTCGCGCCGCTGGTGGATCGCCTGTTCCGCAGCGCCAGGAAGAGCCCGATTGTGAGCGTCGATCATGTCGCGCTGCCACGCCAGATGCTGGTCGATGTCGCGCAGGGCGTGATCGACGAGGGCGCGGATATCGCGGGGCTGATCGGCGGGCGTGTCGTAGCGCAGGACGATTTCGTTCTTCTCGATGACAGCGCGAGGCGGGTTCATACTGAAGGTGTTGGCCTTCGTGTAGAACAGCTCGGACTCGCCCTCGAAGGGGATTCGCACTTCGACGCGCTCGCCCGCCACCATGACGGGGCGGCTTCTGTCTTCGATCCAGCGCATGCGGTCGTGCCGCACATCGACCGGTGCATCCTGATAGTCCGCGTACCACTGCTCGCGCAGCAGTGTGATCGGCGTGATGCCGTACTTCTCGACCAAATAGGTCTTCAGGTCTTCCGGCGGTGTGTTGAGCAGCCGGTCCTCGTCCAGCCCCTCGACCTCCTTGTGCATGTTCTGCATGGTCAGCCGAATGGAGTGGTCGAGATCGTGTGTGACGAACAGTAGGCCCTTGCTCTTGTCGATGCTGCCAAACATGGGTGGTCCTCTCGTTGTTGTCGATGGCGGTTATGCAGTGACCTCGGCCTCCCACAGTCGTCGCGTCGCCGGCCCGGCGCTGCGTTACTTCGCGGAAGGGCAGTTTTGTAGTCTTTGGTGGGCCTGACTGACTGACCCACCGGCGGGGGCAGCGCCTCTGCGAGGCAGGGGGAGCGGCTCCGGGGCGTCGAAGTTTTCCCTCATCGGACAAACAAAAGCCTGCTCGCGCAGGCTTTTTGTGTCAATCCGTTAGGCGCTACGAAGTGGATCTGGGTTTTTGGCGTCTGATTGGCGGCTGTCTCTATAAGTTGTTGATTTTGTTTGTATTAATTCGATCTTGTACCCGTCCGGGTCCGTCACGAAGGCGATGACGGTGGTGCCGCCCTTGACCGGCCCCGGCTCGCGGGTGACGTTGCCGCCGGCGGCCTTGATCTTCTCGCAGGCGGCGTAGGCGTCGGGCACGCCCAGCGCGATGTGGCCGTAGGCGTTGCCCAGGTCGTAGCTGTCGGTGCCCCAGTTGTAGGTCAGTTCGATCTCGGCCTGCTCGGGGTTGCCGTTGCCGTAGCCGACGAAGGCCAGGCTGTACTTGTACTCGGGGTTCTCGCTGGTACGCAGCAGCGTCATGCCGAGCACCTTGGTGTAGAAGTCGATGGAGCGCTGCAGGTCGCCGACGCGCAGCATGGTGTGCAGGAGTCGCATGGGGCTTTTCTTTCTCTTTTCCGGGAAGCAAAGCCGCCATTGTCGACATCTCTCAAGAAAGCGCCGGGCCGCTCAAGCTTTCTTGCCCCCCTCGGGGGGCGGGCTGGGCGCAGCCCGGCCCTGGGGGCGCTCAGTCTTGTGTTGCCGTCCAGTCCTTCAATCGCCCGCCGTGCATGACGCCGACGAAGTCGGCCATCGCCCGCGCCTCGGCGGCGTTGTGGGTCACCAGCACGGCGGTCTGGCCGGCGGCGCGCAGGATGTCGCGCACCTCGGCCGTCAGGCGCTCGCGGGTGGCGCCGTCCAGGTTGGAGAAAGGCTCGTCCAGCAGGATCAGCGCCGGCGCCGGCGCCAGTGCGCGCGCCAGCGCGATGCGCTGCTGCTGCCCGCCCGACAGCTCGTGCGGGTAGCGCCCCGCCATGTCGCCCAGGCCCACCAGCGCCAGCATCTCGCGCACCCGCTGCCGGCGCGCAGCGCGCGGCAGGCGCCGCAGGCCGAAGCCGACGTTGCCGGCCGCGTCGAGGTGCGGGAAGAGGGCATATTCCTGGAACATCAGGCCCACCTGCCGCGCCTCCGGCGGCACGTGCACGGTGGGCGAGGAGACGAGCCGCTCGCCGACGTGGATCTCGCCCTCGCGGACCGGCTCGAAGCCGGCGATGGCGCGCAGCACGGTGCTCTTGCCGCAGCCGGAGGGGCCGAGCAGGCAGCCGATGCGGCCGGCGGGCAGGGCGAGGTCGAAACCGTCGACCACCGTGTGCGGGCCGCGCGGCGTGTCGTAGGCCAGGCGCAGGCGCGCGATGCGCAGGTCGGCGGGCGCGGTGCGGGCGTCTGGCGGGAGAGGGGGGCTCATCGATGGGATCGGGCGGGCAAGGAGGGTCACTCGGGCGCGGGCAGCGCGTCCACGTGCGGCAGGGCGAGTTGCGTGCGCGCCAGCCAGGCCACGGGCAGCAGGCCGGCGACCACGATGGCCAGCGCGGCGATCGCGCCTTCCTCGTAGGTGCCCCGCGCGGCCTCGGCATACAGCCAGGTGGCCAGGGTGTCGAAGTTGGCGGGGCGCAGCAGCAGCGTGGCGGGCAGCTCCTTCATCGCGTCGACGAAGACCAGCAGCGCGCTGGCGGCCAGCGCCGGGCGCAGCAGCGGCAGGTGCACGCGGCGCAGCGCGCCCAGCGGCGTCTCGCCCAGCGAGCGGGCGGCCTGCTCCAGCGCGGGCGGGATGCGCGCCAGGCCGGCCTCGATGCCGCCCACCGGCATCGCCAGGAAGCGGATGGCGCAGGCGGCCACCAGCACCACGCCGGCGGCCATCAGCGGCAGGCCGGGCAGGCCGAGGCTGCGCGCGAGCAGGGCGTCCAGGCCCAGCGCCGGCGTGAGCAGGCCGATGGCCAGCACCGTGCCCGGCAGCGCATAGCCCAGGCTGGCCAGGCGCGCCGGCCAGCGCGGCGTGCGCACGGTGCTGGCGGTGTGGCGCACGGCCCAGGCCACCACCAGCCCGGCCAGCACCGCCGCCACCGTGACGCCCAGGGCCAGGGTGATGGTGTTCGCCAGGCTGGCCACCAGGCCGGCCGAGACGCCGCCGCCCAGGCTGAGGCGCTTGTAGCTTTCCCAGGCCAGGTAGGCGGCCGGCGCGGCGAAGCCCAGCAGCACCGGCAGCCAGCCCAGCGCGCAGGCGCCCCAGGCCGCGGCGCCCTGCAGCGGGCGGGGGCGGATGGCGCGCATGCGCTGCGCCGAGCCGAAGCGCTGGTGGCGCCGGCCGTGCTGCTCCAGCAGCACCAGCATCACCACCACCGCCAGCATGGCGCAGGCGATCTGCGCCGCGCCGGCCAGGTCGGAACGGGTGATCCAGGTGGTGTAGACGGCCACCGTGAGCGTGTTGACGCCGAGGAACTCGGAGGCGCCGATGTCGTTGAGCGTCTCCAGCAGCGCCAGGCTCACGCCCACCGCCAGCGCCGGCCGCGCCAGCGGCAGGGCGACGCGGCGGAAGGCGCCCCAGCGCGTCTCGCCCAGCGAGCGCGCCGCTTCGAGCAGGTGCGCGGGCTGGGTCATGAACATCGCCCGCGCCGTCATGTAGACGTAGGGGTAGAGCACCAGGCCCAGCACGAAGATGGCGCCGGCCATCGTGCGCAGGTCGGGCAGGCGCCACTGGCGCGGGCTGTCGTAGCCCAGCATCCAGCGCAGCACGCCCTGCACGGGGCCCAGCGGGTGCAGCAGGTCGAGGTAGGCGAAGGCGACGATGTAGGTCGGCATCGCCAGCGGCAGCAGCAGCGCCCAGTGCAGCACGCGCCGCGTCGGGAAATCGCAGGCGGTCACCAGCCAGGCGCAGCCGGTGCCGATGACCAGCACCATCGCGCCCACGCCGGCCAGCAGCACGGCGGTGTTGAGCGCCGCCGAGGGCAGCACGTGCGCCAGCAGGTGAGTCCAGTGCGCCAGGCTGCTGCCCGCGGCCAGCCAGGCCAGCGAGAGCACGGGCGCGAGCACGCCCAGCGCGATCAGCACCGACGCGCCGCGCCACAGCGGGCCGACCGGCCGCAGCCCGGCCGGCAGGCGGGATGCCAGCGGGCCAGGCATCAACCGGCCGTCGCTCGCCGCATCACTTGTCGAAGCCGACCTTGTCGACCAGCGCGCTGGCCTGCTTGCGGTGCTTGGCGATCTCGGTCAGGGGCAGCGGGTCGACCTTCAGCTCGCCGATGGCCTGGCCGATGATCGGGTCGAGCGGCACGCCCTTGCGCACCGGGTACTCGTAGTTGGCCTGCGCGTACATGCGCTGCGCCGGCTCGGAGACCAGGAACTCCAGCAGCTTGACGGCGTTGGCGCGCTGCGGCGCGTGCTTGGCCACCGAGGCGCCGCTGATGTTGACGTGCGTGCCGCTGCCCGGGTTGTCGAAGGTCGGGCGGATGACCTTGATCGCGTCGCCCCACTTGCGCGCGTCGCTGCCTTCCTTGGACGCCTTCATCTGGCCGACGTAGTAGGAGTTGGCCACGCCGATGTCGCAGATGCCGCCGAGGATGTCGCGCGCCACGTCGCGGTCGCCGCCGGTGGCCTTGCGGCCCAGGTTGGCCTTCACGCCCTGCAGCCACTGCTCGGTCTTGGCCTCGCCGTCATGGGCGATCATGGCCGCGATCAGCGCCGTGTTGTAGGGATGCTGGCCGGCGCGGATGCAGACCTTCTGCTTCCACTTCGGCTGGGCCAGGTCCTCGTAGCGGAAGCTGGTGAGCTTCAGGTCCTTGGCGGCGTACAGCACGCGTGCGCGCATCGACAGGGCGAACCACTGGCCGTCGGCGCCGCGCAGGTTGGCGGGGATGGCCGACTCCAGCGCCGCCGACTTCACCGGCTGCGTCACGCCGCCTTCCACCAGGTCCAGCAGGTTGCCCACGTCCACCGTCATCAGCACGTCGGCGGGCGAGCGGGTGCCCTCGGCCTGCACGCGCTCGAGCAGGCCGTCCTTGACGAACACCGTGTTCACCTTGATCTGCGTCTGCGCCGAGAAGGCCGACAGCAGCGGCTGGATCAGGCCCGGCTCGCGCGTCGTGTAGAGCGTGAGTTCGCCCTGGGCGAAGGCGGGCAGCGCGGCGGCGCCGAGGGCGAAGGCAGCAGCCAGGGGCGCCAGGCGCAGGGCGCCGGCACGGCGCTGAAGGGATCGGGACATGGAACTCCTCCGGGGACTTGGAAATGGAACCGTTCCGCCGCCAGCCGGCGGCGGGGGATGCGAACGATTATCAGCGTGATTGCTGGTCGTCCCGGCCAATTCCCCGGGTTGCGTGGTGGTAGCGGCCGCCCCGGGGCGTCAGCGCGCCGCCGGCACCTCGAACACCAGGCAGGTGGTGGTGGCGTGAGCGTAGAGCGTGCCGTCCGGCCCCACCAGCCGCGCCTCGGCGGTGGCGAGCTGGCGGCCGCAGTGGATCACCGTGCCGATGGCGCGCACGCGCTGCACCTTGGGCGTGATGGCCTTGACCATGTTCACGCCCAGTTCGGCCGTGGTGTAGGCGCGGCCCGGCGGCATCAGGGTGTGGACGGCGCAGCCCAGGGCCGAGTCCAGCAGCGTGGCGAACCAGCCGCCGTGCACCGTGCCCAGCGGGTTGAGGTGGCGCTGCAGCGGCATGCCCTGGAACACGGCGCGGCCCGGGGCGACCTCGATGACGGTGAAGTCCAGCGTCCGGGCGATCTCGGCGTAGGGCAGGGCGCCGTCGACGATGCCCTGCATGATCTCCAGCCCCGTCTTGCCGGCGATCTGCTCCGGCCGGGCCACGCCGGGGCCGGGGCCGGCGTCGAGCCGTTCCAGGATGCGGGCCTCTTCCGCCAGCCAGCGTTCCAGTTCGTTCGTCTGCGTCATGTGCGCGCGCTCCTTGTGTTGCATATGCAATTGTTGCAGCTACAATCATATGCCATGAACACCGCCGTCCGCCCGCAGGGCTGCACCAACTTCAAGCTGCGCCAGCTGATGCGCCGCATCGCGCGCCACTACGACGCCGAGCTGGCGCGCACCGGCCTGAAGACCACGCAGTACTCGCTGCTCTCGCACGTGCTGCACCTGGGCCCGCTGCGCCCGGTGGATCTGGCGCGCGAGATGGGCCTGACCCCCTCGACCCTCACGCGCAACCTGCAGCCCATGCTGGCGGCCGGCTGGCTGGAGATGGCCGAGGGCCCCGACGCGCGCAGCCGGCTTGTGAGCATCACCCAGGCCGGGCGCGACAAGCGCAGCGAGGCGCAGCGCCGCTGGCGCGCCGCGCAGGAGGGGCTGAACGCGCTGCTGGGCATCGAGCGCGTGGCCACGCTGCATGCGCTCATCGACGACAGCCTGGCGCTGCTGACCGCCGGCGACGAGGAACCACAGGAAGAACACGATGCATGACGCCGCCACCCCCGCGAAGCCCGCCGCCCTGCCGGCCCTGTGGCTGGTGCTGCTGGCCGCGGCCGGCGCCTTCGCCCTGACCATGGGCGTGCGCCAGACGATGGGCCTGTACCTCTCGCCGCTGAACACCGCCACGCAGCTGGGCCTGGGCAGCATCAGCCTGGCCTTCGCCTTCGGCCAGTTGTGGTGGGGCCTGACGCAGCCCTTCGCCGGCGCGGTGGCCGACCGCATCGGCGCCGGCCGCACCGTGCTGCTCGGCGTGGCGCTGGTGGCGCTGGGCACGATCATCACGCCGCTGATGACGAGCACCGCCGGCCTCATCCTGGCCGTCGGCGTGCTGGCGGCGGGCGGCGCCGGGATGGCCGGCCCCTCGGTGCTGATGGGCGCCGTCACCCGGCTGGTGCCGCCCGAACGGCGCGGGCTGGCCACCGGCGTGGTCAATGCGGGCGGCTCCTTCGGCCAGTTCGCCATGGCGCCCATCGCCGTCGGCCTGACCGCCGCCGTGGGCTGGGCCGCCTCCATGCAGTGGCTGGGTGTGATCGTGCTGCTGGCGCTGCCGGCGGCCTGGGTGCTGCGCGGCAATGCGCGCGCCCTCGCGGCGCAGGCGGGCGGCGCGGCAGGCGCCGCGGCGCTGTCGGCGCGCGAGGCCATCGCGCAGGCGCTGGCGACGCCGAGCTACCGGTACCTCTCGGCCGGCTTCTTCGTCTGCGGCTTCCACGTCGCCTTTCTGGCCACGCACCTGCCGGGCGTGATCGCCGCCTGCGGGCTGCCGCAGGAGGTGGGCGGCTGGGCGCTGGCGATGATCGGCCTGTTCAACATCGTCGGCAGCCTGCTGATGGGCTGGGCCGTGGGGCGCTGGCGCATGAAGTCGCTGCTGGCCTGGGTCTACGCGACGCGCGCCGCGGCGGTGCTGCTGTTCCTGCTGCTGCCCAAGACGACGGCGGTGGTGCTGGTGTTCTCGGCGGTGATGGGCGTGAGCTTCCTTTCCACCGTGCCGCCGACGGCCGGGCTGGTGGCCAAGATGTTCGGCCCCGCCAACATGGCGATGCTGTTCGGCATCGTGATGCTGGCGCACCAGGTGGGCGGCTTCCTCGGCGCCTTCCTGGGCGGCTACGTGTTCCAGGCCACGGGCAGCTACGACTGGGTGTGGTACCTGGACATCGTGCTGGCCGTGGGCGCGGCGCTGGTGAACCTGCCGATCCGCGAGGCGCCGCCGCGCCTGCGGGCCGCGCAGACCGCCTGAACGCCGGCCATGGATCCCCGCACCCGCGCGCTGCTCGAAGCGCCCATCGTGCCGACGCTGCTGCGCCTGGCGCTGCCCAACATCGCGGTGATGGCGGCGCAGGCCGGCATCGGCCTGGTGGAGACCTACTTCGTCGGCCGGCTGGGCACCGACGCGCTGGCCGGCATGGCGCTGGTCTTCCCGCTGGTGATGCTGATGCAGATGAGCTCAGCCGGCGCGATGGGCGGCGGCATGGCCTCGGCCGTGGCCCGTGCGCTGGGTGCCGGCCGCCAGGCCGACGCGCAGGTGGTGGTGTGGCAGTCGGTCGCCATCGCGCTGGGCTGCGGGCTCGCGTCCACCGCGCTGATGTGGGCCGGCGGGCGCTGGCTGTACGGGCACATGGGCGGCAGCGGCGCGTCGCTGGAGGCGGCGCTGACGTACTCGCACTGGATCTTCGGCGGGGCCGTGCTGGTGTGGCTGTTCAACGCGCTGGCGGCGGTGGTGCGCGGCACCGGCAACATGGCGCTGCCGGCGCTGGTGACGGTGGCGGGCGTGGTGGTGGCGGTGCCGCTGTCGCCGCTGCTGATCTTCGGCGGCGGGCCGGTGCCCGCGCTGGGCATCGCCGGCGGCGCGCTGGCGATGCTGCTGTACTACCTGGGCGGCTGCATCGCGCTGGCGCTGTACCTGCGCTCGCCGGCCAGCCTGCTGCGTCCGCGCTGGCGCCAGGCGCGGCTGGCGTGGCCGCTGATGCGCGACATCCTGCGCGTCGGGCTGCTGGGCGCCGTGTCCACCGCGGCCACCAACCTGAGCATCGGCATCGCCACGGCGCTGGCGGGGCGCTGGGGCGCGGGCGCGATCGCCGGCTACGGCACGGCGGCGCGGCTGGAGTACCTGCTGGTGCCGCTGGTGTTCGGCCTGGGTGCGCCGCTGCTGGCGATGGTGGGCACCAGCATGGGCGCCGGCCGACCGGAGCGCGCGCTGCGCGCGGCCTGGGCCGGCGCGGCGCTGGCCTTCGGGATGACCAGCGCCATCGGCGTCGCCGCGGCGCTGTTCCCGACGGCGTGGCTGCGCTTGTTCGGCAGCGACCCGGCCATGCTGGAGGCGGGCAGCCTGTACCTGCGCAGCGTCGGGCCGCTGTACGGCTTCTTCGGGCTGGGGCTGGTGCTGTACTTCGCCTCGCAGGGCGCGGGGCGGCTGCTGTGGGCGGTGCTGGGCAACGTGCTGCGGCTGGCCGTGGCCGGCGTGGGCGGCTGGCTGGCGCTGCGCTGGGGCGGCGAGCTGTCGCACGTGTTCGCCGCGCAGGCGGCGGCGCTGGGGGTCTACGGCCTGTTCATCGCCGCCGCCGTCGCGGGCGGTGCGTGGTTCGGGCGGCCGGGCTGGCCGCGCACGCCGGCGGCACTGGTGCGCCGGCGCGCGGCCTGAAGTCACAAGAAAACGCCGGGCCGCCCCAAGTTTTCTTGCCCCCCTCGGGGGGCGGGCCGGGCGCAGTCCGGCCCTGGGGGCTCAGTAACGGTAGGGGTTGTTCGGCCGGCGGTCGTAGCGGTTGGGCACGCCGTCGCGGTCGTTGTCGCGCCAGCCGTGGCGGCGGTGGTGGTCGCGGTAGTAGTGGTGGCGCGGACCGTGGCCGTAGTAGGGCGGCGCGACGTAGCGCGGCGGCGGCGCCGGGCGGTAGTAGTGCGGCGGTGGCGGCGGCGCGACGTACACCTGGGCGCGCACGTGAGGGCCGCCGTGCGCATGAGCCGGTGCGGCAACCAGTGCGCCGAGCGCCAGCATCGCAGCCGCGCCGAGGGTGATGGAAAGGGTCTTCATGGCCTGCTCCTTCGTCTGTCGTCTGAGGTGTTCCCATGGTCCGGCGGCCATGTGAACGCATTGCAAACCGGGTGCGAAGGCAGGTGAAGAATGTCATCAGCGCCGCGGCGGCGGCAACAGGCGGCGCAGCGCCTCGAAGAACAGGTCGGACTGCTCGCGCTCGCCCTGGATCTGCGCCGCCACGTGCGCGGCCAGCTTCGCGTCCACCGGCACCAGCGGGCGGCCGGTGCTCTGCGCCAGCACCTGGTGCAGGCAGGCGCGCTCCAGGTAGTACAGGTCGTCGTAGGCCCAGGCCACGCTGAGGCCGGCCACGATCACGCCGTGGTTGGCCAGGAAGATGATGTCCTTGCCCGCGTTCTCGCCGGCCATGGCGCCGGCGATGCGCTCGCCCTCGGCGTCGTCCAGCGCCAGGCCGTTGTAGACGCGGTCCACCGCCAGGCGGTTCATGAAGCGCATCGCGTTCTGGCTCAGCGTGGGGTCGAGCGCGCCGTCCTGCGTGAGCGTGAGCGCGGTGGCGTAGGGCATGTGGCAATGCAGCACCACGGCGCGGCCCGTCAGGCGGTGCACGGCGCCGTGGATGAACAGCGCCGTCGGCTCGACGCGGTGGCGGCCGGCCAGCACGTTGCCGTGCACGTCGATGAGCACGATGTCGTCGGGGCCGACCTCGCTCCAGTGCAGGCCGCGCGGGTTGATGAGGTAGCGGTCCTGCGTGCCGGGGAGCATGACGCTGAAATGGTTGCACACGCCTTCCTCCAGCCCGTGGTACGCGGCGGCGCGCAGGGCCAGCGACAGGTCGTCGCGCAGGCGGCGCACGGCGGGGCTGGCGTATTCGGCGTCGGGGGAGAGGGCGCGGGGCAGGGCGGACATGGGCTGTTCCTGTTCAGACCGTGGTGAAGCCGGCGTGGGCGGCGGCGAAGCGCTGCGCGTCCTCGCGCACGGCGGCGGCGTCCTTGCCCGGCTTGTACAGCGCCGAGCCGATGCCGAAGCCGGCCGCGCCGGCCCGGCGCCAGCCGGCCATCGACTCGGGCGTGATGCCGCCCACCGGCATCAGCGGCGTGCCGGCGGGCAGCACCGCCAGCATCGCCTTGAGCACGGCCGGCGAGGCGGCTTCGGCCGGAAAGAGCTTCAGCCCGTGCGCGCCGACCGCCAGGGCGGCGAAGGCCTCGGTGGGCGTGAACACGCCGGGCAGCGCGACCATGCCGAGCCGCACCGCCTCGCGCACCACTTCGGCATCGAAGTTCGGCGCCACCACCAGTTGTCCGCCGGCGGCATGGACCTCGCGCACCTGCTGTGCGCCCAGCACCGTGCCGGCGCCGACCAGCGCGGCGGGGCAGTGCGCGCGCAGCAGGGCGATGCTCTCCAGCGGCCGGGGCGAGTTCAGCGGCACTTCGAGCAGGCGGAAGCCGGCGCCCGTGATCGCGTCGCCGATGGCCGGCGCCTCGCCGGGCGCGAGGCCGCGCAGGATGGCGATGAGCGGCAGGGCCTGCATCGCGTCGCGGAAGGTGTCGAGGGCGGTGAGTGGCATGGCGGTTCAGGCAGGTATCGAACGGGCCCGGTGCAAGGCGTGCAGGCCGGCCCAGGTGGCTTCGGCACCGAGCACGCGCGGCCGCAGGCCGGCGGTGCCCAGGGCGAGGGCGTAGCGTCGCGTGAGGGCGGGCGCGCCGACGAGCACCAGTTCGCCCGCCTCGCGCAGCGGCTGCGAGCGCAGCTCCTCGCCGATCAGCACGCCCGAAAGGTAGCTGGCCAGCGCGGCGGCGTCGCGCCGGCCGAACAGCGCCAGGGTGCGCGCGCCGAAGGCGTCGTGCAGCAGGCCGCGGCCCTGCGCGGCGCGGGCCGCGCCGTCGAGGAAGGCGGCCTCGTCCAGCGGCGCCGCGGCATCCAGCGTGCGGGCGAGGATCGAATGCTGCGACAGCAGCGCATAGAACTCACCCGTCATGCAGGTGCGGAAACCCGTCACGCGGCCGCCCTGCACGCGGGCCCACTTGTTGTGGGTGCCGGGCAGCACGAACAACCCCTCGTCCAGTCCGGTGAGCTGCATCGCGCCGAGGATCTGCACCTCTTCGCCGCGCATCACGTCGGGCACGCCGTCGTGCTCGTCCGAGAGGCCCGGCACCATGGCGATGCGGCCCGCCTCGACCGGCACGATGCGCTGCGCGATCTCCGCGGCGCCGGCGGGGCAGGGGCAGTAGGGCGCCTCGATCCAGCCCTGCCGGCTGCCGGCCATGCCGCTGACGAGAGCCGTGCGGCCGGGGGACGCCATCCAGTCCGCGAACAGCGACTCGAACGCTTCGGGGAATCCGCCCGGCGGCACGCTCAGGATGCCGCGCGCGGCACTGCGCTCCTCGATTACGCGGCCGTCGTCGGCGACCAGCGCGCCGCGCAGCGAACTGGTGCCCCAGTCGACGGCGACGAAGCTCATGGGGTTGTGGCTCCGGCCCGGCGCTGACGCGCCTTCACGTCGCTTCGCGACATGAGCCTCGCCGCAATCATTGATGACGCTTGCGTCATCAATGATTGTCCCTCGGCACGAAGCTGCCGCGCTTGCCGCGCAGGAAGCCGAGGTCGGCGCCTTCGTCGGCCTGCAGCACGTTGTCCACGTACAGCTTCCAGTAGCCCGAATCGAGCGGCGGCCTGGGCGACGTCCATTCGGCGCGGCGGCGCGCCAGCTCCTCGTCGCTCACGTGCAGGTGCAGGCGGCGGTTCGGCACGTCCAGCTCCACGATGTCGCCGTTCTTCACCAGCGCCAGCGGCCCGCCCGCCGCCGCCTCGGGCGCGGTGTGCAGCACCACGGTGCCGTAGGCGGTGCCGCTCATGCGCGCGTCGCTCACGCGGACCATGTCGGTGATGCCCTTGCGCAGCACCTTGGGCGGCAGCGGCATGTTGCCGGCCTCGGCCATGCCGGGGTAGCCCTTGGGGCCGCAGTTCTTCAGCACCATCACGCAGGTCTCGTCGATGTCGAGGTCCTCGTCGTCGATGCGCTTGTGCAGGTCGTCGGCGTTCTCGAACACCACCGCGCGGCCCTTGTGGACCAGCAGCTCGGGCGTGGCGGCGCTGGGCTTGATGATGGCGCCGTTGGGCGCGAGGTTGCCGCGCAGCACGCAGATGCCGGCCTTGTCCTTGAAGGGCTCGCCCAGCGGGCGGATCACCTGCGGGTTGTAGTTCTCCGCGTCCTTCACGTTCTCCCACACGGTCTGTCCGCTGGCGGTGATCAGGTCCTTGTGCAGCAGGTGCGCGATCTCCTTCATCACCACCGGCAGGCCGCCGGCGTAGCAGAAGTCCTCCATCAGATGCTTGCCGGAGGGCTGCAGGTCCAGCAGGCAGGGCAGCTCGGAGCCGATGCGGTCGAAGTCGTCGAGCGT
>Ga0164243_10007142_pt1 | contig 16745 bp, 19 predicted proteins | sample OricompcompostOP_FD_108781 | JGI IMG/M metagenome (GOLD analysis project Ga0164243, IMG submission 108781) | Organic Plus compost microbial communities from Emeryville, California, USA - Original compost - Organic plus compost (OP) | ecosystem: Engineered > Solid waste > Mixed feedstock >... | reverse complement strand
CCGGCATGCGCAAGTGGGGCCAGCCCTATCTGACGCGCGAAGCCTTCACATTGCTGGGCGAGCGGATGGCCGACCGCATCCTGCTGGTGCTCGCCTTCATCGATGGCGAGGCCGTGGCCGGCGCGCTCAACTTCATCGGGCGAGATACGCTCTACGGCCGCTACTGGGGCGCGGTGATCGACAAGCCCTTCCTGCATTTCGAGCTATGTTACTATCAGGCGATCGACGCGGCGATCGCACGCGGATTGTCGCGCGTGGAAGCGGGCGCCCAAGGCGGGCACAAGCTCGCCCGCGGCTACGCGCCGGTGCGCACGACCTCGGCCCATTACATCGTCCATCGCGACTTTCGCGAGGCTGTCACCGAATTCCTCGTGCGCGAACGCAACGGCGTCTCGCAGGATCAACTCTACCTCGAGACCCGCACGCCATTCCGTAAATGCTGACGTAGTTCCGAATCAGGCGGCCTTGCGGCTCGATGCCGCAATCCATTCGCGCGCGCGGCGTTGCGCTTCGGCGATCTCGCGAGCGGTCATTTCGTCGGCGACGTCGGCCCGGCACATCTGCGCTTCTTCATGACCGCCAACTGCGGCGAGATTGAACCACTTGTGCGCTTCGACAAGATCGCAGGTGACGCCGGTGCTGCCGGTGGAATAGGCGACGCCCAGGTCGAAGTAGGCGGAGCTTTCCCCCCGCATGGCCGCGACAAGGCAGCTCGCCACCAGAATGTCCTCTGCAGTCTCGGTGGCGATCGGCGTGCCGACAGCGCCTTTTTCATGCCAGCTCATGTCCATCTCGATACCCCCCCACGAATGCCGGTGCGGTGGTTTTGCCCAGCACCGCCGGACGTTGGCAGGTTTTTGGTAATCAAATCGTTAACCATACGCTGAAAAATCGCATTCGCCGCGATGGCCGCCCCTTTCCGGCTCGTTCGAGAAATTTGGGTGCGCAGCAAGGCTTTGCCGCTTGTGCCCGTCGCTGGCGGGAACTATAGGCGCGGCAACCTTGGCTCGTAAGCGGTTACCGGGAACACCCGGGGCGGCAGGACGCAGGCGATCCGGGGAGGGTAGTTGCGGAGATTTTAATGCCATCGACCCTTACTGATGAGATCGATGTGCTGGCCAAGGCGAAGCGTGCGATCGGCGGCGACTATGTCCCCAGCGACGACGAACCGTACATGTGCGAAGCCCAGCAAGACTATTTCAGGCGCCTGTTGCAGGCATGGAAGCGATCGATCCTCGATGCTTCCGCTGGGACGCTCCAGCAGTTGCAGGACGGCCCCATTCGCGAACCGGACCTCAACGATCGCGCGTCGAGCGAGACCGACTGGGGCATCGAGTTGCGGACGCGCGACCGGCAACGCAAGCTCATCGCCAAGATCGACTCCGCCTTGCGGCGGATTGAAGAAGGCGAATACGGCTTTTGCGAAGTCACCGGTGAGCCGATCGGCCTCGGCCGGCTGACCGCCCGGCCGATCGCGACCATGACGGTGGAAGCCCAGGAAGCCCACGAGCGCCGCGAAAAAGTTTCGCGCGACGACTGAGTTCCCGCGCATCCTGCCGGCCCGTTAAGGCTTTCTTTGCCCGCCTGCCCTATGGGAAACAGTGAACTGGCCCTTTGCGCAGAGGGCTGGTAAAAAAGTCGTTCCGGCGGCCGACAGCCGCATAGCATGCCAGGCAAGACGATGACGGGTAGTGAAAATAGGCAAATCGCACGCGACAGCCTGTTCGTCATGGCCGACCTGCGCATAGACGGCCTCGATGGCGAACATCGCATCAAGGTGCGCAACCTTTCCGCCGGCGGCATGATGGGCGAAGGCCTGGTCAACGTGATGCGCGGCACCGTGGTCAGGGTAAACCTGCGCAACGTCGGCTGGGTCGAAGGAACCGTCGCCTGGGTTCATCAGAACCGTTTCGGCGTGGCTTTCCGCGACGAGATCGATCCCATGGTGGTGCGCATGCCGGTCGGCGATGGCAGAGACAACGTGCTCTACCCGCGGCGGCTGATCGCCGGCGAGCCATCGTCGAGCGGGCCTTACCGCAAGATCTGACAACTTCCGTCGGCGCCATCGCGGCGCTTCCCCTTTCGCATGGCAGCGTCTAGTCCAGCGAACCATGCACGGCGCAAAGCGAAATGCCGGTCGGTTCCTGGTTCTCCTCGCAGCACTGGCGCTGGCCGCCTGTGGCAAGGGCGATGCCTCGATCGTCAGGGTGGTCACGGTCGGCGCCGAGGAAGACCCCTTCGAAGAAGGGACAGATCTGCCGCTCGCCGGCCAGCTGGTGCGGGCATCGACCGCCGAAGGACTGGTGGCCTTCGACGAGCAGGGCCGCGTCGTTCCGGCGCTGGCCGACCGCTGGATCGTCACCGACGACGGACGCAGCTATATCTTCCGCCTGCGCGATGGCAGCTGGCACGACGGCGATGCGCTTTCGGCAAGCGCGGCGCGCACCACCCTACGCGCCGCCATCGCCTCGCTGAAGGACAGCGCGCTCGGGCTCGATCTCGCGGGGATCGAGGAAATCAGGGTCATGGCAGGTCGGGTGATCGAGATTCGCCTCGAACAGCCGATGCCACATCTCCTCCAGTTGCTTGCCCAGCCCGAGCTCGGCCTTCTCAACAAGCGTGGAGGCGCGGGCCCGATGGAGCTGCGCCGCGAGGAAGGAACGGCGCTGCTGACGCCGATCCCGCCCGAGGAGCTGGGGCTGCCGGCCATCGACAAGTTCGAGGAACGGACCCGCACGATCCACCTGAACGCCATGCCGAGCGAGGCCGCGGTGGCCCGGTTCAACAACGGAGAGGCCGATGTGCTGTTGGGCGGCAGGATCGAGGATTTCCCGCTGGCCAGCACGGTCGGGATATTGCGGGGCACCATCCAGCTCGATCCGGTGATCGGCCTGTTCGGTTTTGCCGTGATGAACGGCGAAGGTTTCCTCGCCACGGCCGAAAATCGCGAGGCGATCGCCATGGCGATCGACCGGGACGGCCTGATCAACGCTTTCGGCGTGGGAGGCTGGGGCCCGACGACGCGAATCGTGGCGTCCGGTCTCGATGGCGATCTCGGCACGATCGGTGAGCGGTGGAGCGCGCTCGACCTCGAACAGCGCCGCGCGCTGGCCAGGTCGCGGGTCGCCGCCTGGCGCACACCTCCGAAGGAGGAGGAACGAGACGAGGAGCAGGCAAAGCAGCGAGAAGGCCCCAAGCTGCGCGTCGCCTTTCCCAAGGGGCCGGGCGCCGACCTGCTGTTCGCTCGCGTGAAGCAGGATCTCGCCGCGATCGGCGTCCAAGTTGTGCGGGAAACCGATGAGAGCAAGGCGGACTTGCGCCTTGTCGACGAGGTTGCCCGCTATCCGCAGGCGATATGGTTCCTCAACCAGTTCAACTGCGGCGTCCAGCGCGGGCTCTGCAACGAGGCGGCCGATGAACGCACGGCCGAAGCCCGCGCGACCGAGGATGCCGCGGCCCGCTCCGCGATCCTGGCCGAGGCCGAGGCCGAACTGACCGCCTCGAACGTCTTCATCCCCTTCGCCACGCCTATCCGCTGGTCACTCGTTCGCAGCGACGCGATCGGCTTTGCGCCCAACCGCTGGGGCTGGCATCCCTTGATGCCGATGGCACTACGCCCCAGATAAGGCGTCCAGACGGACGAAGGAGGGTTTTGACCCGACATGGCAATGCAAGGCACCGCACAGCGCATGGGCGTCGACTTCCCCATGGGACGGGATGCGGCATCGATTCGCCGGCGCGTCGAACTGATGGAGCGCGTGCTCGAACGCGCTTTCGTGGTTCCGGGCATCAACCAACCGGTCGGCCTGGATGCTATCGCCGGCCTGGTGCCGGTCGCGGGCGATCTCGTGGCGGCGGCATTGGGGCTCTATCTTGTCTGGGAAGCGCGCAATCTTGGCATGTCGCGCTGGCAGCAGGCGCGGATGATCGGCCATATCGGCTTCGATACGCTGGTCGGCGCAGTCCCGATCGCAGGCGACCTCTTCGACTTCCTCTATCGCTCGAACAGCCGCAATCTCAAGATCATCCGCAAGCATCTCGACCGCCACTATCCCGAGACGGCGATCATAGACGGCTGAGGCCCCTTCCCGACGGCAAGCGGTGCGCTATGATGGCGTCATGAGACGTATCGCCATCATTCTCGCAACGCTGGCACTCGCTGCCTGCGGCAAGTCGGACAACGATCAGGGCCCGGGCGACGTCACCGTCGGCGAGGCACGGGCACTCGACGATGCCGCCGAGATGATCGAAAAGCAAAAACCCGATGTCGTGCAGCCTCCGGTCCCCGTGAAATCGGCGCCTGCTGCCATCGCCTCATGATGCTGGCCGGCAGGACCGTCGCCGTGACGGGCGCCGGGCGCGGCATCGGCCGGGAAATCGCGCTGCTCTGCGCGCGCGAGGGCGCGGCCGTGGTGGTGAACGATCCCGGCGTCGCCCAGGATGGCGAAGGCGCCGATGCCGGCCCCGCCGAACGCACCGCCGCCGAGATCAACGCGAGCGGCGGCCAGGCCATAGCCAATCTCGCCAGCGTCGCCGACCCGGCCGGCGCGCAAACGATCATCGCCGATGCCGTTCAGGCCTTCGGACGGATCGACGCGGTGGTGAACAACGCCGGCATCCTGCGCGATGCCATCTGGCACAAGCTCAGCCATACCGACTGGCATGCCGTTATCGACGTCCACCTCAACGGCGCATTCAACGTCGCAAAGGCGGCAACGTCCCATTTCCGTGAGCAGCGCTCGGGCAGCTTCATCCATTTCACTTCGGGCAGCGGCCTTGTCGGCAACATCGGCCAGGCGAACTACGCCGCGGCCAAGCTCGGCATTGTCGGCCTGTCGCAATCGATCGCGCTGGACATGGCACGCTACGGCGTGCGTTCGAACTGCATCGCGCCGACCGCATTCACCCGCATGATCGAAAATCTGACGCTGGGCGCCCCCACCACCGACGATCCCGGCGTGGCCAAGCTCAGGGATATGGGTGCGGAGAAGATCGCGCCTCTGGTCGCCTATCTGGCCTCAGACGCATCCGTCGACGTCACCAACCAGATCTTCGGCGTGCGTCGTAACGAGATCTTCCTGTTCTCCAAGCCGCGTCCGATCCGCTCGATGGCGAAAAGCGAAGGCTGGACCCCGCGCAGCATCGCCGAAGAGTTGATTCCCGCCTTCCGCGCCGACATGGCGCGGCCCGACAAAGTCGCGGCAGATCTCTTTCCCTACGACCCGATCTAGCCAGCGGTAGCGGCAGCGCCCCGCACGCAAGCCTCGATGTTGTTCCCGTCGGGATCGAGCACGAAAGCTCCGTAATACTCCCCCGCCCCCTCGCGCGGTCCGGGAGCGCCGTTATCGCGCCCGCCCGCTTCCAGCGCGGCTTTGTAGAAGGCATGCACTGTCGCCTTATCGGGGGCAACGAAGGCCACATGCATCTGGTTGATCCCGGGCCGCGAGCCTTCGATCCAATAGGAAGGGATCAGCGTGCCGATCCAGAGATAGGGAATCGGTTCCTGCGCGCTTTTGCCGAACACGAAAGCGCTGTCGCCATTGTCGGCTGTCTGCAGGCCAAGCGCCTTGGCGATCGCGTCGTAGAAACGGCGCGCCTTGGCGAGGTCGGAAACGACGATGCCGGTGTGGTCGAACATGACGGATAAACCGCTCAGGCCTCCGCCGGTTCCGCCCTCAGACGGTGAAACTTTCCCCGCACCCGCAGCTGCCCTTGGCATTGGGGTTCTGGAAGGTGAAGCCGGCGGTGAAATCGTCTTCCTGCCAGTCCATCGTGCTGCCGATCAGGTAGAGCACGCTGGCGCCGTCGATGAAGAACGTGCCGCCCGGCGTTTCGATCCGCTCGTCGAAGGCATCGGCTTCGGTGACATAGTCGACCGAATAGGCAAGGCCCGAGCAGCCACGACGCGGGGTCGAAAGCTTGACGCCGATCGCATCGGCTGGTGCCTGCGCCATCAGCTTGGCGATGCGTGCCTCGGCTGCAGGCGTCAGGATGACGGCCGCCGGGCGAGCGCGGGCTTTAGTCTCGGTCATATCTCAGTCCTATTCCCGCTCGTCCCTCGACTTCACTCGGGACGAACGGATGTTGGTGCGTTTTCACAACATTCCCAGTTCCAGCTTCGCCTCGTCGCTCATCTTGGCCATATCCCATGGCGGATCCCAGACGAGGTTGACTTCGACATCGCGCACCCCCGCCACCGCGCCAACGCGCAGCTCCACCTCGCCCGGCATCGATTCCGCCACCGGGCAATGCGGCGTGGTCAGCGTCATGATGATCTCGACACCGCCGTCGTTGTCGACGTCAACGCCATAGATCAGGCCAAGATCGTAAATGTTCACCGGAATCTCCGGATCGAAGATCTCCTTCAGCGCGCCGATCACGCCTTCATAAACCGCGCCGCCAGGCTCGCCGGCTGCGATACCTTGCGGTTTTTCGGCCAGGAAGCCTTCAAGATAGTCGCGCTTGCGCCCAAGCTTTTCGGCCGGGGTTTCCGCATCGTCCACCCGCGCGCGGCGGGGCGCTTCGACGCTTTCCACTTCCTCAACCGCGAATTTCGGCTCTTCCTCACTCATCCGAAGATCCTCTTGGTCCTTTCGATGCCGCGCAGCAGCGCCGCAATATCGCTTTCATCGCTATAGATGCCGAAGCTCGCCCGGGCCGTGGCCGGCACGCCTAGGTGATCCATCAGCGGCTGCGCGCAATGATGTCCGGCGCGGATCGCCACGCCCTCCTCATCCAATATGGTGCCGAGGTCATGCGGATGCACCCCGTCGAGCGCAAAGCTGACGATGCCGGAGGATTGCTCGGACCCGAACAGCGTGATCGAGTTCATCCGCCGCAATTCCTCGCGCGCCTTGGCCGTCAACGCCAGCTCATGCGCGCCGATCGCCTCGATTCCGATGCCCTGGACGTAATCGATGGCGGCGGCGAGGCCGATCGCCTCGACGATCGCCGGCGTCCCCGCCTCGAACCGCGCAGGCGGCGGAGCATAAGTGGTGCGCTCGAACGTCACGCGATCGATCATCGCGCCGCCGCCGTGCCAGGGCGGCATGGCTTCCAGAATCTCCGCCCGCGCCCACAGCGCACCGATGCCGGTCGGCCCATAGAGCTTGTGCGCCGAGAAGACGTAGAAATCGCAGCCCAGCGCCGCGACATCCACCGGCAAGCGCGGCACCGCCTGGCAGCCGTCGAGCAGGATCTTCGCGCCGACCGAATGCGCCAGCGCCACCGCGCGCTCAGCGTCTACCACCGATCCCAGCACGTTCGAGATATGCGCGAAAGCGACGAGCTTGTGCTGCGGCGTCAGCATGCGCTCGGCAACGTCGAGGTCGATCAGGCCGTCCGCCATCAGCGGGCAAACGTCGATTTCGATGCCGACACGATCGCGCAGGAGCTGCCAGGGAATGATGTTGGCATGGTGCTCCAGCGTCGAAAGCAGAATGCGGTCGCCGGCCTTGAGCTGCGACCCGCCCCAGCTATGCGCGACGAGATTGATCGCCTCGGTCGCGCCGCGCGTGAAAACGACCTCGTTCTCCTGCCCGCCGATGAATTGCGCAACCTTGCGCCGCGCCGCTTCGAACGCGAGCGTCATCTCGGCCGAACGCGCATAGACGCCGCGGTGGACCGTCGCGTAGTCGGGGCCCATGGCCTGCACTGTTGCGTCGATCACCGCCTGCGGCTTCTGCGCGGTGGCGGCGGTGTCGAGGTAGTGCCAGGGCTGGCCGTCCGCGGTCAGCAGTCCGGGGAAGTCCTCGCGAACCGGGCGGATAAGCGTGCTCGTGCTCACAGCATCGCCTCCAGCCGCTGGAGGGCGGCTTCGCTCAACGATTCCTCGTCGGGCGCACCGGCAAAAGCCTCGGCAATGAAGGCCTGCAGCATCAGGCGCTTGGCATCGGGCGGCGGCAGGCCTCGCGACTGCAGGTAGAATAGGCCCGTGGCGTCAAGCTCGCCCACCGCGCAGCCATGGGCGCATTTGACATCGTCGGCGTAGATTTCCAGCTCCGGCCGGGCGTTGGCCGTCGCCGTACGGTCGAGCAGCATGGCCCGCACCGACTGTTCGGCGTCGGTCCCATCGCTGCCCCGCGCCACCGCCACCCTGCCGAGATACGTCCCGGTCGCCCGCTGGGCAAGCACCGAGCGCACCACCTGGCGGCTGACGGCGTCGGGCGCATCGTGGCTGACTTCGGTGACGATCTCCAGCGTCTGGCCACCCATGCCGAGCTGCGCCGCGCCGAGCGTGAAATCCGCGCGCTCGCCCAGCCGCACGTCGACCGCGATCCGGCCGAAGGCATTGCCGGCATTGAGGATGCGCAAGTCGAAAGCCGCGCCGGCTTCCAACGTCAGCACCAGATGCCGCGCGACATCGCCCTCGCCCAGTTCGACGATCTGCATCGTCTCGCGCGTACCGCCCGGCACCACGATCTCCTCACGCGCGACCGGCCATACGCCGGCCAGCGCGTCGAGGTCCGTATAGCGAAAGGCCTCGGCCTTGCGGGTAGGGAGAACTTCCATATCCATCACAAAAGCTCGTCATTCCCGCGAAGGCGTGAATCCATCTCCGACCCCTTCCCCAGCCGCGAAGGCTGGAGATGGGTTCCCGCCTTCGCGGGAATGACGAAAAAGAGGGTTTTCACGCCACCGCCTCGTAGCCTTGTTCCTCGAGCTGCAGCGCCAGCTCGGGCCCGCCCGTCTTGACGATGCGGCCGCCTGCCAGCACGTGCACGAAGTCCGGTTTCACGTAATCGAGCAGCCGCTGATAGTGGGTGATCAGCAGCACGCCCTTGCCGGGCTTGCGCATGATGGCGTTGATTCCTTCGCCAACGATGCGCAACGCATCGATGTCGAGGCCCGAATCGGTCTCGTCCAGCACGGCGAACTTCGGGTCGAGGATGCCCATCTGCACCATCTCGGCGCGCTTCTTCTCGCCGCCGGAGAAGCCGACGTTCACCGGCCGCTTGAGCATGTCCATGTCGAGCCGCAGCAGCCCTGCCTTCTCCTTGGCGAGCTTGAGGAACTCGCCACCCGACAGCGCCTCTTCCCCCCGCGCCTTGCGCTGTGCGTTCAGCGCCTCGCGCAGGAACTGGACGTTGGAGACGCCCGGAATCTCGACCGGATACTGGAAACCGAGGAACAGCCCGGCAGCAGCGCGCTCCCAGGGCTCGAGCCCAAGCAGGTCCTGCCCGTCGAACTCCACCGTTCCACCCGTCACCTCGTATCCGGGCCGGCCGCCGAGCGTATAGCCGAGCGTCGACTTGCCCGCGCCGTTCGGCCCCATGATCGCATGCACTTCGCCCGCGTTCACGGTGAGCGAGAGGCCCTTGAGGATGGGGCGGTCGGCGACGGTGGCGTGTAGGTTTTCGATCTTGAGCATGGTCATCCCTGATAGCTGCGGCGCGCGCCCGTGCCGGGCCGGGGCCGGGCACGCCGCTCGTCGTAACTCTTCTTCATTTCGCCAAAGATGACGGCCGCCATGGCATCGGCATCGGCCAGCACATCGGCCGCGGGGTAGCGCAGCACTTTCATTCCCACCGCTTCCAGCGACTTGTCGCGCCGGCGGTCGAGAGCGGGATCGCCTTTCGCCTCATCGTCGATCTGCACCACCACGCGCAGCGGCTGGCAGGCGAAGTCGACGATCGCCGAACCGATCACGACCTGCCGCCGGAAGCGATATTTGCCAAGCTCTGCCCGCATGAGAGCAGCAGCCAATGCCGACTGCGCTTCGGTGGGATTGCGGCGCATCTCCCGCGCGTTGTCGTGGAGCGTGTCGAGGCGCGATTCGGAAATGGCCCAGCCCCGCCCCTTGCGCTGCAACGTCGGTGCATCGGGCTGATCCTCGGCAGCGCGTACGGTCAGCGTCTTCCTCACCCCACGCTCCCTTCAAGCGAAATGCCCAGCAGCTTTTGTGCTTCGACGGCAAATTCCATCGGCAGCTGCTGCAGCACTTCCTTGGCGAAGCCGTTGACGATCAGCGCCACCGCATCTTCCTGCCCCAGCCCGCGCTGCATGGCGTAGAACAGCTGGTCGTCGCTGATCTTGCTGGTGGTCGCCTCGTGCTCGATCTGCGCGCTGGGATTGCGCACTTCGATGTAAGGCACCGTATGCGCGCCGCAGTCGCCGCCGAGCAGCAGCGAATCGCACTGCGTGAAGTTGCGCACGCCTTCGGCATTCGCGCCCACGCGCACCAGGCCGCGATAGGTGTTGTTGCTCTTGCCCGCGCTGATGCCCTTCGAAATGATCGTCGAGCGGCTGCCTGCGCCGTTGTGGATCATCTTGGTGCCGGTGTCGGCCTGCTGGAAATTGTTGGTGACGGCGACCGAGTAGAACTCGCCGACCGAATCCTCGCCGTTGAGCACGCAGCTTGGATACTTCCAGGTGATCGCGCTGCCTGTCTCAACCTGGGTCCAGGAGACCTTGCTGCGCGCGCCCTGGCAGAGCGCCCGCTTGGTGACGAAGTTGTAGATGCCGCCCTTCCCCTCGGCGTCGCCGGGATACCAGTTCTGCACTGTCGAATACTTGATCTCAGCATCGTCGAGCGCAACCAGCTCGACCACCGCAGCGTGGAGCTGGTTCTCGTCGCGCTGCGGCGCGGTACAGCCTTCGAGGTAGCTGACGTAGCTTCCTTTATCCGCGACGATCAGCGTGCGCTCGAACTGGCCGGTGTTCTCGGCATTGATGCGGAAATAGGTCGACAGCTCCATCGGGCAGCGCACGCCCTCGGGCACGTAGACGAATGTGCCGTCGGAAAAGACCGCGCAGTTGAGCGCCGCAAAATAGTTGTCGTGCTGCGGCACCACGCGGCCGAGCCACTTCTTCACCAGTTCGGGATATTCGCGGATCGCCTCGCTGATGGAGAGGAAGATGACGCCAGCCTTCTTCAGCTCCTCGCGGAAAGTCGTCGCGACCGAAACCGAATCGAACACCGCATCGACCGCGACCTTGCGCGAGCCTTCGACGCCGGCGAGCACTTTCTGCTCCTCCAGCGGGATGCCCAGCTTCTCGTAGACCTTGAGGATCTCGGGATCGACCTCGTCCAGGCTCTTGAGCTTCTCCTTAGCCTTGGGCGCGGCGTAGTAATAGGCTTCCTGGTAATCGATAGCGGGCACGTTGAGCTTGGCCCAGTCGGGCGGCGTCATTGTCAGCCACAGGCGATAGGCCTTGAGGCGCCATTCGAGCATCCATTCGGGCTCGCCCTTCTTCGCCGAGATGAAGCGGACGGTATCTTCGGAAAGGCCCTTGGGCGCGAATTCCTGCTCGATATCGGCGAACCAGCCGTGCTCGTAATCCGCGACGCGCGCGGCGGCGTCGCGGGCTGCTTGGTCCTTGAGGATGGATTCTTCAGTCATTGCGCAACCTCGGCAAGGCGCGTGAGCGGGACGCCGGCCAGGGCACCACGCAGCGCTTCGTTCACCAGCGGCCAGTGAGGCCGCACCATGCATGCCGATTCGAGCGTGCAATCGTGCCGTCCATGCTCGACGCAGGCGGTCAGCGCGATCGGTCCTTCCACCGCCTCGACGATATCGGCGAGCGTGATCGCGGCCGCCGGCCGCGCCAGCTTCAAGCCGCCGCCAACCCCGCGCGACGAACGCAGCAGCCCGGCCGCCGTCAAGCGGCTGACCAGCTTCTGCACCGTCGGCGCCGGCAGGCCCGTTTCTTCGGCCAGCTGTCCCGCCGAAACGCGCACACCGCCGCAATGCCGCGCGGCGGCGGCCATGACGACAACGGCATAATCAGCCATACTGGACAAACGCATGTTGCGATCCGCTCTCAAAATCGGAGTGATTCGTTCCGGTTTGCACCTAGTGTCGCATTTGCAGCAATTCAACCGTATTCGCTTCGATTGTTTCGCGGGGGAGATGCGCCGCACTGGAAATGCTGCCGCAGCTACGGCTATGGGCGCCGGCATGCTCTACGGGATGATCCGCCCTGCCCTGTTCAACCTGGACGCTGAACGCGCCCATGGGCTGGCGCTTGCCTCGCTCAAGCTGATGCCGCGGAAACGGGCAAAACCTGGCGGGCCGCTGGCGATCACGGTGGCGGGGCTCGATTTTCCCAATCCCCTGGGCATGGCGGCGGGCTTCGACAAGGACGCGGAAGTGCCCGACGCACTGCTGGGCCTGGGCTTCGGCTTTGCCGAGGTAGGCTCGATCACCCCCCTGCCCCAACCCGGCAATCCGCGGCCGCGCCTGTTCCGCCTCGCCGAAGACCGCGCCGTGATCAACCGCATGGGCTTCAACAATGGCGGCGGCGCGGCGGCGATGGAGCGGCTGCGCGCGCGCAACGGCAGGTCGGGGATCGTCGGGGTCAACATCGGCGCCAACAAGGATTCGCCCGACCGCGTCGCCGACTATGCGATGATGACGCGGCTTATGGCGCCGCTCGCCGCCTATCTCGCGGTCAACATCAGCAGCCCCAACACCCCCGGTCTGCGCGCTCTGCAGGACGAAGCGGCGCTTACCGCCCTGCTCGACGCAGTGCTGGAAGCGCGCGGAAGCTATGGCCCGCCGGTGTTCCTGAAAGTGGCGCCGGACCTGCAACCGGCCGATGTCGACGCAATCGCCCGGATCGCCATCGACAAGGGGCTCGGCGCGCTGATCGTCTCGAACACGACCGTATCGCGGCCCCCGCTCAAGTCCGCGCATTCGCGCGAGGCCGGCGGCCTTTCCGGCGCGCCGCTCAGGGACCTGGCCCAGCAGCGGCTGCGCGATTTCCGCAAGGCGACCGGCGGCGCGCTGCCGCTGCTGGGCGTTGGCGGCATCGCCATGGCGGAAGACGCCTGGGCCCGCATCCGAGCGGGCGCGAGTCTGGTCCAGCTCTACAGCGCGATGGTCTATGAGGGCCCTGGCATAGCCCGCAAGATCACGCATGGGCTGGAAGCGCTTATGCGCCGCGATGGCTTCGCATCGATTGCCGCGGCGGTCGGAAGCGAATAGCGTCGCTCCGATGCTGCTTCGCCGACTTATCGCTTCGCTCGCCGCCCCGGTCCTGCTGACCGGCTGCGTCACGGCACAGCCAGCCGCCACCGCTATCAAGCGCCCCGCCGCGGCTGCGTTCGATGCGGGCATGGTCAGCGCCGCCGATCCGCGCGCGGCCGAGGCAGGCGCTGAGATGCTACGCGCCGGCGGCAGCGCGACCGACGCGGCGCTCGCCGTGCTGGTCACGCTCAACGTCGTCGAGCCGCAGAGTTCGGGCATCGGCGGCGGCGGCTTCCTTGTGGTCGACGATGGCAAGGGCGGGCTGGAAACGCTCGACGGCCGCGAGACCGCGCCTGCCGCCGCGCATCCGCGCTGGTTCGAGCGGGATGGGAAGCCCCTATCGATAAGCGAAGCGATCCCCGGCGGCCTCAGCGTCGGCGTTCCCGGCAATGTCCGCCTGATGGCCGAAGCGCATGAAAGGCACGGCAAGCTGCCGTGGAAGCAGTTGTTCGGCCCGGCGATCCGGACCGCACGCGAAGGCTTTACTATCACACCGCGGCTGCATGAATATCTCAACCGGTCGCGCGGCACCGCCGCGCTTACGCCCGAAGGCCACGCGCTCTATTACGGAACCGATGGCGAGCCGCTGCCGGTGGGCACGACCGTCCGCAACCCCGCGTTCGCCGCTTTCCTCGAAAGGCTGGCCGCAGAAGGCCCCGAAACCTTCTACGACGGCGCGAATGCGGCAGCGATCGCCCGCGCCGTATCCACCGCGCCGCGCAATCCAGCGCCGATGAAGGCCACCGACCTTGCCGCCTACCAGGCGAAACCGCGCGGTCCGGTCTGTACCTTCTACCGCCGTTATCGCATTTGCGGGATGGGACCGCCCTCTTCCGGTGCGACGACCGTTTCGGGCGTCCTGGGATTGCTCGAACGCTTCGACCTCACTGCGCTGGGCAAGGATTCCCCCACGGCCTGGCACGTCATCGCCGAAGCGCAGCGGCTCACTTACGCCGACCGTGAACGTTACCTTGCCGACAGCGATTTCGTGTCGGTGCCGGTGTCCGGCCTGCTTTCGCGCGATTACCTCGCTGCGCGCTCTCGCCTGATCTCGCCCGACAAGGCCATAGCGAACGTCGCACCCGGCAATCCGCCCGGTGCGCCCGTGGCGCAAGCCGATACGCTGACGCCGGACATCCCCTCCACGTCCCACTTCGTCGTCGTCGACCGCGACGGACAGGCAGTATCGCTGACTTCGACGATCGAGAGCGCCTTCGGCTCCGGCCTGATGGTCAATGGCTACTACCTCAACAACGAGCTGACCGATTTCAGCCTCGCCCCCGAACGTGACGGCAAGCCGGTGGCAAACCGGGTCGAGCCCGGCAAGCGGCCGCGCAGTTCGATGGCGCCGACGCTGGTCTACGGGCCCGACGGCAAGCTGCGGCTGGCGGTGGGCGCGGCCGGCGGCGCGACGATCCCCGCGCAAGTGCTGCGCGTGATCATTGGCGTCATCGACTGGAAGCTGACGGCGCAGGACGCCATCGCCCTGCCCGTGATCTTCGCGCCAGGCGGCGATTCGGTGTTCATCGAGCAGGGCAGCACGCTGGAAGCCATGATCCCCGCTCTGAAAGCACTGGGACACGCCGAAGTCGCGGCGCGCGAGCTACCGCTCAAGACCAACGCGATCGAAGTGATCGACGGTCGGCTGGTCGGCGCGGCCGATCCACGCAGCGAAGGCCGGGCCATTTCGCAATAGGCCGACTTGCTGGGGAGGCCGCTCCGCCCTAGACATTAGACCGAACCGACACGGCGTGAGGGCAGACCGGCGTGCAGCTTTCCGATTTTGATGCCAACGACAACCTCGTTGCACTGTTCCTCGCGCGGGCCGACGAACTGGCCGAGAAGCCGCTTTTGTGGTCGAAGCGTGACGGCGTCTGGCAATCGCTGACCTGGGCCGAAGCCGCGCGGCGCGTTTGCCTTGCCGCCGAAGCGCTGCGCGAGATCGGGCTGCACGAGGGCGACCGGGTGATGCTGGTTTCGGAGAATCGGCCCGAATGGTGCCTCGCCGACCTGGCGATCATGGCGGCCGGTTGCGTGACGGTTCCGGCCTATACGACCAATACCGAGCGCGATCATCTGCACATCCTGGAGAATTCGGGCGCGCGGGCGGCGATCGTCTCCTGCGCGAAGCTGGCAAAGCCGCTGCTGCCGGCGATGCTGCGATCGGACGCCGCGCAGCATGTCATCGCTTTCGAGGAACTGCGGCAAAGCCAGTCGGGCACGGTCGCCTTCCACGATTGGGCACGGCTGGGCACTGGCGACGCGGCGGCAGCGCGGCAGGCGGTCGAAGCGCGCGTCGCCGGCATCAAGCGCGACGACCTTGCCTGCATCATCTACACCAGCGGCACCGGCGGCGCCCCGCGCGGCGTGCGCCAGCACCACGGCGCGATCCTGCGCAACGTCGACGGTTGCGCGCGGATCATCGTCGAGGATTTCGGCTGGGATAACGAGGTGTTCCTGTCCTTCCTGCCGCTGAGCCATGCCTATGAGCACACCGGCGGCCAGTTCTTCCCGATCGGCCTGGGTGGACAGATCTATTACGCCGAAAGCCTGGAAAAGCTGGCCAGCAATATCGAGGAAGTGCGTCCGACCATCATGGTCGTCGTGCCGCGCCTGTTCGAAGTGCTGCGTGCGCGCATCATCAAGCAGGTCGAAAAGCAAGGACGCGTGGCCGGCCACATGCTGGACCGCGCGCTGGCGATCGGCGAGCACCAGGCGCGGACGGGCAGGAAGCGGCTGCGCGACCGGCCGATGGACCTGGTGCTGAACGGCCTGTTCCGGCCCAAGATCCGGCAGCGCTTCGGCGGCCGGATGAAAGCCATGGTATCGGGCGGCGCGCCGCTCAATCCCGAGGTCGGCACGTTTTTCGCGTCGCTCGGCCTTACCATGCTGCAGGGCTATGGACAAACCGAGGCGGCGCCGGTGATCAGCTGCAACCGCCCCAGCGCGGGGCTGAAGATGGACACGGTGGGCCCGCCGCTGGCAGGCGTCGAAGTGAAGATCGCCGAAGATGGAGAGATCCTGGTGCACGGCGAATCGGTCATGCACGGCTATTGGCGCAATGAGCCCGAAACGCACCGGGTGCTGCAGGATGGCTGGCTCTATACCGGCGACGTCGGCCATATCGACGACAAGGGCCGGATCGTCATCACCGATCGCAAGAAGGACATGATCGTCAACGACAAGGGCGACAATGTCTCACCGCAGAAGGTCGAAGGCATGCTGACGCTGCAGGCGGAGATCGCCCAGGCCATGGTCGTCGGTGATCGCAGGCCCTACCTGGTCGGGCTAATCGTGCCCGATGCCGAATGGGCGCTGGAATGGGCGCAGCAGCAGGACGAGAAGTTCGACATGAATGCGCTGCAACGGCTCCCCGCCTTCCGCAGTGCGCTTCGCGAGGCGATCGACCGCGTGAACCGCGATCTTTCGGTGATTGAGAAAGTCCGCCAGTTCGCTTTCGCCGACGAGGCCTTCACCATCGATAACGAGGAAATGACGCCCAGCCTGAAGATCCGCCGCCACAAGCTGAAGGAACGCTACGGCGCGCGGCTGGACGCGCTCTACAAGGCACCGGAACGCCGCCCGGCTTAGGTTGAAAACTCTTATAATCTACTGATCTCGTTGTATCGTCATCCCCGCGAAAGCGGATTCCGCTTCTTCCTCGCGCCTAGGATAGCGGGACCCCCCGCTTTCGCGGGGGTGACGAAGGCAAAGAATATAAGTTCCAAGCCGTGAGAGGCATATCAAGGCACCAGCGTAGTGAACAGCCAGGTG
>Ga0164243_10007141_pt1 | contig 16748 bp, 5 predicted proteins | sample OricompcompostOP_FD_108781 | JGI IMG/M metagenome (GOLD analysis project Ga0164243, IMG submission 108781) | Organic Plus compost microbial communities from Emeryville, California, USA - Original compost - Organic plus compost (OP) | ecosystem: Engineered > Solid waste > Mixed feedstock >... | reverse complement strand
TGGCGGTCCGATCATCAGTTGCACGAGCTATTTCGCGCCATCCAAGTAGCCAGCCCTTTCGCCACCCCTTTTGGGCGAGCTTTTCCGCGACCTCCTGTTCCTCAACCCAATATCGAGGAAGCGCCACGGCCTCAGAATCTTGCTTGTCTGATTCTCCGAAGTCTCGAGCCGCACCCGTTTCGTCGTAGGTTGCCCACCGGTGGTCATACTGATGTGCCATCTTCCCCTCATAAAGCGGAAGCATCCGTTTCTCGCCCTTACAAAAGTGAGCGCCTTTTAGCGTCCACCCCGCGGATTCAAGTTCTCCGAAGGAGTGGAAGGACGATGAATCGTGGGACATGTGAAACATGTCCATGAACGACGATCCCCATTTGTTGCCTCCTCGGTCGCTCTCCCTAACCAACACTGAGAAGCGGCGATAGGCGTCGAGGGTAATTTGGGCATCCCTGCGAGTACGGAAGACGGGGCAGGTGCCTGTGTTTGGATTGAGAAGGCTGATCTCTTCCGGAGTCAGGTTGAATGACTTCTCGGCATCGCTCAGCTCCGTAGCATCATGGAGGAAGAAGGCGAACTTGGCGGCGGGCTCGCGAAGACCCCGCCCAGCGAGCGAAAGAATGCTGAACTTGAACGAGCGGTGCACGCCCGGAAACAGAGGCGTCGAATTCTCAAAATCGTAGAGTGCCGCAATGGACCCGTTAACGACAAGGTCTTTGAAGAAGTACTGAGTTCTGGCATCTGTTGCGATTCCAGTAGGAACGATAAGACCTGCGTGACCGCGTGGACCCGTGAGCAGCCGGGCGATCTCCGAGAATACGGCGTAGGTGTTTAGGTTGCCTTGTCCTGTGAGCGGGAGGAGACCCGATCGTCGCAGGAAATGACTCTCGGCATAAACTGCGCGTTTGGCAGCAGCAAACTCGTTGTAGAGCGCCTCCGTGTCGGAGTCTTCCCTGAGGGCAGCAATCAGGTTCTTCCGGGCGTCCGTCCTTGAAACGGCAGCGATCTCGGGAAAGCGCTGCGCAAAGAACTCCTGCTCCTTCAGCTCCACACTCTCCCACGGCGGATTTCCCAGAAGGCAGTCGAAGCCACCCGCCCACCCCATCACGCCTGAGATGCCTTCGTCATCATCGGAAGCTGGAAAGATCTCCGGAAACTCCAAATGCCAATGGAAGAAGCGGTACTGGTGACGGAGCCGCACGATTTCCTTGCGTGTCGCTATCGATGCGCCGTAATCGGTCGGGTCGACCAACGAGTAGAAGATCCCGTTCGTTACCGCCCTCGGCGCACTCGCTTGCTTTATCCACATAAAAGCGGAACACCACGCGTCTGCGACGTGCAATGCGGTTATGTAATTGGCCGAGGTCGCCATTTTCACATACGACTCCGCCTGTTCGCGGACCTCGCGAAGTGTGCCGGAGGGAGCAGTCGAGATGCCGCGCGCAGTAGAAACGAAGGTCGCGTTTGACACCTTTACGCCGTCATCTTCGATATCGAACAGGCTCGACTGACCCTGGCGTTCCTGGGCGTTGATCTTCTCCAGGGCCTTGGCGTGTTTCTTGTCGTCACCTTCAGTGGGGGTGAATGCCTCATCAGGAATACCGGCCTTGAGTAGCGCTGGCGTAGCGCCGATCAACGCGTTACCGCACTTCACATGCGCATCGAGGAAGCTTAGTGGCTTGCCTGGCTCCAGGGCTTCCATCCAGAGCGACACTTTGGCAAGTTCGACTGCCATCGGGTTGAGGTCGACGCCGTAGATACAGCGGGCGACGACCTCGTGCAGGGCGTGACGGACGGCATCGACCGTCGGCTCGGGATTGCGTTCGCGAACGGCTGCGACCCGCTTGGCGATCCGGCGTGCCGCAGCGACCAAGAAATGACCAGAACCGCATGCAGGGTCACAGACAGTGAGTGACAGCAGCTCGTCAACGATCGCGTCACTCGGGTCGGGCTGCGAGGCTGCGGTTGCGGCCTGCTCGCCTCGCTTCACCGCGTCGTCGATCACCGGGTCAAGCGCCGAGTCGAGCAGGCACTCGATCAGCGAGGAGGGTGTGTAGTAGGAGCCGGTCGTCTTGCGGGTGTTGCCGGCGATTTCGATCAGCTCGAAGGTGCGGTCCACCGCGCTGTGCTTCGGCACCAGCTCCAGCAGGGACTCGTAGATCGAGCCCAGCTCCTCGGCATCCAGGTTTCGGTAGTCGACCGACCGCCAGCGGCGCGATCCGATGTCCCGCACCAACGACAAGTGCCTCACGGCCGCCAGCAAGTATTCGTTGGACAGCGAGAGGCCGTGCAGCGGGGCGTCGGCGCCGGTGGCGTCGAAGAGACCACCGAGGCCGGGCAGTCCCAGCTCCGGGCGGCCGTTCTCATCGCCAAGTGCATCGAGCACGATTCGCAGCGCCTGGTGGAGGTCGCTGTGGGTATTGCCCCTGCGGCGACGCGCCTGCGACCGCAGCCGGGCAGACGAGAAGTAGGCGGCGTACCGCTGCCGGGCCTGCTCGTCGGCATTCGGATGGTGCAACGCGTCGCGGTCCTCGGCGACGAAGAGGAAGAGCAGCCGGTAGACCAGCCGCAGCAGCGCGTTGTGCAGAGCTTGCGGATCGACGTTCTCCCGCAGAGCGCCGTTGTCCGGGTGGCGCAGGAAACCGGTGCCGAGCGCGGCGATCGCCTGCTGGACACCCTCGCGGAGCTGGTCGAGCGCCCGGGTGCCGGCGGTGATTGCCTCGGCGCGCCACTTCTCCAGCCAGCACGTCGACGGTGCCGCGCCCTCGGCGACCTCGAAGCGGGAGACGTGCAGCAGCCGATACAGCAGCACGAACTCGCTGAACAGCTCACCGTCGAACATCGCCTCCAGGTCGACCTCGACGTAGGCGGCGGTGGCGAGCGCGCTGGAGTCGCGCAGCAGCCGCAGCTGCCGGCCGTTGGTGAGAACGCCCCACAGGTGCGCCTCCGACCGGTTTAGCAATTCCTGGACCAGCGACTGCGGCGGCACGCTCCCCGCACCCGCCGGCCGCTTGTCCAGCACGGCGTTCCACGCAGCTAGGTGGATCGGAACGTGGTTCCACCGGTGGCTGATCGGGAACGTCTTCCCGCCGTCGTCGGAAGTGATGCCAGCGGCACCGAGCGCGGTCAGTCGGCCGAAGCCGAGCTCGGTGAACAGCGGCTCCAACCACTGGGTGACCGCCAGGCCCGTCGGATCGGTGGGGTTCTCCGCCTCCGGGGCGGCCGGCAGCCGGTCGCGGAGATCCTTCCAGACCGACTTGAGGTAGTCCCAGTGGCGTTCGGCGTCGTCACGGACCGACCGGGAGCCGATCGCCCGATAGTCCGCGGGCTTGGAGCCGCTGACGTCCTTGCCCTCGGAGATCCGGACCAGCATGTCGGCGGGAATCAGGCCGCCGATCGTGTGGACGGCTGAGAAGACCTGGTTGCGGGCGGTGGCGGACATCAGGCGTTGCCTCCGGCGGCGGTGGTGGAAGCGGGCAGGTAGACGTAGGCGCCGAGGATGTCGGCGGGCTTCTGCGCGGTGACGGTCAGGCCGCGGACGATCTCACCGGCCGCGCTGCGCACCCGGCGGTGCGAGCCGAGCAGGTCGTCGGCCAGCCCTTCGCCGTACGCCTCGAGATGGTCGGTCACCTCGGGCAACCCTTCGAGGATCCGGCGCATCGTGCGCTCGCCGAAGTCCGGGTCGGTGTTCTCGTCGGCCACGACATCGAGCAGCCGCAGGGCGTCCTCGGTGGGCAGCCAGGTGGCGTTCGCTGGTGCGCCGGCGAAGGCGAGCAGCCGGGCGTCCTCGGCGACGAGCTGCCGGGTTCCGGTCCGCGACGGCAGGGTGAGGTGGAAGCGGTAGCGGACCAGCAGCAGGGTGGTGCGGCCGCTGACGGCGCGGGTTCGGATGACGCCGCAGCGGCGGGCCGGGCGCGGGCCGGTTATCTGGTCGTCCAGGGCGGCGTTGAGGACGTATCCGGCGAGCGCGACGACCGCCGGATCGGTGCGGACGAGGGCTGCCTCGCCGCGCGCGACGGCCGCTGTGGTCCGGAACGGCACGCGGCGGCCCGCTTCGACGGCGTCGCCGCCGAGCGCCGGCGCGAGCGCGTCGCGCAGGCCCGCGGGGGTGCCGCTCAGGTCGGCGGCGAAGTCGCCGGCGGGCTCGTCGCGCAGGACACCGTCGAGCGAGCGAAGCGCGTGGCGTACGAAATCACGGATTTCGGCGGCGCGGCCCAGCGTGTCGCGGATCGCGGCGACCTCGCGGGCCACTTCGTCCGGGCGGATGCTGTGCTGGGCGAAGCGGGACCGCGACGTCTTCTCCTTCTCTGCCGCGGACTGCCACTCGGTCGCCAGCGCGACTGCCTTCTTGTCGATCGCGCGGTATTCCTCGACGTCGAAGAGGCTGGCCTGCCCGCCCTCGCGGCCGCGCAGCAGCAACCACTCGACGATCGCGTCGGTCACGCCTTGCGAGGCGGCGTCCGGGACGGAGACGGAGACGCCGAGGTCCTTGCGGATCTGCCGGTGCTTTTTGATGAGGACGTCGAGGACCTTGCCGTCGATGCCGTTGTCGCTGCCGTAGACGGTGATGATCCGCACCACGTCGCGCTTCTGGCCGTACCGGTCGACCCGGCCCTCGCGCTGGTCGTGGCGGGTTGGGTTCCAGGCGAGGTCGTAGTGGACGACGGCGTCGAAGTGGTGCTGGAGGTTGACGCCCTCGGAGAGGCAGTCGGTGGCGATCAGGACGCGACGGGCGGCGGGGTCGTCGCCGGCGGCCTCGGCGAGCTCCTCGATGCGCTGCAGGCGTTGCTGAGGTGAGAGGGTTCCGGTGACGGCGCGTACGACGGTCTTCTTGCCGAGTGTGCCGTCCAGGTGCTCCGCGATGTATTCGGCGGTCGGGATGTAGCGGCAGAAGACGATCGGGTGATAGCCCCCTTTGAGCAAGTCCTTGAGGTGCCTGGTGAGCGCCGCCAGCTTCGTGTCCCCGGCCGTTCCCTCCAGCTCGGCTGCGCGGTCGGCGAGTTCGGCGAGCCGTTGGCCCGCGTCGATCTCCACGCCGCCGGTCTCGGCGCCGGGTGCGACGTCGAGCCCCTCCAGTGCGTCGGTGTCTGAGGAGTCGCTGGTCAGCGGGGCGCCGAGCCGGTCAGCTTCCTCGGCGGTCATCGCGGCCGCGGTCGCCGAACGGGTGCGTAGGGTCTGCGCGGCGGCCCGCGGCGAGGAGACCAGCGAGCGCAGCAGCGCGATGGCCGACCACCAGGCGATCCGGGCCTCTCGGCGGCCCTTGCTGTCCGCGGCGGTCACCCGCTCACTGGCGTATGCGATGGCGTCGTCGAGCAGCGCCCGGTAGGCAGGGGAGAGCTTGTAGGTCTCGTCCTTGAAGTGCCGGTCGGACGGGAACGCCGTCTCCTCGGCAAGAGTGTCGTCGGCCAGCCCGTCTTCCTTGGTGAGGTATTGCCGCACGTCGGCGCGCTTGCGGTGGACGAAATGCTGGGCGAGCAGCCGCCGGCCCGCCTCCGTGGCGAGGTCGACGTCGGCGAGTTCCGGCCTCACCAGGCCGAGCAGGTTGCGGAAGGCGCTCTCCTTGCCGCTGTGCGGCGTCGCCGTGACTAGCAGCAGGTGCCGTTCCGTGTCGGCGGCGACCCGCTGGAGCAGCTCGAAGCGGAGCTGGTTCTGCGCCGAGGTGGTGTCCTCGGCGGCGACGCAGGTATGCGCCTCGTCGACGATGACCAGGTCTGGGCAGTGGCGCACGAAGTCGTCGCGGTGGCGGGTCGACTTGATGAAGTCTGTGGAGACGATGACGTGCGGGTGCCGGTCGAACAGCGACTGACCCAGGTCAAGCCCACGCTCCAGTTTGGACACTGTGGAGGCGAGCACCAGCTCGGCGTCGATGCCGAACTTGCTGCGCAGCTCGGCCTGCCATTGCTCGGCAAGGGCCGGCGAGCAGAGGACGGCGAGCTTGGTGGCGCTCCCCTGCGCGAGCATCTCGCTGGCGATGAGGCCGGCCTCGATGGTCTTGCCGATGCCGACGTCGTCGGAGATCAGCAGGCGAACGGTCCGCTGTCGCAGCGCCATCAGCAGCGGTACGAGCTGGTAGGCGCGAGGCTCCACGGCGATGCCGGCCAGCGAGCGAAACGGGCCGGCACCGGAGCGGAACCCGATCCGGAGCGCGGACCGGAGCAGGCTCGCCGCGTACGCGTCGCCCAGGTCTGACGGTTTGGGCGGGGCGAACTCGGCGCTGTTGACGTCCTCGAAGGCGGGGAAGACGGCCGCGATGTCGTCGTCGGCGCCGCCCAGCGGTCGCAGGACCAGCATGTCGTCGGCGCTCTCGGGCAGCACGACCCAGTCGCGGCCACGGGCGGAGACCAGCGTTCCGGCGCTGAAGGTGGTCATGAACCTTTTCCTTGCGTTGTGGTGAGTAGCGGTCGGCTGATCAGGCGCCGGTGGCGGAGCCGAAGTAGCGCTTGTTCTTGGCGGCGATGGTGGCCCAGTCGGCGTCGTGCGGGAACCGCACGACGTCCCAACCCATGTCGAACAGGCGCTCTTCGGCCTCGCGGTCACGTTCGGCGATCGACTCGTGTTCGTGCACCGGTCCGTCGACGAACACGGCGACGTTGGCCCCGGGCAGCAGGTAGACGTAGTCGGGGCGGGCCAACGCTTCGGTGACGAAGACCTGCGCGTCATCGGGCAGCCGCAGGCCGCGCTCCTTGAGCCAGGCGATCAGCTTTCCCTCCAGCTTGGTGTCTGACTGCTCGGTGAGTCGCGTCAGCTGCTCCGTGCGGGACTCGTTCTGGCCGCTCGTCCGCGCCGACGCGCCGGCGAACCGCAGCAGCAGGTCGCGGACCAGGTGACGGTTGATCGAATGGTGGCTGAGCTGGTTGCCGTAGGTGAGCAGGCACTCGTAGCAGCCCCAGGCGCAGGGCCGGTCCCGGTGCGGTCCGCCCCGGTCGGTGCCGTCGGGGTCGAAGTGGCAGATGTCCAGCGCCGCGGCGGCGGCTCTGGCCAGTGCGGTCTGATCCGACTGCATGAGCCGCAGCACGCCGGCGCCGCCCTCGGCCGCCTCGGTGAAGAACATCCGGTCGCGGGGACCGTCGTCGGGTGGCAGCAGTTCGGTGGTGAGTTCCGAGTCTTCGAGTTCGAAGGCCGCCTCGACGCCGCGTTCGAGCGCGTACATCAGGGTGAGCGCGACATCATGCTCCACCGGCTGGTCGAGCTTGAGGACGAGGATGTTGCGGCGGTCTTCGACGTATGGGATGACCCGCTTCTTGCGGCGTTTCTCGTTCCCGTCCGCGTCGACCACCGGCATCTCGCTGGAGTCGCCGGATGCCTCGGTGGCGTCGCGCTCGTTCATCCACCGTCCGTCCGCCGGATCGAGCCAGAAGCCGTCCGGCTCGTCGGGCTTGGCCCGGACCCGGCCGACGTTGGTGATGCGGACGGTCGCCGAGTCGCCGTAGGAAAGGGTGGCAAGCGGTGCGTCGCCGTCCGACACCACGGCGTCCTGTCGGCCTGCCCGAGCGCCGTGGTCCTGGAAGCGGTATGACGTCACCAGTCGGAAGCCCGCCCTGCGCCGCTCCTCCTCGTCCGACGAGATCCGTTCCCGCCGCTTGGTGTAGACGGTGTGCAGGTGCAGCAGGCCGTAGGTGGTGTCGCCCAGCCGTTCCTTGCACATCTCGCAGAGCACGGCGGCGCCACGGGTGTCATGGTGGTAGCCGCAGCTCGTGCACCGGCGGGCCTCGCTCGTCACCACTTCGCCGGCCGCGTCGGGCGGCAATTGGATCCGGGTGACCTGATAGCGGGCGCCCTCGTGATAGATGAGCGCGCCCGGGCCGAACTCCCGGATCGCGAGGAAGCGGGGACGCTGCAGGTAGTCACCGTCACCCGACCTGCGGCCGGTGGTCGGCACGTACGCGGCCAGCGGCAGGCGTGGGAACGAGTAGCCCGGCAGGAAACCCTCGCTGGCCAGGTAGCGGTAAGGGTTGAAGTCCGAAAGGACCGACCTGTTCTCGACCGTCTCGTTCTTGAGCAGGTTGAGCTGCGTCTCGGCTTCCTTGCGGCGGCCGACGGCGATTCGCCGGTCGCGCTCGGAGAGGGTGTGGTCCAGAACCCGACGGTTCTGCTCGGCCTGGTCGACGAGCGCCGCCCGGAACAGGTCCCGCCAGCGGTCGAACGCGTGGTTGAACCGCGTCGCAGTGGTGCGGACGGTGTCCTCGATCCAGTTTTCGTCCCACCAGGTCGACCTCGCGAAGTCGGGCAGCAGGCCGACGAAGACCGTGCGGGCCGCGGCTGCGGCGCGCTGCTGCGCGTGCGTGTCCTGCAGCGCCGCGGTGATGTGGTCGTGCAGCGCCAGGGCGGGGCTGGGGCGGCGGCTGTCCTCCAGGTAGCTGATGTCGATCGTCTCGGGGATGGCGCGGCCCAGTTTCAGGCCCGCCTCGGCCAGCCAGACGGCGTGCACGTGCGAGCGCACCAGGTCCTCGTTGGCCAGGTCCAGCCTCGGCGGTGCCACGGCCCCCGCCACCATTCGCTCGGAGCGCCGGAAGTAGTACTGGTCGTGGCTGTTGCCCGTGGCGCAGTAGGTGGTGACAAGCGCGGGCTGCCCCGATCGGCCGGCGCGACCACTGCGCTGCGCGTAGTTGGCCGGGGTTGGCGGGACGTTGCGCATCATGACGGCGTTGAGTTCGGAGATGTCGACGCCGAGTTCCATCGTCGGGGAGCAGTAGAGCAGCTTGAGCTCCGCCTTGCGGAAGGCCTCCTCGCGCCGCTCCCGCTCCATGGGGTCGACCTGTGCCGTGTGCTCCCGGGCGGTGAGGCCGGCCAGGGTTCCGGCCGCGGTTTGGTAGAGCTCGCGGAAGAAGGTGTTGACCCGGGGACCGTCGCCACTGGCGTACGTCCGCGTCAATGGGTCATGGCTCCCGGTCTCACCCGTCCCGGCGCGCCAGATGAGAGCCGCCGCCGAAACCTGGTAGCCGGTCACCGCCGTGCCGGCCGAGCGCCGGTAGCGGCCGGCGCGTTCCGGCATCTGCGTGACCTCGGTGACCTGGCCGCCCCGCTTAAGCACGCCCAGCAGGTCGACGATCAACTCCTGTGCGTCACTCCACGACAGCTCGGGGAAGTGCACCCTGCGCAGATACTTTCCGACCTTGCCTCGTCCGGAGAGGAACAGGCTCGACCGGTCCAGGCCCCGGCTGGCTGGCTGCGGATAGGCGGCCCCGACCTTGGGCTTGTCGCCGACGGAGAGCACCCAGGGGTCGACGAGGCGTTCCTCGCTGGCCCGCTGGAGCGAGTCGAAGTCGTCGCGGAAATACTGCACGTCGATCGCCAGCCCGCGGCGCATCTCGTCCAGGAGCACCCGCATGATGTCGATGCGGTCCTGCGGCTCCGCGTCGCGGAGCCGTTCGTGCGTGCCCGACCACCGGTCCTGCGTCTCAGCGAGCCAGGTCAGATCCTGATAGTCGATCCTCAATAGACCCGTCTGCTCGAGGTTGGGCATGGTGACGCGCCAGCCGCGTTCCAGATCGAGGTAAAGCCGGAATGCGACGACATCCCGCAGGGTCTTCGCCGCCAGACTGGCCAGCGAGGGCGGAAGGTCGGCCTCCCGCGCGTAGTCGCCGAGGCTCAGCCCGAGCGCGGCGGTGACCCGCGCGGCGAGATCCTCGTGCGTGATGCCGTCGGCGCCGGCCTCCACCGCGGCCCGGTAAAGGGCTCCCCGAAGCTGGGTAACCTGGACGAAGTCATTGAAGTGACCGGCCTGGAGTGAGGCGTCCTGCCGGTTGTCGACGAAGGTGAGCAACTTGCGCGCCTTCTTGTCCAAGGCCTCCAGCGGTGCCCGCATCAGCGACTTGACGATCGACGCCGACACCAGGGAGGTTGCCGAGGAGCGGCCCTCCTGGTCGAGGGTCGCGAGCTTGGCGAAGTCTTTCCCGCGGGTCTGTTCGTAGCTGACACCACAGTGGAGGCAGAAGAGGAACGGGGACGGGATGAAGGCGGCCTTGAGGTCGCCATGGCCCTCCCAACCCTGCGGGTCGACCGTGATCGCCCGGGGCAGCCGTTGCTTGTAGGAGCTGCGCACCACCTCGCCGCCGCCGGCGTCGACCTCCAGCCACGACTCGGGGATCCGGCGGGCCCCGATCGCCTCTTCCTCGTTGGCGGGCCACGGACGGTCCGCGTCGATGTAGAGGTAGCCGTCGTCGCCGCGGCCACCGGTCGCCGCCGTGTCCCGGCGCGGCGCGAACACGACCTTGCCGTCCTTCTCGGACCGCCACACGGTCAGGTACTCCTGACCGCACTCGCGGCAGAAGGCCAGCGGCAGGAGGATCTTGCCGTCGGATCCGGGCAGCACGAGCTGGTACTCGCGGGTGAGGTGCCGGGTGAGCTCGTCCTGCAGGGTGACATACACGGTGTCGCCCTTGGAGAGGAACTGGTGCAGCCGGAACGCGAACAGCGGCCGATCCGTCACCGGGTGCCGGGCCTCGGAGCCGGCCTTCAGGGTTGCCCGGATCGCCTGGGCGCAGTCGGCGACGGTCAAGCCGCTCTGCTGCGCCAGCTCCAGGGCGGCATCCTCGATCTTGGCCGGTTTCTGCCGGATCAGTTGGCCCGTCTCCGGCGCCGTGGCGAGTCCGAAGCCGGTCTCGATCCAGCGGGCCAGCGGGTCATTGACCAGGTCCGCGTACGCCCGTGGCGCGCCTGGGGCTCGTAGCCGCTCCACCGGCACGGTGTCGGGTGCTTCGGCGGTAGCCCGGATCAACGTTTCACCGATGATGTCGCGGCTGTTGACGTCGGTGCCGAAGAGGGTGGTGGCCACCCGCGCCACCGCGTCGCGCTGGTCGTTGAGGGTGCCCTCGGTCGACATGGTGGCGGAGGTGCCGATGCACTGCACGTCGGCCGCCTGGCAGGCCTCTCGGACGCGGCGAATCAGCAGGGCCACGTCGGCGCCCTGGCGGCCGCGATAGGTGTGCAGCTCGTCGAAGATGAGGAACTCCAGCCCTCGGGCCATTTTGATGAGCGACCGGCGGTCGTCTGGCCGGGTCAGCATCAACTCGAGCATCACGTAGTTGGTGAGCAGGATGTCCGGCGGGTTGTCGCGGATCTCCTTGCGCCGCTCGTCGTTCTCCTGCCCGGTGTATCGGGCGTACGTGACGGGTTCGCGACCTGGCCCGTACCCGTCGCGTAGGTATTTGTCCAGTTCCTTCAGCTGGCTGTTGGCCAGCGCGTTCATCGGGTAGACGATGATCGCCCGGACGCGCTTCTGGCCGTTGGGGCCTTCCTGCTCGCGCGCTTTGAGCACCTTGTCGACGATCGGAACGATGTAGGACAGTGACTTGCCGGATCCGGTGCCGGTGGTGAGCACATAGGAGGCTCCTGACTGCGCCTTCTCAATGGCCTCTCGTTGGTGCAGGTGCAGGGTGAGCGGTCGGCCGTCGCAGTCCGTGCCGCCCTCGGTCTTGTTCGCTTGGAAGATGCGTGCGCACTCCCGGTGCAGCACGCCCTCGTTGACCAGTTCGAGCATGCTGCCGCCGGAGGCGAAGAACGGGTTCAGCGACAGCCAGGGGTCGGGCCACTGTGACTTCGCGTCGAGGTCTCGCTCGACGAAGTCGAGGATCCGATCGTTGCGGATGACCGTGCCACCCTCGGTGAAGGCCCGGTAGTCCTTGAGGAGCTGCCGGTGCACACCGAAGACATCCATGCCCGAGGCCGAACCCGTGCTGGCCGACGGCTCGGGGGCCGCTGGTCGGGTGCTGCCCGCACCGATGGTGTGGCCCGCGTGGAAATGGCTCACCGGGTTGAAATCGTCCCAGCCGGGGACCTTGTCGTCTCCCGTGGCCAGCGGTAGCAGCACCTCACGGACAGCTACCGCGTCCGCCGGTCGATCCGCCGGATTCTTGGCCAGGAGGCGTTCGATGAGCCGCTCCAGTGCGGGCGGGACATCCGAACGCAGCACCCGCACCGGCGGAGGCGGCTCCTCCAGGTGCTTCTGGCCCAGTTCGTGGCCGGAGCCGCTGTGGAAGGGCGCCACACCGGTCAACAACTCGAACAGCACGCAGCCAAGCGCATAGAGGTCGGCGGCCTGGGTGACCGACGAGGCATGGAACTGCTCTGGGGCCATGTAGCGGGCAGTACCCACCGTGACGCCGGTGCTGGTGAGCCGCTCGGCGTCGTCGGTGTCGACGATCCGGCCCATGCCGAAGTCGAGAACCTTGATGAGGCCGCCGCGCAGGAGCATCACGTTGGACGGCTTGAGGTCGCGATGGATGACGCCAGCGGTGTGGGTGGCGCCGAGTGCGTCGGCGGTCTGAGCACCCAGCGCGGCGACCCACGAGATCGGCAGTTGCGGCTGCTCGGAGATCAGATCCCGCAGCGTTTCGCCTTCGAGGAATTCCATGGCGATGTATGGAAGGCCAGCGGGATCGACGCCGCCCGCGATGGCACGCGGCAGGTTCGGGTGAATGAGCCGCCGCATGATGCGCGCCTCACGCTCGAATCTCTGCACCGCCTTGCTATCGGCCGTCGAGTCGATGACCGCTCCGGACCGGCTTCGCAGGATCAGCTTGACCGCGACGACGCGGTCGGGCGAGCCTTCCGGTGCCTGCAGGTCCTCTGCCCGGTGGACCTCGCCCATGTTGCCCCTGCCAAGTGCGTTCAGCAGGCGGAACCTGTTCGCCACCAGTTCGATCTCCACGGCCACCCCACGTCCTTAAAGCCGTCGCAGTCCGTTACGTTTTCTTATGTTTTTCTTAAGGCAATGCAGTATGGCGGGTGGCCCGCGGTGTTGCCATCCCCCCACCGATTGGGCGCGCCCTCACCCTTTCTCTGGACGGAGCACCCCCTGGGCGAAGCCGTCCGCTGCAAGTCGCACGAATTCTGCCCCTAAACTCGCAGCACTCTGGACGGACGACTCGAATACCTCGAGCCGCTTGAACGCCTCCCCGTGGACCCGTTGCTCGGTGAGCGGCATCCGGCGGACAAGGGCCCGGCGGATGTCGAAGCGCAGCGCGCCCGAAAGGCTCGACGCCTGCTTCTCATTCGCCGAGTTGCGTAATTGCCCCGCGAGGAACCACGGATCCAGCGCGGCTGGGTTCGGCCGCAGCAGATACGTGTTCGCGCCGAGCACTGCTTGTTGATCCGTGATGACCCGGGCGGATATCCGAGGGGCGACCACTGGCACGACGACATCACCTGCTGCGAGGTGAATCGGCTCTACTGCCGGCTGGTCACCACCTCCATCCGGGTCACGGGTGGCGGTGCGCACCGGCCCCAACAGCTGCACTGCTCCGCTGCGAACCAGTTGAGCGACGGTGACGGTCGGTGTTGTCGCGGTGTCGGGATAGGCGTTGACCTGCGCCAGAAGCGCCGGCAGCTCCCGGAGAACGGCGGCAAGCCGCTCCCTCGTGCGTACCGTCTGCTCCTCGGTCTGCTCGGCCCGGGGTGCGGGTTGCCGGCGTGCGGGAGTGAGGTCGACGTCTTCGTCGAGCAGCTCGATGATCGGCACCGCGCGGGCGAAGCCAGCCTCTTCAAGCTCACCTTCAGGCGCATCGCATATCGCCCGCCAGGCCGCGAGGACCCGCGTCGACAGCTCAGCGACGTTGCCCTCGGCGGCGTCGACCAGCAGAGTTCGCGCTGATGCGGGCGCTTCGGCCGCGGGCCGCCGCAGCACCCACAGGTGCAGTGGCACGCCGTGCGGCGCGGCGACCCCGCTGGGCAGTGCGATGACGGCGCGCAGCGCGCCGCGGCGCAGTAGTTCGGCGCGGATCCGGCGCCCGGCACGTCGCGCGGCCGCTGCCGGTGGCATGAGGAGGACAGCGAGTCCTGCTGGCCGCAGATGGGCGAGGGCGTGCTGCACCCAAGCGAGTTCGGGTTCGGTACGCGGCGGGACCCCGTACTCCCAGCGCGGGTCGTAGCCGAGCTCCTCGTTGCCCCAGTTGGTCAGGCCGAACGGTGGATGGCAGAGCACCACGTCGACGGTGCGGTCGGCGAAGGCGTCGGCACGCAACGAGTCACCGGCGCGGACCTCCCCGGGCACGTCGCGGAGGGCCAGCCACAGCCCGGCAAGCGTGGCGAGTTCGTCGTCGAGTTCCTGCCCGCGCGCGGAGGTGCAGCCGGCACGGACGGCGGCCCGCAGCGTGGCGCCGGAGCCGGCGGTCGGGTCGAGCACCGAGCCACCCTCGACGCCGGCGAGTGCGGCCATCAGGTCGGCCAGTTCGTCCGGCGTGGCCCATGGTCGGCCGGGGCCTGGCGCCGAGAAACGTTGCCAGAGTTCGTCGAAGGCGGTCTGCGGCCCGAGCTCGTCGGCCAGCGTCTCGATCTCGGATCGCAGGTCGGCAACGGACGCGTCGAGGCGGCGTGGCCGCTGGCCGCCCTGCCGGGCAAGTAGCAGGGCACCCACAGAGGCGAGCGCGGATGCCGGCGTTTCCCCCGAAGCAGCGAGGTGGCGCCAGAGCCGATCTGCCCGGGACAGTTCCGCGAGTTTGCCCTGCTTGCGCAACCACCGCTCGACCTGCGCGAAGTCGAACTCTGGGCTGGCGATGGTGCCGCCAACAGGAGTCGGAAAGTCGAGATGACGTTTCCGCCAGTTGCTGACCGCGGCGCGACCGACCCCGGCAAGCCGGGCAATTTCCGCCGCCGTGATGGTCGGGTTCACTTGCACGTCCACAGTGTGTCACATCTGTCAATCATCACGTCCGTTGACAGTATTCACGGATGATGTTCTCATTGACGCCGCCACGTTCACACCCCTGGAGGACACGATGCGCAAGACCGCCACTCTCGCCCTGATCGCCACGGCCGCCGTCGCGCTGGGCTGCGGTGCGGGGGCGAGTGAGAACGCCAGCAACTCCGGAAGCGACGACAGCGGCGCCAAGACTGAGGACAAGGCCGCAACGACCGCCAAGATCGGCCAGCCCGCTCGGGACGGCAAGTTCGAGTTCACCGTCAAGTCGTCCAAGTGCGGCGTCGCCAAGGTAGGCACCTCGATGCTCGGCGCGAAGGCGCAGGGCCAGTTCTGCCTGGTCACCGTCAACGTCAAGAACATTGGCAAGGAGGCGCAGATGTTCGACGGCAGCAGCCAGAAGGCGTACGCCGCCAACGGCACCGAGTACTCCGCAGACAACGGGGCCGCGCTCTACGCCAACAAGGACGCCGAGACGTTCCTCAACGACGTCAACCCCGGCAACCAGGTCACCGGCGTGGTCGTTTTCGACATCCCCAAGAACGTCAAGCTCGCCAAGCTCGAGCTGCACGACTCGCCGTTCTCCGGCGGCGTGACGGTCTCCCTCACCTGATCCACCGCTCAACCCGGGGCGGGCGCCACCGCCCGCCCCTTGTTCGCGGGAACCCGCTCGTCCGCCTGTTCACAAAGGAGGCCACCGTGCCCGACGCGACCAAGCCCGTGCCGCCCGACCAGCCTGCCAACCAGATCGGCGTGCCCGCGGACCCGATGCCAGCGCCGGCTGGTGCCACCGCCCCGCCGCCTTGCGCTCAGCCTCAGGGAGCCAACCCCGTCGCGGCGCCCATCCCGCCCGCTTCCATCAAGCGCTCCAATGTTCGCGCCTGGGTCGTCGGCAGTCTCGCCGTCGTCCTCGTTCTCTGCGCTGGCGGCGTCGGGATCGCCGCGCTGAGCAACGACGATTCCGAGCGGGCTGATGGTGCGGCCTCCTCCGCGGCGTCCCGCACTACGTCGACCACTTCGACCAGCGCTGCTCCGGTTCCCTCCTCCGCGTCGTCGACTGCCCCCGCGCTGTCTGTCTACGACGCGCCGACGAAATCCGACTTCAACCTCAAGGTCAAAGTCCTGCGCAAGCAGTGCTTCGGCAGCGCTGGCTGCAACATCAGCTACCGGATCGACGTGACCTATACGGGCATCGGCGACTTGGACCCGTCCAACACGTATGAGGTGACCTATCAGGTCAACGGCGCCGAGGACCCGATCATCAACACCTTCGAGGTGACCGGCGACTCCGCCTCGGTGCCGGAGGAGGAGATGGCCAGCACCAAGCGGTCTGGCGACAAGCTGACCGCCGTCGTCACTGACGTTTCCGAGTTGTAGGGGTCGTGCGTCCGCAGAGTTCCTGCACGTCTTGACCCTGATCCCCACTCCGGACGCACTTTGACCAAGGAGCAGCGCATGCCACCGCAAGATCCTGGCGCTCCGTCAACCAGTAGCCAGCGGCTGTCGCTCCGCCTGTGCTCACGGTGGGGCGGTCGTCATTCGCCAAATGACTGTCGATTCGGTCGAGATGATCGGCTGAGCCGAGGGTAGACGAGCGTTCCACGGTAGCGCTGTACCCGGCGGCGGTGAGCAGAACAAGCTGTGCCGTCAACGCCATCCAGTGCACGCCCGATCCTCACCGCTGTCCTTCACGGGAAGCCAGGTCCTCAACTACCAGCGCGAGCACGGCCGCTGGGTTCCCCCTCCGGCGGAGGGACACCTGATCGATACGGCGCGACCATACTGAAACGGCTCCGAGCGGGTGCGGGCCGATCGGTGTGTGAGTTTGGCGGACCTGCTGGTTCACTTCTGCGGATAGCTTGATGAAAGAGGGCCGTGATCGACCGGCTAAGTGATGGGGAGTTGGCGACAGAGGTGTTGTCGCTTGAGGAGGCCGTTGGATCGGCCGTCGAGCAGGGACGCGCGGAACTGGCGTTCCTGGATGACATTACGGGTGACCTGGTCGGTGCCTTCGCGCAAGGGCAGCGCGGCGCACCGTCCTCGTCCGGCCTGATCACCCGGCTGGACGACTTCACTCGCGGGTTTCCGGGGGAGCTGCGACGTCACCTCGATCGTGAGC
>Ga0164243_10007140_pt1 | contig 16749 bp, 11 predicted proteins | sample OricompcompostOP_FD_108781 | JGI IMG/M metagenome (GOLD analysis project Ga0164243, IMG submission 108781) | Organic Plus compost microbial communities from Emeryville, California, USA - Original compost - Organic plus compost (OP) | ecosystem: Engineered > Solid waste > Mixed feedstock >... | reverse complement strand
TTCGCTGGAGACGCCGGAATTTCAGCGTCAGAGCCGCGACTTCGCCGATGCCGTCAACAAGGCCGGCAAGCCGGCGCAGCTGGTGCGCTGCGAGGGCTATAACCATTTCGAGGTGATCGAAACCTTCGCCAATCCGTACGGCATTCTCGGCCCGATCGCGCTCGAACAGATGAAGCTGCGTCCGGTGTAACGCGGGCGTTGGTAGTTGGCGTGGACAATTCTATCCACGTCATGGCCGGGCTTGACCCGGCCATCCACGTCTTTGCCTCAATGGAAACGAAAGACGTGGATGCCCGGCTTGGGACCGGGCATGACAGTGGCAGCTTAATCGAGCGGTACGCTGAATAAGCACCGAGCGCGCCGTCAAGCTTTCACAGATCAGGCGGCCGCCAGCTCATTGAGCGACGTTTCCGCAAGCTGCGTCAGCGTCGCGTCGGTCTTCTTTTCTTCTTCCAGTGTCTGCTTGAGCAGCTTGGCGGCCTGCGACATGCCGAGCTGCTGCGCCCAGGCGATCAGCGTGCCGTAACGCGAAATCTCGTAATGCTCGACGGCCTGCGCACCGGACAGAAGGCCGGCGTCATGCGCATCGGACTTCTTGAATTCCTTCATCACCTCCTGGCCTTCCTCGACGAGGCCGAGAATCGCCGGGCAGGTCTTGCCGCGGGCCGGCTTTTCCATCAGTTCGAAAATCTCTTCGATGCGTTCGATCTGGCCTTCGGTCTCAGCGTGATGCTTCTCGAACGCCGCGCGCAATTCCTCGGAATGAGCGGCCTTGGCCATTTTCGGAAGGGCCGCGAGGATCTTCTTTTCAGCGAAGTAGATGTCTTTCAGCGTGTCGTGAAACAGGTCTTCGAGGGTCTTTTCGCGTGCCATGAGGTTTCTCTCCGGAGGGTGACTACCGCCGGTGGAACGCAGTTTCTCAACAGGAGTTCCGCCCGACAGGCTTTTCTTGTCGGGCAGGTTTTCTCATTATGTCATATGTTAAAAACGTCAGGCCACAACGCCTGCATCGTCGCGTCGCAGAACCTGTCCCGGCAGCGCACCGGTATGCACGGTGTCGCGAATGACGATCTGCCCATTGACGATGACGCTTGTGCGGGTGCCGGTCGGGTAGCGATGCGGATCGCCATAGGTCGCCTGATCCTTGAAGTCGGCTGGATCGAACAGCACGATGTCGGCGCGATAGCCTTCCTTCAGCAAGCCTCGATCCTTCAGCCGCAGCGCCTTGGCGGTGAGGCCTGTCATCTTGTGGATCGCGCGCTCGATCGGGATCAATCCCAGCTCGTGTACATAATGGCCGAGGATGCGCGGGAAGGTGCCATAGAAGCGCGGATGCGGCATGCCCTGGCTGGTAATGCCGTAATCGGCGACGCAATTGCCGTCCGAGCCCACCAGCGCCTGCGGTGACTTCACGATGGTGCGGATGTCATCTTCCGAAATCGAGATGACCAGCACGCGGGTCGCGCCTTTGTCTTCGATCATGTAGTCGCAGACGACATCGATCGGATCCTGGCCGCGTTCCTTGGCGAGATCGGCGATGGTGCGGCCCGCATATTGCGGCAGGTTCGGCGTGATCGAGATTTGCACACAATCCCAGTCGGGGATGCGGCCCCAATTGTTCAGGCCATCGCGTTCAATGTCGGCGCGAATGCGCTCCCGCGTCTCCGGCAATCGCAGGCGTTCCAGCATCGCCGGTACGCCGCCGGCCTGCACCCATTGCGGCATCAGATTCTTTAAGGGATTGGAGCCGGCGGTATAGGGATGGGAATCGCAATCGACATCGACGCCGCGTGCCTTGGCATCGGCGATCATCTGCAGGCAGCGCGTGGCCTTGCCCCAATTGTCCATGCCCGAGCATTTGAAATGCACGATCTCGACATGGATCTTGCAGGTCTCGGCGACATGGATCGCTTCCTCGACGGCCTCGATTACATGGTTCGACTCATCGCGGATATGGGTGAAGTAGCCGCCATTGTATTTCTTGACGACATGGCAGAGCGCGATCATCTCGTCGGGCTTGGCGTAGGAACCGGGTGAGGTGAACAATCCCGATGACAGGCCGAGCGCGCCGGCCTTCAGGCCATCCTCCAGCAGCGCTTTCATCTGCTCGAGTTCATCGGCGGTCGGCGCGCGCTGGTCCATCCCCATGACCATCAGCCGCAAGGTGTTGTGGCCGACCAGCATGCCGGGATTGAGCGCGGTGGCGGGGAAGGTGTCGAGATAGTCCGGGAAGCTCATTTCCCGGAACGGCAGCCACGGCGCTGACGGGCTGAGATAATCGCGCAACAGCTCAACCTTGCCAGGCAGCACGGGGGCGACCGAGAAGCCGCAATGGCCGACGATCTCGGTGGTCACGCCCTGGCGCAGCTTGCTCTCCGCCTTCGGATTGATCGGCAGCGTGAAATCCGAATGGGTCTTGATGTCGATGAAGCCCGGTGCGACGGCGAGGCCGGCGGCGTCGATCACGGTCGCGTCCTTGGCCTGTGCCGCATCGATGCTCGGCGCAATCTTCGCGATGCGGCCGTCACGAACCAGAAGATCGGAGCGGATGCCGGGATTGCCGGCGCCGTCAAAGACAAGGCCGCCGCGGATGAGGATGTCGGATGATGCTGTCACTGCGAACTTCCTTGACGTGATGCTAGCTTTCGTCACGCCCGGCTTTATGCCGGGCATCCACGACTTGGCCTAGTGATGACAGACGTGGATGGCCGGGGCACCAGGCGTCAACGAAGCCGTCTTCGACGGCTAATGCCCGGCCATGACAGGAGGAGAGAGCGGGTGTCTCAATCCGCGCGGATGCCGGCGGCCTTGAGCACCTTGGCCCAGCGGCCGGCTTCTTCGGCGATATAGCGTTCGGCCTCTGGTACGGTCGAGCCGACCGGCTCATTGCCAAGCGCCGCCAGCTTGTCCTTCACGTCTTGCGACTGCACCGCCTTGGCGATTTCGCGCGAGAGTTTCTCAACGATATCCTTCGGCGTCGCCTTGGGCGCTACGACGGCATACCAGGCCTCGACCGCATAGCCGGGGACACCGGCCTCGGCGATGGTCGGAACGCCCGGCCAGCTTTCCGACGGCTGCGGCGAGGTCACGCCCAGCGCCAGCAGCTTGCCCTGATCGACATGATTCTTGGCGATCAAAGGCGACATGAAGGCGATCGGCACGCGGCCGGTCAGCAGATCGGAGATCAGGTCGTTCGTGCCCTTATAGGGAATATGCTGGATATCGACGCCGGCCTGCTGCTTGAACATTTCAGCCGCCAGATGCAGCGACGAACCATTGCCGCCGGAGCCGTAATCGAGCTTGCCGGGCTTGGACTTGGCCAGCGCGATCAGCTCCTTAACCGATTTCACGCCGAGGGACGGGTGCACCACCAGCACCAGCGGGCCCTTGGTCACGATCGAGACCGGCGCGAACTGGTCGAAGCTGTAGCCGACCTTCGAAAACAGCGACGGGTTGATCGCATAGGCCATGGCCGGCAGCGCGATGGCATAGCCGTCGCCCGGCGTGCGGGCCAGCGCCTCGATGGCGATATTGCCGCTGCCGCCGGGGCGGTTCTCGATGACGAATTGTTGGCCGAGATTTTCCGACAGTTTCTGGCCGAGCAGGCGGGCGATCACGTCATTGGGGCCGCCGGCGGGATAGGGCACATACATGTGCACCGGGCGGTCGGGATAGGTTTGCGCCGACGAGAGCCCGGGCGTCATGCCAATCAGGCCAAGGGTGACGGCGAAGGCGAGGGCAGACGATCGAAAAGACAGGTTCATGCAGGACTCCGGTGGGGCAAACCACACCTTGGGGACACCTCGGCGCCTGGTCTATGCCAAGCTTGCCCGCATGATCGCACGTCCTTTTTCCGATGCAAAGTGCAGGCAGCGTCGCGCTTTTTTCTCGCGCTGCTTTACGCGAACCGGGCCCCCCTCGCTCGAAAACGCCCTAGCGCGGCACGAGCGGCCAGAACAGCGCGATCAGCGGTACGCCGGCCACCACCACATAGATCGATAGCGGCAATCCGAGCTTCCAGTAATCGGTGAAGCGATAGCCGCCGGCGCCCATCACCAGCGTGTTGGACTGGTGCCCAATCGGGGTGAGGAAGTCGCAGGCGGCGCCGATGGCGACCGCCATCAGGAAGGGGTCGGGGGACAGGCCGAGATTCTTGGCAAAGGTAGCGGCGATCGGGCCCATCACCAGCACGGTCGCGGCATTGTTGAGGAAGGGCGTCACGGCCAGCGCCGCCACCATGATCAGCGCCAGCGTGCCCATCGGCGGCAACTGGTTTGCTGCGGCGCTGAGCCAGCCAGCAATGAGGTCGGTGCCGCCGGTGGTACGAAGCGCGTCGGAGACCGGGATGAGCGCACCGAGCATCACGAGGATCGGCCATTCGACTGCATCATAGGCTTCGCGCAGCGACAGCGATTTCAACAGAATGATGATGGCGGCAGCAGCAAAGAAGGCGACCGCGATCGGCAGCACATTAACGGCGACGAGCAACATGGCAATCGCCAGCACCGCGATCGGGATCAGGCCACGGCGGCCACGGCCCAGCGACAGCCCGCGTTCCGCCAGCGGCAGCACGTGCAACTCGCCAAGCGTATCGGGGATCTTGTTGAGGTCGCCCTGCAGCATGACGACATCGCCGGCCTGGAAGCGCACCGCGCGCAGCCGATGGGCGATGCGGCGGCCGGCGCGGCTGACCGCCAGCAGATTGACCTGAAACTGATCGTAAAGTCGCATTGTCACGGGCGTGTTGCCGATCAGTGCGGATTCCGGCGTGACGATACCTTCGATCACGCCGATATCGTCGGTCGGGGTGTCGGTCTCCTTGGTAACTTCGTTGCGCACCAGCTTGAGATCAGCGGCGCCGACCAGGCTTTCGAGCGCTGCCGGTTCGCCCTGCAGGATAATGATGTCGCCGGCGCGCAGCTTGACGGCGCCGGTGGGAGACGAATTGCGCTGGCGTCGCCGCAGGATGGCCAGCACCTCGACTTCATTCTCGCTCAGCTGTTCGAGATCCTTCACCGTCTTGCCGACATATTCGCTTTCTTCCGGCACGGTGACTTCGGTGGTGTAGCCCTGCAGATTGAAAGCCGCATCCATCGAGGCTGCGCCCTTGCGCTCGGGCAGGAGCCGCCAGCCGAAAGCCAGGAAAGCAACGCCGCCGACGGCCAACAGCGCGCCAACCGGCGTGAAGTCGAACATCTTGAAAGGCTCGCCCAAAACCTCCTCGCGTACGCGCGAGACGATGATGTTGGGCGATGTGCCGACGAGCGTGACGATGCCGCCAAGCAGCGAGCCGAATGCCATCGGCATCAACATCGCGGAGGCTGGCGTGCCGGTGCGCCGCGCGAGCTGGAAGGCCACCGGCATCATCATCGCCAATGCGCCAATATTTTTCACAAAACCCGACAGGGCGGCGACCACGGCGGCAAGCACGAAGACCTGCAATGTCGGCGTGGTCAGCCATGGCGCGATCGGGCGCAGCGCGGTCTCGATGATGCCGGAGCGCGCCACGGCGGCGCTGACGACGAGGGCGCTGGCAACGATGATGACGATGTCATCGGAAAAGCCGGAAAATGCCTTGTCATAAGGGACGACGCCGGTGAACAGGCAGGCCAGCAGCGCCAGCGCCGCCACCATGTCGTAGCGAAGCCGTCCCCAGACAAACAGGACCATCATCGCGGCAAGGATCGCGAAGGCGAGAATTTGCGGTGTTGTCATGAAATGGTCCGGCGGAAAGGCGGGAGGTAACGCAAGCCCGCATGTCTGGTTCCGGGGCGATCGTGAAGGCCAGTCAGTCCGCCTTCGTCCTTGCCGCTCCCCTTTGCTCAGCGCAAGCCCGCAGGCTTGCGGCAGGCGGCCTTTGCCGTCAAAACCTGTGCGGATCGCAGGGGAGATTCCGGCTATGGCAACGATCGTCGTCGCGCATGGGGCATGGTCCTCCGCCTGGGCCTGGAAAAAGATGCGGCCGCTGCTGCGGGCGGCCGGCCATGAGCTGTTCACCCCGAGCTATACCGGGCTTGGTGAGCGCGCCCATCTGGCGTCGCCCGATATCGGGCTCGACACGCATATCGCCGATATTCTGGCTGTGTTCGATTATGAGGATCTGCGCGACGTCGTGCTGATCGGCCACAGCTATGGCGGCATGGTTGCAACCGGCGTCGCCGACCGCGCGCAAGGCCGCGTGGCGCAGCTGATCTATCTCGATGCCTTCGCGCCGCGCGATGGACAGAGTTTGTTCGATCTCGCCGGTCCTGAATTTGAAGCGCGGATGCGCCAGGGCGCCGAGGAAAACGGCGAGGGCTGGAAAGCGCCGCCCAATCCGCTGCCGCCGGACACGTCTGCCGATGACGTTGCCTGGGCTTTGCCACGACGGCGGCCGCAGCCGATCAAGACCTTCGAGACCAAAATCCGGCTGTCGTCGCGGGCGATGCCTCCGCGCAGCTACATCTACTGCACCCGCATCGGACCGCAGGACATCTTCGGACAATTCTCAGAGCGTGCGAAATCCGAAGGCTGGGCGCATGTTGCAATGGATGCCAGCCACAACCCGCATATCACCGTGCCGGAAAGCCTGCGCGACGTTTTGCAGGATCTAATGGCTCGCAAGTAGGGCGTTTTCCCGGTCCTTGCCGGTTGGGCGATGACGGGCGGGCGGGAAGCGGGTAAGAAAGAGCGGTCCTTCCTTGTCGTAAGTTGAGCATGACATACCGTTTCATTGGCAAACCGCTTCAGCGTACCGAAGACATCCGTCTGATCCAGGGCCTCGGCCGCTACACGGCGGATCTGACACCCGACAATGCGCTCCGTCTGTTCATGGTGCGCTCGCCGCATGCGGCGGCCAAGATCATCAGCATCGACAAGTCGGCGGCAGAGGCGATGCCCGGTGTGCATCTCGTTCTGACCGGCGAAGACCCGCAGGTCGCCAGGCTCGGCAGCGTGATCTCGAAGATCAAGCGCAAGGCGCCGGACGGATCGCCGAATTTCGAGCCGCCTTATCTGCCGCTGTCGCGGGGGCGGGCGCTGTATGTCGGCGACCCGGTCGCGGCGGTGTTCGCCGAAACGCTGGAACAGGCCAAGGACGCCGCCGAGCAGATCGCCATTGAATGGGAGCCGCTGTCGGCCATCACCGAAACGCGGATCGCCGCCGATCCCGACGCGCCGCAGCTCTGGACGGAAGCGCCGAACAACACCTGCTTTGTTTTCGATGCTGGCAGCCGCAGCGCGGTGGACGAGGCGCTGGCGCGCGCCAAGCACAAGATCAGCGTCACCTATGTGATCAACCGTGTCACCGCGGTGACGATGGAATCGCGCGTCGCGCGCGCGACCTACGATCCTACCTCGCAATCCTACACGCTCTATTGTGGTCTGCAGAACCCGCATGGCGTGCGTGAATCGCTGGCGACCGAAGTGTTTGGCATTCCCGGCAATCGCATCCGCGTGGTGGCGCCCGATGTCGGCGGCGGCTTTGGCATGAAGGAAGCCGCGTTCCCCGAATATGTGATGACGATGGTGGGGGCCGAAATCACCGGCCGTCCGGTGATGTGGATGGCCGAGCGCGGCGAGAGCTTCCTGTCGGATTATCATGCGCGCGACAATTACTCGACCACAACGCTCGGGCTCGACGACGAGGGCAATTTCCTCGCGCTCAAGGTCGACACCTTCGCCAATGTCGGCGCCTATATCTCGCCGATGGGACTGCATGTCTCGACCAACAATCTCGGCGGTCTCGCCGGTGTCTATCGCACGCCGCATATTCATTCGCGGGTGACCGGCGTGTTCTCCAATACGCCGCCGACCGCGCCCTATCGCGGCGCCGGCCGGCCGGAAGCGATCTATGCGATCGAGCGAGTGATCGATCTCGCTGCCAAGCGGCTCGGCATGGACCATCTGGAATTGCGGCGCAAAAACATCATCGCGCCGGAGCAGATGCCTTACGATACCAAATTCGTCTTCACCTACGATTCCGGTGAATTCGAGCGCAACATGGATGACGCGCTGGAACTGGCTGACTGGCAGGGCGCGCAGGAGCGCAAGCAGCAGGCCAGCAAGCAGGGGCTGCTGCGCGGCATCGGCATTGCCAATGCGATCGAGATTTCCGGCGGACCGGCGGCGGCGCCGAACCCGGAATCGGCGGAGATCAAGTTCGATTCAACCGGTGGCGTTACTGTTTCGATGGGGACGCATTCACACGGCCAGGGTCACGAGATCACCTTCGCGCAGATTGTTGCCGATTTCCTTGGCCTCGACACATCCGATGTCAGCGTGCGCTACGGCGACACTGACATGATCGAATTCGGCGTCGGCACCTTCGGCAGCCGCTCGATCATCACCGGATCGAACTCGCTGCGCATTGCCGCCGACCGGCTGATCGAGCGCGGCAAGAAGATCGCCGCGGCGCATTTCGAAGCTGATGCGGGCGACATCGTGTTCGAGGCCGGCCAGTTTGCGATTGCCGGCACCGACCGCAAGGTCAGCGTCAAGGACATCGCCAAAATGTCCTACACGCTGCGCGATCCAAGCCTGAATAATGAATTCGGCTTTTCGGAAAAGGTGATTTCCGCACCGAAGGCGGCCACCTTCCCGAATGGCTGTCACGTCTGCGAGGTCGAGATCGATCCCGATACCGGCGTCTGCAAGGTCATCAATTACGTGGTGGTGGACGATGTTGGCCGTGTGGTGAATCCGCTGCTGGTCAAGGGCCAGGTCCATGGCGGCGTGGTGCAGGGCGTCGGGCAGATCCTGTTCGAAAACATCGCCTATGACGAAGACGGCCAGCTCTTGTCCGGCTCGTTCATGGATTACGCGATGCCGCGCGCCTCGCACTTCCCGCCGTTCATCTGCAAGGCCAATGAAGTGCTGACGCCGAACAATCCTTTGGGTGTGAAGGGTGCGGGCGAAGCCGGTACGGTCGGTGCGCTGGCAGCGGTGGTCAATGCCGTGGTCGATGCGCTGTCGCCTTATGGCGTCGAGCATATCGAGATGCCGGTGACGCCGGAGCGGATCTGGCGCACGATCCGCGAGGCGGAGGCCGCGCGCTGATGCGACGAGGGCGCGTCACCATCATCGCCGCGATCGCGATCGCAGTGATGATGAGTGCCTGCGCCTCAACGCCGCCATCGGAGATGAGCAGCGAGCCCAATGTCGCGCCGGCCAATTACAAGGCCGAGATCCTCGCTTATCTGCGCACGTACCTGAACGATCCGGTCGGCGTTCGCGGTGCCTTCATCACCGAGCCGTCGCTGGTGACGATCGGCGGCACGCAGCGCTACGTCTCCTGCCTGCGCTTCAACGCCAAGAATTCGGTCGGCCAATATGAAGGCAGCAAGGATCGGCTGGTGGCTTTCCTTTCCGGTCGGCTCGATGCGCTGGCTCTGGCGCGCGGCGAGGAATGCAAGGACGCCAACTGGCAACCATTCCCCGAGCTGGAAAAGCTGCGCCGCTGACGGGGTAAGCTCTGGTTCTTCGTTTGTCGCGTTTTCTTCACGCGAACCGGTACCCACTTTGCTCGAAAACGCTCTACGCTCGCATGAAGATGCGCGCGGCAATGAAGGCGCCGAGCGAGCCGGCCATCACGAACAGGACCGAGTTGAGCCAAGGCGCGTGGATGATGGCGGTGACGCTTTCATAGAAGGCGGGCGCTGACGCGGTTTGGTGGTGGTCCGCTGATTCAGCTGACGCGCTGCCGTCGGTCGCGCGCAGCCGGTCCGACTTGGTGACCGGAGGACGTGGGGTAGATGACGCTGCGGCGCGATCGAGTTCGCTCAATTCGTCGGCCTGCACGATGTCTGTGGCATTAATCTCGCCGCCATGCTCGCTTTGCATCGGCGACACGATGCCTGTGGGCTCTATCGCCGCAGCATCTTGAGCAGGAGCGGACTGCTTTGCGCCGACCACCGGATCGGCATGCGGCCAGATCTGGACGAAGGGCGTGAGCGGGGCGAGTAGCCGCGCCGGTTGCTCGCTCGTCTCCGCCGCGGCCTGCGATGTATGGTTTGCAGCGCGTGCCTTGCGGCTTCTCCGGCGTTGACGCGGGGCGGCTTCTGCCGCGCTCGGCTGAAGCCATTGCGCGATCCCACGCGCCGAGAAATTGTCGGGATCGATCTGCTCCGAAGTGAAATCACCATGCGCCAGCAGGCCGGCGAGAAAGACAACGACGAAAGCGGCGAGGCGCAGACACAGTCTGGCGAGCGATGGAGTACGCAACGAACTATCCCCGAACAGATCGCCGGGACACCCCACATGTCTTGATCCGGCCGGCCGGATTGACACCCGGCGTCATGACGAGAGCTGGGCCGATTCAAGGAATTTTCGGGCAAACAAGGCCGCGAACGGGCGGCCTTGCTGCAAAATCTGCCGTCATGGACCTGTTACGCAGGCGCTCTAAACCGGCGGCGCGGCGCAAAATGCCGCACCGTTCGTCACGTCAAACTCAAAGGTCCTGCTGGCCTCAGCAGGACCTTTTTTCTGAGCGCGTTACTGCCCGGTAGCGCGATAGACCGACAAAGCCGCATCGACGCCATTGCCCGGCCGAAAGCCGCCATGGCGCAAACAGGCTTCGAGCGCCGAGAGGCACAGCAGCACGTTTTCCTTGCGGCACACATAGCCCATGGTGCCGATCCGCCAGATCCGCCCATGCAGCGGACCGAACGAGGTGCCGATCTCGATGCCGAAATCATTCAGCATCATGCTGCGCACGGCGTCGCCATTGACGCCGTCGGGAATATAAACGCCGGTGACATTCGGCAGCTTGTGCTGCTGATCGCCGAACAGCTTCAGACCCATCTCTTTGAGACCAGCGGTGACGGCGTCGCTGGCCAATCGATGCCGCGCGAAACATGCATCCAGCCCTTCAGCCAGCACGATGCGCACCGCCTCGCGCGCCGCATACAGCATCGAGGTTGCTTCGGTGTGGTGATTGAGGCGGCTCTCGCCCCAATAATCCATCAGCATGCCGAGATCGAAATAGTTCGACGGGATGATGGGGCCGTCGCCCTCGACGAAGCCGGCCGGCTTGATGCCTTCCTCGACATGGCGGCGGCGCTTCACGACCTCAACCACGCGCTCATTGATCGTAATGGGCGCGGAGCCGGGCGGGCCGGCAAGACATTTCTGCAAGCCGGATGAGGCGGCATCCACCTTCCAGCTATCAATGGCGACATTGGTGCCGCCGAGCGAGGCGGTGGCGTCGGTATAAAGAAGAACGTCGTGCTGGCGGCAGAGCGCACCGATGGCCTCGAGCGGCTGCGCCATCGTGGTCGAGGTGTCGCCATGCACGATGGCGAGAATGCGCGGGTGATGCTGCTTGATGGCGGCTTCGATTTCTTCCGGCGTGAACACCGTGCCCCATTCGCGCTCGATGGTGACAACATCGCCGCCGCAACGCCGAGAAATTTCAGCGAGCAGATGGCCGAATCGACCGAAGATCGGCACCAGCACCTTATCGCCGGGCGAGATGATCGAGACCAGAATGGCTTCGGCGCCGGAGCGGGCGGTGCCGTCGATGAGAAACGACCACTTGTTCTGCGTCTGATAGAGCTGACGCAGCAGCACCATCATCTCATTCATATACGCTGTGAAGGCCGGATCGAACTGGCCGAGCATCGGCGCCGACATCGCCCGCAACACGCGCGGATCGACGCCGACCGGGCCAGGCCCCATCAAAATTCGGGGTGGTGGATTGAGATCACCAAACAATTGCGTCATCGCTCGTCCTCAATGTCCGGCAGGCTTCGGTCCGGCTGGCTTTGCGTAAGCTGATTTTTCACGCGGCACATATTCGCCGGCGCCGAGTTTTCCCGTCAGTTCGCCATCGCGCACGACGAAATGGCCGCGCACCATGGTCGAGACCGGCCAGCCCTTCACGTGAATGCCTTCGTAAGGCGTATAGTCGCTGCCGCCATGCATCAGCGACTGCGAGATTGTGACCTCCCGCTCCGGGTCCCAGATCGCGATATCGGCATCGGAGCCAACAGCGATCGTGCCCTTCTTTGGATAGAGGCCATAGGTCTTGGCGTGATTGGTGGCGGTGAGGGCGACGAAATCGTTCAGAGAGATTCGGCCCTTGCTAACGCCTTCGGAGAACAGGATCGGTAGCCGCGTTTCGACGCCGGGAATGCCGTTCGGCACCCAGCGGAACGACGTGCGTCCCTTCGGCGTCAGCTTGCCCTTCGGATCGTCATATCGGAAGGGGCAATGATCGGATGAGAACAGCGAGAACACGCCCTGCTGCAGACCCTGCCAGCAAGCCTGCTGGCTCGCCTCATCGCGCGGCGGCGGCGAGCAGACATATTTCGCGCCCTCCATGTTGAGGCCTTCGAGATCCTTCTCGGTCAGCACCAGATATTGCGGGCAGGTCTCGCCATAGACTTTCAGCCCGCGCTGTTGCGCCCGGCGGATTTCCTCCATTGCCTCGCCGTTCGACACATGCACGATCATGACGGGCACATCGATCAATTCGGCGAGCGAGATGGCGCGGTGCGTGGCTTCACGCTCGACCGGGATTGGCCGTGAGGTGGCATGATGATGGGGCGCCGTTTGTCCGGCGCGTTCGAGCCTGTCGGTCAGGAAGCGGATGGCGTCGTAGTTTTCCGCATGGACCATGACGAGCGCGCCGGTGTCGCGGGCGACCGACATGACGTTAAGCATTTCCATATCGGAGAGGGCGAGGCCCTCATAGGTCATGAACACCTTGAACGAGGTGTAGCCGTCGTGAACCAGCGCCGGCAATTCCTGGCCCAGCACGGCGTCGGTGGCGTCGGCGATGATGAGGTGGAATGAAACGTCAATATAGCATTGGCCGTCAGCCAGCCGATGATAGTCCTGCACCACCTCACGCAGCGACTGGCCCTTCTGCTGCATGGCGAAGGGCAGGACGGTCGTGTTGCCGCCAAACGCCGCCGAGCGCGTGGCCGAGGCAAAATCGTCGGCCATGACGATGTCGGGCCCTGACGGCTGGGCAATATGCACATGGCTGTCGATGCCACCCGGCAGCACCAGCTTGCCGGTGGCGTCGATCACCTCCCGGGCGTCGCCAAGATTGTCGCCAAGGGCGGCAATGCGGCCGTCCCGGATGCCGATATCGCAGGTGAAGGTATCCGAAGCTGTCGCAATGGTGCCGCCGCGGATGATGGTGTCGAACGTCATGACTTAATCCCGTCCCCTCTTGTAAGGGGGCTGTCAGGATATGCAATTGGCCCGCCAACGGCAAAGCGCTCCCCGATGGGGAGCGCTTTTTTCGTAAGCCGTCCTAGAGAAAGGTTGCGGGCCTTAGCGCTTGGCCGCGCTGGTCTCAGCCAGCCGATATTTGCGCTTGCCGGACTTACCGGTGGTCACGCGGTCTTCAATCTTGTTGGTCTTGGCAACCTTGCCGGATTTCACGCTGACCACGACCACCTTGGTTTTTCCGCCCTTGCCCTTGGCCAGCAGCTGGGAGCGCTTGGCCCGCTTGGCGGCCGCAGCTTCGGCGACCCTGCGACGGGCTTCCTCGGCGGCCTTGGCTGCGGCGATCCTGGCGTCCTGCACGATCTTGGCGACTTGCGGCTCAAGCTGGGCGGGCACGGTGGTGACGCTCGCCTGGCGCGACAGATCGGCCACGCCATCGCAAGGCGCGTTGTTCGGAAGCTTGACGGCAAGCGCGACTTCCTTGGCTTCGACCCAGGTTTCCGGGTCCTGCCCGGTGATGCTCTTGACGTAGTTGCGGGTCTCCTCCGGTAGCCGGCCTTTGCGCGCCAGCCACTCGGTCACGCGGCGGGCACCGCCATTATAAGCGGCTGCGGCCAGACCGAGATTGCCGAAATAATCGACATGTTCCTTCAGGAAGGCGGCGGATTGCGGCAACGCTGCCAGCGGGTCAAACGGGTTCTGCAGGCCACGCTCGACGGCGACCGCCGGCATGAACTGCGCGACGCCCTGGGCGCCGGCAGGGCTCACCACGCGTTGCTTGAACTTGCTCTCCTGCCAGATCAGGCGGGCGAAAAAGCCGGTCGGCAGGCCATTCGCCTGAGCGGCGGCGGCCAGGGTGTCACAGACTGCGTCGATCGGAACATCTTCCGGGGGCAGCGGCGGGCCTTCCGGCTCACGGAGGTCCGCATATTCTATGACAGCAGCGCTTTCCTCCAGCGAGGCGGTCTTGAAGCTGCTGTCCAGCTTGGCGCGGTCAGTCTTGGGGTGCGCGCTGGAAAAATGGATCTTCGTTGTAGAAGGCCGAAGCTCTGCGTGGCTGGCTTCGGAACCGAATTGCGTCGAAGAGGCAACAAGTAAAACGCCAATCGTCGAAATGGCCAATCTCATGCCGGCAACATCTCCCGCCGCTTCGGGCGGCGGGGGCGGCCCTTGCGGTTCTCAGGTGTGGCTCTGCGAGGGTCTTCCTCGGCGATGAGCCGCAGATGCTGGCGAAACGGGACAACTTTATGAAAAACATGGGTCGGTCAGAAGGTATTATCGGGAAGCGTGGAACGAATCCCGAGTTCCCTTAATCTGTATGTCTAGCTAGCGGCGGCAATCGGGGTGCGTGAAGAGCCGGAACGCCCTGTAATTGCTGAATATTCTGCGATTCTTTTTGGTTTGCCGATGAGATAGCCCTGAATTTCGTCACATCCAGCATTTTGCAACAAGGTTAATTGCTCAACGGTCTCAACGCCTTCGGCAACCGTGGTCAGATTGAGGTTATGGCCAAGGCCCAGCACGGCGCGGACAATGGCGGCGCTTTGGGCGTTGCGATCGAGGTTTGAGATGAAGGTCTTGTCGATTTTGATCTTGTCGAACGGGAACGACTGCAAATACGACAACGACGAATAGCCGGTGCCGAAGTCATCCATCGCGATACGGACGCCGAGGGCCTTGATCCGGCGCAGGATCGAGACCGCACGGGAATAATCACCGATCAGCGCGCTTTCGGTTACCTCGATCACCAGCCGATCCGGTGCCAAGTCGTTCTCCAGCAAAGCCGCGTGAAGAAGCGAGACAAAGTCGCCCTGACGCAATTGCAGCGGCGACAGATTGATCGCGATCTGGAGGGGTTTTGGCCAGGACGCGGCCTCGCGACAGGCTTCGCGCAGCACCCATTCGCCGATCTCGTTGATAAGGCCGCTTTCCTCGGCGAGCGGAATGAAGGTGGTCGGCGGAACAAAACCGCGCCGCAGATGATCCCATCGCAGCAAGGCTTCAAAGCCGATGATCTCGCCACTGATGCTGGCCTGCGGCTGATAAAAGAGCTGCAACTCGTTACGCGAGACAGACAGCGCAAGGTCGGCCTGCAAGGCGCGGCGATCATGCCGTGTGCGGTCCATATCGGCTTCGAAGAAGCGGATCTCGCCACGCCCCTCAGCTTTGGCGCGATAGAGGGCGGCATCGGCGTTGCGAATGAGCGTGACATTGTCGGTGCCATCCGACGGGAAGGTGGCAATGCCGACGCTCATGCCAATGCTGACCTTGCGTCCGTCACAGTCGATGTCTCCGGCGATTGAATCGATTAGCGCCCGGGCTAGATTAGTAGCGGCGGTGGGCATGTTGCCCGAGGAACAGATCGCCATGAACTCGTCGCCGCCCAAGCGCGCGAGGAAGCAGTCTCCGCAGGCCTGTTTCATGAGGCGGGTGATTTCCAGAAGCACGCTGTCGCCAGCGGCATGGCCGTAAAGATCGTTGACCTCCTTGAACCTGTCGAGATCGATACAAAGAACTGCAAATTCCGTATCGTTCTCTGTTGCCGATTTCAGTGTCTCTGTTAGATGCGCGTGCAAGGCGGCGCGGTTGGGCAGATCGGTGAGGGGATCGTGAAGCGCCAGATGTTCGATCCGCTTCTCGTTACGGCGCCGTTCCGTGACGTCCTCAATCACAAGGAGCAGGTATTCCGGTTCTCCATCGCTGCCGCGAATACCGATGCGCTTTGATATGACTTCGCGGGCGGTGCCGTTTTTCGGTTCGAAAATTCGTGTATGCACCGCCAATTCGTCGGATTGCAAAGCCGCGTTATCTGCCGCGATCACACTGTTGGCAAATTCGCGCGGATGAAGCTCGGCAGTTGTTCTGCCGATGATTTCATTCTTCGGCAGACCGAAGAGGGCTTCGCCTGCTCGATTGATGAAAATGTATCGGCCGCTTCTTGCGTCCTTGACGATCAGGGTTTCCGGAACATTCTCGACGACCGCAGCCAGCATGTTGCGGGTCCGGACCAGCTCTTTTTCCGCTTGCCGTCGCGCCGTAATGTCCTCGTGGGTGGCGACCCAGCCGCCATTGCCGCTCGGACGGTTGGTGATGCAGAAGGTCCGTCCATCGGGAAAATCAATGATCTGACTGCGGGTTTCTCCCGCGCGGATGCTGCGCTGGACCAGTGCAATATGAGTATCGATATCGGCCGGCATCGTGCCGGTGCGCTTGCGCAGCTCCATCACGTCGCGCAACGTCAGGCCCGGCTTGATGTCCTTGGCGGACAGATTGTACAGCTCGATGAAGCGCGTGTTGCAGACCACCAGCTTGCCATCGGCATCGAACATAACAAGGCCTTGCAGCATGTTATCGATGGCAGTGTCGATTCTTGTATTGGCTTGCTCCAGCTCCTGCGACTTTTCGGCCAGCCGCGCTTCGCGCTCAATCAGAGAGGCGCGTGAGGCGGTGAGCTGAGCAAACTGACGATTGAGCGCGTAGAGCAGCAACAGGGAGCATAACAGCGCGAGCCCTGTGCCAATGGCGATCAAGAGCGCTCGATGCCGCCAGCTTGCCAGAATGGTTTCTTCCGAAACGCTGACATTGACGACA
>Ga0164243_10007139_pt1 | contig 16750 bp, 18 predicted proteins | sample OricompcompostOP_FD_108781 | JGI IMG/M metagenome (GOLD analysis project Ga0164243, IMG submission 108781) | Organic Plus compost microbial communities from Emeryville, California, USA - Original compost - Organic plus compost (OP) | ecosystem: Engineered > Solid waste > Mixed feedstock >... | reverse complement strand
CAACAATCGCAAGACCGCGACCGAGCTGCGCGCCGTGCTCGGCCGCTTCATCGACCGCGACGCGACGTCCTAGTCGGAAACGATCTCCCCGATGTCCACCACCATCTCCGTTCACACGCACTATTTCGCGATGATGCGCGAACTCCTCGGCACCGCGAAGGAGACGCTCGAGCTGCCGGAAGGCGCGACTGCCTCCGATGCCTACGCGACGCTCACCGCGCGCGTGCCGCGCCTCGCGAACCTCGAGCGCGCGATCATGGTCATGGTCAACGAGCGCTATGTGCGGGGCACGCAGGTGCTGCACGATGGCGATGAGCTCGCGTTCATCCCGCCCGTCAGCGGGGGTGATCATCAGGAGGGGGAGCTCGTGCTGCACAAGCTCTTCCGCGTCACGGAGGATCCGCTCGATCCGCGCGATGTCGAGGCGGCGGTCGCTGGTCCGGATGCTGGCGCGATCGTCACGTTCATCGGAACCGTGCGCGACAACGCGCGCGGTCGCGATGTCCTCGCGCTCGACTACGAGGCGTATGTGCCGGCGGCGGAAAAGATGCTCGGGCACATCGGCATCGAGATCCTCGATCGCTGGCCGGGTGTCCGCACCGCGATCGCGCATCGCACAGGGTATCTCGAGCCGGGCATCGCGAGCGTGGTGATCGCGTGTGCGTCGGCGCATCGGGCGGAGGCCTTCGCCGCGGCGGAGTACGCGATCGACCGGATCAAGGAAATCGTGCCGATCTGGAAGAAGGAGCACTACGCCGACGGTTCGACGTGGGTCGGCAGCGAGGCGGAATATCAGCAGGAGCTGGGACGTCTGCCGCGTGGCTTCGAGGATGCGCCAGCCGAGGCCTAGCAGATGCGAAACGCGGGCGATCGGGATCATCCCGGTCGCCCGCGTTGTCGTTTGTGCGTGGATTACGATTCGACGGCCGGTGCCTGGTTGAAGGTCGTGACCTCCTCGACCGGATTCCCGATGGCGTCGTAGATCTTGCGCAGATCCTCACCGTGCATCTGGATCGTCTTGGTCGGGATGGCCGGGCCGATCAGCAGCCACTCCTGCACGAAGACCTCCGGATCCACGTAGATCGCGACCGACGCATCGAAGCCGAACGGAAATGCGCTGCCCGGCTCCGCGCCGAAGTGCTCGCGCAGCTCGTCATCCGTCGCGAGCTTCGGCTTCGGGCCGCCAACGTGCGCGCGGATCGCCTTGAAGTCGGTGCGACGTCCGGCCAGTGTCACGTACACGAAGAACGTGTCGCCGGTCTTCAGCACCATGCTCTTGCTCTCGGTGCCTTCGAAGCCGGACTCCTGACGGGCGAGTTCCGCATCTTCGTAATTGCGGATCGGGCGATGTGTGAAGTCCTTGTACTCGGCGCCGATGGCGTCGAGCTGAGCGACGATCTCGTCGTAGGCGGCCTGCTGCTTGACGGGAATCTCGGTGGTCATGCGTTGTCCTCGGTGGTGATGGGGGTCTGCAGGTCGTCGGGAAGCGTGTCGCGGAACACGGGATTGCGTCGCGGGAAGCGCGATCCCCACGTGCCGCGCGCGATCAGGTTCGTGAGGGAGCCGCGATCGGTGGGCGTCAGCGAGAAGCGCAGGTTGTTCGTCAGCTCGGCAAGCTTCTCGCGATCGACATCCGCGTCCCCGGCGATGGCGGAGCGGACGTCGCGCTTGCGCTCGGCACCGACCTCGGCGGCCTGCGCGAGGATCGCCACGGCCTCGTCACCGATGCCGCGGGCTTGCGCCTCGAGTCCGATGATCACGACGTGTGAGACGAGATTCGTGCCGGTGAGGATGTACCATGCCTGCGCGAGATCCGACTGGAAGCCAGCCTCCGGCTCGTGCAGCGCATCGAGCCCTTCGACGATCGCGACCTCTGCCTTCGTGGCTTCGGCATCCTCGTCCGACGTGACGAAGGTCGACGCGGTGATGCCGAAGAACGGGCGCAGCAGCGCGCGGATCAGCATCTCGCCGGTGCTGGAGATGTCGATCAGTCGGATCGGCGTCTCCTCGACACCATCCGGGCGGACTGGCGTGCGCATCACGATGTCGCCGATGCCCTCGACGACGACCGCAACGTCCGGCGCGACGACGTGCGTCTCCGCGGCGCGCGTGACCTCGGCGGTGGAGATCAGGGCGATGTCGCCGGGGCCGACGTCGGTTGCCTGCAGGTGGTGCCGCACCTCGACGGGGATCGACGACGCGACCCAGCCTTCCGTGAGCGGCACGCGAATCGGGGCCGCGAGCACGCCATCATCAATCAGGATTGCCATGTAGTTCGTTTACCTCAAAGATACGGCGCGTGATTACAGCAGCGCCGGCGATGTCACAAATTCGGAAAGACTCTCGAGCGGGAAGCGCGGGAAGGAGCCGAACACCTTCAGCGTTGCGACCGGTTCCGCAAGGTCCTGGAGCACGCGCTGGAACCGCTCGTCCTGCTGGTGCCCCTCGAAGTCGATCAGGAAGACGTACTCCCAGAGATGTCCCTTCATCGGGCGCGATTCCAGCTTGGTGAGCTGTAGCCCTTCGCGTGCGAACGGCGCGATCACCTTCGCGAGGATTCCCGGGACGTTGCCCTTCACGGTCAGACCGAGCAGCGTCTTGTCGTCGCCACTCGGCGGCATCTCGCGATCGGCCAGCACGATGAAGCGCGTGAGATTGCTGCGCACATCCTGGATGTCGCGCGCGAGGATCTGCCCGCCATAGAGCACGTGGGCGCGCTCCGGACCGATCGCGGCCTTGGTGGGATCGTTGAGCTTCACGACTTCCTCGATCGCGCCGGCGGTCGAGAGCCACGCCACCTGCGTCGCCTTCGGGAGGAATCGCTCCTGGAAGCGACGCGTCTGCCCGAGTGCCTGCGGGTGCGAGTAGATCGTCTCGATGTCGCTCAGCTTCGCACCGACCGGCGTCACGAGGACGTGGCGCACCGGAACGATCGCCTCGCCGATGATCTTGAGGCCGGTCTCGTAGATCAGGAGATCGAGCGTCGTGCTGACCGATCCCTCGATCGAATTCTCGATCGGCAGGACCGCGACATCCGCGAGCCCCGTCTCGACAGCCGAGGTCAGTGCCGGGATGCTCGAGAAGGCGACGAGCTCCGCATCCGGCCCGCCGTACTGCAGGGCCGCTTCCTCACTGAATGTTCCGCGCGGCCCCAGGAATGCCACCGCCATCTGTTCCACCTTCCTTCCGACCCGATCGCCCCGTGCTGGCGACCCATTCTGCTGACGTAACCATACTCGACGCGGCGCTCCCGTATACTCTCTGCATGACAGATGAACGACCGACACCTTCCGGATCCAATACCCCTCGCAAGCCGAAGCTTCGCCGCCCGAAGCCGCCCGCACCTCCGCGCATTCCGGTGGAGACGGTCGACAGCAACTGGCGGATCTTCCTTGCCGTGCCACTCCCTGCAGATGTGACGACGTATGTCGATGATGCCATCGCGACGCTTCGCAACGAACCGTGGCCCGTGAAGTGGACGCCTTCGGGCAATGCGCACATCACGCTGCATTTTCTCGGCGAAGTCGATCCGGCGCGGGCGGATCTCCTGCGCTTCGCGTTGCGCTCGACGATCGCGCCGCACGAGGCGTTCGATCTGCGAACGGCTGATCTCGGCGCGTTCCCGACGATCCGCAAGCCACGCGTGCTGTGGCTCGGGCTCTGGGGGCCGGTGCATCGCCTGCTGACGCTGCATGAGGCGATCGGCAAGACGCTGACGGAGCTGGAGTTCGTCCTGGATGAGCGCGAGTTCCATCCGCACATCACGCTTGGCCGCGTGCGATCGGACGGGAAGCCGCAGCACGATCTGCCGGCGAAGATCCGCGCGCGCTTCGAGGCGCTGGCGGCATCCGGCGAGGTGACGAGCAAGGATCCGGTGCCGCTGCCGGTGAACGAGGTGCAGCTGATTCGCAGTCATCTGACGCCGCAGGGCGCGCGGTACGAGGTGCTCGAGCGCTACCCGCTTCGCGCCCCCGAGCCGAAGGACTGATCCGCTCGCTGTCGTGCTGCCCTACAATAGACGTCACGTGCGGAGGTGCGCGACGGCATCGACGATCACGGATCCGCCGCATCCGGGGCCAGGCCGCGCAGACCGGCCTCACGGCGGCGCAGGTCGTCGAGCGCCGTCCTGGCGATGACGATGACGCTCCCGTTGCCGCATCGCTCACGGCGAGCGAAACGTCGGAGGCGCATGCTGCTCGCCGCACGCGTGTACTCGCCGTGATCTCCGGGATCCAGGCAGGCATGGCCGATGAGGATCGTGCGTTCGACTAGGACGCCTGGCTCGATGACGAGAACGGACTCCCGCATTGACCATGGTTACGTGGATGTCGACCTAGTCACGCATCCCCTTCGTGCAGGCTGAACACTTCCAGTGAAATCTTGCCGTACACTGCATGAAACGTACGGAGGCAGATCATGGCACTCACCATTACCGATCCCAGACTCATCAAGCTGATCGAGCAGCGCGCCCGCGAACGCGGCACGTCGGTCGAGCAGACCATCGCGGACGCGCTCGTGCCGACACCGGTCGAGACGTCGGTGGCTCAGGTGTCGTCTGAAGATCTCGAACGCGAGGAAGCTCGGCAGCAGCACATTGACGAAATCGTTCGAGACATGCGGGAGCATGTGACCGACGAGATGCGTAACTTTGATTACGACGCGTGGCTCTACGATGAGCATGGACTTCCCCATTGATTGTCGACACGTCGGCGATTGTCGCGATTGTGTTGGGCGAACCGATGGGCGACACCGCGTTGACCTTCTTGCGTCGTGAACGAGGCCCGAAAATGTCAGCCGCGACGCGCGTGGAATTGCATGTCGTCGTCGAACGTTGGCGTAGCCCTCTTCATGTTCGTCGAACGCAGGAGCTCCTGCTCGCCGTTGGGGTCGAGATCGTCCCGTTGACAAGCGAACATGCGGAGATCGCGCGCGAGGCGTTCCTCACCTACGGCAGGGGCATGAACTCGCGAGCGAAGCTGAACCTCGGCGACTGCTTCTCGTATGCGTTGGCGAAGGCGACCGGTGAGCCGTTGCTTTTCGTCGGGAATGATTTCACGCACACTGATCTTCTCGCCGCGATCCCGTCTTATGTTCGTGAAGTCTGAACACTTCCGGTGAAATCTTGCCGTACACTGCATGAAACGTACGGAGGCAGATCATGGCACTCACCATTACCGATCCCAGACTCATCAAGCTGATCGAGCAGCGCGCTCGCGAGCGTGGCACGTCGGTCGAGCAGACCATCGCGGACGCGCTCGTGCCGGCGCCGGCCGAGACGCTCGGCACGCTGGAGCCAGCGGCGGACGTCCGCGATGACGACGACGAACTCGAGGAGCTGTCGCCACTGGTGATGCAGTTCTTCGAGCGATTTCCCGATCAGGGGCCGATTCGCCGCACCAAGCGAGAAGCTCGTGAGCTTCGCGCGCACGTCGATCGCCTGATCGACGAGATTCGTGAAGGCATGGATCTCAGCCTGACGCGCGAGGATTACGACGAGATGTACTACGACGAAGACGGTCTTCCGAAGTGATCATCGATACATCGGCGGTCGTGGCCGTCCTCAAACGCGAACCGCTGCATGAGTTGATCTATGAGTACATGGCGAACGCGATACATGCGCGGATGTCGGCCGTGACGTATTTCGAGGCGTACCAGGTGGTGGAAGGCGGGCGGCATGGCATCGATCCCGCCGCGCTGGATGCCCTGCTGATCGCGGCGCAGATGGAGATCGTGCCGTTCTCGCTGGCGCACGCACGGATCGCGCGGGAGGCGTTCATCACGTACGGGAAGGGGCAGCATCCGCAGCATCCGAAGGCGCGCCTCAATCTCGGTGATTGCTGCTCGTATGCGCTCGCGAAGGCGTCCGCCGAGCCGATCCTCTACATCGGCGGCGACTTCTCGCACACCGATCTCGTGCCGGTGATCCCGTTGGACATCCTCGCGCGCGACAGCATCTGACGCAGAACGCGGTGGTCGGGAACTCCCGGCCGCCGCGCTTCGCCTGCACGATCGCGCTACGAGCGCACCGTGCGCATCATGATCGTCGGCTTGCGCGGCTTCTGCAGCGCCTGCACCGCCAGCTGATTCGCGACTCGCTCCGCCAGATGCGCGAACGCCACGCCCGTCTCCGATTCCGGCGCGGTCGCCGTGAGCGGACGTCCCTCGTCGCCACCTTCGCGGAGGCCCATCTCGATCGGGATCTGCCCGAGCAGCTCGACGTCGTTCTCGCTCGCCGTGCGCTGACCGCCGCCCTCGCCGAAGATCGCGAAGCGCGTCCCCGTCTCCGGGCTTACGAACCAGCTCATGTTCTCGACGATGCCCAGGATCGGCGTCTTCACCTCCTGGAACATCTTCAGCCCCTTGATCGCGTCCGCGAGCGCGACGGCCTGCGGCGTCGTCACGATCACCGCGCCAGCGATGGGGATCTTCTGCACGAGCGTCAGCTGCACGTCACCCGTGCCCGGCGGGAGGTCCACGACGAGGTAGTCGAGATCGCCCCAGAGCACATCGTTCAGGAACTGGTTGATCAGCTGCGCGACGAGCGGACCGCGCCAGATGAGCGCCTTCTGGGAGTCGAGGATGAAGCCGATGCTCATCAGCTTCACGCCGTGCGCCTCCAGCGGCACGATCTTGTTGTCCTTCATGAGGGGCTTCTCCTTGATGCCCATCATGAGCGGGATGCTCGGCCCGTAGACGTCCGCGTCGAGGAGGCCGACCTTCGCGCCGGCCTGCGCGAGCGCGACCGCGAGGTTCACGGCGACGGTCGACTTGCCGACGCCACCCTTGCCGGAGGCAACCGCGATCGTGTTCTTCACTCCCTGGATCGGCTGCGCATCGGAGCGCCCGCTGCCACTGGCGCGGACCTTCGTCGTCCACTCGATCGCCACATCCTGCACGCCCGGGAGCTCGGCGAGGGCAGCGCGGACGTCACGGTCGATGCGGTCGCGGTTGCTGCGGATCGGGCTCAGCAGGTCGATCGCGAGGCGGACGGTCCCGCGGTCGATGGCGACGGATGTCACGAGATTGAGTTCCGTGAGACCTCGTCCGGTGGCGGGTTCCGGCACGGAACCGAGCGCCTCGCGGACAGCCTCGGGAGTGATGGGGGCGGATACGGAATCCGACATGTGTTGTTCTGACCTCGTCAGTCTTCCTAGGGGAGGGCGCTCGATCACGCGCATCGGGTCGTTCGATGCGTCAAGTGTACTGGGTGCGTCGAGGTGGCGATCCTGATCCGTTGGCTAGGCGGACTCCGCCTCGAAGTTGACCGGGTACCCGGCGAAGCGGCATTCGCGATGCGCGGCATCGTGCTCGTTTCCCAGCCAGCGACAGTGCGCGCAGAACTCCTCGGCAAAGAACCAGGTGAAGAGCGGTTCGGCCATCAGGGTGAGCGGGCGGTTCATGATGAGGCGCTTGTACTCGGCGATCATCAGGGGCTCGATGTCGCTCGGTAGATCACGCAGGCGATCGGGGTAGCGGATGCGATGCTCCTCGCCGGAGAGACGATCGCGGACGGTCAGCTCGCGGAGCGGACGCAGGCCCGCGCCCGATTCGACGAGCTCCTCGCGGTCATCGACGAGTTCATGGACGCCCCAGTCGATCCCGACCACGGCGGCGAAGTACTGGAGGAGACGCGCCTTGTCGATGGTGCGATCGGCAAGGCGATCGATGAGCGGCATGAGGCGTTGGACAGCATCAGTGGTGGCACGATAGGGCATGATGATCCTCCGACCGGGTGGTGATCCCGGTTGCTCTCCCTTCAGCGTAGCACTGGCTTGCCATGATGATGTTGTCGGAACGCACACAGGGCGCGATGCAGATCGCGCCCTGTGTCTCCGACTGTCGTGGTGGGCAGATGCCCTACGGCAGATCGATCGCGTTCTCGATCTCGCGGCGGGCGGAGCGCTCGCTCGCGTAGTCGTCGTACGGGACATCCTGGATGATGACGATCACCGCGGATTCGTCGTCATCAACGTAGCTGCACTCGATGAAGTGCGCGTACTCGTCGCCATCCTCGTTCGTGTAGACGTAGTTGGCGTAGGCGCTGTCGTCATCGCTGCCCTCGAACGGCTCGCCGTCACCGGTCTCGTCGAGCTCGAAGCTGTCGTACGCATCCTCGACGAGCGCGGCCGCGGCGGTTACGCAGCGCGTCAGACTGCGCGTGAAGCTGCGCTCGTCGGTGGCGTAGATCGTGACGGTGCTGGTGCCGTTGTCGAGCACGAGTGTCTCGTCGCCATCCTCGATCGTGCCATCAACGACCGAGAACTCGGACGGGATGTCGATCGTGTAGCCGAACGACGGGCTCTCGAAGAGTGAGCCGTCGAGCCCCGGGATGTCCGAATCGCTCTCCGGAGTCGGCGTCTCGTCGACGATGTCCTCCGGCGTCGGGGTGACATCGTCGACCACGTCGCCGTCGATCGTGATCGTGTCGATCACGCTCTGGACATCCTCGATGTGCGCGTTGTAGCTCGTGCGCTCGGCCGAGGCGAAGATGATCAGGATCGCCTCTCCCGGGATGAGCTCGCGGCACTCGATGTAGTCGGTGAGCTCGCGCGGTTCGGCATTGTCATCCGCCGGGTCCTGATAGGTCAGGTTGTAGACTCCCCATGCCCACGACTCGCCGTCGGCATCGGTGATCGGATCGCCATTCGCGCGTGTCGCGATCTCCCAGTCGAGGACTCCCTCCGACTCGGTCTCGTAGTAGTCCGATTCACCCTCGAGGCAGGACGACGCATCGCCCTCGTACCCCTGCCAGGCGTAGACGTAGACGAGGCCGTTCGGGCCATCCAGGCGGAGGCTGTCGTACCCCTGCGAGCTGTCCGTGATTTCGCCGCCATCCGGCACGGTCCAGGTCTCGTCGTCCCAGCTCAGGGTGTAGCCGTAGTTCGGGCTCGTGTACGTGGAGCCGTCGATACCGGAGGTATCCGGATCGGTGGTCTCCGTGGTCGGTTCGACCTCGGCGGTCGGCTCGTCTTCCGGAGTCTTCGTCGGCTCGTCCTCCGGCGTGGCGATTGACTCGTCCACGACCGGCGTGGAGGCCGTTTCGCCGAGCAGTTCGCCGGTGAGGATCGGCGAGCCGTCGATCGCGACCGTCTCCTGCGTGCCGGCGAGGACGCTCTGGAAGTCATCCGGGCGCGCCGTGAGGACGATCACGACGATGGCATCGGTGCTCGGAAGCTCCTGCACCTCGATCAGCACGGTCGTGTTGCGGACACTGATCTGCGCCTGCAGCGGGAGGCCATCGCCACCCTGGCTGGAGACTTCAGCGTCCGTCGCGTCGCCGATCTCGAGCTCGATCGTGTCATCGAGGATCGTCTGCAGGTCGTCGCCACTGGCGCGCCCGGTGATGCGGAGACTGTTGCTACCATCACGCAGTGTGAGCGAATCGAAGCCGCCCGGATTCGAGGTGATGTTGCGCGAGCGCGTCGTCCACGGGTCATCCCACGTGACCTCGTAGCCGAACTGCGGGCTGACATAGGTGCTGTCGTTGATGAGCCCGGTGTCGTCGTCCTGAGCGGCCGCGGGGGTCACCGAGAACGCGACCGACGGGAGGAGGCCGACGATGAGCATCACCGTCGCGAAGAACCGGAGGAGCAAGCGATGTCCGAGAGCGTGTGGCACGAGACGTCTCCCTTCAAGCCGATGGTTGTCCAACCCGAGACCTGACAATTCAGGCCGTCGCCCCTGATGCCCGACGCGTCGGATCGCGTGCTGGGCGTCACCTCCAGTCCCGGGTCGCCGCAGTGACGTGCGTGGAGGAGTGGCGATCGGCCGCTCACGTGCGATGCGCAGATACCAGACCTTACGGTACATGAGCGGTGGGTACGAAACAAGCGCTCGTGATTCCGCAATGTCACGATCATTGCGGAAGACGTTCAGGAGTCGTCGGATGTTCCCTGCAGGCGGAGGATGAGGGAGGTCGCGTCGTGGGCGAGGTGCGTCTCGTCAGCGAGCGGGGCGGTCACGTCCCACGCCATCGTCGTGCCTGCCTCGATGGTCATCACGAGCGCGCCGTTCTCGAGCGCGAGGTGGAGGGTGGCGTCATGATGATGCAGCCAGGCGGCGGTCGGATCGCGGGCGATCAGCTGCCACGATGCCTCGGCGCCCCCGACGAGTGGGCGGATCGATCCCGGCGGCACGATGAGCTGATGCCACCGTCGCGCATCGTCGCGGACGGCGAGGCCGAGCACGCGGGCCTCGTGCACGGCGAGCCACGCGATCGCGATGCCGGTCGGATCGACGAGGCGCACGAGATCGCGCGCGTTGGCGGGGATCGCGAAGGCGGGTGGTGGTAGCTCGAAGCGGGCGCGGCGGAACATGCAGATCGTTACAGGACGATTGCCACGATGTCGTCGCGCACGGTCACGTCGTAGCGGCGGACGCGTGCGTGCGGATCGGCGAGCGCCTTGCCGGTGCGGAGATCGAACTCCCAGCCATGCCACGGGCAGGAGATGATCTCGCCGTCGCGTCCCCAGACGTACTCGCCCGGCATCGAGGGGAGGGTCGTTCCACTCAGCCGTCCGCGGCAGACGGGCGCAAGCTCATGCGGGCAGATGTTCAGCACGGCGATGAATTCGCCCTCGACATTGAAGAGGCCGATCGAGTGACCGCGCACCTCGATAAGCCGCATCTCGCCCGGGGCGATCTCGTCGACGCGGGCGACCGGCCACTCGGTGCGTTGGCGGCGCGACTCAGACATGCGCGATCTCCTCGGTGTCGCGCGCGATCGGCGCGGGGGGCAGCTTGTAGAGCGCGCGGGCAGTCTCGCTCATCACGCGCGGACGCAGCTCCGGTGAGAATGGGCGCGCCGAGAAGCTCGGGGTGTCGCCATCCCAGTGTGGGTAGTCGCTGGAGAACATCAGCATCGAGCCGGCATCGAACATCTCGAGCATCGCCTTCAGATGCGCGGGATTGTCCGGCTCCTCGATCGGCTGCGTCGTGAGGAAGACGTGCTCCTGGATGTACTCGCTGGGCGGACGCTCCAGCCACGGGACGGTCTGGCGGAGTCCCTTCCAGTTCTTGTCGAGTCGCCACATGATCGGCGGCACCCACGAGACGCCACCCTCGACCATCACGAACTTCAGCGTCGGGAACTTCACGAACACACCCTCCGTGATCAGGCTGACGAGATGCCCGATGTAGCTCGCGACGAGTCCCGTATGCCATTCGAGATAGCTCGTCGCGTAGCCGACCGCGCCGGTGGAGCCCGTGATGCCGACACCCTCGTTGCCGGGGTGGATCGCGACCGGCAGATCGTGCGCGACGGCCGCCTCGTAGATCGGGTGGTAGTAGCGCTGCCCGTAGGGGATGCGCGCGCCGCTCCCCATCATCACCTGCACGAAGCCAGGATGATCGCCGAGGCGGTGGATCTCCTTCGCGGCGAGGATCGGATCGTTCGGCGCGACGTTCAGCGAGGCGCGGAAGCGCGGATCGGCGGGCAGCCAGTCGTGCGCGGCGACATCGTTCATCGCGGAGATCACGGCGGCGGCGTAGTCCTGCTCCGGGCCGACGCCGACGTGGATCGCACCCTCGAAGTTGAGCACGCCGAACTCGATGTCGTACTCGTCGAAGTAGTGCGTCGCGAGGAGCTCCGGGTCCATCGAGATGCGATCGCCATCGAGCGTCACGGAATCCGCGCGAACCACGCCGGCGGGGTTCCAGTAGCCGAGCACACCCGGCCCGCGACTGCCCGACCGATAGCGTGAGGCCCACGGTTCGGGCAGGAAGTCGGGTACGCGGTTCGGATCGACCGAGGGATGGATGTCGGTGTCGATGATCGGATAGCGGCTGCGTGAAGGCATCGAGTCGTCTCCGGAAAAGATGGGGTGCGATTGCGTTGCGCGAGAGGGTACCACGGGTCCCCGGATCCGCAAACCATGTGGCTGGAGAGCGATCGTGTCCTGCCTGCCAGTTGCGCGATCGTGCGATCGTATCGCTGGCACAATCATGTGATATGGCGTCGAGAGATGTTCGCGGGTGGTATTGACTCGCATCGTGGGCGCTGATAGGTTCGTGCCTGTATCTCAATGCAGAGCGCGGACGCGGCAACTTCGCGGCGTTCGGGAATCGAAGAGCAGAGGAAGATGCCATGACAGGATTTCATGCGGATCGGTCCCTGAATCGGCGTGCATTCGTTGGAGGCACCGCCCTCACCGCCGCGATGCTGGCCGGATCTCCGCTCCCCGGTGGCTTCGGTCGCGCCGTGATCGCGCAGGATGGCGCGCGCGAGTTCCACGCGGCGTGGCCGTATACCGAGCCACCCAACGGTCACTTCAACGTGTTCATCGTCGATGGCATCATGGCCAACGCGGCGAATCCGAATATCTACGGCGACATGATCTGGCAGCCATTCGCCATGTATCAGTGGGGCATCCAGGAGTGGATCCCGTTCATGGCGACGAGCTGGGGGTTCGTGAAGATCGAGGATGGTGCGACCCCCGTCGCCGCGGCGGCTGCCACGCCGACGACCCCGACCGGCGCGATCGGTCCGGTCGAGGAGGGGGCGAACGTCTTCCAGGTGACGCTGCGTCAGGGCGCGAAATGGAGCGACGGTGCGGAGTTCACGTCTGCGGATGTGCTCGCCACGCTCTCGGTCCAGCGCCTGATGTCGAACGTCGTCTGGCAGTACCTCGACAAGGTCGAGGCGCCGGATGCCTATACCGTCAACTTCCACATGAAGCAGCCATCGACCGTGGTGCAGCGCTACGCCCTGCGCACCGCGACGCAATCGAAGGCGATCTATGGGGACTGGGCGGCGCGTGCGGACGAGCTTTTCGATGCCGGGCTCACCGTCGCGGATGACGAGGTGAAGCAGCTCCTGCAGGAGTTCTCGCAGTTCCGCCCGGATCAGGTGATCGCGAGCGGCCCGTTCACGGTCGATCTCGCGTCGGTGAATGGCGCCGATCTGACGCTCGTGCGCAACGATCAGGCGTGGAACGCCGATCAGGTGCAGTTCGATCGGATCAAGGACTACAACGGTTCCGGCGAGGCGATCATCTCGGTGATCCTCTCCGGCGTTGTCGACTACGGCACGCAGGCGTTCACGCCGCCGGTCGAGGCGCAGCTCCTCGCGGATGGTGCGCGCATCGTGCGTCCGCCGACCTACTCCGGTCCGGCGCTGCTCTTCAACTTCGCGAAGTTCCCGCAGTTGCTGGACAAGCGCGTGCGTCAGGCGCTGGCGCACGTCATCGATCGCGCGCAGAACGGCGTCGTGTCGCTGGGCGCGTCGGGGGTGGCGCCGGTGTACATGGCCGGCATGTCCGACACGCTGGTCGATGCGTGGCTCGATGCCGATGCGGTCGCGGGGCTGAATCCGTACGCGAAGGACGACGATCAGGCGACCGCGCTCCTGCAGGAGGCCGGCTGGACGAAGGACGGCGACACCTGGACGATGTCCGATGGCACGCCGGCCGCCTTCGATCTGGTCTTCCCGGCGGAGTATCCGGACTGGTCCGCAGCCGGTGCGGATGTCGTCGATCAGCTGGTCAACTTCGGTATCGCGGTGACGCCGCGCGCCGTCACGCAGACACAGCAGCCGGTCGATGTCGATCAGGGGAACTTCGACCTCGCGATCCGCGGGTGGGGGAACTCCTCGAACCCGCACCCGCACTTCTCCTATACGCAGGCGTTCTTCGTGCATAACACGCTCGCGGTGAACAACGGCGGGCAGGGCATGGCCTTCCCGCTGCAGCAGGAGACGGACATCGCGGGGGCGGTCGATCTGCAGCAGCTGACACTCGATGCGGCGGATGGCCTCGACGAGGCGACGCAGCGCGAGAAGGTCACGACGATTGCGCAGGTCTACAACGAGTTGCTGCCGGAGATCCCGCTCTGGGAGCGCTACGGCAACAACGTGATCATCGAAGGGGACCGCGTGCAGGCGTGGCCGCCGGACGACGATCCGATCTACCAGAACAGCCCGTATGCAGATGGCATCGTCACCATCCTGATGCTCACCGGACGTCTCTCGCCGGTGTAGCGTCGGCATCCGGATGATCGGCATGAGGCGGGCAGGGTCCACGGACTCTGCCCGCTTCGTGTCGGTTGCAGTGCCTGATCCTGTGAGGATGCATGGAAGTGGCGGGTGTCCCCCGTCCACAGCGTGCACGGCTCGGGTACCATTGCAGGACAACCGTGGGCGATCGGCGATCGGCGCGACACCGGACGAGTGGTCTGGCGCGCGATCCGACGCGACGCACCGCGAGGAGCGCAGTGCATGCAAGGTGTCTTTCGGTTTCGCGGACGATCGAAGGCGGATGGCAAGACCGGAACGATTCTCTCCAACCGCCAGCAGGAGCTGCTGAGCGCCGAATCCCAGGTGCTCGATCGGCTGACGCGCGTGCTCGAGGAGTTCCCGGCGCAGGATGTCGATCTCGCTTCGCTGCGCGTGGCGGTCAATCAGCTGAACGACCTCTTCCTGCTGGTGATCGTCGGCGAGTTCAACGCCGGCAAGTCGGCCTTCATCAACGCGCTCGTCGGTGCGGAGGTGATGCCGGAGGGCGTCACGCCGACCACCGCCGTCATCAACCTGCTGCGCTACGGCGACGCGCAGACGCAGGTGCAGCTCCCGGACGGCATCATCCAGCGCACCTATCCGGCGGACTTCCTTGAGGAGATCACCGTCGTCGACACGCCGGGCACGAACGCGATCATCCGCGAGCACGAGGCACTGACGCAGAAGTTCGTGCCGCGCGCCGACATCGTGCTGTTCGTGACCTCTGCCGATCGCCCGTTCACCGAGAGTGAGCGCGAGTTCATCGAGCAGATCCGCGAGTGGGGCAAGAAGGTCGTCATCATCATCAACAAGATCGACCTCCTGCGCGATGATGCCGCACGCGAGACGGTCGTCTCGTTCGTGCGGGAGAACATCTCCAGGCTGCTCGGGTTCGAGCCGGAGATCTTCCCCGTGTCAGCCCTGCTCGCGCAGCAGGCGAAGGCGCTGGCCGATCGCAATCCGGGTGAGCGCGATCGCCTCTGGACGACGAGCCAGTTCGAGCCGCTGGAGCGCTTCGTGATCGAGACGCTCGATGAGGAGGGGCGCATCCGCCTGAAGCTGCTCAACCCGCTCGGTGTCGCGGAGCATCTCGCCGCGACGTACGCGCGGGCGACGAGCGATCGCCTGCGCGTGCTCGAGGATGATCTGACGACGATCGAGAACATCGATCGTCAGCTGCAGCTCTATCAGGAGGACATGCGGCGCCAGTTCGAATATCACCTGACGCGCGTCGAGAACATCATCCACAAGATGAACGAGCGCGGTACGGAGTTCTTCGACGAAACGATCCGCATCGGGCGCGTGTTCGACCTGTTGAATCCGGACAAGATCCGCACGATGTTCGAGCGCTCGGTTGTCGGCGACACCGAGACGGCGATCGACACGACGATGGACGAACTGATCGACTGGATGGTCGAGCAGGATCTGCGTGTCTGGGAGGCGGTCAACGAGTACATCGATCGTCGCCGTCTGAACAAGTATGCCGACGAGCTGATCGGTGAGGTCGGCAGCCAGTTCCGCTACGATCGGCGCTCGATGCTCGATTCCGTCTCGAAGCGCGCGCAGGAAGAGGTCGATCGTTACGACATGGACGAGCACGCGAAGGAGCTCTCGCTCTCCGTGCGGAACGCCGTCGCGGGCGTCGCGGTGGCGGAGGCCGGGGCCGTCGGCATCGGGGCGCTCGCGGTCGCGGCGGCGAGCACGGCCGCGGCGGACGTGACGGGGATTCTCGCGGCGGGGGTCGTCGCGGGGTTGGGGCTCGTGATCCTGCCGGCACGACGTCGCCGCGCGAAGGCGGACTTCAAGAAGCGATCGTCCGAGCTCGAGACGCGCCTGACCGAGGTAATGAAGGAGCAGTTCGAGCACGAGCTGAGCCGCTCGGTCGCGCGGATCGTCGACGCGATCGCGCCGTACACGCGCTTCGTGCGCGGGGCGCAGCAGAAGCTCGCGACGACGGAGGGTCACCTGGCAAGCATTCGCAACGATCTGCGCGGGCTGCGTCACGAGATTGGCGGGGACGACCTTGCCGCCATCTCGCGCGATACGGACATCGTGCCGCTGCCGGAGACGACGTCGTAGAGGACGCGGACGAACGCGGGGCCGATCATCACGATCGGCCCCGCGCTGCGTTTAGGAGACGAGCGGCTCGCCGGTGAAGATCTCCACCGCGAGCGCGACGCGCGCCATCGTGCCGTAGTAGCCGAGGCCGGTATCGGTCGTGTCGTCGATCACCACGATGCGATCGTTCTGGTAGGCCGGCATCTGCTGGATCACGGCGGCGCTCAGCACCTCGTCCTGAATCGTCGCCGGATCGCCCGAGATGAAGAGATAATCGGTCGCGATCTGACCGAACTGCTCCATCGTCATCTCGATGTAGTACTGCGTGCGATCCGCATCCGCCAGCGCTTCGATGGCTGCCGAGGAGCGCAGGCCGAGCTCGTAGTGATACGGCGCGTTCTCGCTGCTGCTCGCCTCGATGCGGCCATCCGCCGTGCGGCACCACGCCGGGTAGACCATGAATGTGCCGCCACCCTGATACCACGTCACCAGTACCTCGGCCTCGCCGATCACCGGGTTGATGCGCTCGCGGGCGGCCTGCATGAAGTCGTTGTAGGTGGCGAGGGCATCAGTCGCGACGTCTTCACGTGCGAAGAGCTTGCCATAATCGAAGACCGCCTGGCGTGGGTAGAGATACGTCACCTGCGGATAACGGATGGTCGGGGCGATCTGCGAGAAGTTCGGGTACAGCTCGTCCGAGAT
>Ga0164243_10007138_pt1 | contig 16750 bp, 9 predicted proteins | sample OricompcompostOP_FD_108781 | JGI IMG/M metagenome (GOLD analysis project Ga0164243, IMG submission 108781) | Organic Plus compost microbial communities from Emeryville, California, USA - Original compost - Organic plus compost (OP) | ecosystem: Engineered > Solid waste > Mixed feedstock >... | reverse complement strand
CGGGCGTGAAGGCGGGATCGTCGAGCGCGCTGCCGACCTCGCGCAGGGACAGCCCCAGCGACCGCAGGCTCTCGATCTGGAAGATCCGCCGGATGTCCTCGGCGGAGTACTCCCGGTAGCCGGAGCCGGTACGGGCCGTCGGCCGCACCAGGCCGAGCGATTCGTAGTGTCTGAGCATGCGGGCACTGACCCCGGACCGTCGTGCCACCTCTCCGATCAGCACCGTCTGTCATTCCTCCTGGCCGGTTGTGCCGAGAGCCACGATGCGCTTCGCCTCCTCGACCGCGAAATCGAACCCGGTGTCCGGGTCGTGCGACAACTGCTCCGTGGCGAGCGCGTGCGCGCGCACGCGCGGGTCCGGATCGCTCTCGGCAGTATGCACGGCCGGCAGCATGGCATCGCCGAGTGCGATCAGCGCCCGGCTGAGGCTCAGCTGCACCTCGCGTCCGCCGCGTCCGAGCTGCGAGGCCAACACCGCCGCGAGGGCGGGCGCTTCGTCCTCGGGTACGAGCACGACCGCCGCCCGCCACGCGCTCCGTGCCACCTCGTCGTCGGCGTCGGTCAGCAGCGACCGTGTGATCGCCGGCCACGCCCGCCGGTCGCCGATCTTGGACAGTGTGTGCAACGCCTGGCTGCGCGCCTGCGCATGCTCCGAGCGGACCGCATCGAGCAGGTGCGGGAGCGTGAGCGGCGCGGGGTGGCGGGTGAGCGCCCATGTCAGCATCTCCCGCACCGAGAAGTCGGGCTCGAGGGCGCAGCGTCCGACGAGTTCGCCGATCAACCGGGGGTCGGGCTCCGAGCCGACGGCCAGTGCCGCCCTCAGCCGTACCGAGGCGCGGCTGTCCTGGAGCCCCCGAAGAGCCCGCACCGCGTCCGTGTCCTGTTCCGCGTCCTGGTCCGCCATGGTCACCGGGACCACCTCCTCGGGACCAGCGAAGGGCTTGTCACCGTGTCAAGGTCAAGCGGGGGCTCCCCGCACGGCGAAGGCCGCCCACTCGCGGCGGGAGCGCCGGCGAGTGAGCGGCCGATCAGGACACCCGGCTCCCAGGGCGGGCGGAAGCCGTCGGGACGTGCATGTTCCGGCCGCCGGCAGGCGGCTTACAGAATTTCGATCGCCTTGACCTTCGGCGGACGGTTCGGGAACGAGATGACCTTGTGCCGGTTGATTTTCACGACGTCCCCGTTGGCGTCGTAGTACTTCACGTCGTTGTTCCCTGTGGAGATCTTGTCGACCCACCAACCGCCGAAGTTGGTCTTTCCGCGGTTCGCATAGCAGTCCACGCTGTCACGGCCGTTGAGATGCGACCAGATTTTCAGGTATCCCGCACCGGGATTGCAGGTGACGTGGTCGATGGCGGCGGCCGTGCCGGTCGGTACGAACAGGGTGAATGCGGCGGCAGCCGCGAGCGACGCCGCAACGGTACGTGCGGCGTTCTGCAATTTGGACGTCACAATTTCCCCTGGATTCCGAGGGGGAACCAAGAACTCAGTTCCACCATGAGTGGGTTGCTGCCGAGCCAGGAGCTTACGAGGGACGTCATCTTTTCTCAGTCACCCCGGCGAGTGAATCAACGGCACGTGAACTCATACCGTCCGCATTTGTCGAACACCCGGCCCACCGGGCTACGTGCGGGCGGAAGGGCGGGGAACTGCGGGGGAACCGCGGGACGGCACCGACGTCGCGCAGGGCGCTGTACGTCAGTCCTCCTCCGCGGTGGTGAGAGCCCGGGTGACCATGCGGGTGGCGAAATCGGGGTCGTCGGTGATCCGGTTGATGTGCTCCGCGAGCAGGAAGGCGGTGACCTCCAGCGGGGTCATCTCCTCCCGTGTCCAGTCCCCGTACTGTTCCCGCCACAGGTTGGGGCTCAGGCCGGTTCCCGCGGCGATGACCAGGCCGGCCATGGTGGGAACTGCTTCCGGACGGACGCTCTTGGGCATCATGCGCATCGTGGCCACGAGGCTGGGCACCACGTACTCGATGACGTCCTTGCCGTGGTCCTCGTGCGCCTCCCGCAGCCACATCATGAACATGTAGATGAGCGTGCAGGTGCCGTTGAGCACGTCATGCGCCCCCTGGCGGTCCAGTGACGCTGCGAAGTGCTCGATGAGTTCCTGCTGTTCGGCGTCCGTCTCGGTCGTGCCCTCGCGGATGCTTCTCAGCCGGGAGTCGATCATCATGAGGGCGGTGCCCACATCGCCGGCGGGAGCGTGCTGGGGGCCGTAGGGCGAGGACACGGGTTTCCTCCTCGGAAGGGCGCGAGGGACGGCACGGCGCGTCCGACAGTAGACGACCACCGGGCCCGGGGAGGGCGGCTTGTGGCCATCCGGGCAGCCGCGGGAGACGGGCAGGCTCCGTGCATGTCCACCAGTGGCGCTCACGTTCGATCCGTCGTACCCGTGGGCGAATCCGGTGTGCTGTGGAGCGCCGCAGAAAGGGCCGCACCGGTTTCCGTCATGGCCGGAGCCGGGCGAACGCTTCCAGCCGCCGCCGGTGGCCCAGGTCCTCCTCGCCGAGGTTCTCGGTGGTGCCTCCGGCCGCCGGAATGACGCGAGCAACCCACCACCTCAACCGGAGTGGAGGTCGAGCGACGGTCCTTCGGGGCCGCGCGCATTCTCCGTACGCGCCTGTGAGCCGGATTTTTGCGGTGAGCCGACCGTTGTTCTCCCATGTGGGCGGACCGGCGTCACGGCCGGGCAGTCTTTTACGGTTTCCGTCTTCTGGGAAGAGTGGCTGACTGATTTTCACGGGCCATTGTCCCGGCTGCCATGCCGTGCGGTTTTCCGTGTGTGCGCGAGGCGCTGTTCTCCTTGCAGGCGGCCTTTGTGCGGAGCCGTGATCGCGCTTGAGGCGCGAGGCCAGTGTGCGGTTCGACGAGGGGGTCTTGCTGAGTGCGAGTCCGAGCACGCAGGCGCTTCGCAGTCCCGTTGCGTCCGCCCCGGGGCCGGCATCGGCGGCCATCCGGGAGTGAGGGTTCCGGAAGTGGTGGCGCCAGGGGCTGCTCCAGCGTTCGTTCGGGTCTCGATGACACGTTGTCGAACAAGCTCGAGGTGATGCGTGCGGCGAAGTGGCGGATTCCGGTCTGTCGGCAGTGGTTGGAGTGAGGGATTCCGTGAACAGGCGGATGTGCTGCTCACCCGTCCCCGTCTGCGGCTTCTCGCTGATCATGTAGCTACAAGTCCGGAACAGGCCAATTTCCACTGCAAGATCATGATTGACCACCCCTGGGCAACCTGCTAGAACAGGCGTCGCAAAAGCGCCCCACTTCGGCGGGCGCATCTACACGGGGGCAATTTCTTGGGGGACATCCACGGGGGAGACCTGTGTCCTGAGGGGCCGGGGAACCGATCGATCGATAATTCATTCACCTGACGCCGTGAACCGTCGGCCGGCCGCGCCCGCATGCGTGCTGCGTGGTCAGGTCCGCTCCGGCGTATTTCTTCCGCACTGGTCATACGGCCCGGCGTGCGAACCGCGCCCGGCCGTCTGCTTCTGCTGCCCATTCCGGCCTACCGAGCGGTGTGAATGTGAAAGCGTATCTGAATCTTTTGCGCATAGGGGACTACCGTCTCCTGTGGTCAGCCTTGGTGCTCAACCTTCTCGGGGACGGCGCGACGTACGCCGCCCTCGCCTGGATCACGCTCGACAAGGCGGGCGCGGCCGGGCTGGGTGTCCTGGGGGTCTGTCTCACCTTGCCGGTGATCCTCGGCGGTGCCGTCGTCGGCCCGCTGCTCGACCGGTTCTCCCGGCGCAAGCTGTTCATCTACGACTCGGTGTTCCGCGGCGTTGTCGTGGCGCTCATCCCGCTGCTGGCCGTCACCGGCGCGCTCGCCGTCTGGCACCTGTACGTGGTCGCCCTGGTCTACGGGCTGTTGAAGATCATTCCCCTGGCGGGCACCCCCGCCGTACTGCCCGAACTGGTCCCCGCGGAGAAGTTGCAGGCGGCCTCCGGGCTGGAGGCCACCGCGATGGGGGCCGCCAACGTACTGGGCCCGGCCATCGGCGCGGGACTCATCACGGCGTTCGGCGCCCCCAACGTGCTCCTGCTCGACGCCGCGACGTATCTGCTGTTCGCCTTCCTCATCCACCGGATCAAAGCGCCCCTCGCGCGGCCCGAGCCGGAGCCGTCCGGCGACGGCGATGCCAAGGCCGTCAAACCCGGCTGGGCCCCGGTGTTCCTGCTCATCGTGCGGGACCGCTTCCTGCTCGTGCTCACCCTCTCGTTCGGTGCCTTCAACGTCTCCGCCGGTGCGCTCGTGGTGGCGATCCCCTGGCTCGCCAAGTACGAGTTCCACAGCGGTCCCGGCGTGCTGGGCCTGATGCTCGCGGTGATGGCGGCGGGCGAGTTGATCGGCTCGCTGGTGTCCGGGGCCGTGGAGACGTCGGAGAAGCAGATGCTGCGCATCGGCGTCCTGCAACTCCTCTCCGGCGCCGTGCTGTTCTTCCTCATCCCGACCGCCCTGCCCTGGATCCTCCTCGGACTCGCGCTCAACGGCATCCTGTCCGCGCCGATGACGGTGCTCGGCGGCGTGGTGCGCATGACACGGGTGCCCAACGAGATGCGCGGCCGGGCCATGACGCTGATGCGTACGGTCATGGCCGGTGCGCTGCCCGCCGGCTCCGCACTGGGCGGCATGCTGCTGAGCGGCGGCAACTACAACGCGCTCATCTTCAGCGTCGCGGCCCTGGCCACCGCACCGGGCCTGCTGACCGTCGTCCTCTTCCGCCGCACTCCCTTCAGACTGGGGGTGACAGCAGCCGATGACCAGCGCACCGAGCGGGGTTCCGACCCCGATGCCGAGACCGTTCCCGCCGCGTCCTGAGACCGGCCGGTCCTCCGGCCCGTCCTCCCCGGGCGGCCCCGCGGAGGACGCCGGACCCGTCCTCCTCGTCACCGACCGGCCCCGCACCGTCGAGTCCTCGGCCGGACCGGTCGGCCGACTGCGACTCGCCGGCGCGGCGGGTACCACATCTCTCGCGGCCCTCGCCCTGGTGCTGCACCGCTGGACCGGGCAGCGCCGCCTGCTGATCGACGCGGACCTCACCGACGGCGCAGCCGGCGTCCTCGCCCTCACCGTCGTGCCCGAGGAGCCGTCCGCCGCCCTGCTCGCCCGCACCGGTGCGGTGGTGCCCCACGGCACCCCGACGGGCCGGGGAGTGCTGTTCACCGACCGGCCGCTGCCCGAGACCGGCACCTGGGACCTCGTCGTGGCCCAGGACGGCGCGGACCTGCTGCTGGGCTGCCGCACCGCGCTCTTCACCGAGGAGACGGCCGAACGCCTGGGCCGCCACCTCCGGCTGGCCGCCGCCTTCCTGGCGGACCAGCCGCACGCCGCGGTGCGGGAGGCCGACCTGCTGGGGGCCGGTGAACGCGAGCTCGTGCTGCGGACGTTCAACGACACGGCACGGCCACTCCCCGCCCTGGCCACAGTGCACGGACTGTTCGCGCGGCAGGCCCGCCGCGCCCCGTCCGCCCCGGCCGTCACCTGGCGCGGGACGACGCTGAGCTACGCCGAACTCGACGAGCGGAGCGACCGTCTGGCCGCAGCGCTGCGGGCCTCGGGCGCCCGTCCCGGCGACCGCGTCGGGCTGCGGACCGGACGCACCCCGGCTCTGATCGTCGGGGCGCTGGGCATCCTCAAGGCGGGCTGCGCCTATCTCGCGCTGGAACCGGACCACCCGGCAGAGCGCACCCGATGGCTGCTCGCCGACTCGGATGCCGCCCACCTGGTCGTATCAGTGAGTACGGCAGGGGACTTCGCGTTCTCCGGCACGGTGCTCGACGCCATGGAACCGGGAGCCGCAGCCGCCGCTCCGCACCCGGACGGTGCCGGCGCACCCGGTGACCTCGCGTACGTCTGCTACACGTCCGGCACCACCGGCACCCCCAAGGGCGTCGAGGTGACGCACGGCAACGTCGTACGGCTGGTGTGCGGCGCCTCCTACGTGCGCTTCGGCCCGGACATGGCCGTCATGCCCACCGGTTCGGTCGCCTTCGACGCGAGCACCTTCGAGCTGTGGGGACCGCTGCTCAACGGCGGACGGGTACACCTGACGGACAGCGACACCGTGCTGGACGCCCACGCGCTGGGCCGCGAGCTGACCCGGCAGGGCATCACCACGCTGTGGCTGACCTCCCCGCTGTTCAACCAGCTGGTGGAGCAGGACCCGGGCGCCTTCGCCACGCTGCGGGAACTGGTCGTCGGCGGGGACGCACTCTCGCCCGTGCACGTGGCCAAGGCCATGGACGCCTGCCCCGGGCTGGCCGTGGTCAACGGCTACGGGCCCACGGAGAACACCACCTTCTCCGTCACGCACCGGATCACCCGTGCCGACCTCGACCGCATCCCGATCGGCCGGCCCATCGCCAACTCGACCGCCTACGTGCTGGACGAGGACGGCCGCCCCTGCCCGGTGGGGGTGCCCGGCGAGCTGTACCTGGGCGGCGCGGGGGTCGCCCGCGGCTACCTGGGCCGGCCGGAACTGACCGCCGAACGCTTCGTCCCGGACCCGTTCGCGGGCGCGGTCCGTGACTCGTTCGCGGACGCGGCCCAGGAACCGGAACCGGAAGCGGAACCGCACCCCCGCCCCGGAGCCGCCGGGGGAGGGACGGCCGGCGGTCCGCGGCTCTACCGCAGCGGCGACCTGGCGCGCTGGCGGCCCGACGGGGTGCTGGAGTTCCTCGGCCGGCGCGACCACCAGGTGAAGGTACGCGGCTTCCGGATCGAACCGGCCGAGATCGAGAAGGCCATGACCCGGCACCCCGGCGTCGCCGAGGCCGTCGTCGTGGCCCGGTCCCGCCCCGGCCGCAGCGAGAAACACCTGTACGGCTACTACACGGGACACCCCGGCGGCCGTGCGGACGAGCACACGGGAACGTCCGCGCCCGCGCCGGAGGACCTGCGGGCCGCCCTCGCCTCGGCGCTGCCCGACCACATGGTCCCCGCCTTCCTGGTGCCGCTGACCGCGCTGCCGCTCAACCACAACGGCAAGGTGGACCGCTCCCGGCTGCCCGACCCGGACGGGGCACACCTGCTGGACCGGGCCTCCTACGTGCCGCCCCGCGACGAGACCGAAGCCGTTCTCGTGCAACTGGCCGAGAAAGCGCTGGGCATCAGCGGTGTCGGTACCGCCCACGATCTGCGGGACCTGGGAGCGGACTCCCTCACCGCGACGCTGCTGGCCGCCGGCGTGCGGCAGCGCCTCGGCCGCGAGTGCCCCGTCAGCGCCGTCCTGGCCGACGGCACGCTCGCCCGGCTCGCCGCGCGGCTGCGTGCTGCCCCGCCCTACCGGGGCAGCACCGTCCCTGCGGCACCCCGGCAGTCCACCCATCCGCTCACGCCCCAGCAGCGGCAGGTCTACTTCGAGCAGCTGAAGGACGAGAGCGCGGTCACCTACAACGTGCCCGTCACCCTGGCCCTGCCCGCCGACACCGAGCCGCACCGGCTGGCCGACGCACTCCAGCAGCTCGCCGCACGGCACGACGCGCTGCGCACCCGCTTCGTCGCCGAGGACGGGGAGATCCGGCAGCGCGTCGAGCCCACCGTGCGGGTACCGGTGCTGATCGGCGACGGCCCGCCCGGACCGGTACGGGACTTCGTGCGCCCCTTCGACCTGGGGAAGGCGCCGCTGTGGAGGGCCGGGATCCACCGCACGGCGGCACAGGTGACGCTCCGCCTCGACCTGCACCACATCGTGGTCGACGGCTACTCGCTGGCGCCGCTCTTCGCCGACCTCGCCGCACTGTACGCGGGCCAGGACGCCCAGCCGCCGCCGCTCCAGTACCGCGACTACGCCCACTGGCTGGCGGGGGAGCGGGGCGCAGCCCTCCGCGAGGCCCAACGCCCCTACTGGGAGCAGGTGTTCGCCACCCCGCCCGACCCGGCGGACCTGCCCACCGACATGCCCCGCCCGCCGCTGCGCCCGCTCGACGGCGGCGTCGTCACCGGCGATCTGGGACAGACGCGGACAGCGCGGCTGCGCGCGGTGGCCCGTGAGCACGGCGTGACGCTCTTCGCCGTCCTCTCCTCCGCCCACAGCCTGCTGCTGGCCGCACTCAAGGGCAGCACGGACGTGACCGTGGGCGTGCCCGTCTCCGGCCGTACGGTGCCGGGGCTGGAGGGCACGGTGGGCATGTGCGCCAACACGGTGTGCCTGCGCACGGCGGTCGAACCCGGCCTGGACTACGGCACGTTCCTGCGCCGTACCGCCGAGGCCGCGGAGGGCGCCTTCGCCCACCAGGACTTCCCGTTCGAGGACCTGGTGGCACTGGCCGCGCCGGTGAGGGACTACAGCCGCACCCCCGTGTTCGACGCGCTCATCGCCCTGCACAGCGGGCGCTATCTGTCCGTCGACTTCCACGGCGCCAGGGTGCCGCTGCGGCTGGAGCAGACCGGCCAGGCCGTCTTCGACCTCAACATGCAGATCCACGAGGACGCCGGCACCCTGCGGATCGCCTGGCAGTACGCATCCGGGCTGCTGCGGCACCGGACCGTCGAGGGCTGGTTCGCCACCTTCACCACGCTGCTGGACGCGCTGTGCGCCGACCCCTCGGCCACGCTCGGCACCCTGCTGCCCGGCCTCGCCCGGCCCCCGGCGCGGCCGGTACCCGGACCGCAAGCCGCGCCGGAACCGGACGCGAGCTTCGACTTCGACCTGTGACCCGGCCGTCACCGGCCCGCGCTCCGCCGGCGACGGCGCGGCACGGGCGACGGCCGCGTCCCGCGAGCCGGACGCCACCACGACTCCGGCCGCACACCGTCCTGTCCACCGCACACCGTCCTGTCCACCGCACACCGTCCTGTCCACCGCACACCGCCCTGTCCGACGTCACTCCACACCTCGCTCGACCTCTCACCGCACCGTGCAGGAGACATCCATGCAACTGCTCGACTCCGACGCAGCACGCTCCGCACCGTCACCGCAGGCCGTGTACTGGCGATCCCGGTTGGCCTCGCTCGCGGAGACGTGCGGGTTCCTGCCCGACTTCCGGCCACCCGCCGGCCATGACCACACCGACCCGGTGCCGCCCGAGCGCGGCGCCCTCACCGTGCCGCTCGGCGCGGACCTCACCGAGCGGCTCGACCGCATCAGCCGCAACCGCCCCGAGATGCTGGCCGTCCTCCTCACCTCCGCCCTGGCCGCACTGCTGGGCCGGTGCACGGGCCGGGAGGAGGTGACCGTCGCCCTGCCGAAGCGGGGTGCCGCGCCGGGGTTCGCCGACGGACCGCTGCCCGTCTCCGTCGATCCGCGCGGCTGCCTGCGCGAACTGCTGGTCCGGGTCGGCGCCGCCGTCCAGGAGGCGGAGCGCAACCAGGACTGCGATGTGGCGGCGCTCGCCCGTGAACTGGATGTGACCGGCGTCCTGGAGACCGGACTGGCGCTCGACGGGCACCACGAGGCCGGTTTCACCGCATCCGGTGTGATGCTCACCGTCTCCCGGACGGACGATGAGGAGCTGACGGCCGCCTTCTCCTTCGACCGGCACCGCTTCGCCGAAAGCTCCCTCGCCCACCTCGGCGCCCACTTCCGCCGGCTGCTGGAGGGAGCCACCGAGGAACCCGACCGGCAACTGTCCGGCCTCCCTTTGTGGAGCACGGACGACGAGCGGATCGTCCAGACGGCCAACGACACCGCGCGGCCCTTCGACCAGGACGCCACCCTGCACGGCCTGTTCGCCGCCCAGGCGGCCCGCACGCCTGACGCCCCGGCGCTGCTCGCCGACGAGGACACCGTCACCTACGCCGCGCTCGACGCACGCGCCAACCGGCTGGCGCACACCCTGCGGGAGCGGGGCGTGGGCCCCGGCTCGATCGTCGCGCTGGTCACCGAGCGGTCGCCGGAGATGATGACGGCCCTGCTCGCCGTGCTGAAGGCCGGCGGCGCCTACCTGCCCATCGACCCGTCGTACCCGCAGGCCCGCATCGACCACCTGCTGGCCGACAGCGGTGCACGACTGGTGCTGCACCAGGCCCGGTTCGGCGCACTGGTGGACGGCAGGCCGGCCCTCGACCTGGACGAGACGGCGTCGTACGCGGACCGTACGGACCCGGTGGACGAGACGGCGGGCGCGGGGGACGTCGCCTACGTCATCTACACCTCCGGCTCGACGGGGCGGCCCAAGGGAGTGCTGGTCGAGCACCGCAGCGCCGTCAACCGGCTCCAGTGGATGCAGCGGGCCTATCCGCTCGGAGCCCAGGACGTCGTCCTGCAGAAGACGTCCATCTCCTTCGACGTGTCCGTATGGGAGCTGTTCTGGTGGTCCCTGGCCGGCGCGGCGCTGGCGCTGCCCGCCCCCGGCACGGAGAAGGACCCGGCGGCGCTGCTCGCGGCACTCGGCCGGCACCGGGTGACCACCACGCACTTCGTGCCGTCGATGCTGGGCATGTTCCTCGGCCACCTCGACCGGTTCGGCGGCGGGGAGGCCACGCGGTCGCTGCGGCAGGTCTTCACCAGCGGCGAGGCCCTGGCGCCCGCGCAGGCCGACGGCTTCGCGCGGCTCGTCCCGCACGCCCGTCTGGTCAATCTGTACGGGCCCACCGAGGCGACCGTCGACGTCTCCCACCAGCCCGTCGAAGGACTCGGCGACCGCGCGCGGCTGCCCATCGGGCTGCCCATCGACAACCTCCGGCTGTACGTGCTGGACGGCGGTGGACGGCAGGCACCCGTCGGCGTTCCCGGCGAACTGCACATCGCCGGTACGGGCGTGGCCCGCGGCTATCTGGGCCGGCCGGAGCTGACCGCCCAGCGGTTCGTGACCGGCGAGGCGGTGCGCGAGGCCACCGGTGAGGAACGGCTCTACCGCACCGGGGACCTGGTGCGCCGGCTGCCCGATGGTGCCCTGGAGTACCTGGGCCGCATCGACGAGCAGGTGAAGGTACGCGGGTTCCGCGTCGAGCCGGGGGAGATCGAGGAGCGGCTGCGCACCCACCCCCGGGTGCGGGACGCCGCCGTCGTCGCCGTGGACGACGGCTGGCAGACGTCGCTGCGCGGCTTCGCCGTGCTGACCGGCGAGGCCACCGAGGCGGAGCTGAAGGAGCATGTGGCGGCGGCCCTGCCCGGCTACATGGTGCCCGGCCGGCTCGTCGCCGTCGACGAGCTGCCGCTGACGCCCAACGGCAAACTCGACCGCGCCGCCCTGCGCCGCCCGGAGGCCCTGCGCAAGAAGGCGCCCGCACACGTGGAGCCGCGCAACCCGCGCGAGGAGACCCTGGCCGGGATCTGGCGCCAAGTGCTGGGCTGCGAGCGGGTGGGGGTGAAGGACAACTTCTTCGCGCTGGGCGGCAACTCCATCCACTTCGTCTCCGTGCTGGCCAAGGCCCGTGAGGCGGGACTGGACTTCACCTTCCAGCAGCTGTTCAGGCACCAGACCATCGCCCAGCTGGTGGCGTCGATGGAGGAGACGGCCGGCGCGGGAAAGGCGGAGGAGGACGTGGCGGCCCGCGGCGCCTTCCGGCCCTTCGAGCTGGTCTCGGACCAGGACCGGGCGCTGCTGCCCGACGACGCGGAGGACGCCTACCCGCTCTCGATGCTCCAGGCCGGGCTGATCTTCCAGACGGAGATCACCGGCGGACTGGGCCAGTACCACGACGTCCTCAGCTACACCGTCACCGGCGCCTTCGACACCGCCGCCTTCACCGAGGCCGTACGGCTGCTGACGCTGCGGCACCCGATCCTGCGCACCACCTACCACCTGACCGGATACAGCGAATTCCTCCAGATCGTGCACCGCCGGGTGCCGCCGCCGCTGACCGTGACCGACCTGCGGCACCTGGACGAGGCGGGACAGGCGGCCTGGCACGAGGAGTGGCTGGCCGCGGAGAAGGCCCGCCGCTTCGTGTGGGAAGAGGGCGGACTGGTCACCCTGCATGTGCAGATCCTGGGCGACGAGCTGTACCGGTACACGGTCAGCCAGCACAACTCCGCGCTGGACGGCTGGTCCATCTCGCTGCTGCACACCCAGCTGTTCGAGCTGTACCACCAGGTGCGCGAGGGCCGTCGGACCGCACGGCCCGCCGTCGACAACCACCTGCGCAACTTCGTCGGGCTGGAGACCGAGGCACTGCGCAACGAGCGGTCCGGCGAGTTCTGGCGCACGGTGCTGGCCGACGCGCGTCCGGCTGACGTACCGCCGCGGCCGGACGCGGTCCCCACCGACGACTTCCGCGTCGTACTGCGGGACGTGCCGCTGCCCGCGGGTCTCACCCAGCGCATCGAGGCCACGGCGGACGCCCTGTCGGTGCCGTTCAAGGACGTGCTGCTGGCAGCGCACATGAAGGTGCTGAGCCTGGTGAGCGGGCAGCCGGCCGTGATGACCGGCTACGAACACAGCGGCCGGCCCGAGTTGCCCGACGCGGAGACGACGCTGGGCCTGCACCTGAACACGGTGCCGTTCCAGATCGAGGTGGCCGGCGGCAGCTGGGCCGATCTGGTGCGGCGCGTCTACCGCGCCGAACTGGAGCTGCTGCCGCACCGGCGGTACCCGATGGCGCAGATGAAGCAGGACCTGGCCACCCAGCGGCAGCTGTTCTCCACCACCTTCAACTTCACGCACTTCTACCTGCTGAAGAACCTGCGCGAACTGCCCGAGTTCTCCATGCTCCAGATGCGCGTGGACTCCGAGACGGAGTTCCCCTTCCGCACCGAGTTCTCCCGGCACTTCGCCGACGACGAGGTGCAGCTGTGCCTGCACTACCACACGCACCTGTACGACGAGGCGCAGATCGACCGGATCGGCGGCTACTTCGTCCGCGTGCTGGAGCTGATGGCGAGCGAGCCCGACGCCCCGCACGAGGCGCACCGGCTGCTGGACGACGCGGACCTCGCGCTGCTGGGCACCGCGCCGCTGCCCGAGCAGTCCGGCGCCGCTCCCGCGCCCGGCGGCACCGCCTCGCGGGCCACCGTCGAGCGGATCCGCACCGTCTGGCAGCACGTGCTGGATCTGCCCGACGGGGAGATCGGCGACGGGGACGACTTCTTCGCGCTGGGCGGCAACTCCCTCTCGGCGCTGCGCGTCGTGCTGGAACTGGACGGGCTGGTCACCCTCACCGATCTGACCCGCGTGCCCCGGCTGGAGGAGCTGGCCGCCCTGGTCGACGGCCGCGGGGAGGAGGACGAGGAACTGCTCCACCTGCTCACCTCGGCCGGCCGGGACGCGCGGGCCGCCGTCATCTGCGTGCCGTACCCGTGCGGGCATCCGGTCAACTTCAAACCGCTGGCGGAGGAGATCGAGAAGCGCGACCCGGACCTGATGGTGCTCGGGCTGGAACCGCCGGGGCACAGCCCCAGCCGTCCGGGCCCGTTCACCGACGTGACTCAGACCGTCGAGCGGGTGGTCGCCGAGATCGAGGCGAAGGCCGACCTGCCGCTGATCCTGTGGGGGCACTGCGGCGGCGCGGCCGTCACGGTCGAGCTGGCCCGGGTGCTGGAGGAGCGCGGCTTCGACCTGCGGGAGGTCTTCATCGGCTCCAAGCTGCTGCCGCCGGCCCCGGACATGCGCGAGTCGATCGAGATGATCGAGAGCTGGACCGACGAGGAGATCATCTCCTACATGGTCGAGGAGACCGGCTACTCCGAACTGGACGGCCTCGACCACCGCTACACCGCCTTCACCGGCGACCTGTTCCGGCACGACGTGTGCGGCGGCTACCGGTACTTCATCGGGCTGACCGAACAGGATCCCGGGTGGCGGATCGAGGCGCCCTTCACCGTCGTCGTCGCCGACGACGACAAGGGCCTGGCCCACGCCGCCGACGAGTACCGCTGCTGGGAGCGGGTGGCCACCACCGTCCGCTTCCACCGGCTCGCCTCCGGCGGCCACTACTTCGTGCGCGGCAACCCGGCCGCCACGGCCGAACTGATCGAGCGGGCGTGGACGTCCGCCGCCGGACTGGAGGACTGACATGCCGATCCCTGTGCTCTGCTTCCCGTTCGCCGGGGCCGGTGCCTCCGTTTACCGCCGCTGCCAGGAGTACGGCAGCGACACCGTGCGGATCCTCCCCGTGCAGCTCCCCGGCCGGGAGGAGAGGTTCGGCGAGCCGCTGCACACCGAGGTGACGGCCGCGGTGGACGGCCTGCTGCCCGAGGTGCTCGACCTGGTGGCCGGACACCCCGCCGTGGCGCTCTTCGGCCACAGCCTGGGCGCCGTGCTCGCCTACGAGACCGCCCACCGCATCGCCGGGCTCGGGCGGCCCGAACTGGTCACCCTCGTCGTCAGCGGCTCACCCGGGCCCTGGACACAGCGGGAGACACGCGCCACCGGGCTGACCGACGAGGAGTTCCTGCGCCAGGTGCGCGAGTTCGCCGGCTACAGCCACCCGGCCCTCGAACACCCGGAGCTGCGCGAGATGCTGCTGCCGCCGCTGCGGGCCGATGTGGAGATGCACGAGAACTACCGGTCGCCGTCCGAGAAGCCGCTGGCCGTTCCCGTCGTCTCCGTACGGGGTGAGGACGACGAACTGGTCTCCCGGCAGCAGGCCGCCGAGTGGGAGGCCGCCACCACCGGCGGCTGCCGTCAGGTCGAACTCCCCGGCGGCCACATGTACCTGGTGGACGACCCGGCCGGACTGATGCGGCTGCTCGAAGCGGAACTGGCCGGTCAGGGGGCGGGCAGATGACACAGCTGCTCGGCGCCCCGCCCCTGGCGGGCAAGGCGGCCGTCATCACGGGGGCGGCCCGCGGCATCGGCCGGGCGTGTGCGCTGGCGTACGCCCGCGCCGGGGCCGACCTGATGCTCACCGACATCGCCCGCGACCTGCCGGGCGTCCCCTATCCGCTGGGCACGGCAGGCCAGCTGGCCCACACCGCCCAGCTGTGCCGGGAGGCGGGAGCGGACACGGCGGTGGTGACCACCGCCGAGGCGGACGTACGCGACCTGGACGCGGTGCACGCGGTCGCGGCGGCGGCGCTGGACCGGTTCGGCCGCATCGACGTCGTGATCAACAACGCGGGCATCGCCGCGCCGTCCGGCAGGACCGTGCACGACATCACGCCGGACGAATGGGAGCTGATGCTGGACGTCGACGTGTCGGGTGCCTGGCGGATGATCCGCGCGGTGGGCGCGGCGCTGACCCGGCAGCGCGGCGGCAGCGTCATCAATGTCTCGTCCACCGCGGGCCTGGTCGGCTACCGGCACTTCGCCGGATATGTGACGGCCAAGCACGCACTCGTCGGGCTGACCAAATCGGCGGCACTGGACCTGGCGCCGTTCGGGGTGCGGGTCAACGCGCTGTGCCCCGGCTCGGTACGGGACGACGAGGCCGCCGAGGGCGTCATGCTCAGCGAGATCGCCCGCTCCCTCGACGTGCCGGTGGCCGAGCACGAGGAGACGTTCGTGGCGGCGCAGCCGATGAACCGGCTGATCGAACCGGAGGACGTGGCGGGCGCCGCGGTGTGGCTGGGCTCCGACGCATCCCGCCAGGTGACCGGGTCCACGGTCACCGTCGACGGCGGGTTCACCAGCCGGTGAGCGGCGACGGCACACCCCCGCCTCACGGGGGAGACGGGGAGAGCGGGGAGGGAAGGACCATGGACGGAACCGGCCGACTGTGCCAGGCGCTGGCCGTGCGGCTGCACAAGGGCGCCGACACCGAGCGGTTGCGGGCCCGGCTGGAGAGCCGGGGCGGCGGAGCCCGGCTGTGGGTGGAGGACTTCGACGAGGCGGCGGACGGTCCGCGCGCCACGGCCCGGCGCGAGAGGGAACTGTCCCGGCCGGCCGATCCGCGCTCCGGGCCCGGACTGCGGGCCGTGCTGCTGCGGTACGCGGACGGGACGAGCGATCTGATCGTGGTCGCCCACCAGGCGGTACTGCCCGAACCCTACGTATTGGTACGGCAGTTGCTCGGCGAGCACCCGCCCGCTGCGGACGGACTGCCCGGAGCCGACGCGCCCGGCGGGCAGCCGCCGCAGGCGCGAACCGCCGACCGTGCGGAGCGGCTGCGGGCGGCCCTCGCGGAACTCGACCGCCTCCCGGCCCCCGACTGGGGGCTGGGCACCGAGGGTGCCGCCACCGTGGGCCGGCACCGGTTCACGGTGCCGGCCGGCGGACCCGCCCCCGCACAGCTCACTCTCCGGGCGGCACTGGGCCTGGTACTCGCCCGCTGCACAGGACAGTCCCAGGTGGTGGTCGGCGCCGAGGCCGGTACCGCGGTGGCGTTCTCCGCGGACGGAGCACAGAGCGTGACGGCGTACCTGGAGCAGGTCGCAGCGGCCCGCCCCGCCGACGACGGCGCCGGCCCCCTCGTCGGTCTGCTGACCACCCGGACCGCCGACGTCATCACCGGGGACGGGGTGAAGGCCGAACCCTTCGCCGCCCGCCCGTTCCTGGACCCGCCTCACGCGCTGTCGCTGCACATCGCCGACGACGGCTCCACCGTGCTGGAGGGCCGGTGCGCGTACCGGCACGCGGCGTTCGGGGACGCGGCGGTGGAGTGGTTCACCGGCATGCTGGCGACCGCACACCGGGCGCTGCTGACCGCCGACCCGGCCACCCCGGTGGGGGAGTTGCCACTCTTCGACGAGGAGCAGCGGGCGGCGCTGGCCCGGCTCGGCGGACTGGGGCGCCGGCCGGCGGTGCCCGGCGAGCGGATCGAGGAGACCGTCGGCCGCCGCGCCGCCACGACTCCGGACGCCCCCGCCGTCTGTTTCGGCGAGATCCGGCTGACCTACCGCGAACTGGACGGGCGCGCGGCCCGGTTCGCCGCCCGCCTGCGCGAGCTGGGGGTGACCCCCGGCGACCGGGTGGGCGTGTGCCTG
>Ga0164243_10007137_pt1 | contig 16751 bp, 12 predicted proteins | sample OricompcompostOP_FD_108781 | JGI IMG/M metagenome (GOLD analysis project Ga0164243, IMG submission 108781) | Organic Plus compost microbial communities from Emeryville, California, USA - Original compost - Organic plus compost (OP) | ecosystem: Engineered > Solid waste > Mixed feedstock >... | reverse complement strand
ATATATAATTTATAAAAGAATTATAGAGTTTAAAAGTATTTTAAATAAATATTATAAATATTAAAAATTAAATATTTATAATAGTAATAATTTATATATATTATTATTATAGTTATTATTATTATTATTATTATTATTATTTATTAATTATAATATTTTAAAAATAAATTATTATATATAAAAAATAAATTAAATTAATAAATTTATAATTATATATAAAATTTTTTAAAAAAAATTTATTTAAAAATTTTTAATAATTCGAATAATTATTATTATATTTAATATATTAATTTTTTAAAAATAATATTTAAGTAATTTTTTTATATATTATAATACAGGATTCTTAACAACTAACCGATCCAATACCTAAGTCAGCCATTCTTCAGATGCTTCAGTCGTCGCAACACTGAGGTACAGTTCTTTTCATTGTCGGTCCTATTCCCTGAGAATCGAGATCCGACCCCCTTTCCGGTTTCCCGTTGATCAATGGAATTGTTCCCGGTGAAACTAGTTCGATCACCTCAGTATTGGCCACCGAGTGAGTGTATGTGAAAATTGCTGCAAATTACGCAGCCGGTTCACCGCTCAACTCCTACAATAAATTCATCATAACAGCATCGGGCAAGGTGATTTAGACAGCGATGAAATAATCTTATAAAAGAAACGAGAAAAAGAAAGCTATTCCGTAGACCTATTCCATTTATACATAACTACTAAAACAGCCAACAGGATCTATCTTGGGATGAAATGCTTATTTGTTGTTCTTGGCCATGGTGTTTAGCGCACTTCCGTTCTTGAACCACTCGATCTGTGCCTCATTATAAGTATGCTGTAGCTCGACATCGAAGGAAGCCCCGTTCTTGGGGTGCACGCGCATCGTCAAAGGCTTTCCGACGGCAAGCTCGGTACACAGGATATCGACCTATTGAGACATATCGATATTAGAAAAGGGGATTCGGCTTCGGGGAAAACAAAGCAATTAGCGCATCTAGGAAAATGACGTTACCTTATCATCGGGCCTAATCTTGTCATAATCGGCAGGGTCCGAGAAAGTGAGAGGGAGCATGCCCTGCTTCTTCAAGTTGGTCTCATGGATACGGGCGAAACTCCTGGTGACGATGGCTAGACCACCGAGGTGGCGGGGTTCAAGGGCGGCGTGCTCGCGAGAGCTGCCTTCACCGTAGTTCCAGTCGCCGATAACAACCCACTTGATGCCCTTCTTCTTATAGTCCCTAGCGACGGCGGGGACGGCATCATACTCGCCAGTGGTGAAGTTCTTAATCTTATTCGCCTCGCCGTTTTCCTCGTTGATGGCACCGATAAGCATGTTGTTGGAGATGTTGTCCAGGTGACCTCGGTACTTCAACCAGGGACCGGCCATGGAAATGTGGTCAGTGGTCGTCTTGCCCTGTGCCTTGATTAGGATAGGAATGTCGAGGGCATCCTTGCCGTCCCAGGGAGCGAAGGGAGAGAGGATTTGTAGTCGGTCTGAGGTAGGGGCGACTTGGACTTGGACAGACGCCCTATCCTTGGGTGGGGCCTGGTAGGTATCCTGGCCAGGGTCGTAGCCCCGGGTGGGCAGACCATCACCAGTGGGAGGACTCAACATGAACTCGTTGCCGTCCTTGTCCTTGAGCTTATCCGTTAGGGGGTTGAAGTGCAGAGACCCGGCAATGGTCAGGGCCACTACCAGATCGGGAGAGGTGACAAATGAGTGGGTAGCTGGGTTTCCGTCATTGCGGCCGGTGAAGTTGCGGTTATACGAAGAGACGATGGAGTTTGCCTCTCCCTTCTTGACGTCCTTACGGTCCCATTGACCGATGCAAGGGCCGCAAGCGTTGGCGAGGACAACTCCGCCAAATTCCTCAAAGGTCTGCAACTGGCCGTCTCGCTCAATAGTAGCCCGGATTTGTTCGGAGCCTGGGGTGACAGTGAAGAGCGCCTTCGCCTTCAAACCGTGGTTCAACGCGTCACGAGCGATGGAGGCGGCTCGGGACATGTCTTCGTATGACGAGTTGGTGCATGATCCAATAAGACCGACCTTAAGTTCGCTGGGCCAGCCGTTCTCCTTCACGGCCTGACTGAACTTGGAGATCGGGGTGGCAAGGTCAGGAGTGAAAGGACCGTTGATATGGGGCTCCAATTCGGACAAGTTGATCTCGAGGAACTGATCGTACTCCGCGCCCTCGTCTTCCCGAAGTTCCTTGGCATATACACGGGCGAAGTCGCCGATCTCCTTCCTCTTCGTCGCAGCAAGGTAATCGTACATACGGTCGTTGAAGGGGAATACGGATGTCGTGGCACCAATCTCAGCACCCATGTTGCAAATGGTTCCCATACCCGTGGCAGAAATGCCAGCGACACCGGGTCCATGGTACTCGACAATCGCACCAGTTCCACCCTTTACGGTGAGGATGCCGGCGACCTTGAGGATGATGTCTACTCAACTGTTAGCAGCTCGACGTTGGATAACGGAGTTAGGAGAGGTCTGGCGAAGGGGCGGGGAAACGAGGCCCCCGTTCGCCACAGATTATACACACCCTTTGGCGACGTCCATCCAGACATTTCGCCAGTCAGCTTAACACCAATGACCTTGGGTGCTTTCAACTCCCAAGGGAGGTTTGCCATAACATCGACGGCATCAGCACCACCGACACCAATAGTACACATTCCGAGGCCACCGCCATTAGGAGTGTGAGAGTCAGTGCCGATCAAGAGACCTCCGGGGAAGGCGTAGTTCTCGAGCAGGATCTGGTGAATAATACCGGAGCCTGGCTTCCAAAATCCGATGTTGTATTTAGCGCATGCCGACGCGAGGAAGTCGTAGACCTCCTTGTTGATGCTCTTAGCACGAGCCAAGTCCTTCTCACCACCGACCTGGGCTTCAATCAAATGATCACAGTGCACCGTCACCGGGTTGGCGACCGAGGGCATGCCGGCGGACATGAATTGGAGAATGGCCATCTGGGCGGTCGCATCCTGGCAAGCTACACGATCCGGTCGCAGCTTCAGGTAAGATACTCCACGCTCGATATCCTGGCCATGAGGATCGTCAAGATGAGAGTAGAGAATCTTCTCAGCATAGGTGAGAGGGCGATTGAGCCTGCTCCGGACGATCGCCAGATTTTCCGACATCTTCTTGTAGTTGATAAAGTTTCCCTCTTCCCAATTGTTTTGCCGAACCTGTAGTAATTCGTCGCGTCAGCGGGACTCTTGTCCCTGTCGCATACCGCAAGGTTGTTCAATATTCGACTATTCGACATACCTTCCTGTCCAGAGGATTGGAGGAAATGGTAGCCATTCGGCGGACGCCGGATCCCAGCGTCGGGACGGCCGCCCTCTGGGCGGCCGAGAAGACGTGCCTTGTCAGTGGCATGTTCGGCCGCTGTAGCGAGGACGAGGCTGGGGATAGCGGGGTTCACGATGTCAGGCTCCTGGACCGGGTCAGCTCAATTGAGGAATGAAAACAAGAGGACTGCCAACTGTCGATGTGGGTAGAAAAAGAAGCAAAGCTCCTGAGTCGGATGAGAAGGGATGTGGTGGAAAATATGGGATAGAAATGGACTGGTCGGCGAGGGAAGGAGAGAAAAGAGGGATGAAAAATAACAGCTCCGTCGGCTCTAAGGATAAGAATCCGCCCCCTGCAACGGACAACGAACGGAGAAGCGGCTCGTGGTGGTAATTCCACTCGGAGGACCAGACCATTTGGAGCTATGACGACAAGCGGTTGCCACGAATTGGGCCAATCAGAGAAATTCGATTATTATTATCCGTCCAAAACGAACCCGACGAAAGCTCCGTCCCACAAATGCCATTGACGACCGAGGTCATGTTACGATCAGACGAGTACCGCCTGAGACTGTCAGTAGTCAACTGCTTGTACCCATTGAGGTACCTGCATGGCTTGTATCGAACGCCTTGCTCATGGAGACACGAGCACCAATCCAATGCACAATTCTAGTATCAATCTCATATTCTCAAGGCCCAGGTCCTAGACTGCCCAATCCTGTGGGCGCGGCAACTACTCCTGCTACCCGAGAAGCTTCCGGCGAAGAAGGTAAAAAAGAGGCAAAAAAAAAAAAATGAATGTTGCCAAGGCGACCTCCAATAGCTGGACATCCAATTCAAACTCTGTTAGGAGATACTTCAGTGGTATACCATACTTCTCCGATGAACCTTTAACATGAGATCTCGACTTCGCCCATGTGACAAATAATCAATCGGACGCCTCGGATTGTAAACTAATGTTTATCACCTCCATTATTTTATTCCTCTTATTCCCCTTACCATGCAAATATATTATTCGAGGCCTGCAAGCAACACCCGCTGGAGTAGGTAACCTGAGTCTCCCTCTTACAGCCGACCCATTTCCGAAACTCCTCGTTGCCGTGGGATGGGTCCTCGGCAGGAACTCGGCCCGCTCGTATTTGCGAGAGTTCCTCCGCCATCGCAGGTTCGGTTGCTTGTGTTAGCAACCCCCACCAAAAAAAAAAAAGTTTTTGTTCTGAATCAAGATCAAGATTTTATCTGTACGCTAATTACCTCAGTGCTTCATACCCTACTCCGTACATAAACCACACATGCCCGATAGTGTACTTCGAACATTATGCATCCAGCCCAGCGTGGTCCTTGTTGGGTGACCGGGCCACGGAGTCCACAGTATAGTGTAGTGTACACTACGAAGTACAAGTATGTACTTCCTACCTAAGGATGGGAGATGGCCAAAGTGTAATAAGGACCGATCCCGTTGTGTGGAGTTGGCCTTGATTACTCCTCTGATTAGGATCAAACAGGATTGGTTGGTGAAAGCGGAGTGAATTGATTTGAATTTAGAACTCTTCGAGCTGTGTTGTCAGGTTTGGTGTTCATCAACAAGATACTTCATCAGTCAACCGAACTGTTCAATCGACCAATTTCTGTTTTAAGAGTAATTCTAAATATTGCATATCTAACTACGATTAGGTTTTCTTAAAAGAAGCCTTGGTGGGGTTGACGAGGGTCTTGATATCAGCTTTCTGTGTGTCATCCATTGGTTAATCTACTTTGTACTTCATCTGGTTCATCAGAAAGGTTTTTTCTTTTTTCTTCATTTTTCCGAGGGTGGCACTACAAAGGTACATGAAGATTCCTTCCTAGCAGAACACACAACCAATCCACCGTCGCACATCTCATACTCGATCCGGCAGCTTTTAATATGGCCGTACGAAACAAGCGTACAAGAACAAAGACGAGAAGGAGGAGGAGGTTCGCACTCCTTAGCGTCGCCGACTTCCGACATAACAGCTAATCACCATGTTTTCCCAGGGATCTTGACCAAATCAAAGCCGACCTTACCTGCCCAAAGCATCTCGAGGGTTACAAGAACACCAAATCCTCGGAGGACTTACCGGGCTCCGGGCGGTGGTATTGTGTTGAATGTGCCAAGTGGTTTGAGACCGAATCAACCCTGCTGGCCCACCAGCGGAGCAAATTTCACAAACGCAGGTTCGTCTAGGCTCACCAGACTTGTCTCTTCTTGATTATAACATGATATCCGTTGCCAGGGTCAAACGACTTCAAGAGACTCCATATACTCAAAAGGAAGCTGAGGCTGCGGTTGGTCTCCAGACGGATAACACCGACCCATTGAAGGTCAAGCACGAAGCTGGGAATGAGATTGAAATGATGATCTAAATGCACAAGATCCTCACTAATGGGGAGTACTTCCTTCGACACTTAGCGTTGAACAACATCCCCTCCCTACCACGCCCAATCCTGGATTGATGCATAGAGTTCGTCCAAGGCTGTTCTACTCTCATCAGGGCAGCACGCTGACGATGCGGCCTACACAGGCTGTCCTCGATAGCCACGGCTCGCTGCCGCCCAGTATGCCAGCACTCTATGTTGCATCACGCTTTCAGAGATGACAGTGGTGTAGAAAAGCATGGATTCATCGCAGCCCCCTAACTCGCGGTCTGGCGAGACCACTCGGCCGGGTGCCCCTGGCAACATTTGTCCTCCCGCCGCTTACGCCTCGACCCCCACGTGTCGTCTGCCTGGAGGTGCGAGATGGTGTGGGCTCGGGTGTTGCGAATTGAGGTGGCTGTTTTTGGGAGTTGGGGTTGTCGATGAAAGAAGTATCCGTAGTCCTAGGACGCGAAACCTTTGAGCTACACGAGGCGCCAAAAGAGGGTTCAACAATCGCGCGGCTTACATGAAAGTTGTTTCTCCATCAACGTCAGCCGACCCCTTTTCAAGTGACCGTGCTGAATCTACCACTTCAAGCTTTAGCAGACTATTCGTAAACTAAAGGAGAAAGGCGAGCTTGAATAGGAGACTTACTCGGTCGGGCCTCATGCTTCTTTGTACGACGGAAGGATTCAAGCATCGGTCCCTTTTTTGAATTCCTGTAAGCAGCTGACTATGGGTACAGGGGGTCGATTGTAGAAACGAGACGAGACCTGCCTCCGGGAAGTCGACGCAAAATGCATTCATATTTAACCCGTACATAAAACTAGCAAATGACTCGCTGAATCTAGACAAGCTCTCATGCATGAGCTGGAAGTGCATGAGGTTGGCTTCCAGGTCGGCTACGGAGTCGGCGAGCTCTGCGAATGCAGGCTCAAAGGTGTTTAATGGAAAGGGCGCATCTTGCTGCGCACTGGATCTCGCGGATTCTCGAAATGATGACCGCGAGGAGGGGCGAAGAGGGGTCGTTGGCCGTGACGCCCGAGATTTCGAGTTTGAGCGCTTGATGTCCGAGTCTCCTGTCTCCATTGAAGCCGAAGCTGCAGCTGCGAGTGGGGATATTTGCTCAGCTATGCCGGTGAAGGAATAAACACTTGAATGGTCGGGAGCGCGGGCAAGATCAAGAATGAGGTGCGACGTGAGGGGTGTGCCCAGACTAATTTTTAGATGGGCGAAGACGCGTCTGTTGAATGTTGAACCTTCCAGGCTTCAATTCGATGTTTGATAGGTCCCCCCGAACACCGTCTGCGACCCAGTATTATTTGTACGAGCACCAAAAATAACGACAATGAATTGATAATTGATGCTAAGAATACTTGCTCCACCACACTCAAGTTGCCCTTGCATCATACCTTTCTCGCACGCTCCATCAAATTGATGTAACAATACCAACGACTAAATTTGCTTGATTCCGTCGATATTGACCATCTTCCAAGAGCCATTGGAGTACTTCGTCCGAAGTATGAACCAACAGTTATCGTGGGCGAAGGCGATAGTCGTCAAGTCCATTTCACCTCGGGCTATCAGTTACCAAGTCTACAACACCAAGTCAATTATCATTCCTGCTTGGATACACCCTCGCATGTACGAAGTACGAAGTAGCGCCAGCCATAATTAAGACAACAAATCGATGTCTTCTCCCAGAGGATTGATATCAAGTGATTATAGTTCGATATTCCCCTGGCTGTGTTGGAGGCCTTGTTATTGAATAGGTCGATTTGATCAAATGTAATTTCCACCCCTAGCCTTTGAGCCTTTTGGTGTCCGCCCCCTAGCGCGACTGCCAACTGTCTCCATCGGCTGTGGGTGCCCTCCGGAAAGATTTGAATCTAGCGCACAGCCTCAACTCGCCACGACGAAACAAGACTCAACTTCGGAGAAGTGAGCAGCTTTTCTCGACTAGATATTGTTGTGATGTCTTGGTAGAATTTGGTTCAGCAGCCGGTCAGCAAGCACCCAGCCTCTCTGACCTCATGCGGAGCCATGCTTCTTTGAAATACAGAAGCATAGCATTGCAGCTCACCGTCCACACGAGCACACGAACCTGCGGCTACACCTCGCCTCTCTCCAGCATTTGCGGAAGGCTTCATCATAACTTGTGGAACCGGCGCGTCGGCATAGCGCCCGTCGCATCATCCTGCTCAGTCCTAGCCACGCATTCGCGCGCATTTAGTTCTGATTCCCAACTATTCCAGCACTTCCGACGTGGCCACACATCTCCCCCACTGGCCTCCGTCCCCGTGCTCTTCATCGCCGGTTCACTAGTTCTTGCCCTATTCTTTTGCGAATCTGACGCGACGCAGGGAGCAGGCGACCTGCCCCAGCCGCGCTATATGGCGCAGCCGCAGACCTCAGCTATGGCTGCAGATATTCTTCCCGGACGACCCGGAAACCTCACGCAAGATCAGGAGGATAACTTGCGCAGGCTGTGGACTTCGGTTTTGCATATCTGCCGCGGGGGCGAAGACAACCCTAGCGGTGTAATGAGCAGCACTGATGTTAACTCGGACAGCCTCCAGCCTCGTTCAGAGAAGGTGAGGAAGAAAAGAAGCACTTTCTTCGGCAGGCTCGGGAATGCAACATCCAAGGCAGACACAACCGGCTCGGTCACCTCTGGCAATGCCTCATCCGGGGAATTTGACGCCGATGACAAGTATGGCCAAAATAAACAATTCGTGGAGACCCTAGCCCGCCAATCTCCAGAATCCATTCGCCAAACGATTTGGAGTATGGTCAAGCACGACAACCCCGATGCTCTTCTCCTAAGGTTTCTCAGAGCGAGAAAGTGGGATGTGGAGAAAGCATTGGTCATGCTGATATCTACAATGAATTGGAGGGCGACGGAGATGCATGTTGACGACGACATTATGAGATGCGGTGAGGGAGCCGCTGCAGAGGCCGAAAAGGGCGAAAACGAATCCGCCAAGAACCTCGGCCATGATTTCTTGGCCCAAATCCGCATGGGAAAGAGCTTTTTGCACGGCTCGGATAAGGCTGGTCGGCCTATCTGTTTCGTCAGAGTCCGGCTTCATCGCCAGGGCGAGCACTCCGAGGAAGCTCTCGAAAGGTATACAGTCTATATCATAGAGACTGCCCGGATGCTTCTCAAGCCGCCTATTGACACTGCGGTAACACACCCCCCATCTACCTTGTCTTTATTCCCGTTTCTTTTTCATAGTGCGAAATTTCTAATCAGGTGCAGACCGTCTTGTTCGATATGACTGGCTTTTCGATGGCGAACATGGTATGTGTGGGTGGATATTCCTCCAGCGGAACTTGCCACGCTGACCCGGGAAATGATCACAGGACTATGCCCCAGTCAAGTTTATGATCAAATGTTTCGAAGCCAACTACCCCGAGTCACTTGGCACGGTACTTGTATACAAGGCCCCATGGATCTTCCAAGGTGAGAAGCTTCAAATACCCGGAATGGTCGATGCACGCTGCTGACATCCCCTTTCAGGAATATGGAGAATCATTCGAGGTTGGCTGGATCCCGTGGTAGCGAGTAAGGTCCATTTCGTCAATAATGCGGACGAAATGGCAGAATACGTGGATTTGGACCGCCTTCCCAAGGAAGTTGACGGCAAAGAAGATTGGGAGTATCGATACTTTGAGCCTATCGAAGGGGAGAATACACGCATGGCAGATGCCGTCTCGAGAGATCGTCTTTTGAAGGCTAGATGGCGACTGATTGAGCAATATGAGCAGGCAACTCTTAACTGGGTGCAAAGCGACGACGCAGAAGCCGCCGCCAACTACAAGGCTACGCGGGCCGCCACGGCAGAGAAGCTCAGGGTGAACTATTGGGAATTAGATCCATATCTGAGAGCCCGTTCCCTATATGACCGCCTCGGAATGATCAGACCTGGAGGAGTGGTGGATCTTTTCCCCAATGAATCGGCCATCGCGGTCAACACAGTCAACACAACTGGTGAAACATCTCCTGACGATGTGGATTGAACGTCTTCAGCAGCATTTCATAAACGGGTCAGCACTACGGAGAGTGGCCGGGGAACTCCAAAGCGGATGGGCAACTTTGCACTGATAGATATAATATATATACATATATATATACCGCGTAGATTCTGAACACCTCTAGCATAGCATGCCAAGAACATCATGCGACATTGAAAGTGTCGATGCGGTATGACTAGGTCATCTTTGCCTTGAGATGTTCGAAAAGAACTTTAAGTTTATCCATGTCGGTCTCCTGGGAAGGCCAGGCGATTCCAAGACCTTCCTCTACATTTGGCTTCGGTATCTGGTCCATGGTCAGCGACGGGCAGCAGAATCGAAGTGCACATACACACCATGTGAAAGTGGACCTAGGGCAGCAATGTATCAGATAAGTAGTTCTTTGTGGTGACGATAAAAGTGAGGGGTACCCGGAAGCCACGCACATGATGAACCTGTTGATGGGCGATTGTTCCGTTGTTTTGGAGAACGTTGTAGTCACTCGCTTCAGCAGCGGCCGCTAGTTTCTTGACGACAGGCTACAGATCAGATCGTTAGACATATTGACTTCTCATGGAACAGAGTAGATTGCGGTGTGAGCGAACCAATATCTCACTCAGGTGCTCATCTGGAATATCCCCTAGCTTCGCACCGTGATATTTGGGAATAACAAGCTGCGGTAGCCGCGTTAGCGAAGTGGCCAATGGGCGACAAGGATCAAACATAGCTTCACAGACTGCATGGCCACGGCTCAGGGGGTTTATGTCCATAAATGCCAGTGTTCTCTCGCTCTCGAAGAGCTTGAAGCAGGGAATCTCCCCTACCAGTACGCAACCATGTGAGCAAGAAATTCCAACAGGGAATGAGGGGGGCAACTAACCCTTAATGATGCGGCAGAAAATGCATGAAGCCATGGTTAAGATGCGAATATCGAAATGCCTAGACAGTAAGTAGGTTCTATGCTATGAACCAGCTTCGATTGTAAAAATCTGATCTCGGGAGATGGTCTTGAATTCGTCATATTTCTATCGCTCATAGAGATATCACCCCCTCAACTGGAACAAACAGGCGATGGTGATGACGTCGAACCATAGAATGATGACTAATATGCGGAACAGAAGAGAACAAGACATATATATTCTAATAACTAATTACCAAAACATGGAGTGGGACCTTCTAGCGAACTCACCTCTTGCCTTTTACCAGATGTGACCGTAGAATGGCCCAAATAACTCCATTCGGAAAATCTTTGGCAGCTCCAAGAACCCTTGGTTCGAATCTTCATTTTTCGCCAAGTCGTCTTTTAATTCCTTCTTTTTTTTTCCTTTTCCTTTTCCCTTCCTGATCTCAAGAGTCGGTCCCGTTACCGCCTGATGTTTCCATTCCGAAACCCCCCGTGTCTTTGGTATTTCAAATATCCTAATATCCAAGTAATATAATCAATTCACGATCAAGGCAATTTCCAGATCCATCTCGACAGCCATGATGTTGGGGACTAGTCTATTTTTTTCGCCGTTGGATTTGTGCAACTTATAGATTCTCTTGATCAATATTAATACTGTTGATCCTGTCACCGATCAGCCCATGTGGATTAGGTGGCATACGTCACTTCTGACGCCCCGACTTCTGACGCCTTGAGCGTTCTGCCCCTCTCCTCCATCAACGTTCACCTGCCCCATCTTACCCTTGGTTTTCACTTTCACTCAACAACATCGTGCGACGCCAAACAGTTCTTGATTTATACCCCGCGCCAGATCTCACCTTCGTGCGAAAATGCCTAGATTTAGTTCGACACCATTGTATGGAGGCGCGCTGGTTTGCGATCTGCCAGAGCATTTCGTGGATGTTAAGTAAGCCTGCGCCTGAGTAGCCGCTGCCTTTCTCCTTCCTCAGCTACCAGAGACTGATGCGTCACCCTTATCCTTCGCATTCACGATTTAGCAAGATTCGCCAAGTTCCAGATAACCAAGAGGTCTGGATCGACGAGAATGGGTTTACTTCGATCATCTTTGACATAACCGAGCGCGTTGGTCCGAAGGGCAGAGGGCCAGAAATTGATGGGCGGGCCTTGACACAGCATCTCGAGGATATCGTCGGCGATGATATTGATACCGTGAAAGTGTGGAGTTCGTCGGCGACTCAATTCTCGCGGCTAGGGTAGGGTGTCCTTCAAGTCTCTCGGAACCTAACCAGCCTAGTGCAAGCTTCCGACCCTGCATGGCTTTGGAAACGTAACTGATCGAGCTGAACCTCCAGCAACGATGATATTCCCGCCTACACCCTGATCGCAACTCAAACCCCTAAAGCGGCGAGAACAGAACAAGACTCAGCGCCTGATTTTACCGCTATCATCCTCACGCTTGTGCGCCTCGAACAGGAGTCGACAGACATAGCCATCACGATTAACGTTCCCCATATTAAGGGTGAGTATGTGGAGGCTGAGATCGATCTGGAGCTTGGGAAGCAGGGAGTGCTCATTGGCGAGGCCGTGGAGTATGCGGCGAGGATTTGGGATACCTTGAAAATTAAAGATTGGGGGTTGTTTAAGGAGGTCTAGTTGGTCGAAAAGAGCACTGGGGCCGACGCCCATTGTTGAATTCTGCATCTCCCGCCGAGTTGAGGAATATTAACAACGTGCTTCAATACAGTAGCCTTGCTTGAAGGTTTAACTTGGCTTGATGCAACACCTCCTAACTACAGCTCCAATGCATGAATCTGCGTGGTAATACACGCAACAGTAGGGTCCCCAGGCTCATCTCCATGGGCATTGCCCGTTCTCCGTGGTGCCTGTAGGGCCCAGCGGTCTGCCACAATACGCATCATTTCTTGTTGGGTGGTCCCTGGATGTTCATGTCTCATCATACTCATCTGCTCTCGGACGAAAAGCTGGTATTGCGACAGGCCCCCACGTGTCCGTGGAGCTGGCTTGATCTGCTGGAGAAGGCTCTTGCAAGAGCCGCAGCGGTGGCGCTCGGGGTTGATGCTCTTGGAATGTCGTTTATACTCCAGACCGCACCCAGCACACTTCCATACGTATTTGAAATCAATCTCGTAGGAATGCTTCGTTGTTACCTTAATTCCCCGGTCGGAAAAGGCTTGGGAACATTTGGCTGCCCAAATCTTAAACTCTTTGCCGTGGGGACTGTCTGTTATACCACCAATCATGAAGTTCGCTAAATGGCAAAATTCATGCGCAATAACGTTTAGCAAGCGATGATTGTCATCGATGATTTTTTCGGCGAGGTCGATCGAAGCGTGGTGTTTGTATCGAACTTTGATTTCCGGACCCGCCGTGACTTGAACCCTTTCCTTCCTCCAATTTGCCCTCCCAGCAGTTGTGCTGAGTTTATTAGTCCAGTTCAGCTTGATGCCACCCGTGGGTTCTGCGAGGATGGATAACTGCCCCCCGGCAATAGTATCATCCAATTGCTTCAAGAATGTTTCCGCTAGTTGACGTTTGCTTTCTTCGAAGAGTTGCCGAGCCTGACGCCCCGATCCTGATTTTGACTTTGCTGGCGAGTTGTTCTTCTCTGTATTCCCTGACTTGCTTCCCACGATCTCATCCCCCTCTTTAGATTTAGAGTCAAGGGTGTCGATGGCGGACTGATTGTTGAAAGAGGGAGCTAGAAACCCCTGGTGACCGAGGGACGACGACTCGATGTTGGACAATTTCTTCGGTGAGTGTGTATGGCTTGGGGACTTTGTCAGCCCCTTATGAAAAATGGGTTTCCCCTGTGCTCGAATCGTTGGCTTCGTTATCGGGTCTACTTCAAGGTTACGCTCCTCCACCTGCAACTCATCGCCCTCGCCGCGATATGAACCCAGATGGGCTCTCGGTACTTGGTCTGGTTCCTTCGTTGGCGGATATGGGGTACCCGACATGGCCGTGGGTAAATCCACGGTGCCGAACTGCTGCTCTCGAGGGAAGCTATGGTCGCCATCGCCTCTCCGTCGTTGGGTGTTCAGACCAAGCCTCCGCAGGCGCACCGTCTGCCTGCACTTTGTGTTGGGGGAATCCTGAGGGATACACGTCGTGGTGCCCTGGATGGACATGATGTTGATGAGCGCAAACACGCAAACCTAGATAATATTGCTGCTGGGGAAGGTGAGAGAGGCTTTTTGAACAATAGATATTTGGGTGTGGACGGCCACTGTTCCTGTGTAATTGTGGCTATCACCTCGGCAACCGCCTCCACGTTCAAACTCGTGGCATTATGTAAGACACAGAAGCCTCTCTTGTTCGGTGCCATCAGTGGTGATATTTCAGAACATCAATGTCTGGTCCAAGCCAAACAATATTATCATGCTGGATACTGACGTAGGGGTGTCTGAAAACCAAAGCTTTTCCACCTCCAGCGAGGCAACACTGTGAGGTCTGTCTCCCATGTTGCTAGTAATTCATTTCTTTCGCATGTTTAAACATGCTGGCTCTTGCCTTGGATCCTATTGTGTAAAAGATGAGAGTTAAAAGGGCTCCCTCGTGCAAATCTGCGAATCCACTGCACTTAATTGAAATACATAACCCAGTGCCTTTGTACTTCAGACTCTGATCGAGGATGCACAACGAAGTACTTCGCCAGACGAAGTACACGAAGTCCTCGGTGCACCACGTCGAAGGCATCTCCTTCGTCGTTAGAGCTATTTATTTCGTGTGTGTGTGCGTGGGCGCCTACCCCTAAATATGTCTTAGAGTACGAAGTACCTGTGTACAAATGATTTCTTCATACGCGGGTACTTCGTAAGCGAGACGACTTCACAGTACGAGCTACTTCGTAGATCAAAGCACCCCATGTTGGTGGTCCACACTTCGTAGATTATTCTCAGCGGACGAAGCATCCCCACTTCATTACGTGATTCTCGTATAAGAAAAGTCAGAGGCGCATTTACAGCTTGCTTGGATGGCTCGACATGGATACTATCCTAGAAATGCGATGTTAACCAACACGCGCATTGATGTGGCAAAAGCCAACTTTTTCTAGTGTACGAAGTAATCGCGTCAAATTTTTGCCAACGAGAAGCCCCTGTCCCGCTGCGACGAGTAAGGCAAGGTTTATCCATCACAGAGTCGAGGGAATTTGCTGTCTCAGGATTTCCGAGTTTATTTTATTGCTGTTTTGAGTATGAGGCAGATACTGAATAGAGGGAGTGTGCACCTTACATGTATTCCATTTTTGACCTCCAGCTCTATCAAGACGAAAGCATGAAAGAACATTCTTTTTTTCTCTTTTCCTTTTCCTTTTCCCTTTTCCCACTCTGCTATTGTCAGGGGGGGAAGGTACGTAACCTCATCTATATAGTGCCCATTTGTTCTTTTAATACTGTACTGATGCCCTTGCCTCCTTAATTATGCCTTTTTGGATAGGCTCTGGCCAATGAAGGCATCTAACCCCTGATATTAGTATTAGTACAAATTGCAGACGTAACACACTAGTTGAAATTCAGCGCAGGAGGTACCTGCACAAGGTATGAAGGTACTAGGCCTTTCATCATTGCTTTGGGCTCAGCCACCCCTTTTTGCCGGACGTGGACCATTGGTTGAGGGACGGACCTGCGAACGGGTGTCCCCAACAGCATCCACATTGCATTCCTTGTATGAGTTACAGACGGTGCCTTCTCCTTTTCTTCCTCCAAACCTCATCATCTCCTTGCCCAGAAGAAAATTACCTTTTCTCACACCCTCATACAGCCTCTTCTTCATTCGTTTGGCTGTCTACCTTCTCCCTTGTTTTTCTTTTTTCCGTTTTCTTCTTCTGCCTTTCTTTCCACTGGGAACGCGATACTCAGGACCTTCTCTTTCTTTGCAGAGTGTTCTGGTTTCTTTTCCTCATCTGATCATTCGGTCGACATTGTCATCGTCATTCGTTTCATCATAACCCAGCGGCAATGGGCCTGCTGTGAGAGATTCAGTCTCCAACCGCAAACACTAAATTCGAACTCGGAAAAAATTTCAGTGGCGGCAGATCGACACACAACAAACTGGGGTTGAATCCATTGAAGTTTACGCAACGCCGTTGAGGCCAACAAGAAAAAGCGAGGGAGTGACTGATCAACGCACGTCACCCATTTCTCCATCCGAGCGGTAGTCTCGCAACCAGACATCTCGGCTACTCTTCAACCGACGATAAAGAGTTGATCGTGCCCAATGGTTGCTTGAATACAAGCAAGTAGGTGTCAGCAATACCGAGGATGGATTAGCTGCTGTCCCGGTTGGGTTTTTTGATCCTTCTTCGTTCATCACCATTAACGTTTGGTTTTAGCTAGGTGATATCGTTGGAAAAATGTCGGGATACACGGGCGGTAACCGCCAGGGCTACGAGGACGGTTATGGCCACGGGAACGACCAGCAAGATCAGTACTATCAACATGATCAACAGTACTATGACTCCAATGGCTATAACCAGGGGCAGCATGGCGGAGATGGATACTATGACGAATCGTGAGTTGACCCGCTGGTACCGAACTTGACCCGGAGCTGACTCTTTATTTACAGCGGCTACTATAATGCCGATCCGAACAACCCGTACCATCAGGACGGCGGGTATTACGACAGCAATGACCACTACCAGGATGAATACTATAACGACGGCACCTACCATGACCAGGACTACAACCAGGGCTATGGGGGCGCGGGTGCACGCCAGGGATCCCACGAGGATTCCGAGACCTTCAGTGATTTCACCGCTCGGGGCGCAGATATGGACTACTATGGCCATGGTGATGAACGATATAACAGTTACAATGAGGGCCAGATGGGAAGTCGGGGATATCGCCCGCCTTCGTCTCAGATCTCGTATGCAAACCGCTCATCTGGTGCCTCCACACCCAATTACGGCATGGACTATGGGAATGCGCTCCCCGCCGGTCAACGATCCCGCGAGCCTTATCCTGCCTGGACTTCAGATGCACAGATACCACTTTCCAAGGAAGAAGTGGAAGACATCTTTATTGACCTGACGTCCAAGTTCGGATTTCAACGAGACAGCATGCGGAACATGTACGACCACTTCATGACACTTCTGGACTCTAGGGCTTCGCGTATGACTCCAAACCAGGCCTTGCTCTCACTT
>Ga0164243_10007136_pt1 | contig 16755 bp, 15 predicted proteins | sample OricompcompostOP_FD_108781 | JGI IMG/M metagenome (GOLD analysis project Ga0164243, IMG submission 108781) | Organic Plus compost microbial communities from Emeryville, California, USA - Original compost - Organic plus compost (OP) | ecosystem: Engineered > Solid waste > Mixed feedstock >... | reverse complement strand
GTCTCTCGCTTTCAGGCGCGCCGCCTTGCCGCATCGGTTGACGCAAAGACACACCCGGACGTTCTTGAGCCATTCCGCTCCGGGTATAATTTCCTTCCAGCACAGCGCAAACGCGCAGCGCGCGCCGTTCCAGTATGTGGGCCGCTTCAGCGCGGCCCTTTTCTTTGGCCGCGAGGTACGACCGGCGCATGCGGCCTAAGCAAATAGACCATGTCCAAAAATCCGAGCAGCAAGCCGATAGAAATCAAGATTTCCACCGTGGTCGCCGTCTCGGCGATCCTGCGCACGCTGGATCCGCACGCGCTCGAATCCGCGATGCAGGCAATGACCGGCGGCGCGCCCGATTACTTCGACAACGAATTCGCGGTATTGGATCTTTCCGCCTGCTCTTCCGAGGCGGCGCCGGACTGGCATGCCTTGATCGCATTGTTCAAGCGCTACAACCTGAATCCGGTAGCCGTGCGCGGCGCAGCGGCGGACTGGGAAGCCGGGGCGCGCGGCAACGGCCTGTCGATCGACACGCTGGCGCAACCGCGCCAGGAACGCCATGAGCCGCCGGCGCCGCCCGCCGCACCGGCCGAACCGGCGCCCGCGGTAGTCGCGCCGTCATCCACTCTGATCATCGACACCCCGGTGCGCGCCGGTCAGCGCATCTATGCACGCGGCGCCGATCTGGTGGTCACCGCCATCGTCAATGCCGGCGCCGAGCTGATCGCAGACGGTAGCATCCATGTGTACGCGCCATTGCGCGGAAGGGCGTTGGCCGGCGCCAGCGGCAATGGGCAGGCGCGCATCTTCGCGCTGTCGATGGAAGCCGAACTGGTGTCGATTGCCGGTACATACCGGACCTTCGACGGCGGCCTGCCCGCCGAAGTGGCGAAAAAACCGGCGCAGGTCCGGCTTGCCGGAGATCGCATCGATGTGTTATCCATTCGCGCTTGATTGCTTTTTGAACAACTAAGGAGCTGTTGTGGCAAAGATCATCGTTGTAACGTCCGGCAAAGGCGGCGTCGGCAAGACCACGTCGAGCGCCAGCATTGCTTCTGGCCTCGCGCTGCGTGGGCACAAGACCGCCGTCGTCGACTTCGACGTCGGCCTGCGCAACCTGGATCTGATCATGGGCTGCGAGCGCCGCGTCGTGTACGACCTGATCAACGTGATCAACAAGGAAGCGACGCTCAACCAGGCGCTGATCAAGGACAAGCATTGCGACAACCTGTTCATCCTGCCGGCTTCCCAGACGCGCGACAAGGATGCGCTGACCGAAGAAGGCGTCGAGCGCGTGTTGACCGACCTGACCGGCATGGGTTTCGAATACATCGTTTGCGATTCGCCCGCCGGCATCGAGCATGGTGCCGTGATGGCGCTGACCTTCGCCGACGAAGCGATCGTCGTCACCAACCCGGAAGTCTCGTCGGTACGGGATTCGGACCGCATCCTCGGCATCATCCAGGCCAAGTCGCGGCGCGCGCTGCGCGGCGAGGAACCGGTCAAGGAGCACCTGCTGATCACCCGTTACATGCCCAAGCGCGTAGAAGCCGGTGAAATGCTGTCCTACACCGACGTGCAGGAAATCCTGCGCATTCCGCTGATCGGCATCATTCCGGAATCGGAGTCCGTGCTGCATGCATCGAACCAGGGCAACCCGGCGATCCACATGGAAGGCAGCGACGTCTCCGAAGCCTACAAGGATGTGGTTGCCCGCTTCCTCGGCGAGGAAGTTCCGCTGCGCTTCACCACCTACGAAAAGCCGGGCCTGTTCCAGCGCCTGTTCAAGGGGAAGTGACATGGCCCTGCTCTCCTTCCTGTTCAACAACAAGCCGAAAAGCGCCAGCGCTGCAAAGGAGCGCCTGCAGGTCATCATCGCGCGCGAACGCAACGGGCTCGACGGCCCGGATTTCCTGCCGGCGCTGCACAAGGAATTGATCGCGGTAATCTCGAAATACGCGAAGGTCAGCCCCGAGGACATCAAGATTTCGCTCGACCGCCAGGGCAACCTTGAGGTGCTCGACGTCAACGTGGTGCTGCCGGACGCGACACCCGTCAAGTAAAAGATACGACACGGCCCGGCGGGCCGTGTACGGATGTGATTAGTGCAACTGGTGCTTCAGGTCCGACAGGCGCTGATGCGCCTGCATCACCGCATCCTTCAGTTGTCCGTCCACCTGCACTCCGTTCTGGCATGCCGCCTTGGCGCGGTCGCCCAGCTCTTCCAGTTCGTCGACGCACTGGCGAATCTGGTTTTCGTCCTGCGACATGATTACATTGCGGCCGCGCGAGGTTTCCTGATCCAGTTGCTGGATCACGTCCTTCAAGTCCATCGGCACCGACTGCGTCGATTCGCAACGCTGCGCGGCTTGGTGTACGGCGGTTTCCACCTGGCTGTACCGTTGCTGCATTTCGCTTGCGCTCAACATGTTGGCATCTCCTTCACAGGGTTAACAAGGGAGAAATTGGATGAACTGCCACAGACCGAGTTCCTCTGCGCGCGAAGGCTGCAACCTGTAGCTCCGCAGACAGTCTGACCCTTCCTGCCGGCCCGTCGGGCGGCAACCGATCCGGTACAATCCGCCCACTATGCAGAGCCCGAAAAACCTGTTCTCCTACCCGCGCCACCGGCCCGACTTGCAGCCCGCGCCATTCCTGCCGATGTCGCGCGCCGAAATGGATGCCCTCGGCTGGGATTGCTGCGACGTGATCCTGGTGACCGGAGACGCCTACATCGACCACCCGAGCTTCGGCATGGCGCTGGTCGGGCGACTGCTCGAGAAACAGGGCTTCCGGGTCGGCATCATCAGTCAGCCGGACTGGCACTCGGCCGATCCGTTTCGCGCGCTCGGCAAGCCGAAGCTGTATTTCGGCATCACCGCCGGCAACATGGATTCGATGATCAACCGCTATACGTCCGACCGGAAAATCCGCTCCGAGGATGCGTATACGCCGAACGGCGAACCGAACAAGCGACCGGACCGCGCCGTGATCGTGTACGCCCAGCGCGCGCGCGAAGCCTATCCGGACGCGCACATCGTGCTCGGCAGCATTGAGGCCAGCCTGCGCCGCATCGCCCAGTACGACTACTGGTCGGACAAGGTACGACGCTCGGTGCTGCCCGATTCGAAGGCAGACATCCTCCTGTACGGGAATGCCGAACGCGCGCTGGTCGCGCTCACGCACCGTCTGGCCGCCGGCGAATCGATCAAGGATATCCGCGACCTGCGCGGCACCGCCTTCATGGTGCCGGCCGGGTGGAAACCGGCCGACGACTGGAGCGAGGCCGATTCGACGCGCTACGACACGCCGGGGCGCGTCGAACCGCATCCCGACCCCTACGAAATGAAGGCGAAGGAACCTGTCGCCTGCGGCACCGATGCGAAGCCGGGCGAACAGCCGGTCATGCTGCTGTCGCGCGAAGAACGCCAGGCACGCATGAAGGAGCAACGCGCGAAGACCGTGGTGCGCCTGCCGTCGTACGAGGCAGTGAAGGATGATCCGGTGCTGTACGCGCACACATCGCGCGTGCTGCATCTGGAGTCGAACCCCGGCAATGCGCGCGCGCTGGTGCAGGCGCACGGCGAGCGCGACGTGTGGCTGAATCCGCCGCCGCTGCCGCTGGCGATGGACGAGATGGACGGCGTCTACGACCTGCCGTACGCACGCGCACCGCACCCGAGCTACGGCAAGGCGCGCATACCGGCATGGGAAATGATCCGCTTCTCGGTCAACATCATGCGCGGCTGTTTCGGCGGCTGCACCTTCTGCTCGATCACCGAACACGAGGGCCGCATCATCCAGAGCCGCTCCGAGCGCTCGATCCTGCGCGAGATCGAACTGGTGCGCGACAAGACCAAGGGCTTCACCGGCACCATTTCGGACCTCGGCGGCCCGACCGCGAACATGTACCGGCTCGCCTGCAAGGACAAGAAGATCGAGGAATCCTGCCGCCGCCTGTCCTGCGTATATCCGAGCATCTGCAGCAACCTGAACACCGACCATTCGAAGCTGGTCCAGCTCTACCGCAAGGCGCGCGCCCTCCCCGGCATCAAGAAGATCCTGGTCAGTTCCGGCCTGCGCTACGACCTCGCAGTGAAATCGCCCGAATATGTGAAAGAACTGGTCACCCACCATGTCGGCGGCCTGCTGAAGATCGCGCCAGAGCATTCGGAAGAAGGCCCGCTGTCGAAGATGATGAAGCCGGGCATGGGCGCGTACTACAAGTTCAAGGAAATGTTCGAGCGCTATTCGAAGGAAGCGGGCAAGGAGCAGTACCTGATCCCCTACTTCATCGCCGCGCATCCGGGCACGACCGACGAAGACATGCTGAATCTGGCGCTGTGGCTCAAGCAGAACGATTTCCAGCTCGACCAGGTGCAGACCTTCCTGCCGACTCCGATGGCGATGGCAACCGCCATGTACCACGGCCGCAAGAACCCGCTGCGCAAGATTTCGGCAGATTCGGAAACCGTGGAGACGGTGCGCAGCGGCCGGATCCGGCGCCTGCACAAGGCCTTCCTGCGCTACCACGATCCGGAGAACTGGCCGATCCTGCGCGAGGCGCTGGTGCGCATGGGGCGCGCGGACCTGATCGGCAACCGCCCCCATCACCTGGTGCCCCGTACCGGCCCGGCGCCCGTTTCAAATGCGAACAAGATGCGCGGAGCGTCGCCGAAACCGACCCATCCCAGGGGACGCGCCGGGGGCGCAGGGCGAAAGAAATCGCCTCCCCATTCGAATTCGTGATATCTGATATCTCCAGAATAAAGCGGACGGAATTGAACGGCGGCGATATAGTTACACCTGTCTCCTCCAACTCTTCTTGAATTGGATTAACCCGCAAGCCGCAAGGTCTGCGGGTTTTTTTTCGCCCTTGCCGGACGTGTATTCGCGCCCACATGCATTCGGTCCAGAATTCGGGCGCAAGAAACGGAATGTGCGACGTGCATGGCTTGGCTACACTGAGCGCCAGATGCTGATTCCGATGGGAGCCGCTATGAACCGGATCGAGACAAGGACGCGAACCGCCGCGCCGCACGACGCGCGCTGGGCAGCCGTGCTGGCGCGCGACCCGAAGGCCGACGGCAGCTTCTATTACGCCGTGAAAACGACCGGCGTCTACTGCCGCCCTTCCTGCGCAGCGCGCACGCCGCGCCCGGAGAATGTCAGTTTCCACCCCACCCCGGAAGACGCCGAGCGCGCCGGCTTCCGCCCCTGCAAGCGCTGCCGCCCCGATCTGGCTTCGCAGCAGGCTCTGCATGTCGCCATGATTACGCGCGCGTGCCGCTCGATCGAGACAGCGGAAACCCTGCCGAACCTGAAAAGCCTGGCCGAACAAGCAGGCCTGAGTGCCCATCATTTCCACCGAATTTTCAAGAAAATCACCGGGCTTACGCCGCGCGCCTATGCGAACGCAGCTCGTGACCAGCGCATCCGTGCCGGGCTCGCGGCCGGCGCCACCGTCACCGACGCCATTTTCGACGCCGGATACAACGCCAGCAGCCGTTTTTACGAACAGGCGAATCATGTTCTCGGCATGACGCCCACACGCTACCGTGCTGGCGGCCCTGGTCTCGATATTCGCTTTGCAATCGGGGAATGCTCGCTGGGATCGATACTCGTCGCGCAAAGCCAGATCGGCGTATGCGCGATTCTGATCGGCGACGATCCGGAGGCGCTGCTGCGCGATCTGCAGGACCGCTTTCCGCGCGCCCGCCTGCTGGGCGGCGACTCCGGGTTCGAACGCCTCGTCGCGCGCGTCGTCGGTTTCGTCGACGCGCCGGCCACCGGGCTTGACCTGCCGCTCGACATCCGCGGCACCGCTTTCCAGCGTCGCGTCTGGCAGTCCTTGCGCGAGATACCGCCCGGGCATACCGCCACCTATACCGAGATCGCAACGCGGATCGGAGCACCGAATGCAGTGCGGGCCGTGGCCGGCGCCTGTGCGGCGAATGCGCTCGCGGTCGCGATCCCCTGTCATCGGGTCGTGCGCCTCGACGGCAGCCTGTCCGGGTATCGCTGGGGCGTGGAACGCAAGCGCGCCCTGCTGGATGCCGAGGCAAGCGCGCGCCAGGAACAGGAGGCGCAAGCCACGCAAGAAGACGCACCGCCCGAACCGGGATGAAAAATGCGCTTTCGCTGATGCCATTGAATGCACGACCGATATGCAGATGACGGCCGACCTGTTCGATGACCTGGGTCCGGGCTGGCAGGAAGTCCTGGCGCCCGGAGCCGTCGTGCTGCGCCGGTTCGCCCTGCCGTTCGACGCGCAGCTCCGGGAAGCACTGCGGCGGATCGAAGCAGCGGCGCCGTTTCGCCACATGCTTACGCCGGGCGGCCGCAGGATGTCGGTAGCGATGACCAACTGCGGCAAGTACGGTTGGGTGACCGATCGCGCCGGCTATCGCTACACCTGCACGGACCCGGAAAGCGGCTTGGCATGGCCGCCGATGCCGGCCATATTCCGGTCCATCGCCTGCGCTGCAGCGGGCAACGCAGGCTTTCCCGGGTTTTCACCGGATGCCTGCCTGATCAATCGCTATGCGCCTGGCGCCCGCATGTCCCTGCACCAGGACCGGGATGAAGCCGATCCGCAGCATCCTATCGTCTCCGTGTCGCTCGGGGTTCCTGCGCTGTTTCTGTTCGGAGGATTGAAACGCGGCGACAAGCCGCTGCGCGTCCCGTTGGCCCACGGCGATGTAGTGGTCTGGGGCGGCCCGGCGCGCCTGCGCTATCACGGCATTCTGCCGCTGAAGCACGCGATCCACCCATGGGCTGGCGAGTACCGCTTCAATCTGACCTTCCGCCGGGCCGTCTAGGCCGGATATAACAGGCAAGGTGCGACATCCGGAAAACGCATCCGGCACGGAAAAGATGGCTCGGGATTTGGCCCGCATCATACTTCCGTACAGAAAGTTTCTGGTCGGACTATTGCTTTGCGTCACAGGCGCATTACAATGAACAACACGTCAGTCAGTTCAGGGAGCCGCCATGAACCGCCATCTCGCACACGAGCAGGTCGCCGCCAGCCGCACGCGCAGTTTCAATTACGCCAAGCTGCAGGCCGTCGCATGCATCGCCGGTTCGGCGGCAGTCAGCGTGGGTGCCATCTACTGGCTGATCCAGCGGGTTTTCTGAACCGGAACGTCCCGACTATCTCCTTCAACGCGGGCCGATGCCCGCGTTTTTGTTTTCGGCGTGCCACGCCTACTGCACGAGCAGATAGATCAGCGCGCCCATGCCGGCGGCGCCGGCCAGATGGATCAGGTAGTACCAGCACGAGCCGCGCGGCTCGGGTGATGTGGGTGAATGATGGGCCGGCCGCGCTGAGGGCAGCGGTTCCGTGCGCTTCGGCGACACCGGATCGATCGCTACCGCTGCAGCAGGGACGGGTGCCGGCTGCGGACGCGCGGGTGTGCGCATGGCGGGAACGACCGGTTCGGCGGCCTTGATCGGGTCGATGCGTCCGGTGGTCAGCATGATATGCAGTTCGTGCGGACTGGGCTTACGTCCATGGGCCTTTTCCCAGGCGCGGATCAGGTTGGACAGGCCGTCGCCGAGCAGAGCATCGTGCAAGCGGTTTCCCAGGTCCACTCCCCATTCGCGGGCCCGCCGCAACTGATTGCGATGCATCGCCTCGGCGGCACGCGCGAGCGACTCGGCCAGGCTCCGGTCGCGGTGCGCCTGTGACGCGCGCGCGGCATCGAAATATTCGACCGGCCCTTCGATCTGGACGAGCGGCTCCAGAATCAGCGCGGGATCGAGCTTCCGCAACGCCAGCAAGGCCTGCAACGGATAATCCAGTTCCAGGCGTCCCGCCTCTCCCGTCGCAGAACCGAGAAACAGGCGGGAACTGCAATATCCTGCGTGGTACGAAGTCCAGGGTTCGAAATCGGCCTTGAGCAGAGAGAAAGGCTTGCTCCAGCCCTCCGCCTCATCCTCCTCGAGCGGAATCAATGCCGAACGCATCGCCGGCACCGCCTGCAGCTTGTCCTGCCACGGCGGCGCGGCCATCGTCGGCCCGTCCACCAGTTGCAGGCGCGCCCGGCCCGCGGCAGATTCGACCGCGGCTTCCCACCCGGCCGTTTCGGCGAGCGCCTGCATGTCAGGCAGCTCCCTGCGGGCGTTTGCGCAAGCCGGAGAAAGGCCGGGTCATGAAACGGGTCAGGAGATGGTTTCCGGCGCCTGCGATGCCATGACGATCGCGGCATGCACCGGGCGGCCGCTGGTCGCCTTGTCGCGCAGCAGGGTCTCGAGAATCGCGGTGTCCGTGAAACGGAAGCGCGTCAGCATCATGTTGGAACCTGCCATTTTCAGCACCTGGGCATTGCTCAGGCCGGCGATCAGGTCGGCGATCTCGCCGCTGATTCCAAGCCGGAAGATGGCCTCCGCACGGTCCTGGCGGATCATTTGCTGCGCGATCATCAGGTAGCTGAGATTGACGTCCCGGATCTCGGACAGGTAGTCGTTAGGCGACATGAGATAAGCCCTTATCGTGAGTGCTAATACGCAAAAACTTCCTGGAGCACTTCGAGCGCCCGGCTCATCGTGCTTTCGCCGATCACGCCGAGCGGCTTGATCAGGCGAGACTTCTCCAGGGTGCAGATCTGATCGAGCAGGATCAGTCCATCCTTCTGCATGAAATGGACCGGTATGCGGAACGGCGCCGGCAGCTCGCGTGAGCTGAGCGGGGCGACGATCAGCGTATTCAGGTATTCGTCCATTTCTTCGGGCGAAACCACCACGCAGGGCCACTGGCGCTGCGTGATGCTGCCCATCGGCTTGTCGAAATCGACGAGCCAGACATCCGCGCGCTTTACCACGCAATCTCCGCAGTGCTCGGAGAGTTCAACAGCGGCCATACGATGGGCGGTTCAGTGGTGCTGGCAGCAATGGCACGGCAGGCTTCCGCCCATCCCTCGCGCGGATGGCGGCGCGGCTTGCGGATGACGATCGCATCGTCCTGAACCTGAATCTCGACTTCACCGATATCCAGCCCGGTCTGCATCAGAAAAGGCTTCGGAATCAGGATGCCCTGCGAATTTCCCATTTTCCGGATCGCGGTCTTCATGGAAGTTCCTCGAATTGCATGTTGGAACATCGTACTACGGATTTTCCAACCGGAAAAGGAAAATTTGAACTTTGTACTAACTTTGCTGCTGGATGTTCATATTTTGTTTTTACGATATTCAAGTAAGGAAAGAAAACACTTGAATTTTGCGGAAAGGATGGATGCAGAATGCCGGCCCGGCCGATGCACCGGTTCCTGCTGTCGTCGCATATGAATTTGCCGCTATGGCACCTGCCCTGCAGCGGAGCGCGGCAGGCAGATATGGCGCGAAGCGCCTAGGCGCGGCGGACCGCGGCGCCGCCCGGGAGCAGCGGCGACTGCGACGCCGCCCCCTGATCGGGCATGCGTTCGCGCACGCGCTTGCGCCACAGCTCGTCCACCGCCTGCTGGCGGAGGCGATCCAATTCGCCGTCATTGCGCCTCGTGTGCATTGCCGGCGCCCGAGGCGCAGGGCGAGCGGCGGCGCGGCTTTTCCCAGGCGATGGACTGGCGTCCGCGTGCGTAGAAGTTTTCCTGCCGATCGCGGTCGAAGCCGGTGCGGCACTGCCACGGACCTTGTCCGATCGAGGCCTGCCCATCTCTGAAACTGACTCGTCCGGCTCCGAACGAGACACCGGCTTTTTGCCTTGCTCCGGCTTTTTGCCTTGCTCCCGCTCCATCGGTTTCGCCGGCGCCTCTCGGTCGTCCGCGGCGCCGTCATGCAACGGCTCGATGCGATAGGGTATGCGAGGCACACGCGCGGCCTCCTCTCCGCCGACGGCGCCGTCGTACGGCAGTTCGCCGGCCGGCAGATTGGGAGAGACGGGCGGCGCCTGGTCCGGCAATCGCTGGCTCGCCGACACGGCTGGCGTGCGTGCGACAGGTACGGGTTTGTGCATCCACCAATTCGCCGCCATGCCGGCGCCGCCACCGACCACGAACACTGCCAACAGATTCAGCGCGCGGCGCCAGCGGCGGGTTCGGGGATCAGGGGCGGGCTCGGGCCACTCGGCGGCGAATTCGGCAAACGGTGGAGGCGCCGGCCGATACCCCGGCATCCCGGCCTCGTGAAGGCCGGCCTGGCCGGGCGGGCGGGGCCGCGGATTGGAAAAACCGGTCAATGTGAACTGATTCCTGGGACACACATGATGGCCATCGGCTGTGCCGTACGGCATGCGCGAGGCAGCTTGCGATTGGCCAGCGGATATGAAAAGTGACCGGCGCGCGAAACGGGAAGTTCAGCGGCGCCGGAGGCAGGCGGCCGGAAATCCGCCCGGGAAGGAATCAGGCTTGCGCCGGATCAGGAGAAACGCGGCTGCGGCAGGCCGCACAGGCTCAGAGATTCAGCTCGTAGATGATTTTCCAATGCCCGCCCTCCTTCGACCAGTACTGGCGCTTGCGCACCGAGGAGCGCGCCTTGCCGGAACGCGACTCCATCGTGAATGTACTGACCAGCAGGTTGTCGCGCTCCGGGTAGTAGAAATGAGTGACGTCGCGCAATTCAACCGACATCTTGCGCGCGCCCTGCAGAAAATACTGCTGCTTGGCGAACCACGTATCGAGATCTTCGCCGCGGTCCGACTTGAACTTGCGCGAGTAGTTGCTCTTCACGCGTGCAGAGGACAGGCTCTCGACATCTTCGCGCCAGGAGCGGACCAGGCGCATGGCCAGCTTGCGCTCCTGTTCCCATTTGGCCTTGCTGACGAATTCGATGTTCTCGCTGATCACTACCGGCGTGCGGCCGATCTCCACTGCAGCGGTAAGTTGCTGCAGGTCCGGGTTGGTCAGCACCACGCAGCCGTCGGACGACAACGGCGGGCGGCTGTAGCTGTCGGATGGCGTGCCGTGCAGCCAGATGCCGGAACCGCTGCGACCGTGCAGCTTGTCCCACTCGTTCGGGTAATTAATCGGCAGCGCGCCCGGGCCGTACATGTCGGGCAGGCGCGAACCGGGCAGATGACCGGTGATGTAGTAGACGCCGACCGGGGTGCGCTGGTCGCCTTCGCGCAGCTTGTACACGCCGTACTTGCCCTGACTCACATAGTAGTCGGCGACGAACTTGAGTGTGTCGTTGTCGTTTTCGTAGACGAACAGGCGCGAACGCTTGGCATCGACCAGCAACACGTGCTTCTGGTCGTCGCGCAATTGCAGGACCGCGCGCGGCACCAGTTTCGGATTCGGGCGCTCCTGCAGGAAGCGCAGGCGCGCCGCGGCTTCCGCACGCAGTTGGGCAAGCTTTTCCTGCGGTCCGTCGGCGGGTCCCAGCTCGTGGATCGGGCGGGTCTGCATCATCAACAGGTCGCCGCGGATCAGGTGTCCGAGGCGGAAGGTCGGGTACGCCTCGACCAGTCGGTCGGCCTTCTCCAGCGCGCCGCGCAGATTGTTCGCACCCAGGTCCTTGTACACCTCGACCAGCATGGCCTCGGGGTCGGCGGCATTGTCGGGCGGCGCCACCAGCGCCGGCTGCCGTACCTGGCGCGCCGGTCCGCCATCCGCGAGCGCGAGGCCGGGAGCCCCGACACCCAGCAGGCAGGAAAAAGCGACGACGGCGATGCGGCCCCAAACGACACGCATCCCGGCAGCAAAGCTAAAGCACTCCATCAGCCGCCCGTCTTCTCCTGGCTGATCAGCCACTTGCCGTTGTGCTTCTCGAACACCAGCGTCTTGCGGGTATTGAGATTCAGGCTGCCCGCCGAATACAACTGATGGAAGCGAACCGTGGCGCGGTCGCCTTCGACCGTCACCTGGGGCGACTCGATCTTCACGCTGATCTTGCGCCCGACGATGCGCGCCCGCCGTTCCTGCTCCCATGCGCTGTGCGAGCGGCCGGGCGGGCTGAAATCCGGACGATACGCGCCGAGATAGGCCGCAACGTCTTCCTCGCTCCATGCGCGCGCCCACGCCTGGAGCGCCTCCATGACTTCCTCGCGCTCGCTTCCGGCGGCGGCCGCTGCTTCAGGCCGGGACTCCGTCTTCGGTTCCGTCTTCGGTTCCGTCTTCGGCTCCGTCCCGGCCTGCGCCTTTGCCTTTGAATCGGACATGGACGCGGACTCGTTCTTCGCTGCGCTTTTCGCTTCGGCCTTCGCCGCAGGCTTTGCTTCTGCCTTGCCTTCCGGCTTCGCCTCGGGCCGGTCGGTCGGCGCCGCCGCGATCTGAGTCGTGCCGTCACCGACAAGCGAACGCACCAGCGTCAGCTTGGACTTGGCTGCGGAATTGTCCGAATCGAGCTGCAGGGCCTTGTCGTATGCCTGGCTGGCAAGCCGGGCATGGATGTCGCCCAGGTTTTCGTAGGCCGTCGCATAACTGGGGTTGGTGCGGATCGCTGCATCGAGGGCGACGCGCGCCTTTTCGTACTGGCCGGCCGCTGCGTACAGCACCGCGAGGTTGTTGTACGGCTCGGGCAGATGCGGATAATCCTCGGTCAGCTTGGTGAAGACGGAGATCGCTTCCGAAGACTTGTTCTGCTCGGTCAGGATCACGCCTTTCATGAAACGCATCTGCGCATCGCCCGGATTCTTGTTCAGCACGGCTTCGACGCGCGCCAGCGCTTCGGAATAGCGGCCTGCGCGCATCAGCTTCGACACGTCGGCAGCGTCGTCGGCGAAGGCCGGCGCCCCCGTCAGCGCAGCCAGCAATGCGGACAACAGGACCGTGTGGCGCAATGCGCAACGCAAGGAGGAAGATGTCATGCGCAGGGGGTGAGTCATGATCGTCGATGGCGTCAGGGAAGTTGGAACTTCGGCTTCACAAGCGCGGGTGGTCAAACCCGAGCATTCTAACCGTAGTGCGCGCCCTGCGCCATTTCACTTTCCTCTTTGACGGGACCTGCAGCAACAGCCGCTGGCGCCTTACCTGGCGTCGGATGCCGGAACCGTGAGCTGATAAGACATTTGCAATCCGGGGCCGGCCGCCGGATTTGCAGCGGGCTGCGGAGCCGGAACGGCAACCGGCATCGTCACGGCTGGTACCGCAACCGGAACCGGCGTCGCCGGAGCTGCAAGCCAGACCGCACTCGCTGCCATTCCGGCGGCAAAGGCCATGCCCGTCATCAGGGCGGCGACCGCACCCGGAATCGCCTTGCGTGGCGTCACCTGCTCCGGCGCATCGGCCAGTACCTGCTGTGCCCGCGCCTGCCAGGCCTGGAATTCACTGCTGCGCGTGCGCAGACGCTCGACCAGCGCGACCGCGGTCGCCTGTGCCTGCGCCTGCTCCGCGTCGCAGCGCTTGCGCAGTAGCTGTGCCTGGCGTGCCGTCTCGAGTTCACGCTCCTTGCGGCGGCGCGTCGCTTCCAACGCCTCGCGCTCGGTCCGTGCGCGTTGCCGTTCGGCAGCAAGCGCTTCGGCTTCGGCTTGTTCGCGCTCGCGCGCCAATGCGCAGGCTTCCTGTTCGGCCTGCACCCGCTGTTCGGCGTCGGCCGTCGCCGCAGCCTCGGCCCGCATCCGCTCGCGAATCGCCGCCAGCGATTCCTGTTCAGCTTGGGCGCGCGCCGCTTCCAGCCGTGCCAGTTCGATCGCCTCTTTCGCGCGCGCCTGCGCTGCCAGCGCCGCCTGCTGTTGACGTTCGGCCTGCTCGCGCGCCTTTTCGAGGAAGGTCCGCTCGGCCTGCTCCCGCGCCTGCGCCGCTTCGCGTGCTGCGCGCGCAGCCTGCTCGCGCGCGCGTGTGACCTGCGCCAGCTCGGCTTCGATGCGTGCCTGCTCGCGTGCATCCGTGCATGCCGCCCGTTCGGCCGCAAGCTTGTCTTCCAGTGCCGCCCTGGCCTGCTGCTCGGCGGCCAGGCGTTCCTGTTCGAGCCGTACCTTTTCCTGCAATGCAGCCACCGCTTCCTGCTCGGCGCGGGCGCGCTCGCGTTCGGCCGTGGCCAGCGCCACTGCTTCGCGCGCGCACGCCATTGCGGCATCCGCCGCCCTTTGCCGCACGCGTGCCTGTTCGGCTGCCTGTTCCAGTGCCTCGCTTTCGGCTGCGCGAGCCGCTTCGGCGGCATCGGCGGCGCTACGCTCCGCCTGCTCGCGTTCGCGTGCGAGACGAGCCTGTTCGCGCTCTGCGGCTTCGCGTGCCTGAGCCTGCTCGCATGCGGCCTGCTCGGCAGCCTGGCGTTCCTCGAGCGCCACACGTGCGCGCTCCTCGGCTTCGGCCTTGTCCTTTTCGATTTGCGCCAGCGCCGCTTCCTCGCGCGCCTTCTTCAACGCAGCCAGCGCCGCCTGGCGTTCGTGCTCGGCGCGCTCGGCGGCCTGCTGCGCCGCATGTTTCTCGGCAGCCAGGCGGGCTTCGACAGCCTGGCGCGCGCTGCGTTCGGCGCGCGCCCGCGCCCGCATCACCTGCGCCTGTTCGGCTTCGGCACGCGCGCGCGCTTCGGCCTCATCCCGGGCCACCTGTTCGGCGCTCAGTCTTTCCTGTACCGACGCCAGCGCCTGCTGCTCGGCGGCTGCGCGTTCCTGCTCGAGCCGTGCCAGCTCGGCCGCCCGGCGCGCGTGCGCCTCGGCCGCGGCCGCAGCCTCGCCGGCCAGCGCCGCCTGGCGCTGCGCCTGTTCATGCTGCGCCTGCTCGGCGGCCAGCCGGGCGGCTATCGCGTCATGCGCGGCCTGCTCGGCTTGCGCACGCTCCTGGGCAAGGCGTGCCAGCTCCGTTTCCGCCTGCACCCGCGCTCCAGCGAGGTCGCGGGCAGTCTGTTCGGCGGCCTGCTTGTCACGAATCGCCTGCAACGCCTGCTGTTCGGCCTGCGCACGCTCCTGCTCGGTCGCGGCCAGACGCGCCGCTTCGCGTGCGCGCGCCTCGGCCGCCGCCGCTGCCGCCTGTGCCTGCTGCGCCTGCAGCGCGGCCTGTGCCAGACGCTCGCGCTCGGCAGCGCATTCGGCTTGCGCCGCACGGCGCGCCTGCAATTCCTGCTCGGCGCGCTGGCGCTGCAATTCGGCCTGTTCCTGTTCCGCCTGGATGCGGACCCGGGCCTGCTCGCAGGCCGCTTGCTCGGCCTGCAGCCGCGCCTGCTCGGCGCGTGCCGCCTCCTGTTCGGCCGCCACCCGCTCGCGTTCGATGCGCGCCGCTTCGGTCGCCGCGCGCGCCTTCGCCAGCGCGGCCTGCGCGGCCTGACGCTGCAAGGCGCCGGCCTGCTCGGCCTGCTCGGCGGCACGGCGCGCCGCAGTGGCCTCGGCGTCACGCGCGGCCTTCAGGCTGCGCTCGGCCTGTTCCTGCGCGCGCAGGGCTTCGGTCCGGCGCACGTCGGCTTGCGCACGCGCTTCGGCTTCGGCGCAGGCAGCTTCCTCGGCGGCGAGCTTTTCGCGCGCCGCCTGCAGCGCACGCTGCGTGGCGACGGCGCGTTCGGCTTCCGCCTGGGCCTTGCGACGCAGGGTTCCCAGAGCCTGTTGTTCAGTCTCGGCGCGTTGCCGTTCTACCCTTGCAAGTTCGACCGCAGCATGCGCCTTGGCCAGCGCCGCCTCGGCCGCCTCGCGCCGGGCCAATGCGGCTGCCAGCGCCTGCGCGACCGCGATGCGTCCGGCCGCGCACTGGTCTTCCAGCGCAATGCGTCCGGCCTCTTCCGCCTGCTCCTGCATGCGCAGCAGTTCGGATTGTTCAAGCTCGGCCGCGGCGCGCGCCTGCGCTTCGGCCAGCGCCGCTTCCTCGCGCCGCAGCTTTTCCTGCACCGCTTCGAGCGCAGCCTGCTCCGCTTCGGCGCGCCGGCGCTCGACCCGCGCATGCTCGGTCGCCTCATGCGCCTTCAGCGCGGCCAATTCGGCCGCCCTGCGCTGGGCTTCGGCCCGTTCTGCCGCACGCTCGCAGGCGAGGCGTTCCGCTTCGGCCTGCTCGGCCGCCGCCTGGGCAGCGACACGCTCGATCTCGACACGTTTTTCCGCCAGCGCACGCGCGCGCTGTTCTTCATCGCCGCGCGCCTGCACGACTTGCGCAATCAGGCGCTCGGCTGCGGCGCGCTCTTGCTGTTCCTCGGCCAGTCGCTGCTCGGCAGCGAGGCGCTCGCGCGCCCGGGTTTCCGCTTCGTGTTCGGCCCGCACGCGCACCAGTGCGGCGTCCTGCAATTCGCGCTCGACCTGGATGCGCGCTTCGGTGGCGGCGCGGATGCGCTCCTCGGCGTCGCGCCGCGCTTCGGCCGCGGCGGCGGCAACCGCTTCGGCTTGCTCGCGTCGTTCAGCCGCGGCACGCAGTTCGGTTTCGGCCTGCAGGCGCAGGCGCAGCGCGGCGGCGGCCTTGCTCTCCAGTTCGCTGCGCGCGCGCGCGGCGGCTTCGATTTCCTGTTCCGTGCGCGCCCGTCCGCGCGCCTCTTCGCGCGCCCTGACTTCGGCCGGCGCCCGACTGAGTTCCGCCTGCAACGCGGTGACTTCGGCGCGTTCGCGTTCGCGTGCGGCTTCCAGCGCCTCGGCACGCGCCTTGACCAGCGACTCGGCGGTCAGCCGGGCTTCCTGTTCCTTGCGTTCCTGTTCGCGCGCCAGTTCGGCCATGCGCGCCTCGGCGCTGGCGCGCGCCTGCGCCTGCTGCCGGGCCGCCTCGGCGGAAGCGACGCGCTGGGCCGCCTGCCAGCGCGCCAGCTCGGTCTCGCGCGCCATTTCCTCGGCGGCGGCGGCGGCGCGCGCCGCCAGTTCGGATTCGGCGGCGATCTGCTCGGCCGCGCGCTGGCGGGCTTCGTGTTCTGCGCGCGCGCGTTCCTCGGCCACGCGTGCCGCTTCGGCTTCGGCTTCGGCGCGCGCCTGGAGCTCCGCAATCTCCTTTTT
>Ga0164243_10007135_pt1 | contig 16755 bp, 14 predicted proteins | sample OricompcompostOP_FD_108781 | JGI IMG/M metagenome (GOLD analysis project Ga0164243, IMG submission 108781) | Organic Plus compost microbial communities from Emeryville, California, USA - Original compost - Organic plus compost (OP) | ecosystem: Engineered > Solid waste > Mixed feedstock >... | reverse complement strand
CGGGGACGTGCGTCGGCGTGGAGCGGGCGGCGCTTATCGGAGAATCGGGTGGCCGACCCGGTGTCCTCGGCGGGGACGTGCGTCGGCGTGGAGCGGGCGGCGCTTATCGGAGAATCGGGTGGCCGACCCGGTGTCCTCGGCGGGGACGTGCGTCGGCGTGGAGCGGGCGGCGCGTATCCGAGAACCGGGTGGCCGATCCGGCGTCCTCGGTGGGGTGGGGGACGTGCGTCGGCGTGGAGTGGGCGACGTGCATCCGAGAACCGGGCGGCTGCCCGGCCTCTCCGGGGGCGGGCGGCGTGCCGCCCGCGCAGGCGGTCGCCGTGTGCTGGGGCGTCAGGAGCGGCGGGCGGGCGGGTGGGGGCGGAGGGCGTGGGCGCGGAGGGCGGCGAGGACGGCGGTCTCGCCGTGCAGGGTGAGGGCGAAGGGGGCGCCGGGGCGGCGTTCGGGGCGGTGGCAGTCGAGGGCGCGCAGGCGGCGGCGCAGGGCGATGCGCTGCTCGGCGACGGCGGCGGCGAGGCCGCCCGGGGTGACGCCGTCGCCGGCCGGGGGGAAGCCGTCGTCGGGGCGGACGTCCTCGGCGGCGGAGCCGCGGCGTTCGGGCGCGCCGGGGCGGTCCGGGGAGCCGGATCGGGCCGAGTGCCTGCCGGGGGCGGTCGGCTCGGCGGGCGGGGCCTCGGCGGCGGGGGTGTCCCACTCCTGGCTCAGCACGTCCACGGTGCGCCGTTCCAGGCGTTCGACCGGGCCGGGGTCGTGCACGATGAGCAGGGCGAGCATGATCTCGCGGGTGGCGAGGCCGAGCACGGAGCCGGTGCCGACGACGGACCGTACGGCGACGTCCCAGAAGACCTGCTCGTCGGCGAGCATGCTGCGGCCGAGCGGGGTGAGCACGAGGGTCCGGCCGGTGCGGCGGATCGCCTTCATCTCGCGGGCGGCGAGCTCGCGCAGGTCGCGCAGCGGCTGCACGAGGGACTCGCGGGCCGACGAGGGGGACGTCTCCGGGCGCCAGCCGAACAGGTTGACCGCCTCGGTGACCAGGGTCGGCGCGATGTGGTGCCGCTCGGTGAGCGGCAGGCCGTCGCGGGCCGCGTCGAGCAGCCAGCGCAGCGGGCCGAACGCGTCCGGCGCGGGCGGCACCGGCTCGCGGAGCAGGTCGGCGACGGCGCGCAGCAGCGTCGCCTTGCGCGGGTTGACCGGCCGGGTCCAGGCGTCGAGGCGTTCGGCGTGCACCCGGCCGAGCCACGGGCCGCCGCGGCGGGGCGCGGTGAGGCAGCGTTCGGTGACGTCGGCGCGGACGCGTTCCCAGCCGCGCCGGCCGGGCCGCAGCTCGCCCGCGGCGACGGCGAGTTCGAGCGTGGCGGCGCAGGCGTGCCGCGCCGCGTGCTCCTCGGGACCGGTGAACACCCGCCAGGCGAGCAGCGGCGTGTCGGGCGGCACCAGGCCCGACTCGGTGATCGCGGCCTCGCACGCCTCGCGGCCCGCGTCGGCGCCCTGCCCCGCGTACACCGACAGGATCGTCCTGGTCCGCGCGCACGTGGCGAGCTCCGCGTACCGGTCGAGGCCGGTGAGCGTGAACAGGTGGCCGAGCGCCGCCGCCACCCGCTCCGGATCGTCGATGCGCCAGCCGGGCAGGGTCCGCCACAGGAACTCCTGCAGCCGGTGCGCCGTGACCGCCTCCAGCCCCTCCGCGCCCGCGATCACGTCGATCGCGGCCTCGGCGAGCCGCGCCTCCCGCGCGCCGTACCGGCTGCGGAGCTCGGCGAGCGTCACATGGTCGATTCCCATCTCCCCAGTCTGCCGTCGTTTGCCGCCGACGTATCGCCCGGGCCGCCACTCATCGGCGGAATCGTGCCGATGGAGCGTGCGTACCGTGTCACAGTCGCTCGATTAAATCGGTCATCAGGTCGGAGACGGGGATCTATGGCGCGAAAATTGCAAGAAATTTTCAAAATTGTGTCCGGTGCCGGACGTCAGGCGTCGATGGACGACATGTCCTTGTAGCGCGCGCCCACGACCGCGCCGCGCGGCACCGCCCGCTCCAGCGCGGCGAGATCGTCGGCGGTGAGCTCGATCGCCGCGGCGGCGACGTTCTCCTCCAGGTAGCGCACCCGCTTGGTGCCGGGGATCGGCGCCACGTCGTCGCCCTGGGCGAGCACCCAGGCGAGGGCGAGCTGCCCCGGGGTGACGCCCTTCGCCTCGGCGAGCTCGCGCACCCTGGCCACGAGGGCGAGGTTCGCCTCCAGCGCCTCCCCCTCGAAGCGGGGCAGGTACCCGCCGCGCCGGAAGTCGCCGGGTTCGAGCTTCTCCGGGGTGAGCGCGCCGGTGAGCAGGCCGCGGCCGAGCGGCGAGTACGGCACCAGGCCGATGCCGAGCTCCCGGATCGTCGGCAGGATCTCGTCCTCCAGGTCCCGGGTGAACAGGGAGTACTCGGACTGCAGCGCGGTGATCGGGTGCACCGCGTGGGCCCGGCGGATCGTCGTCGCCGACGCCTCCGACAGGCCCAGGTGGCGCACCTTGCCCGCCTGGACCAGCTCGGCCATCGCCCCGACGGTCTCCTCGATCGGCACCGTCTTGTCCACCCGGTGCTGGTAGTACAGGTCGATGTGGTCGACGCCGAGCCGCCGCAGCGAGGCGTCGCAGGCCGCGCGCACGTACTCGGGACGGCCGTTGACGCCGACCCGGGTGCCGTCCGGCAGCCGCTCGTTGCCGAACTTGGTGGCGAGCTGCACCTCGTCCCGGCGCCCGGCGATCGCCTTGCCGACAAGCTGCTCGTTGGTGAACGGGCCGTACATGTCCGCCGTGTCGAGGAACGTCACGCCGAGGTCGAGCGCCCGCTGGATGGTGGCGATGCCGGAGCCCTCGTCGGCGCTGCCGTAGAACTCCGACATCCCCATGCAGCCGAGCCCCATCGTGGACACGGTCAGCGCGGAGTCCCTGCCCAGCGTGCGGGTCCCGAGGCCGCCGTTCGCCGTTGAATTCGTCACGGGATTCGTCATGGGCCCGAGTCAACAGCCTGGAGCGCACTCCAGGTCAAGTCATTTAACGGTCGATCCCCGCCAGCGGTCGCGGGCGGGCCCGGCGCTGCCGCGCCTACTGTTCCCGAGGCAGGCCGGGCGGGTTGAGCTGCGACTCCGGCACCGCCTCGTTCTCCAGGCCCCAGCGCTTGAGCACCTCGGCGTACCTGCCGTTCTCGATCACCACGTTCAGCGCGTCCCTGATCGGCTCGGCGAGGCCGTTGCCCTTCTGCGTCATCGCGGCGATCAGTCCCTGCCGGTCCGGGCCCGCGCCGGAGAACGTGCCGACGATCTTCGTGTCGCCGCTGACCGCCGCGTGGTAGGCGGCGGTGGGGTTCGGGGCGAAGTACGCCTGGATGCGGCCGGACTTCAGCGCCAGGTAGGTGTCGGCGGCCTGCTGGTAGTACTGCACCTGGATCGGCTTCAGGCCCGCGGCCCGGTTCTGCCGGTCCCAGTCGAGCAGGATCTTCTCCTGGTTCGTGCCGGAGCCCACCGAGACGGTCAGCCCGGCGATGTCGGCCGGCTTGGTGATCGAGGTGATCGGGCTGTCCTTCGGCACCTCCCAGGCGAGCTGGTCCAGCCGGTACGTCGCGAAGTCGTAGACGTCCTTGCGCTCCTCGGTCACGGTGATGTTCGAGAAGCCGGCGGCGTACTTGCCGGAGCGGACCGCGAGGAACAGGTTCTCCCAGGAGGACGCCTCCAGCCGGAGCTTGAGCCCGAGCACGTCGGCGACGAGCGAGGCGATGTCCTCCTCTACGCCGATCGGGGTGGTGTTGTCGTCGGCGACGAACGACAGCGGCGGCTGGAAGGTGGACGTGCCGACGAGCAGCTCGCCCTTGTCGCGGATCGCGGCGGGCACCCGCTCGGCGATGGCGGCGTCCTTCTCCGCGCGCACCCGGTTCTGCTCCGGGCCGGTGTTGATCTTCAGCACCGAGGGGGAGGCCGCGTCCGGCGGGGCGGAGGCGGCCCCGGACGCGGCCTCGCCGGCGCCGCCCGCCGTACCGCAGGCACTGAGCAGCAGGGAGAGCGGTAACAGCGCGGACAGGGTGGCGACGGCGATCCGGGACGCGGATGGCATGGGTGTTCCTCTCGAAATGTGAAATGGGAAGGCGGACGGGATCAGGGGGATGGCCCGGACGCGGGTCAGAGCACCTTGCCGAGGAAGGCGCGGGTGCGTTCGTGCCGGGGGGCGTCGAGCACCTGGGCGGGCGGCCCCTGCTCGACGATCAGGCCGTCGTCCATGAAGACCACGGTGTCGGCGACCTCGCGGGCGAAGCCGATCTCGTGGGTCACGACGATCATCGTGGTGCCGTCGCGGGCGAGCGTCTTCATCGCCTCCAGCACCTCGCCGACGAGCTCCGGGTCGAGCGCGGAGGTGGGCTCGTCGAACAGCACCACCTTGGGCCGCAGCGCGAGCGCGCGGGCGATGGCGACGCGCTGCTGCTGCCCGCCGGAGAGCTGCCGCGGGTAGGCGCCGGCCTTGCCGGACAGGCCCACCCGCTCCAGCAGTTCGGCGGCGAGCGCCTCCACCTCGGCGCGCGGCCTGCGCTGGGCCGACAGCGGCGCCTCGATGACGTTCTGCAGCACGGTGAGGTGCGGGAACAGGTTGAAGTTCTGGAAGACGAAGCCGATGTTGGTGCGCTGCCGGAGGATGTCGCGTTCCTTCAGCTCGTGCAGGCGGTCGCCCACCCGCCGGTAGCCGATGTACTCCCCGTCGATCGTGACGTGCCCGCGGTCGATCTTCTCCAGGTGGTTGACGCAGCGCAGCAGGGTGGACTTGCCCGACCCGGACGGGCCGAGCACCACGGTCACCTCGCCGGTCCGCACGGTGAGGTCGATGCCGCGCAGCACCTCCAGCGGGCCGTAGCTCTTGTGCACGCCGCGCACCTCGACCATGGGCGCGGGGATCGCGGAGGCCGTCATGACGCGCTCCCCGGATCCGGGGCGAGCCGCCGGCGGCGGGCCGCGCGGCGCAGCTCGACCAACCGCCGTACGCGCTGCGGCGGCGTCGGCGGCAGCGGGCGGGCGAGGCCGCGACCGAAGTGGCGCTCCACGTAGTACTGGATCACCGAGAGCACCGTGGTGAGGATCAGGTACCAGATCGCGGCGACGAGCAGCATGGCGATCACCCGGCCGTTCCGGTTGTAGATCACCTGCACCTGGTAGAAGAGCTCGGGCAGGGCCATGATGTAGACGACCGAGGTGCCCTTGACCAGGCCGATGATCTCGTTTCCGGCGTTCGGCACGATCGTCCGCATCGCCTGCGGGAGCTGGATGCGGAAGATCTGCCGGGCGCGGGGGATGCCGAGCGCGGCGGCGGCCTCAAGCTGGCCCGGGTCCACCGAGAGCAGGCCCCCGCGTACGATCTCCGCCGCGTAGGCGGCCTGGTGCAGCGCGAGGCCGAGCGCCGCCGCGGTCACCGGGCCGATCAGGTCCATCGAGCCCACGGAGAAGAACGCGGGCCCGAACGGGATGCCGAACGAGATCTGCTTGTACAGCGCGGCGAGGTTGTACCAGAACAGCAGTTGCAGGATCAGCGGCACCGAGCGGAACAGCCAGACGTAGCCCCACGCCACCGAGGTCAGCAGCGGGACGCGGGACAGCCGCATCAGCGCGATCACGGTGCCGAGCAGGAAGCCCAGCACGATGCCGAGCGCGGTGAGCTGCAGCGTGAACAGCACCGCGGTCAGCACCGAGGGGTGGAACAGGTACTCGCCGACGACCGGCCAGTCCCACGCCGGATTGGTGATCAGCGCGTTGACGGCCATGGCGAGCAGGACCAGGACGACGGCGGTCGCGATCCAGCGCCACGGGTGACGGGCCTTGACCACGCGTAAGTCCGCGGCGGACTCCTTGGTCGGTTCGTGGTCGAGCGCTTGGGTCAGGCTCACGGGAGACTCCTCGGCTCGCTGAGAGCCCACCGGGGGCGCACAGCGGGCGGACATGGCCCGGCCCCCGCGCGGCGGGCCGGGGCGCGCGGGCATGCCGGACTCGGCGGTCCGGCGGCCGGAGGGTACGGGGGAAGATACGGAAAACGGGCGGCCGGAGGGCCGCCTGCGATCAGCGGGTCAGCCGTGACACAGGGAAGAGCGGACGCGGCAGAGGTCGACGTGTCCCCGCCGGGTCAGCAGTGCCTGAGGGCGCATGGCCCTACTGCAACACGGGGATGTTATATCCGTCAAGTCCTACTTGTTTTGTGGGTTATGTTTGCGTTCTCCCGCCCTGATCGGGTTATAGTTCCGGATAGGTCATGAGCGCCAGCGACAAGCCCCGGCTTGCTGGCCGGCAACCCTCCGTCTGCGGCGGGGTGCCCCGGGTGAGGACCTGGCCTGGCGCGCAGGGCGTCGGGCAAGCGCGGGCCCCCCGCAGCCGGACGCCACGGGGGCCAATGGCCCCTGGAGGCTATGGCATGTCCATTTTGACGATCTTCGACTCCGCCGACGCCGGCGCCGACCGCTCCGGCCTCGTCCCCGCGCCCGCGTCCCCGGCGCGCGTCGTCGCGCCGGACCGCACCGAGCGCGCGGCGGCCGCACTGCCCGCCGTGGTCGGCGCCGACCTGCGCGTTCCGCTCGCCGACGGGCGGAGCGTGCCGTACGCGAACCTCGACTACGCCGCGAGCGCGCCCTGTCTGGAGGCGGTGCGCGCCGCCGTCGCCGAGGCGCTGCCCGCCTACTCCAGCGTGCACCGCGGCGCCGGGTACGCCTCGCGGCTCACCACCGAGCGGTACGAGCGGGCCCGGCACACGGTGCGCGCGTTCGCCGGGGCGCGGCCGGACGACGCGGTCGTGTTCACCCGCAACACCACCGACGCGATGAACCTGCTCGCCCGCTGCCTGCCGGACGACGCCACCGTGGTGGTCTTCGAGAGCGAGCACCACGCCTCGCTGCTGCCGTGGCGGCGCGCGGTGCGCCTCGCGCCGCCCGCGTCGCCCGGCGAGGCGGTGCGCGCCGCCGACCGGGCCCTCGCCGGCATCGCCGGGCCCAAGCTGCTCGCGGTCACCGCCGCCTCCAACGTCACCGGCGAGCTGTGGCCGGTCGCCGCGCTGGCGCACGTCGCGCACGAGCACGGCGCGCGGATCGCGGTGGACGCCGCGCAGTTCGCGCCGCACCGGCGGCTGGAGATCGCCGCGCTCGACGTGGACTACGTCGCCTTCTCCGGGCACAAGCTGTACGCGCCGTTCGGCGCGGGCGCGCTGATCGGGCGCGGGGACTGGCTGGCGGGGGCCGAGCCGTACCTGCGCGGGGGCGGGGCGACCCGGAACGTCGGCGACGAGGTGGAGTGGAGCGCGGACCCCGAGCAGCGGCACGAGGCGGGCACGCCGAACGTGCTCGGCGCGATCGCGCTCGCCGCGGCCTGCGAGACGCTCGCCGCGACCGGCTGGACCGCGCTGGTGCGCGAGGAGGAGCGGCTCACCGCGCGGCTGCGCGCCGGGCTTCCGGCCGGGGTGCGGGAGCTGGCGTTGTGGGGCCCGGCGCATCCGCGGATCGGCGTGGTGTCGTTCACCGTGGCCGGGCGCGGCGCGCGCGAGGTGGCCGAGATCCTCTCCACCCGGTACGGCATCGGCGTGCGGGACGGCAAGTTCTGCGCGCATCCGCTGGTCCGCCGGCTCGTCGGCGGCGAGGGCGGCTGCGTGGACGGCTCGGGCGCGGCGGTGCGGGCGTCGATCGGCCTCGGCACCACCGACGAGCACGTCGACCGCCTGCTCGCCGCGCTGGCGGACATCGCCGCGGGCCGGGCCTGAGGGCCCGGCGCGCCGCGCCGCCGGACGGTCCTTGACAGATTAACCCGTATTTCCTACTGTTTAAATAGGTTAGACGGTCGAGTTCCCCATCGCACACCGCACGGAAGGCGGACCGTCATGATCATCTCGTCTGAGCGCGTAGACGGGTCGCTGCGTCTCGTGGCCAGACTCGACATCGACCTGTGCCGCTGGCGCACGGCCCGGTGTCGCCGCTCCCTCGCACGTTGATCAGTTCGATCATCCGACCCGCTCTGCCGAGGGAGCATCATGTCCAATACCGTCATCGACCCTGTGCTACGCCCTGCCCGTCTCACGCCGGACGCCCGGATCGACCCCTATCCCGCGGGCGCGGGCGCCGCGGAACACCGCGCGGCGATCATCCGGGCGCTGACCCGGCACGCCGACCCGCTCGCCTGCGGGCTCTGGCCGGAGCGGCTGCGCCGCGAGATCGACGAACTCGACGCGGTGATCGACGAGTACGTCGCCGGGGCCGTGCACCGCGTCGCCGCCGCCACCACGCCCGAGCGGTACACGCTGGAGCGCAAGGGGCTCACGGCCACCTTCCACGAGCTGGACGGGCGGCTGCGCCGGGGCCGGTTCCTGCTGGGGCCGCTGATCACCGAGCCGGACGTGCGGCTGTGGACCCTGCTGGTCCGGTACGACCTGGGCTACAACCCGTTCGCCAAGATCAGCAAGCTGCGGCTGATCGACTTTCCCCGGCTGTGGGCGTACGCCAGGGACCTCTACCAGCACGCGCCGTTCCGCGACACGACCGACTTCGCGGCGATCGCCCGCCTGCCCGAGGGGCCGAAGCCGGACTTCTTCTTCGACGCGCCCTGGCGGGTCCTGGTCGAGCCGTACAAGGCCGACTGGGAGTCCCCGCACGGCCGGGAACGCGTCGGTTGAGCGCCGCGGTCCATTCGAGCGGAAGGCGTGACATGCCTGCGGAACCGTTGGATGGGGGAGCGCCGGGGCGCGGGCCCTCCGGGCCGGAGGGCGAGGTCATCCGGCTGGTGCGCGCGGAGCCCGGCGGCGGCGAGGGCGGCCGCGAGGACGCCGCCTTCGCGTGGGAGCACGGGCTGGTGTACGTGGCCGCGGGATCGGCCGCCCGGCGGCCGGGCGCGGAGCGGGCCGGGGAGTCGGCGCTCGACCGGGTGCCCGGCGGCGAGCCGGTCATCGTGCGCGGGGCCGGGCCGGCCTTCATCGACCTGCTGCGGCCGCTCACCGTGGGGCGCGGCGGCGCGTTCCGGCGCGGGTCGGGCGGGCGGCCGGCCTACGCGGCCGGCGGCCACGAGCCGCTGCTGTACGTGGTGTCCCGGCGCGGCGTGCCGTACCACGCGAAGATCGGCTCCGCGCCGGCGGCCGGCCCGCCGCCGGTCGGCGGCTTCCTGCGCGAGCTGCCGGACGGGCCGCTCGACCATCGGCGGGACGTGTGGCCGGTCGTCGCCAAGGAGCTGACCTACGCCTACTACCACGAGCTGCTCGTCGCGCATCCCGAGCGCGCCCGGATGAGCTGGGAGGCGTTCGCGGAGGCGTACGCGCCGGAGCCGTGGGACGGCAAGGCGATGCGGGCGCTCATCCGCAAGGCCGTGCCCGGGCACGGCGACCGGCTGAACCTGGCCCGGCTGGACCGGCCGCTGGCGGGGATCAGGTTCGGCGACTCGGCCGGGCTGCAGCGCTGGGTGCACGGCTACATCGCCGCCGGACTGGCCCGCCGCCGCGACCCGGCGCACAGCGCCGACCTGGCGCTGGTCCACGGCCTGACGACGGTGCTCGGCCTGCTCGCCGCGCGCGGCGAGGTCGACCCCTCGCTCGCCGACATGGCCGGCTTCGTGGCCGGCGGGCCGCGTCCGTGCCGGCTGGAGGAGCTGCTGGCGCTCGCCCGGGCGGGCGTCGTCACGTTCGCCGGGGCCGACAGCCGGGCGGTGGCGGACCCGGCCGCGGGCCTGTGGCGGGCCGGCGGCCCGGCCGTGCCGGGGCACGTGCGGGCGCGCGCCCTGATCGACGCGCCGTCGCCGCCCTTCCCGATCGCCCGGCGTTCCATCAGACAGGTCGCCTAACCCGACAAACATCAGCAAATGGGTATAGATAGCTTTTCAACCCCCTCACCGCATCCGCTTCCGACCCCCAGGAGCAACACATGACCGCACACGCCCCCGACCTCGGCATCCCTCCGGATCTCGCCGTGCCCGCGCAGGCCGCGCCTTCGGACGCCCCGGAGGAGTTCGTCCGGGAGTGGCGCGACTGGCACGAGCGGCACGAGACCGTGCGCGCCGACCGGCACGGCTTCCTCGCCGTCACCGCCCTGCACTGGCTCACCGACGAGCCGCGGCGCTTCGACGACGCGCCCGGCGAGTGGTCCACCGGCCCGGAGGGCGTGGTCGTGACCCTCGGCCCGGACGAGGAGCTCGTCGTGCACGGCGAGCCGGTCCGCGGCCGGTACGTCTTCGGCGACATCCCCGAGCGCGGCCAGATCAAGGCCGAATGGGGCGACGCCGTGATCGAGGTGGCGAAGCGCGGCGGCCACGACATCGTCCGGCCGCGGCACCCCGACCACCCGACCCGCACCGCGTACCGGGGCACGCCTACCTTCCCGCCGCACCCGCGCTGGGCGGTCGCCGGCCGGTACGTGCCCTTCGACGAGCCCCGGCCGACGACCGTCGGGGCCGCCGTGGAGGGGCTGCAGCACGTCTACGAGGCCCCCGGCCGGGTCGAGTTCGAGCTGGACGGGCGGAGGCTGAGCCTCACCGTGTTCGAGGGCCACGCGCCCGGCACGCTGCTCGCGCTGTTCACCGACGCGACCTCGGGCGTGACCACCTACCCGGCCAACCGCTCGCTGTCGCTCGGCGCGCCCGCCCCCGACGGCACCGTGCTCGTCGACTTCAACCGGGCGGTGAACCTGCCGTGCGCGTACACCGAGTTCGCCACCTGCCCGCTGCCGCCGGAGGAGAACCGGCTGCCGGTCGCGATCGAGGCGGGCGAGAAGATTCCGTACGAGCAGGTCCGATGAGCGGGGCCGTGGAAAGGCCGTCGCACGGCGGCGCGGAGTGGAGGACGCATGCCTAAGGCATACGGGTACGACCGGCACGGCGGACCGGAGGTGGAGGCCTTCACCGAGATCGAACGCCCGGTGCCCGGCCCGGGGCAGGTGCTGGTCAAGGTGCGGGCGGCGGGGGTCAACCCGGTCGACTGGAAGCGGCGCGCCGGCTACCGCCCGGTGGGCGCGCCCCCGGCGCCGCTGCCCGCGGTGTTCGGCAGCGAGGTCTCCGGGGTGGTCGAGGAGGTCGGCGAGGGCGTCACCTGGTTCGCCCCCGGCGACGAGGTGTTCGGCAACCCGATCACCGGCGGGTACGCCGAGTACACGCTGCTCCCGGCCGAGCTGACCGCGCCCAAGCCCGCGGAGCTGTCGTTCACGGACGCGGCGACCCTGCCGGTCGCGGCGGCCACCGCGTACGACGGCGTGCTGCAACTGGAGCTGCCGCGCGGCGCGACGCTGCTGATCACGGGCGTGGGCGGCGGCGTGGGCGTCGCCGCCGCGCAGATCGCCCGGCACCACGGCCTCAACGTGCTCGGCACCGCGAGCCTCGGCAAGAAGGACTTCGTCGAGGAGCTCGGGGTGACGTACGTCGAGCCGGGGCCGGGCGTCGCGGACCGCGTCCGGGCCGCCGCGCCGGACGGGGTCGACGCGATCTACGACCTGGTCGGCGGCGCGGCCTTGGAGGAGGTGGCGGAGGTCCTGGCGGACCGCGCCAAGCTGATCACCGCGGCCGACCGGGAGACCGTCGCCCGCCTCGGCGGCTCCCCGGTACGGCGCGCCCGCGACCGCGCCGTGCTCGACGCGGTCGCCCGCCTGGCCGTCGAGGGCGTGCTGCGGCCGTACGTGACCGAGACGTTCCCGCTGGACCGGGCCCCGGAGGCGCTGCGGAAGGTCGAGGAAGGTCATGCGAGAGGCAAGATAGTGATCGAGGTCGCGGGTTGAGCGATCGCTTCGCGGGCACGGCGGAGCGCCGTGCCCGCGGCCGGACGGGGATTCCCGGTCGGGGAGACACGGCGTGCCGGGGCGCCGATTAAGGGGAGAACGTGAGCGAGCACAACGGCGCCGCCTTATCTCATCCGTCATCTCATCCGCTGGACAATCCCGCCTGGCGGTCGCTGACCGGCCCGCACGCGCACTTCGCCGAACGGCGCGGCGGCGCGGTCCGCTACCCGGTGGACGTCTCGCCGTTCGCGGCGCTGCCGTCCGATCCGCAACCGTCCGACTGGGACGACCTCGCCGCGCTCGTCGGCCCCGGCGCGGTCGTGATGATCCCGGGCGTGACGGAGGCGCCCCCCGGGTGGGAGCCGGTCATGACGATCCCTGGCGTGCAACTCGTGGACGACGGCGTCGCGGCCGTGCCCGACGGCGAGGCCGTACGGCTCGGCCCGGACGACGTGCCCGAGATGCTCGACCTGGTGCAGCGGACCCAGCCGGGCCCGTTCCTGCCGAAGACGATCGAGATGGGCGAATACCTCGGCATCCGGCGCGGCGGCAGGCTCGCCGCGATGGCCGGGGAGCGGCTGCGCCCGCCGGGCTGGACGGAGATCAGCGCCGTCTGCACCGACCCGGACTTCCGCGGCCAGGGCCTGGCCACCCGGCTCGTGCACGCCGTCGCCGCCGGCATCCGCGCCCGCGGCGAGACCCCGTTCATGCACGCGGCGGAGTCCAACGTCAACGCCATCCGGCTGTACGAGTCGCTCGGCTTCCGCATCCGCGTCCGGCTCACCTTCGCCGCGCTCCGCGTCCCGGAGGACCTCCCGGTCCGCTGATCTCGCCGTGCTTCGTGTCTCGGAGGGCTTTCCGGTCTGCTGATCTCGTCGTGCTTCGTGTCTCGGAGGGCTTTCCGGTCCGCTGACCTTCGCCGTGCTTCGCGTTGCGGAGGACTCGCCGGTCGGCTGACCTCGGCGGGCGATCGGCGGATTCGTCTCGTGCCGTGGACCCGTCGGCACGACCTCGCCCGGCCCTGGAGTTCGCGGGCCGGGCGTGCCGTGCACGCCGTCCTCGCCGGTCGCGCCCACGCGGATTTCCCGGGAGCGGTTCGGCGACGACTTCCACACGTCGTCTTCCGCACGCGCCGGGGATCGCCCACATCGCCTCAAACCGTGTTTCCCTACTGGAATACAGTATTTCCGTGCACGGCGGGCCGGTGACCCGGGCGATCTGCCTGGAGGCGCCGCGGGTCGGGTACGAGCCGACCGAGCTCGGCGGAGCCTTGCCGGTCAGGGCGTGGGACCTGATGAACTGGCGTTGGGACACCGGGGAGGGCTCTGCCGGGCCCGCGGCCGGTACGACCGGCGCTGAGCGATACACGGAAAGGGAAACACCATGACGATCGCGGAGCGTGCCGTGGCGGGCGAGTGGCTCGCGGCGGCGCGGGCCGTCGCGGCGGAGCTGGCCGAGGGGGTCACGGCGCGGGACGCGGCCGGTTCCGCCCCGGTCGAGGAGGTCGCGTTGCTGCGGCGGTCGGGGCTGCTCGGGCTGCTCGTGCCGCGGGAGCTGGGCGGCGGGGGGCGGCCGTGGAGCGAGGGGCTGGCGGCGGTCGACCTGCTCGCGCGGGCCGACGCGTCGGCGGCGATGCTGCTCGGCTACCACTACCTGCACCTGTGGCGGCTGACCCACTACGACAACGCCGAGCTGGCGCGGCGGGCCGCGGTCGGCACGGTGGAGCAGGGGTGGTTCTGGGGCGGGGCGAGCAACCCGCGCGACCCGGGGCTCACGCTCACCCGGGAGGACGGCGCGTATCTGGTGCACGGGCGCAAGGGGTTCGCGACCGGCGCGCAGGTGGCCGACCGGATCGTGGTGAGCGGGGCCGCGCCGGAGGGCGGCAAGGTCATGCTCGTCGTGGACGGCCGGGCCGAGGGGGTGCGGCACAACGACGACTGGGACGCGATCGGGGTGCGCCGGTCGGCGAGCGGCAGCGTGTCGTTCGACGGGGTGCGGGTGGCCGACGAGTGGGTGGTCGGGCCGGTGCCGCCGAACGAGGCCGCGGCGGCGCCGTACCAGAGCCTGGTCGTGCCCGCGTTCCAGATCGTGTTCGTGCACCTGTACACCGGGATCGCGCGCGGGGCGCTGACGGCGGCGGCCGAGTACACGCGGACGAAGACCCGGCCGTGGACGGGCAGCGGGGTGGAGTCGGCGGTGCGGGACCCCTACATCCTGGAGACGTACGGCGAGCTGGCGAGCCGGACGGCGGCGGCGGAGGCGCTCGCGGAGCGGGCCAGGGCGGCGTTCGACGCGGCCGTGGCGCGGGGGCGCGAGCTGACGGCCGAGGAGCGCGGGGAGACCGCGGTGGCGATCTCGACGGCGAAGGTCGTCGCCCAGCACGCCGTCCTCGACGTGACCTCGCGGGTCTTCGACGTGACCGGCGCGCGGGCGACGGCGCGCGGGGCGGGGCTCGACCGGTTCTGGCGGGACGCCCGCACGCACACGCTGCACGATCCGGTGGCGTACAAGCTGCGGGAGGTCGGCGCGCATCTGCTCACCGGCGAGCTGCCCGCGCCGGGGCCGTACAGCTGAGGTCCGCTGACGGGCGGCCGTCGCGCGGATCGGCGGCCGCCGTGCGGTCAGAGGGCGGTCAGAGGGCGATCAGAGAGGCGGTCAGGGGGCGATAAGAGGGGCGATCAGGGGGACGGTCAGCGGGCGGCGCGGCGGGCGGCGCGGCGGGCGGCGATGGCGTCGTAGTCGGGGATGCGCTCGGAGATCGTGCTGCCGGTGAAGTTGCCCACCCAGCCCTCCTCGTCGTGGAAGAAGCGGATGGCGGTGAACTCCGGGTCGGTGCCCATGTCGAACCAGTGCGTGGTGCCCTTGGGCACGCTCAGCAGGTCGCCGGCCTCGCAGAACACGGCGTGCACCTTGCCGTCCACGTGCAGGTAGAAGATGCCGGTGCCGCTGACGAAGAAGCGCACCTCGTCGTCGTCGTGCGTGTGCTCGGCGAGGAACTTGCGCCGGGCCTCGGCCGCCTTCGCCGCCCACTCCTCGTCGGACTCGCCGGTGCGGTGCAGCCGGGAGACGTCGACGTGGACGTACCCCTCCTCGGCGACGATCCGGGCCACCTCGTCCTTGTAGGCGTCGAGGATCTCCTCCTGGCTGCCGCCGGCGGCCTCCGCGGGCAGCACCGGCCAGTGCCGGAGCCGTACGTCGATCTCCTTGAGCGCGGCGTCGATCTCGTCGAGGTCGTCGGTCTCCAGCAGGGTCTCCGGATCGTCCGAATCGGTGTAAACGGTGAGATATGTCATGGCTCGATTGTGCGTCGTGCCAGCTCGGAGGGCAAATCATGGAATCCGAATCGGAAATATAGACATATCGCCGGTCGCCGCCTATCATCCGTGATGTCGCGCGCACCCTCCGCAGCTCCTTCATCAAGAACGACGTGATGCACATGAGAAGAACCCGCTCCCTCCTCGGCGCCCTCGTCGGCACGATCGCGGCGGTCGCGCTCGCCGGGTGTTCCCAGGGAGCGCCGGCCGGTGGAACCTCCGCGAGCGCCGCCCCGGCGGCGAGCGCGTCCGAGGCCCCCGCCGCCACCCGGTCCGCCCCGCCCGAGTTCGCGAGCGGCGAGGTGAACATCGCCCTGGTCCGCCAGCTCTCCTCCGGCGACTACTTCGAGCAGTGGCTCGCGGGCGCCGAGGCCGAGGCGAAGGCGCTGAACGTGAAGCTCAACGTGTCCAGCGGCGACGGCAACAACGACAAGCAGGCGCTCAACCTGGAACAGGCGGTCAACCAGAAGGCCGACGCGATCATCGTGGACCACGGGTTCGCCGACACGATCCAGCCCGCGATCAAGAAGGCCGCCGACGCGGGCATCCCGCTGGTCGCGTTCGACGTCGACCCCGGCACGCCCGACGCCGTGGTGATCGGGCAGGACGACCACCAGATCGCCGGCAAGGCCCTGGAGGTGCTGAAGGCCGACACCGGCGGCAATGCCGAGGTCGTCTACGTGTACGTGGCCGGCTTCGCGCCGCTGGACCGCCGCAACGAGACCTGGGAGCAGTTCAAGAAGGACAACCCGGGCATCAAGCAGGTGGCGCAGATCGGCGTGGTGAACAACTCCACCGCGTCCGCCGTCGCCGACCAGGCGAAGGCCGCGCTGCAGGCCAACCCGAACGTGACCGCGATCTTCGCGCCGTACGACGAGTTCGCCAAGGGCGCGGTGCTCGCCGTCAAGGAGCTCGGGCTCACCGGCAAGGTCAAGGTGTACGGCGCGGACATCTCCACCGCGGACATCGCCGTGATGACCGAGGAGGGCAGCCCGTGGGTGGCGACCGTCGCCACCGACCCGTCCAACGTGGGCCGCGTCGCCGTCCGGGCCGCCGCGCTGCTGGTCGCGAAGGAGCCGGTGGACAAGGCGCTGAACGTGCCGCCCGCGCTCATCACCCAGCAGGCGCTGCGCGACGGCAAGATCGCGAACGTGGAGCAGCTCGTCGCCGCCATCCCCGAGCTGACCACCCCGGACGTGGCCCGGGTGCCCTGGGCCGCCGCGTCCTGATCCGTCCGCATCTATGAGCGATCCGAGCACGACCGCCGGGACGCCGGCGAGCCCGGCGGTGGTGTCGGTCTCCGGGGTGTCGAAGCGGTACGGCGCCACCGTGGCGCTGCGCGACGTCACCCTGGAGATCCGGCCGGGCGAGATCTTCGGCCTGGTCGGCACCAACGGCGCGGGCAAGTCCACCCTGATCAAGGTGCTGTCCGGGGTGACCCGGCCGACCACCGGGGAGGTGCGGCTGCGCGGCCGCCGCCTCGACCCGTCCGGGCCGCTCGCCGCCCGGGACGCGGGTATCCAGACCGTGCACCAGAACATCGACGACGGCGTCGTCTTCGGCGTGTCCGTCGCGGAGAACCTCACCCTCGACGGGCTCGCCCGCGGCCGCCGGTTCGTCACCCGCGCCCGCATCCGGGCGGCGGCCCGCGCCGTCGCCGAGGCCGCCGGGCTCGACGTGCCGCTGGACGCGCCGGTGGAGACGCTGTCG
>Ga0164243_10007134_pt1 | contig 16757 bp, 17 predicted proteins | sample OricompcompostOP_FD_108781 | JGI IMG/M metagenome (GOLD analysis project Ga0164243, IMG submission 108781) | Organic Plus compost microbial communities from Emeryville, California, USA - Original compost - Organic plus compost (OP) | ecosystem: Engineered > Solid waste > Mixed feedstock >... | reverse complement strand
CGCTGCGCATAGCAGACCCAGATTGCCGCGGTGCACATGCCGATATTGATGGTGGTCGTGGCAATACCGGCGCCGAGCAGATCGAGCTTCGGCATGCCGAAGTGACCATAGATCAGCGTGTAGGCGAGAAGCGCATTGGCCGGGATCGCGGCGAGCGTGATCCACAGCCCCGGCTCAGGCCGGTTCACCGCACCCATGAAGCCGCGCAAGGCAATGAACCACCAGGCCGGGATCAGGCTCCAGGCAAGACCGTAGAGATACCGTGCGGCCAATGAGGCAGCTTGCTCGGTCTGTCCGAGCGCCAGCAGGATCTCATGACCGAACAATTGGACGATGCTAAGGGGGATGCCGAGCATCGTCGCCGCCCACAGGCCGACGCGCAGCGCGCGCCGCACCATTCGTGGGTTGCGTGCGCCGAAGGCCTGCGCGGCCAGAGGCGCGACGGCGGATACGAGCCCCATGCCCAGCACGAAGGCGGCGAACAGAAGCGTATGCCCCAGTGCCGAAGCCGCAACGACGTGATCACCGAGCCGGCCCAGTAGCGCCAGATCGGTCGTCATCATCGCGATCTGGCCAAGCTGCGTCAGCGCGATCGGCAGGGCCAGCCGGATCGTCTCGGTCAGCTCAACACGCCAGTGCGGCGCTGCGGCCGGGGAGGAAACCCCGCCGGTCAGGGTCGTATGCATTGTCATCGGTTTGGTTCGTTTTGAACGGGTGCGGCAATCGACAGCTTGACGCCCCGGCCCCTGACGTACGCATGTGAAGCGCACGTAATAGCCGTCTAGCGCCAAAAAGTGTTGGAAATCAGCCCAGCTCCATTCTTTCGGGTGATGAATGAGCCAGCGTCGGCGTGAACGTCGAATCGGCCAACGCGGTTGCTCATGATACAAGTTGGCCGCCATACACGTTCGACGCCCGGTCCGCATCGCGGACGCCTCAAAAAGGATCGCTGATGGACCGTATCGTCCTTGCTCTGCGTACCTTCCTGCGGCTGGCTCTGCCCTATTTCCGCTCCGAGGAAAAATGGACGGCGCGGGGGCTGCTGGCCGCCGTGATCGGCGCGGAGCTGGCGCTGGTCTATGTCGCGGTCTCGGTGATCAACTGGAATGCGCGTTTCTTCAATGCGCTGGAGCAGCGCGACTGGAACGCATTCCATGCCGAGCTGATCGTCTTCATCTTCATCGTCATGGGCGCGATCCTCGCCGGCGCCGCGCAATATTTCTTCGGTCAAACCCTGCAGATTCGCTGGCGGCGCTGGCTGACGGCCAATTACGTGTCGCTCTGGATGGCGCAGGGGCGGCATTACCGTGTGCGCTTTGTGGCGCCCAATGTCGACAACATCCATCTGCGTATCGCCAATGACGTGTATCTCTTCATCCAGCGCACGCACGAACTGACGACGGGATTGCTCGGCAGCATCGTGGCGCTGTTTTCCTTCGCCTATATCCTGTGGGGATTGTCGACGACGACGCCGATCCCCGGCTTTGCCGGTCTCACGATCCCGGGCTGGCTCATCTGGGCGGCGCTTCTCTACGCCGGTGCCGGAACACTGATCGCGCATCTCATCGGATGGCGATTGATCCCGCTGAACTTCAATCAGCAGCGTTTTGAATCGGATTTCCGTTTCGCCATCGTGCGCGCGGCCGATCATTCCGAACCGATCGCCTTGATGAAAGGTGAGCCCGTTGAGCGTGAAGAATTGAAGCATCGCTTTGCCAATCTCGTCGGCAACTGGACACGGCTGGTCGCAACGCAGACGCGGCTGGTCGGCTTCATCGGCGGCTATGCGCAGGCATCGACGGTGGTGCCAATCCTGATCGTCAGCCCGGCTTATCTTGGCGGGATTATTCCGTTGGGGTCGTTGATGCAGGCGGCACTGGCCTTTCCGAAGGTCGAAGGCGCGTTCGCATTCTGCATCAGCTCTTACGGCAAGATCGCCGAGTGGAAAGCGATGGTGGATCGTCTCTCGCAGTTCGAGGATGCGATGCACGAGGTCGATGTCAGCCGTGCGCGCACGAGCGGTACGATTACGGTGAGGCGACATGCCGGCGAGGGTGTCGATGTGTCCGGGCTGTCGATCCGCCTGCCTGACGGCTCAGTGATTGCCGGTCTTCCATCATTGTCTTTGCAGCCCGGCGATCACGTGATGATCAGCGGGCCATCCGGTTCAGGCAAGTCGACCTTGTTTCGTGCATTGACCGGGTTGTGGCCGGCCGGAGCGGGGCATGTCGCTTTTCCAGCCGATGGCGATGTTCTGGTCATGCCGCAGCGTCCCTATTTTCCTCTCGGCACGCTGCGGACCGCGATCACCTATCCGCGGCCGGATGATGAACTCACCGATGCCGGCATCGTCGCGGCGCTTGAGGATGTGGGCCTGCCGCATCTGGTGTCACGGCTTGACGAGGAGGCGGACTGGAGCGTGCTTCTCTCCGGCGGCGAACAGCAGCGGGTCGGCATCGCCCGCGCCTTGCTGCGAAAGCCCAACGTGCTCCTGTTCGACGAGCCGGTTGCTGCCTTGGCAGATGCCTCCGGCCGCGATCTCTATCGCATGTTGCTGGATCGCCTGCCGGATACCGTTGTGATGACCATCGACCGGCGCGAAGTCCTGCGTGAATTCCACCCTCAGGTGGTCGAACTCGAGCCGGTGAGGAGCGGATTGCCGCACCCGCGCCCCGATACACACCCCTTGGCAATCCAGCCCGCATAAACTAGCCATTAAGATAGAACGACAAGGGAAGACGCCATGGCCATGCTGCAGATGAATTACTGGACCGACAAATGGGACCTGCATGAGGACGTGTGTCCGTGCGACGTGCACGTCAACGAGTGGATCAAGGACCAGGGGCTGAAGAACAAGGATATCTTCCACTTCGGCACCGGCACTCACCATGTCGTCGGCATCGAACAGGCGCGCAGCGGCTCGAACAATGCGGTGATGGGCATCACCGCCTCGATCGAGGAATACGAGGCCTATATCAAGCTGGTCTCGACCGATTCAGCGATTGCCAAGAGCTACATCGCCTATTTTGGCGATATCTATCTGACCAATCCGCGCCTCTTGCCGAGCTTCGACGTCGTCACGATGGTGCATCTGTGCGAGTTCTTCTTCCCGAACACGGCGAGCCCCGAATATGGCGGCATGACCGATCGCGGCGTGCTCGACCTGTTCACCGACAAGACGCGCTCCGGCGGCTACCTGATCTTCTACAAGAATTCGATGGGCAAGGAGCGCACCGCTGAAATCCTCCCCGTCTGGGAAAAGGAAAAGCCGGTTGAACGCGTTGCCGATTTCAAGACGCTGATTGTTTATCGGAAGAAGTGATCTCACTGAAGGAATGAGCTCTTTCTCTCATCCGCTCGTCCCCGCGAAGGCGGGGACCCAGAGTCATTGCGCTGGATTCCCGCTTTCGCGGGAATGAGCGGGGAGAGGTTTGCGATCGCTTTGCGATGTTATTTCACATCCAGCGGCGCTGTGCCCTTCGCTTTTCCGCTGGCGTCGGTGGTGATTTTCTCCACCCGCATTTCGGCGGCTTTCAGCAATTCCTCGCAACGCTGTTTCAGCGCTTCGCCACGCTCATAAATCTCGACAGACTCGGCAAGCGGCACCTTGCCCTCCTCAAGCCGCTTGATGATCGATTCCAGTTCGTCGATCGCGCGCTCGAAGGGGAGTGTGTTGACGTCAGCGTGGTTCTTGTCGGCCATGTGATCTGAAACTCGGATGATCTCGAAACTGTCGATCGTGCGAATCGCGGAAATTTACCGCGCGAATGACCGGCTGCAAAATGGGGTACTATTCAGCCGCGTCTGCGTGTGGAGGAAGCGTTACCAACGCGACAACGTGGTCGCGCAAATCGTCCAATAAATCGGGGTCCGCGCGAAGCGCCGACAAAGTGCGTGGCTTCGGCAGGGGGCGATGTTCCCGCGCAAGTGACTCTGCATAAAGCGCAATGGCCTCGGGCGCATTGAGCAAAGCCTCGTCCATATCATCGCCGCCCGAAAAGCAGCCGGGGAGGTCAGGGAACCATACCCCGACGGCCTTGTCTGGACCAGCATCCTCGATGATGGCAACGTAGTGGCGCATGGTTCGCTGGTTCAATCCTTCGGCCAACCGGCCTGCCTGTATATGGAGCGGACGAGGCCCGGACCCAAGTCCTTCTTGGGGTGCGGCAATACGATTGTATCACGTCGCGTCGGATGCTTGAACACGTGATGTGAGCCGCTGACGCGTTCCAGTTGCCAGCCGTCTTTTTCCAGCCTTTGCTTAATGTCACGGCTGTTGGTCAGCATGAAAAAGAGATCAGCCCCGCATCAGCGCCATGACATGGGCCGAGACCGAGCCGGCGAGTCCCTGCAGGTCATAGCCGCCTTCGAGCGCCGATACCACCCGGCCGCCGGATCTGCGGTCGGCCAGGTCCATCAGCTTCTTCGTGGCCCAGGCGAAATCGTCCTCGGTGAAATTCAGATTGGCCAGGGGATCGCGCATATGCGCGTCGAAGCCCGACGAGATGATCACGAGGTCGGGGCCAAAGGCCTCGAGCCGCGGTAAAATCGTCGTCTCCATCGCTTCGCGGAATTGCTCGCCGCCATCGCCGGCACGCAGCGGCGCATTGACGATATTGTCGTGGTCGCCGCGCTCCGATTTGGCGCCGGTGCCGGGGTAAAGCGGCATCTGGTGGGTAGAGCAATACATCACCGTCGGATCGCTCCAGAAAATCTCCTGTGTGCCGTTGCCGTGATGCACGTCGAAATCGACGATGCCGATGCGCGCAAGGCCATATTTCTTCTGCGCATAACGCGCGGCGATGGCGACATTGTTGAACAGGCAGAAGCCCATCGGCCGCACCGTTTCGGCATGGTGTCCGGGCGGACGCGTGGCGACGAAGACATTGTCGACCTTCTTCGCCATCACCTCATCGACCGCCGTCACGGCGCCGCCGACGGCGCGCAGGGCGGCTTCGAGGCTGCCAGGCGACATCGAGGTATCGCCATCCAGCGAGATCATGCCTTCGCGCGGCGAGGCTTCGCGGATCGCCTCGACATACTCTCGCGGATGCGCCAGCGCGACGGTTTCGATATCGGCCATCGGCGCCTGCTCGCGGATGAGGCCTGCGAATTTCTCGGCCTCCAATGCATTCTCGATCGCACGCAAGCGATCGGGCCGCTCCGGGTGGCCGGGCGGCGTCACATGGTTCAGGCAGGCGGAATGGGCAAGGAGGAGGGTTGTCATGAAAAGCCGGGGTCCGAGAGATGGACGATATCTATGATTTCGTGCGCGCCGCCGGAAGCTCCCGGATATCGCGAAATCCGTCAATGCCCGGTGGCGGCGGCGGTTCGTCCGGCGTGAAGAAGACCGGCGCCAGCGGCTGCGTCGGGTCGACCCGATAATGCTCGAAGTCGCGTACCCCTTCCGCATAGAGGAAGCTGTCATCGATCAGGAAATGGCCGGTGAACTCCGCCGCCTTCTTGTTGAAGATGGCATGGGCCGCATCCGCCATGATCTCGGGCTTGCGCGACATGCGCATGATCGCATCGCCGCCGAGCAGGTTCTGGATCGCGCTGGTGGCGATCGTCGCGCGCGGCCACAGCGCATTGACGGCGATGCCCTTGCTTCGCAATTCGCCGGCAAGACCGAGCGCCACCATGCTCATGCCGAACTTCGCCATTGAATAGGCGGTGTGGGGCGCAAACCATTTTTCCTTCATATCGAGGGGCGGCGAATTCATCAGGATGTGCGGGTTCTCCGCCTTCTCCAGATAGGGAATGGCGAATTTCGAGACCATGAAGGTGCCGCGCGCATTGACGCCGTGCATCAGATCGAACCGGCGCATGTCGGTATCGACAACGGGCGTCACCTGAACGGCGCTCGCGTTGTTGACCACGATGTCGATGGCACCGAAGGTCTCTGCCGTTCGGGCGAGCCCAGCCTTGACCTGCTCCTCATCGCGGACATCCACGACCAGCGCCAATGCCTTGCCACCGGCCTGTTCAACCTCGGCAGCCGCTGTGTGGATCGTTCCGGGCAATTTCGGATGCGGCGTGTCGGTCTTCGCCGCAATGGCGATATTGGCGCCGTCCTTTGCCGCGCGCAGTGCGATCGCAAGCCCGATCCCGCGCGATGCCCCGGTGATGAAAAGTGTCTTGCCCTTCAGTGACATGGCCTGCCTCCCGCAAGAAGCGATGGGACATGGGCAAGGGGCTCAAGTCAATGTGAACTTGTCGCAGGAGAGGACATATTGTGGCATAATGGTCGGGGGAAAGAACCATGCGATTGTTTATTGTTTTTTCGATTTCCTTTTTCCTGAGCATTGCCACAGCGACCGCCCAGAACGCCGCTATCACATGCCGCGAGGGCAAACCGGATTCGGCAATTGCTGCGTGCACGAGCCAGCTCGCCCGAAAGGATTTGGCGGCGGAGGTTCGTGTTCTGACATTGATCAATCGCGGGGCTGCGCACGAAAAATCACGCGATCTGGACAATGCGCTTGTCGATTTCGACGCCGCCATCAAGCTCAACCCAAAGTCCGCCGCGGCTCATGCTTGGCGCGGTTCGGTATTGCGAGCGCTCAGGCAATACGATCTCTCTATAGAGAGTTATGCGACTGCGATCAGCCTGCAGCCACAGGTCGCAATCTATTACACTGGTCGTGGCTCTGCGTACCGATGGAGGGGTGATCTTGACAAGGCGATGGTCGATCTTGATACCGCCATCAAACTAAACCCGAATTTTTTCCGCTCGTATGGCGAACGCGGAATAATCTATCGACGAAAGTCAGACTTCCTCCGTGCCCTCGCCGATCACAACGAAGCGGTGAAATTGGCGCCTGGCAGATGGGAGCCTTATTCCTATCGCGGATTTACGCATGAAGCCCGCAATGATCTCAAGGCGGCCCTGTCGGATTTTCGTAAAGCGCAAGCGCTGGCTAAATCGGACGATTTGGCAAAGACTGATGACGTTGTGCGAGCGATTGCCAGAATCGAGACCAAGCTCGCCAATCTGAACGCGCAACCAAAGGACGCGAAAATTGCGAATGCGCCGCAGCGCATCGCGCTCGTCATCGGCAACGGCAATTACAGCAATGCCGGTGCGCTTGCCAATCCGCAAAGCGATGCCGCAGCTGTCAGCAAGGCGTTGCGCGATATCGGCTTCACGCAAGTCACCTTGAAGCTGGATCAGTCGCGCGAGCAGCTCATGGCCGCGCTGAAGGAGTTCGCGGCCCTCGCCGACAAGGCCGACTGGGCCGTCATCTACTACGCGGGGCACGGTATCGAGATCGGCGGGACCAATTATTTGGTTCCGGTGGATGCGAAGCTCACGACCGACCGGGATGCGTCATTCGAAGCCGTCACGCTGGATCAGGTGCTGCTCAGTGTCGAAGGCGCGAGCAAGATGCGTCTCGTGATCCTCGATGCCTGCCGCGACAACCCCTTCGCCAAGAAGATGGTGAAGAGTTCCGGCGCCCGGACGGTGTCCAGCGGCCTTGGCAATATCGAACCGGAAGGTGCGACGCTTGTGGTCTATGCCGCCAAGCATGGCCAGACGGCGGAGGATGGCAAAGGCACCAACTCGCCTTTTGCCGCGTCATTGGTAAAGAACATGCAGACGCGTGGTCTTGAGGTCAACCTGATGTTCCGAAAGGTTCGTGACGAGGTTCTGGCGGCGACCGGCAAGCGGCAGGAACCGTTCACCTATGGCTCTTTGCCCGGAGAGACATTCTACTTCCAGCCGAACTGAGCCGGAATGCTTCTCGACGAACGATCGGTGGTCACACCGTCACCAGCTTGCCGCCGACCGCCTTCTGCAACGTTTGGAGGAAATTCCGCTTCGAGCGCTGGAAGGCCGGGCCCCATTGATAGCCCTTGCCGACGACAGCGATGTGAAGAACGGATTTGCCAGGGGCCGCAGGCTTCACTGCGATCTGGAACAGGCTGCCGTAGTTGAATATCGAGAAGCTTTCCTGGATCACGATCGTGTTGTTCGCATCGTCGTGCGGGCCGAGTGTGTAGATCGAGTTGTTGGGTATCGCTGCTATAGCATCGAGGATATCCTTCGGATCGCCCTGGGCGATCATCGTCACGCGGTTGCGCGGCGCAACGGCGTCAAAGCTGATCGGCTTCCGGCGGACGAAATAGAGAAGCGCCAAGACGCCGATCGCCAGCCCGATTGTTGCGGAAATCCACTGTTGCATGTTTCAGTGCCCTGCGCAGCGATGGCAGCCGGAGAGATCACTGCGGCACTATCGCCGGGATTCCTTAATCACCACTTTTCGCGACGTGCGGCTCCATCCAGGACTTCGGCGATCCTGGCGCGGGTGGCGGGTGTCGTGTCGTCTGGCAATTGATCGCGGGCGAAAAAGCCATGCGCCACAATCTCGGCATTCGGTTTCGGTAGCGACGATTGTGTGAAATCGCGGATCACATACAGCGCCACATGGTCGCGGTTGGAGTCGCGCGGGTTGAAGTACATCGAGAAGAAGTCCGGCGCTGCGCCGATCTCGATATGGCCTTCCTCCATCATCTCGCGGCGGAGCGCATCCAGCATGCTCTCGCCGGGCTCGACCCCGCCGCCCGGCAGATGCCAGCCGGGAACGTATGAATGCTTGATCAGGAAAATCCGCCCCTCAGGGTCGATGGCCATGCCGCGCACGCCAAGCGTCAGCCCGCGGGAGAAGCGCCAGTAGAGATGGAAGAGCCGGTTGACGATCATGCGACATTCGATGGCGTCACAGGGGAGGGGGGTGATGAACTGACGCCCTTCTTTCACCATTGCCTTATAGTCTCTAATCGATTCATCCTGTGAAAGCGTCAACATCCGGTCCCATGTTTCTTCTTGGTCACATCTCCGATCCGCATCTCGGCCCCTTGCCCAGCGCCAAAATCCGCGAGCTCGCGGGCAAGCGCGTGCTCGGCTACATGAACTGGCACCGGCGCCGGAAGACCTTTCATCGTGGCGAGGTGCTGTCGCGTATCGTCTCGGACCTGAAGGCGCATCACCCGAGCCATATTGCTGTGACCGGAGACATCCTCAATCTGGCGTTGCCGGGCGAATTTGCTCCCTCGCGGGTCTGGCTCGACACGATCGGTCCCTCGCATGACGTGACTTTCGTGCCCGGTAATCATGACGCCTATGTGCGTAAGGCCGCGCGCGAGTGGCATTCGCACTGGGGCGACTTCATGAAAGGCGACACGACGGGGCCGGATCAGTTTCCGTTCGTGCGCCGGCGTGGCGATGTCGCGCTGATCGGTTTGTCCAGTGCGGTCACGACGGCTCCCTTCATGGCTACCGGCAAGATCGGTGCGCCGCAGCTTCACGCGCTGCCGGACATCCTCGACAAGCTGGGAGCAGATGGCCTGTTCCGCGTATTGCTGATCCATCATCCGCCGATCACCAAGCCGCAGCACAGATTCAAGCGGCTGATCGATGCGTCGAAATTCCGCGACGTGTTGCGCAAGCACGGTGCCGAACTCGTGCTGCATGGACACGACCATATTCATTCATTGGTCTATCTGGAGGGGCCTTCGGCGAAGATCCCGGCGGTCGGCGTGCCATCAGCTTCAGCCTTCGGCGGGGAGGGCGATCTCGCCGGCTACAATCTCTATTCGATCGCCAAGCGCGGCAATGGCTGGAGCTGCAATGTGCTGACACGCGGCTTTCACCACGGCAGCGATGTTATCGAGGAATTAGCACGGCGCGAGCTGACCGTGTGACGACGCGCTCGCAGTTTGCGTAGTGTCGAGCTGTGAGCGGATGGGACTAACCGCCAGTCTGTAGCAGCGCGACAATGATCAGCGCGGCGATGCCGCCGATGAAGCCGAGAATGAACGCGGCAATGGCGCGCCAGAACCAGCCGCCGCGGCGGACCTTGCGTTGCGGTTGCGACGCATCCTCGGATAGCGCCCGCTCGCGCTCGATCAGGCGGCCGGCGATATAGCGGGTAATGGCTTTGGCCGTTTGCGGAATGTCGCCCGACTCGAACAGAATCTTGCGGCCATAGCGCGTATCCTGGACGAAACGGTAGGTCCGCTTGTCGCGCCCCATGATCACATAGGTAATCACATCGATCCAAAGCCGGGGCACATCGCCACGGCTGACGCCGCGATCGAACATCTCGACGTTTGACGGGATTTCTTCGAAGACGGGATCCAGCGCGTCATTCAGCAGTTCGAGACGAACGGCCTCAGCATCGCGCATCTCCACCACGATGCCCGTGCGCTCGGCTGCGTCGATCCGAACCTCCCGCAGCGCCTCTTTCAGCGGTTGCGGCTTGGCGGTCTCGTCCGCCTCTGCGGCGGAGACCCGTTTATTTTTTCTTCCCCACATGAGGTAAATTTTAGCAATCGGGGGCGGCAAAAGAAAGCGCGGAAATTCAGCGGTTTTGCGCGGTATTCAGCCAGGACAGCCCGTCTTCCGTGCGCCCGCGCGGGAAATACTCGCCGGCGACCCAGCCGCGATAACCGAGGCTGTCGAGAGCCTTGTAGATCTCGGGGTAGCAGATCTCCCCCTCGTCCGGCTCGTGGCGCGAGGGCACCGCGGCGATCTGCACATGGCCGATCAGCGGCAGATGCTTTTCGAAGCGGCGGATCAGATCGCCGCCCATGATCTGCGCGTGATAGAAATCGTACTGGATCTTGATGTTCGGCTTGCCGATCTTGGTGATGATGTCGGCGGCATGTTCGCAGCGATTGAGAAAATAGCCTGGCCGGTCCCGGTTGTTGATCGGTTCGATCAGGAGCGTGATGTTTTTCTCCGCGGCGCGATCGGCCACACGGCTGAGATTGGCGATGAAGGTGCGCTCCGCGGCGGGCCGCTGATCCACCGGCACGACACCGGCAAGACAATGGATGGCGCTGCCGCCGACCGCAACGATGTAATCCAGGGCTTGCGTAAAGAGCATCTCGAACTCTCGTTCGCGGTTTGGCACGGCGGCCATGCCGAACTGGCCTTCGCCGCCGCGTTCCGTGTTGATGCCGAGCATTGTCAATTTGTGCCGTTCGATCTGCGCGCGCAAAGCGCTGGCGGGAGTGTCGTAGGGAAACTGACCTTCGACAGCGGCAAAACCTCCCACGGCGGCAGCGGCGGGACGATCGATCAGCGGACGTTCCGAAAAGAGATAAGCGATATTGGCGGCGAAACGGGGCATGCGGCCTCGCGATTCAGACGGTGAGACGTCGAGTTCCTAGCCGATGGAAGGGGCTCTTGGAACGCGTTTGCGCGGCCATTGCCGGAGTGGGCAGAAACCGGCGCTTTTGGTCCCCCCGCGCTCGAGTCCACGCAAGTGGAAAACTTTGGTTTGGCTTAAAACTAATTTTATCCTGTAAATTCAAATACATGATAATAATGGGCAATTGCCCATTCTAATCCCCAAATATGGAGTGGGCCATTTTATGGTTGACCGGGCGTAGCTGGGAGCGTTCGATCCGCCAAAACAAGAAGTTCTACGCCGAGGAAATGAATCGAGGGCACGTGCGATGAATGCGCATGAATTGCTGCAGGAAATCTCTGACTATTGCCGACAGGCCGGTCTTGCCGAATCCACCTTCGGCCGACGCGCCGTCAATGACGGCAAGCTGACGAGCCGGCTGCGCAACGGCGGCCGCATTACGACCGAGACGCTCGATCGTATCCGCACCTTCATGTCCATTCACAACGGAAGAGAGAACGCTCGTCCCATGATCATTGAGCGCAGCGGCCGCCCAGCGTCAGTCCCGTCCACGCCCGTCGATATGCCGCCCGCCAATGCCAATATCGCCGAAGACGGCAACCGGGAATTCCGCTTTTTCGACAACCGGCAGAAATACCTGCTGTTCGTGAACACCTGCAGCGAGAAGTGGGTGGTCGCCAATAAGGTGGCGCAGGAGCTCACCAATATCCATCCGCGGCCACCGGCTGTGCGTTTGTTTGACGCGGGACTTGGTGACGGCACGGTGCTGACGCGCGTAATGCGCGCGATGCATCACCGCTATCCGAACATGCCGTTCTATATCTCCGGCAAGGAGATCAGCCTCGAAGATATCCGGCTGACGCTCGAGAAGATGCCGGATCGGCTTTACGAGCATCCTTCGACGGTGCTGGTTCTCACCAACATGTATTACGCCGAGGCGCCGTGGCTGACGGTGAAGTCGACGGCCGCAGCCAACAGTCTGATCTGGAACGAGGTCGCGCTGACCGGCAACACCTCGCATGATTTTGAGGAGCAGATCACCGGTCTACAGGATTTCCTGTCGGAGAACTGGAAGGCCGGCGTCAATCCGAAAACAGGCAATCCGGTTTATGAGCGGCCGGTCGTTCTCGTGATCTACCGGCAGGATCACAAATTCCTGCTTGATCCGATCATCCCGAAGCGTGGGGCGGCGAAGGCCGATTTCGATCTCGTCATCGCCTCGCAGCCCTATCGCGCGCGGGCGAGCGCCGAGTTCAAGGCGCAGAAGGTGATTGCACCGCTGGCGCGTGCACTCGGTCCCGGCGGTCGGCTGATTGCAATCCATTCTTACGGCAATGATCCCGGCGCGGAAATCGTGCAGAAAGTTTGGCCCGGCGACAATCCGTTCCAGACCGATCGTCACGCGATCCTGCGCGAAGTGAAGAAGGCGCTCGGACCTGCCGCGCGTGATCTCAACTTCAATACCTACGCAGATAATCGTGCGATCTTCAAATACGACATGCACACATTGCCGAGTGAAGTCACTGGCTCGATCGGTACGTCCACTGTGCTCGCAGCCTGGAACGCTGCGATCTATGTCTCGCAGGTGGAGGATGAGCGTCTCAACGAGGCGGTGAAGGATAGCTGCTATCTCGATGCAACGCGCGAAGTTCTTCGCAAATATAACGGCCTTTGGTTCAACGACGAATCCTACGTCATTTCACGCAGACGCGAATGAACATTCCAGTGATCAATCTTTTCAAGACAAAGTCCGCTGCGGACAACATCGAGTCCGCAGCCACGAGCCGCATTGCCGGCTTTCTTGCCGATTTCTCGGTTGAGGCCACGCGGCCCAAGCCGAGCGATATCGAGGCCGTCGCGCAGAACACGCCTGCGGGCACGCATCTTTATCTCAGCGCTATTCCGACGCGGCCATCGACCGAGTTGATCGATCAGGCCGTGTTGACGCGCAAGGCCGGGCTCGAGCCGGTGCCGCATATCGCCGTCCGCAATTATGTGAACAAGGGCGAGCTGTCGTCGCTGCTGCAGCGTCTGTCGGAAGAAGCCGGTGTACGCCGTGTGCTGGTGATCTCGGGCGACCGTCCCGATTCTGCTGGCGCTTTCACCGCATCGATCGAGGTGATCGAGAGCGGTATGCTGCAGAAATACGGGATTACGGAGATCGGCATTGCCGGTCATCCGGATGGTCATCCTGTTGTCGCCGACGATGTGATGCTGCGCGCGCTGCTCGCAAAAACCGAAGCGGCCGAGCAGGGTGGCTTGAAAGCCGATATTGTCACGCAGTTCGGCTTCGATGCGGCTGTGATGATCCGCTGGGTGAAGAAACTGCGCGATCTCGGCGTGGAAGCGCCGGTGCGCATCGGCATGGCGGGGCCGACCAATCTCACAACGCTGCTGAAATATGCGCAGCGTTGCGGCGTGAAGGCGTCCGCCGGTGGCTTGGCCAAGCATGCCGGTCTTGTGAAGCATCTGTTCGGTGTCAGCGCGCCTGATGGCATCGTCCGTGCATTGTCCGATGAAAATGCTACCGGCGCTCTCGGACCGGTGTCGGCTCACTTCTTCTCGTTCGGTGGACTTGGCGCAACCGCGCGCTGGGCATCACATGCGCAGCAGGGGCGCTACACGCTGGACGGCGAAGGCTTCACGGTCGAAGCCTGATCCCCTCAGCTTCGTCGTCCCCGCGAAAGCGGGCATTACGCGCAAATCAGCAAAATAAGTCTTCCACCTGCGTGGGGGATAACTTTTTCAGTGTTGTACGCTGACCCGCTATTCTTAAAACGTCAATGCCCGGCACAAGGCCGGGCATGACGATCAATATCGACTACGCAGAGAGACTGCGCGCGATCAGTTCACTTCGCGCCAGATGTTCAGCGATTCCTGCATCGGGCGATCGGAGATCGAGAACAGCACGCTCTGCTCGTCGGCCTTGTGCGCGTATTCCTTCCATGACGGAATGACGAACACGTCGCGCGGACCCCATTCGAACACTTCGCCGTCGATCGTGGTCTGGCCCTTGCCTTCAAGGCACGCGAAGATGGTGCCGTCCGTCGAGCGATAGGGCTGGCCCTTGAACCCCTTCGGCAGCAGCGACAGATGCGCGCCCATGGTCGGGGTCGACCAGCCGCCGTTGAACGGATTGGCGTAGCGCAGACGGAAGCCGTGATACTTGTTGATCTCGTCGGTCTTGGCCATGCGATCGAGGATCGGACGCACGCGCTCATAGGCGTAGTTGATGATCGGCGAGTTCTTCTCTGTGTTGGTGCCGTCCGGCAGCACGCCTGAGCCGTAGCGCCACAGCGAATCGTTATCGGTGAACTTGGTGTTCTGCACCGTGTCGTCGAGATGCTCGGCGAACGCGGTCTCGAAGAAGTTGATGGTCGGCACGTCGAGCACGTCCAGCCAGATCATCGGCTTTGAGGATTCGTTGCCGTGGTCATGCGCGGTCCAGCTCGGCGTCAGGACGAAGTCGCCGTATTTCATGATGGTCTTTTCGCCATCGACCTGCGTGTAGGCGCCTTCGCCGTCGAGGATCAGGCGGATCGCGCCGGCGGTGTGACGGTGCGCGCCGGCGATCTCGCCCGGCAGGATGAGCTGCAGGCCAGCATAAAGCGAGGTGGTGATGCGCGACTGGCCGCGCAGCGCCGGGTTCTCAAGCACCAGCACGCGGCGCTCGGCTTCCTCGGCCGTCAGCAGGCCGCCGGCTTCTTCCACCATCGGCTTCACCTGATTGAAGTGCCAGATGGCAGGAGCGGCGATCGACTTTGGGCTCTTGGCGACGAGATCCTTCAGCACCTCCCACAGCGGCGCCATGTCGCGCTGCGAAATCTTTTCGTAGAAGGCGGCGCGCTTGGGATCCTTGCTGCCCTCATAAACCTTTGCGGTCTTGTCGCTGAGCTTGGCGGCTGTGGCGGTTGACATGAATTCCTCCTGCCGAATTCTGGGACGATCGTTGCGGTGACACTAATCGCAGAAAGGCCGCAATAACAGGGGTCTGCGGCATATCTGCCATTTCCATCCTGAGATACGAGCCTTGCCCGGCGCCAGCAAGGCGCCGGGGGATTTTTCTCACATTGTGCGAAATCAGGTATTCACCGAACCGCCATCGACCGCGATGGTCTGTCCGGTGACGAAATCGCTGTCGGCCGAGGACAGGAAGATCAGCGCGCCGAGAAGGTCCGGCGGCAATTGCTCGCGCTTGAACGCGCGGCTCGCGACCACACGCGCTTTCAGCGCTTCATCATGCGAGCCGGAGGCCACCAGCGTTTCGCTCATCACCAGGCCCGGCGCCAGCGTATTCACGCAGATCTTGTGCTCGCCGAGTTCGCGCGACAGCGTGCGGGTGAAGGTCGCGATGGCGCCCTTGGATGCGGTGTAGTGCAGCATCCCCGGCAGGCCCTTGTAGACCGTGCCCGACCCGATATTGATGATCTTGCCGTAGTCCCGGGCAATCATGTGCGGTGCAACATGCTTCGCCAGCAGGAACGAGCCGCGCACATTCACCGCAAACACCTTGTCCCACAGATCGACATCGATGTCCTGAACCTTGGTGGGATGCAGCGGCGCGAACAGGGCCGCGTTATTCACCAGAATATCGATCTTGCCGAAGCGTTCGATGGCCTTCGCGACGAGGTTTTTCACCTGAGCCTCATCGCTGACGTCGCATGGGACGCTGAGCGCGGAATTGCTGCCGTATTTCGCGGCGATCTCCTCGGCCGCTTCCGCACTGCCCGAAATATCGGCGATCACCACACCGGCGCCTTCCGCCGCCAAAGCCTCCGAATAATGCCGCCCGATCCCCTTCGCGCCACCCGTGACGATGGCCGTCCGCCCTGCCAGTCTTGCCATGTTGTTTCCAGTCTCTAAAAGGACGGCCGGGATATATGCACGGACCGCAAAGGGAAGAAAGCGCCGCCAATGAATGCCTCCGATACACAAGACCGTCTTGCCATCCGCGATCTCATCGAGGACTGGGCCGTGCTGCGCGATGCGCGGCTGTGGGACCGCTTCCGCAAGGTCTGGCACGACGACGGCGTGATGCAGGCCACCTGGTTTCAGGGCACGGCCGATGAATTCATCCGCGTGAGCGAGGAGGGCTATGCCAAGGGCGTGCGCATCCTGCATTTCCTCGGCGGCATGAATATCGAACTCGCCGGCAACCGCGCGATCGCGCAGACCAAGATGACGATCTCGCAGCGCGGGCCGTTCGACGGCGTGCTGGCGGATGTGGTCTGCACCGGACGCTTCTACGATTTCCTGGAAAAGCGCGACGGCAAATGGGGCCTCGTGCTGCGCCAGCCGATCTACGAGAAGGATCGTGTCGATCCGGTCGATCCGTCGGCGACCATCAAGCTCGATCAGGACATCCTCATGATGTACCCGGAGGGCTATCGTCACCTTGCCTATCTGCAGCACAAGATCGGCTACAAGGTGAAGAAGGACATGCCCGGTCTCGACGGCGCCGAGGTCGAAGCGCTTTACGCGCGCGGCAAGGCGTGGCTGGAAGGGAAGGGGCTGTAAGCTCTTTCTTTCCCTCCCCCTGCATCGCAGGCAAGTTTACGCAGCCTGCGTAGACTTGGCTGCGTGCGGTGGGGAGGGTCG
>Ga0164243_10007133_pt1 | contig 16758 bp, 13 predicted proteins | sample OricompcompostOP_FD_108781 | JGI IMG/M metagenome (GOLD analysis project Ga0164243, IMG submission 108781) | Organic Plus compost microbial communities from Emeryville, California, USA - Original compost - Organic plus compost (OP) | ecosystem: Engineered > Solid waste > Mixed feedstock >... | reverse complement strand
CGTCGCTCTACGTACCCAGAGCGATCTCCAGCAGCGGAAGCGTTCTGCCGGGGATGGAGCCCGAGGGGGTTTCGCCGATCTGTACGGCGCCCATCGAGCGGTAGAACGGCGCCGCGTTCGGGTCCGCGTCGATCGTGAGGCGGGTGAACCCGGCGCTGCGGGCGCTGCCGAGTGCGTGCTCGAAGAGCAGCCGGCCGACTCCACGCCCGATGAGTTCGGGGTCCACGAACATCATGCCGACGGCGCCCTCGGGCGGCTCTCCCTCGACGGAGACGAAGCCGGCGATGCGCCCGTCCCGTTCGGCGACGGTGACCCGGCGGCGCTCCAACTCGTCGGCGCGCATGGTCAGTTCGTCCCTGCACGCGGCCATGAAGGCGTCGTCGTAGCCCCAGTACGCCTTCGACCGCAGGGCCAGCTCGGTCAGGGTCTGCGCCTCGCCGGGTCTGGCGGCTCTGAGCTGCACGGGTTCCCCTTTCCTGCGTTCACGATCCCCCGCGCCGTGCGCGTACGGCGGACCGCCGGCACGTACCGCCGGCGACACCTTAAGCGGCCCGCGGGCTGCGGCGAGTGTCAACTGCCGGGCGGCCGGGGCAGGTTGGCGTGGATTGGGACGGGTTGGGCGGGTTGGGCCGCTCCGTAATCCCGTTCGAACTCCGCTGCGAGCGCGGGGTAGTGTGCGGCGCGTGGCCAAGCTGAATCAGATCATCGCAGTTGAGAAGGGCGTCAAGTCCAAGGCGCAGCAGGACTTGAGCGCTGTGCGGCGGCGGCTGGAGAAGCCCGCGCTGCTGGCCGGTATCGCGCGCACCTACCAGCCGCGGGACGAGGAGGGCGAGGAACTGCCGCCCGAGTCCACGCGAGTTCAGGTGAAGGCCGAGGACGTGCTGCGCGATACGGCGGAGTCGCTGACCCGGCTGTTCGACGTCACCGCCACGAAGGACTGGTCGAACCGGGACGCCCGCGCGGACGTCGCCGTCGACGGCCGCACGCTGCTCACCGACGTGCCGGTCTCCTACCTCCTCTTCCTGGAGAAGCAGCTGACCGAACTGGCCGCGTTCGTACGGCGGTTGCCGGTGCTGGACGCCGCCGAGTCGTGGTCGCTCGACCCGTCGACGGACTGCTGGAAGACGGAGCCGGTGCGCACGGTGCGTACGAAGAAGGTGCCGCGCAGCCATGTGAAGGCGGAGGCGACGGAGCAGCATCCGGCGCAGGTCGAGGTGTACTACGAGGACATACCGGTCGGGCACTGGACGACGGTGAAGTTCTCGGGGGCGCTGCCGGCGCGGCGTGTGAACGAAGTCCTCGACAGGGTCGAGAAGTTGCTCCAGGCGGTGAAGTTCGCGCGTGAGGAGGCGAACGGCGTGGAGGCCGTCGACCAGCGGGTCGGCGACGTGGTTTTCGGCTACCTCTTCGGGTAGCGTCACAGGATCCCCGGCGCCTTCGTGCGTACGGGGTGCGCGAGGAGCGCACGCTGATACTGAAGCTCGTCGTGATGCACGCGGCTGCACTGTGGGGCCGACAACCCTTCCGAGCACTCGGCCGCGAGAGGGGATGCGCACCGGACCGGAGTGCACGCTGAGTCTGTAGCCCTCAGCTCTCCGTACGGGCCGTCCGCCCGCGGCACGCGTTCAATCTCAGATTCTTGCTCCAGCTTCAGCATTCGCCGCCGATCGCCGGACCGCCCGGTGCGGGCACGGTCGCCGGATGCCGGTTCGAATCCGGCCCGCAGAGCTCGGTCTGCGGTAGCTCAACGGAAGAGCACGACGACTTCACACCGACCCGCGCCGACCAAGGTCCCGGCGTGCGCAGTTGGGCGGCTCACCAGGGCCCGGGGGATGGCCACTCCTTCGGGCCCGCTCCTTTTCCGTACGCGTCCGCGTGCGGTCACGCGGAGGTGTCCGCGGCCGCTTCCGAGGGGTACGGGTCGCTCTCCTGGGCGGCGGCGCAGGGCAGTTCGGCCACCACGAGGAAACCGCCGCCGGGGCGCGGCCCGGTCTCGATGCCGCCGCCCGCGAGCCGTACCCGCTCCCGCAGCCCGATCAGGCCGTGCCCGCCGCTGGGCAGCAGCGGGTCCGCCGCGTCCGGCGTGCCGGCCGCCGAACCCGCCGCCGGCGGCGAGGAGTTGAGGACGCTGACGCGCAGCGTGCCGGAGCGGTAGGTCAGCAGCACCTCGGTGGCGGCGCCGGCGGCGTGCTTGTGCACATTGGTCAGCGCCTCCTGTATGACGCGGTACGCGGCACGTTCGGTGGACTCGGCCAGCGGCTGCGGCTCTCCGGCGGTACGCAGCTCGACCGGGAGCCCGGCACTCCGGGACGCGGCGACGAGAGCCGGTACCCGGGAGAGCGAGGGGTTGCCGGCCGTACGCGACTGCGGGTCGTCGGCGGCGTCCTGCCCGTGCTCGGCGGACGGCGGCTCCGAGTGAGGCGAACTCCCCTGCGGCTCGGGCGACTTCGGGCCGTCCGCGTACGGACCGTCCGGGTACGGGCTGTGCGGTGCGGGCGCGTACGGTGCGGGCGCCGGCTCGGTTCCGCCTCCGGGCCCGCGGGTCTGCGTCCCGGGCTGCGGACTCTGCGCACGGGCGCCGCCCGGCTGCTGCCCGTACCCGTGCGCGTGCGCCGCGGGCCTGCGCAACACGCCGATCATGTCCCGGAGTTCGCCGAGCGCCTGCCTGCCCGCGGTGGCGATCGTGTCGGCCGCCTCCTGCGCTCTGGCCCGGTCGCCGGCGACCTTCTGCAGCGCGTGTGCGTGCACGACCATCAGGCTCACCTGGTGCGAGACCACGTCGTGCATCTCGCCCGCGATGCGCCGCCGCTCCTCGGCGACGGCCGCGTCCGCGATCAGGGCCTGTTCGCGCTCGGCCCGCTCGGCGCGGTCGACCAACGCCCGCAGTACCGCCCGGCGTTCGCCCATGTACAGCCCGAGCAGCAGCGGCACCAGCACCTGGAGCACGAACAGCGCTCCGACGAAGCTCAGCAGCCGGCGCGGATCCTGCCAGATCCCGGCGTCCTGCGGGGCGCACACCGCGGCGAAGCCGACCAGCGCCGTGCACCAGACGACGCTGCGGCGCTGCGGTCCGCGGTAGGCGCCTTCGGCGTAGAAGGCGAAGAACAGCGTGAAGTTGGAGAGGTGCACGAGGTGGGCGGCGAGACTGATCGCGATGACGAGTTCGGGGGCGCGGCGGCGGGCGAGCAGCGTCAGCGCGACGACGACGCCCAGGACGAGGTTCAGCCAGGGTGCGCACGGGCCGAGGTGCGGGTTGTCGACGCTCTCGACCGCCGCGAGCAGCGCGGCCGCCGCGGCGACGGCGACGTCGGCCGCCAGCGGGTGGCGCAGCGTGCGGGCGAACGGGCCGCCGCGCGGCAGCGCACCGTGCGGGGTGCCGGCGGGTGCCGCCGCGGCGTCCGGGCGCAGCTTTGCGGCCACGGCCCGGGCACGCCGGGTCATCGAGGAAGGTATCCGCGCGTTGTCGTCGTCGTGGCTCACCGATGTCACGCGGCAGAGAGTACGCGGCGGCGGGCACGCGGGCGTCAGCCGTGCAGGGGTGCCGGGGGCCGGGCGGGCTCGCGGCGGGCTCAGTCTCGGGATCGGCGGCAGGCTCTGCCGCGGGCTCTGCGATCGGCTCGGCGGCAGGCTTTGCCACGGGCTCTGCGGTCGGCTCGGCGGTGGGCTCGGCAGCGGGCTCGGGCCGCCGGTGCCCGTACGTCCGCGGCCGCGGGCCCGAACGCTCTCGTGTCCGCGGCGGTGCCTGCGGCGGTGACTGCGGTCGCACCGCGGCGGCGATGCGGGGCCAGGCGAGGAGCACGGCGGGGTGGACGGCGTAGCCGGCGCGGGTGGCCGGCAACAGCAGGATGGCCAGGGCCAGTCCGAGCGCGAGCCGGTCGCCGGCCGCGACGGTGTGCCGCGGCGGGCGCAGCAGCAGCGGTACGGCGCCGGCGACCGCGAGGACCGCGGGTCCGCGTGCCCAGGGCCGCCGTGCGAGGCAGGCGGCGAGGGCCGCGGCCGGCGTAGCCGACGGCGGCGGTCAGGCCCCACAGCCGCTGTGCCGTGTGCTGCGGTGCGAGCAGGCCGACGGCGAGCCCGGCGAGGGCACAGACCGGCAGCGCGGCCCGGTCCGGGCGGCGGAGCGCCGCGTCGCGGCCGCGCTGTAGCCAACGCGCCGCGTACGTACGGGAGTTGGGTGGCCGCTGAGCGGTGAGTGCGGAGAACGTGGCGGCACTATGCGTGTGGTGTATGCATGGCAAGTACACATGGCACGTACGCATGCGGTGTGTGAGCGCGTAGGTGCGGAGACGCGGACGGCGGTCGGTCAACTGCCCACGGGAACGGTGCAGTTGAGCCCGGCGACGGAGGCGGGCCAACTGCCGTGGTGTGCCCGGGCGTTCCGCGCGGCCGGGCGGCGGTGCAGACTGAAGGTCGCCAGAGACCGGGTACGAGGCAGGAGCGGAAGAATGCCGGACGTCGACACCACCAAGCCGCACTCTGCCCGGATGTACGACTACGTCCTGGGAGGCAAGGACAACTATCCGCCCGACTGGGAGGCCGCCGAGGAGGCGCTGCAGGTCTGGCCCGGGCTGTGGACCAGCATGCGGATCAACAGGGCGGTGATGCGCCGCATGGCGCACTGGCTCGCGGCGGAGGCCGGCGTCCGCCAGTTCCTCGACGTCGGTACGGGCATCCCGACGTCGCCCAACCTGCACGAAGTGGTGCAGCGGGTCGCACCGGACGCCCGCGTCGTCTACGTCGACAACGATCCCATCGTGCTGGCGCACGCGCAGGCGCTGCTCACCAGCACGCCCGAGGGCACCACCAGTTACATCGAGGCCGACATGCGCGACCCGTCGTCGCTGCTGGAGGCCGAAGAGCTGCGCGCGAGCCTGGACTTGAGCGAGCCGGTCGGCGTGACGGTGATCGCGATGCTCCAGTTCGTCGAGGACGCCGCCGGTCTCGTACGGGAGTTGACGGCGCCGCTGGCGCCCGGCAGCCATCTGGGGCTGACGACGGCGACGGACGAGCTGGCGACGGGTTCGTCGGCGCTGGCCGAGACCTACACCCGGCACGGCGTGCCGATGTATCTGCGCAGCCGTGCCGAAGTGGCGGAACTGTTCTCCGGGTTCGAGCTGATCGAGCCGGGTGTGGTGCCGATGGACCGGTGGCGCCCCGGCCCGGAGGATGCGCCGGCCGGCCCGGAGGAGGTCAACATGTTCGCGGGGGTGGGGCGGCTGCGCTGAGCCGCCCCGTACGCGGCGCCGTCCGCTACGGACCGGCCGGTGCCGTACCGTCCGCGCGCCGGCTCCCGCTCCCGGCTGCTGCGTCCCCGCCCTCGCTCCCGGCTGCGTCCCCGTCCGGCGTCCCGCCCAGCCGTTCCGCGACCCAGGTGTGGAACTCGCCGATGTGGTGCTCGCTGGGCACGAGGACGCCGCCCGCGCGGTAGGCGCGCGAGGACATGGCGGGCTGGGTGCGCTCACAGGCGGCGAAATCCTGGGAGTTGACGCGGTGGAACAGCTCGACGGAGTGCGACACGTCGGTCCCCGACTCGACGACCTCGGGCGCGTAGAGCCAGTCGCACTCCACCTTCGTACGGTCCGGGGCGAGCGGGAACATCCGGTGCAGCACCACGTGGTCGGGCACGAGGTTGACGAACACCTGGGGGCGCACGGTGATCGCGTAGTAGCGGCGGTCCATGTCGTCGGTGACGCCGGGCAGCCGGCCGAAGCCGGGCCCGCCGTCGACGGTGAAGCCCTCGGCGTGCTCGGCGAACTCGGGCCCGTGCCCCACGTAGTACTGCGCGGCGAAGCCGTCCTCGAACTCCGGCAGCACTTCGGTGAGTTCGGGGTGGATGGTGGCGCAGTGGTAGCACTCCATGAAGTTCTCGATGATGAGCTTCCAGTTGGCCTGTACGTCGTAGGTGATGCGCTTGCCGAGGGCCAGCCGGTCGGTGGTGTAGTTGCCGATGGCGTCCGGGTCGCCGAGCCGCGCTGCGACGTCGCCTACGACGGTGTCCTCGAAGGAGGGCGGCTCGTCGGCGAGGCAGACCCAGGCGTAGCCGAGCCATTCGCGCAGGTGCACCCGGTGCAGTCCGTGTGCGGCGCGGTCGATGTCGGGCATGTCGGCGAGGTTGGGCGCGGCCACGAGCCGCCCGTCGAGCCCGTACGTCCAGGCGTGGTACGGGCATTGGAGAGTGCGCCGTACTTCGCCCTCCTCCTGGAGGCACAGCCGGGCGCCGCGGTGCCGGCAGACGTTGAGGAAGGCGTGCAGCCGTCCGTCGCGGGCCCGGGTGACCAGGACGGACTCCCGGCCCACGGGGACGGTGCGGAAGGCGCCGGGCTTGCCGAGGTCGGCGCTGCGTACGGCGCAGTACCACAGCGCCTCGAAGATGTGCTCCTGTTCGTCGCGGAAGACGCCGGGGTCGGTGTAACTGCGGCCGGGCAGCGTGGAGATGAGGCTCGCGCCCGTGGCGGCGCCCTCGCCCGTATCGGTGCCGGTGGACAGCGGTGCGGTCGTCATGCTGCTTCTCCTGGGGTGGCCGCTTCTCCTGCGGTGGCGGTGAGACGCCGGGGGTCGAACAGCTCGATGGGGTGCGCGGTCGCGCCGTCGAGGGCGAGGTCGGCGGCGATCTCCCCGACGACGGGCGTGAACTTGAAGCCGTGCCCGGAGAATCCGCAGGCGACGGTCGCGGTGTCCGGGTGCCGCGGGTGCCGGGCGATGACGAAGTGCTCGTCCGCAGTGGTGGTGTACATGCAGGCGGCGGCTTTGAGGAACGTGCCCGGCAGCGTGGGCAGTTGGGGCAGCAGATGCTCCCGCATCTCCGCCACCTCGTGCTCGTGCACGGTGCGGTCCAGCGTCTCCGGAGTGGTGACGGTGCCCTTGCGGAAGAACGCCACTTTGGCGCCGCCGTCCGGGCCGTCGATCGCGGGGAAGCCGTAGACCTGGGTGCCGGCCGCGTCCTCCCAGATGTAGACCGGGTGCCGCTCGGGCTCGTACGGTCCGGTGCCGCCGGTGGGCCGGAACCAGTACATGACCTGCCGCTCGATGGTGAACTGCACGCCCAGGTCGGCGAGTTGGTCCGGCGCCCAGGCTCCCGGGCAGACGACGACGTGTCCGGCGGTGTAGGTGTCCTCGCCGGTGTGCACGCGGACGCCCGCGCCGCCCGGCAGCTCCTCCCAGCGCAGCACGGGCTCGTCGTAGTGCAGTTCCGCGCCCGCGCGGCCGGCGAGCTGGAGGTGGGCGGCGACGGTGAGTTCGGGCCGCAGCAGCCCGGCGCGGGCCTCGTACAGCGCGATCTCGTCCTCGCGCGGGGTCAGCGTCGGGAACCGGCGGCGGATCTCCTCGGCGTCGAGCATCTCGTGCGGCAGCCCGAACTGGAGGGCGGAGCGCTGCGCGCCGGCGACGGTACGCGACTCGGGCCTGCCGACCATCACGCCGCCGCACAGCGTGGCGACCTGCCGGCCCGAGTCCTGTTGCAGCTTCTCCTGCAGTTCGTAGGCGCGCAGCAGCAGCGGCACGTACGCCGGGTCCTCGAAGTAGGACTGCCGGGTGATGCGCGAACCGCCGTGGCTGGAGCCGCGGTTGTGCGCCGGGCCGTGCTTCTCCAGGCCGAGGACGCGGCAGCCGCGCGAGGCGAGGTGGTAGGCCGCGGCGGAGCCCATGCCGCCGAGGCCGAGGACGATCACGTCGTAGGTGGGGGCCATCGGAATGCCTCCTTCAGGACGGCTGGAGCGGCGGGTCAGCGGCGGATGCGGGTCATCTCCGGGTCGAACAGGGGCTCTTGGCGGACGGTGGCGGCCAGCCTGGTGCCGAAGTACTCGATCTGTACGGGCGTTCCGGGCTCCGCGCTCGCGGCGGGCAGCCAGGCGTAGGCGACGCAGCGGCCGAGGGTGTAGCCGTAGGAGGCGCTGGTGACGTAGCCGATCGCCCCGGCGCCGGCGCCGCGGGCGCTGCCGTCACCTGCGGTGCTGCCGTCACCCCAAGTGCCCGCGTACACCGGCTCCTTGCCCATCACGACCGCGCCCGGGTCGTCGAGCGTGAGCGCGGTGAGCTTGCGCGCGCAGCTGCCCTCACCGAGCCCGTCGAGTGCGGCGCGGCCGATGAAGTCGCCCTTGTCGGGCTTGACGGCGAAGCCGACTCCGGCCTCGTACGGGTTGTGCTCGGCCGTCATGTCGTGCCCCCAGGAGCGGTAACCCTTCTCCAGGCGGAGGCTGTTGAAGGCGCTGCGGCCCGCGGCGACGACGCCGTACTGCCGCCCGGCCTCCCACAGCGTGTCCCACAGCCGCAGCCCGAGGTCGGCGGTGGTGTACAGCTCCCAGCCGAGTTCGCCGACGTAGCTGAGCCGCATCGCGGTGACCGGCACGTGGCCGATGCTGGTCCGCCGGGAGCGGAAGTAGCCGAACTTCTTGTGCGAGAAGTCGGTGCGGGTCAGCGGCTGCACGAGGTCGCGGGCGAGCGGCCCCCAGACGCCGATGCAGCAGGTGCCGGAGGTGACGTCGCGTACGGAGACGCCGGGCGGCGCGTGCCGCAGCAACCAGTCCAGATCCGCCGGGGAGTTGGCGCCGATCTGGAAGTGCTCGGGCCCGAGCCGGGCGACGGTGAGGTCGCTGCGCACTCCGCCGTCGTGGTCGAGCAGCAGCGTGTAAGTCACCGAATTGACCCGCTTGTTGAGCTGGTTGGTGGTCATGTACTGCAGGAACTCCAGCGAGCCCGGCCCGGTGACCTCCAGCCGGCGCAGCGACGTCATGTCGTACATCGCGACCTTCTCGCGGGTGGCGTGCGCCTCGGCGGCGGCGATCGGCGACCAGTAGCGGGCCGACCACTCGTCGCGCGGCGGCAGCGACATCCCCTCCGCGAGCGGCGCGTTGGACTCGTACCAGTGCGGGCGCTCCCAGCCGCCCGCCTCCAGGAAGTACGCGCCCAGCTCCTGCTGCCGCGGATAGAAGGGGCTGGTGCGCAGCGGGCGTGGTTCCTCCATCGGCTGCAGCGGGTGGATCACGTCGTAGACCTCGACGAAGTTCTGTGCGCCGCGGTCGTGTACGTAGGCGGGTGAGCGCTGCGCGTCCTCGAAGCGGTACAGGTCGCACTCGTGGACGTCGACGGACGGCCGCCCGTCCGTCATCCACTCGGCCACGGCCTTCGCGGCGCCCGCGGAGTGCGTGACCCACACCGCCTCGGCCAGCCAGAAGCCGCGCAGGCTGCGGGATTCGCCGAGTACGGGCATGCCGTCGGGGGTGAAGGAGAAGACGCCGTTGAAGCCGTCGGCGACCTCGGTCTCCTCCAGCGCCGGCAGCAGTTCGACGCTGTCGCGCCAACTCGGCGCGAAGTCCTCCTCGGTGAACGGCAGCGAGGACGGCATCACCGGCGCCTCGTCGTACGGCGGCACGTCGCGGGCGTCGACGGGCAGCGGCCGGTGCGCGTACGAGCCGATGCCGATGCGGCCGGTGCCGGGCCCGTCCCGCTCCTCGTCCAGGTGCTCGCGGAAGTACAGGTCGCGGTCCTGGTGGCGCAGGATCGGGCGCTGCGCCTCGGCGCGCGGGCCGCCGTCGCCGGCGAGTTGGGGCAGCGGTGCGGTCTTCGCGTACTGGTGGGCCAGCGGCAGCAGCGGCACCTGCACGCCGGCCATCGCGCCGATGACGGGGCCCCAGAAGCCGGCCGCGGAGACCACGTGGTCGGCGGGGAACGTGCCGCGGTCGGTGACGACTCCGGTGACCCGGCCGTCCGCCTTCTCGATGCCGGTGACGGTGTGCCGGTCGAGGAAGCGGGCACCGCGCCGCTCGGCGCGCGCGATCTGGGCACGGCAGGCGAGTACGGCGCGGGCCTGCCCGTCGTCGGGGGTGTAGAAGCCGCCGAGTACGCGGTCGGCGTCGAGCATCGGCCAGTGCTTGGCGCACTCCTGCGGGCCGATCAGTTCGCCGCGCACACCCCAGGAGGCGGCCAGCCCCGCCTTGCGGTGCAGGTCGGCCCAGCGGGCTGCGGTGGTGGCCAACTCCAGCCCGCCGACCGCGTTGAAGCAGGGCACGCCGTCCACGTCCAGCGACCCGAACTTCTGCACCGTGTAGGAGGCGAACGCGGTCAGCGTCCTCGATCCGCTGGTCTGGTAGACGAGTCCGGGCGCGTGCGAGGTGGAGCCGCCGGGCGCGGGCAGCGGCCCCTGTTCGAGTACGGTGACGTCGCTCCAGCCGCGGGCGGTCAACTCGTCGGCGAGCGAACAGCCGACGATGCCGGCGCCGATGATGACCACGCGATCGGTGTGTTCTGACATGACAGACATGTCCCCCTCCGGTGTGCGCGTGCGTACGGTCTGTGCCGTGCGCGGGATGGCGTATGGCGGGATGCGGGTGCGGCGCGCCTTTACGGGCCGTCGAAGTGGCCGAAGGCAGCGGGGAGTCGGGGCCTCCGCGTCGGCGGGGAGGCCCCCGAGGAGGGTGCGGGGAGCGGGAGTCGCGGGGGAGGTTCGAGGGCGGGGAGACCCTGTTGCCCGTCACAGGGGCGAGGAGGGCCTCGCGACGAAGCCCTCGGTGCGCGGTGCTCTTCGGTTGTGCCGGAGGCTCGGGACGTACCGGCCGCTCGCGGACCGGCCGTACTCGAACCGGCTTCTCGGACTGGCCGTTCTCAACTGCCGGGCGGTGCGGGGCGGTTCAGAGGATCACGACGGAGCGCAGCACCTTGCCGCGGCGCATCCGCTCGAAGGACTCCTCGACGTCCGCCAGGCCGATCTTCTCCGTCACGAAGCCGCGCAGGTCGAGCTTGCCGCTCAGATGCAGGTCGATCAGGATCGGAAAGTCCCGGCTGGGCAGACAGTCGCCGTACCAGGAGGACTTGAGCGCGCCGCCGCGCGAGAACAGGTCGAGCAGCGGCACCTCGAACGTCATCTCCGGGTCGGGCACGCCGACTTGGACCAGCGTGCCCGCCAAGTCCCGCATGTAGAACGCCTGCCGGTAGGTCTCGGGCCGGCCCACGGCGTCGATGACGACGTCGGCGCCGTGCCCGCCGGTGATCTCACGTACCAGCTCGATCGGGTCCGTACGCTGCGAGTTGACGATGTGTGTGGCGCCGAACCGGGTCGCGACCTCCAGCTTCGACTCCTCGATGTCCACGGCGATCACCCTGCTCGCGCCCGCGAGCGCGGCGCCCGCGATGGCCGCGTCGCCGACCCCGCCGCAGCCGATCACCGCGACGCTGTCGCCGCTGCCGACGCCGCCGGTGTTGACGGCCGCGCCGTAGCCGGCCATCACTCCGCAGCCGACCAGCCCGGCCGCCTCCGGCCGCGCCGCCGGATCGACCTTGACGGCCTGACCGGAGGCGACCAGCGTCTTCTCCGCGAAGGCGCCGATGCCGAGCGCGGGCGAGAGCGGCGTACCGTCCAGCATCGTCATCGGCTGGGCGGCGTTCCGGGAGTCGAAGCAGTACCAGGGCCGGCCGCGGCGGCAGGAGCGGCACGCCCCGCACGGTGCCCGCCAGGCGAGCACCACGAAGTCGCCGGGCCGCAGATCGGTGACGCCGTCGCCCACCTCCTCCACGACGCCGGCGGCTTCGTGGCCCAGCAGGTAGGGGAACTCGTCGCCGACGGCGCCGTCGCGATAGTGCAGGTCGGTATGGCAGACCCCGCAGGCCTGCACGGAGACGAGGGCTTCTCCGGGGCCGGGATCGGGCACGAGTACGGGCTGCACCTCGACGGGCGCGCCCCGCTTTTCGGCAACGACAGCACGGACCTCATGTGGCATGAGCGCTCCCCTCCGGACTGTTGCGCACTGCACGACCAGTTGCGCCATGAGCAACATCTTGGGAACGACCGAGGACCGCCGTCAACCCCCGCGCGTCAGCCCTTCGTCACCCGCTGCGCACGGCAGGGCGGGGCCCGGAGAACCCGGGCCCCGCCCTGCCGAACTCTGCGCGCCGGCGCCTCGCCGACGGCCCTTGTCACACCTGGTCGGAACCGGTGCCAGTGCCTGTGTCAGTACCGGTATCCCATGCGCCGCGACAGCTCCTGCGCGGCGGCGACAGTGGCCTTCGTCACCTCCTGAAGGCTCTCGTCGTCCAGCCGGTACGAGGGCCCGGTCACGCTGATCGCCCCGATCACGTCGCCATCGTGCGCGTGCACCGGCGCCGCGACCGCGTGCAGCCCGATCTCCAACTCGTCCATGGCGACGGCGAATCCGTTCGCCTTGACCTCCTCCAGCTCCGCCCGCAGCTCCCCCACGGCGGTGACCGTGCGCTCCGTGATCCGCTGCAGCCTGCGGGAGAGCACGCTCTCGCGTACGGACTTGGGCTGGTACGCGAGCAGCGCCTTGCCGCTGGAGGTCGCGTGCAGCGGGGTGCGGCGCCCGAGCCAGTTCTGCGCGGTCACCGACGAAGAGCCGCGCGCCTGCATGATGTTGACCGCGGCGTCGTCGTCGAGCACCGCGATGTTCGCCGTCTCGCCGACCTCGCTCGCCAGGTCGCGGCACACGGGCGCGCCCTCCTGCGAGATGTCGAGCCGCCCGGCCGCGGCGCCGGCCAGCCGCAGAACTCCCGCGCCCAGGTAGTACTTTCCGCGGTCCGCCTCCTGTGCCACGAGGCCGCGGCTCTCCAGCACCCCCAGCAGCCGGAAGGCCGTGGACCTGTGCACGTCCAGCTCGTCGGCGACTTCCGTGACCCCGGCCTCGCCGTGCTGGGCCAGGATCTCCAGCACACTCACGGCACGGTCGACGGACTGCACTCCGCCCGCGCCTCCCTTCGCCTGCTTCTCTTCCGTCTTGACGCCCGACTTGCCCTCCGACTTGTCCGCCATCGGTCAACACCACCGCCAATTGGCCTGTTTGGGCAGTGCGTCTCCAGGAATCCCTTGACGCACAGCCCCACTATCTGGATTCTGTTGCGCACTGCGCTTCATTGTGCGCGATGCGCAACGCGCATGATACCGAACCGTACGAGGGGGACCAATGATTCCCGTCTGCCATCTCCGGGACCTGCCCGAGGGCGAGTCCGTCCGCGTCCCGACCGACCCCCCGATCGCCGTCTTCAACGCCGACGGCGAGCTGTACGCCATTGACGACACGTGCTCGCACCAGAACGCGTCGCTCTCCGAGGGCTTCCTTGAAGGCTGTCTGGTCGAATGCCCGCTCCATGAGGCTTCATTCGACATTCGCACCGGCAACCCCACGTGCCTGCCGGCGCGCAAGCCCGTCCGCACCCACCCGGTCACCGTCGAGGACGGCACGGTCTACGTGCACGTCGCCGCACAGGAAGGAACGGCCGCATGAAGACGATCACCGTCGTCGGCGCCTCGCTCGCGGGGCTGTACGCGGCGACCGAACTGCGAAGCCAGGGCTTCGACGGCACACTGCGCATCGTCGGCGACGAGCCGCACCGCCCCTACGACCGGCCGCCGCTGTCCAAAGGGTTCCTCACCGGCGACCTCTCCCCCGCCCAACTCGCCCTCGCCGAGCCGGAAGACGAGGCCGGGCTCGACGCCGAGTGGCTGACCGGGCACCGGGCCACCGGGCTCGATGTGCGGGAGCGAACGGTCGTCCTGGACGACGGGCGCCGGCTCGGCACGGACGGGCTGGTGATCGCGACGGGCGCGTCCGCGCGCCGGCTGCCCGGCCCGCGCTACGACGGCGTCCACACGCTGCGTACGCTCGACGACGCCGTCGCGCTGCGCGGCGAACTCGCCCGCGGGCCACGGCATGTGGTGGTGATCGGCGGCGGCTTCATCGGCGCCGAGGTCGCCTCGTCCTGCCAGGCGACCGGGCACCACGTGACCGTCGTGGAGGCCGCCAGGACGCCGCTGATCGGGCAGCTCGGCGAGGAGATGGCGGCCGAGTGCGCGAAGCTGCACGGCGACCACGGGGTGTCGCTGTTCTGCGGCACCGGCGTCGAGCGGCTGCACGGCGAGCCGGACGGGCGCGGCCGACAGCGGGTGTGCGCCGTGGAGTTGAGCGACGGACGGGTGCTCTCCGCGGACGTCGTCGTGGTCGGCATCGGCGCGAGCCCCAACACCGGCTGGCTGGAGGGCTCCGGACTGGCCCTGGGTGACGGGGTGTTGTGCGACGGCGGCGGGCTGACCGACGTGCCAGGGGTCGCCGCCGCCGGGGACGTGGCCCGCACCGCGGGCGTGCGCCACGAGCACTGGACGAACGCCACGGCGCAGGCGTCCGCGGTCGCGCGCAACCTGCTCGCCGGTACGGCGCTCGAAGTGCCCTCGCGTCCCCCGTACTTCTGGTCGGACCAGTACGGCGTACGGATCCAGTTCGCCGGGCGGCGCGGGGCCGCGGACACGGTGCGCGTCGTCGAGGGTTCGCCGGAGGACCGCAGCTTCCTCGCCGTGTACGAGGACGGCGACCGCACCACCGCGGTGCTCGCCCTGAACCGGCCGCGCTCCTTCGGCCGGCTGCGCAAGCGTCTCGCGGCGGGCACGGCCGGCGCTGCGGGCGTCGCGGAAGCGGCGGGCGCGGGAGTGCAGGCGAGCGCGGTGTGAGGTGCGGGCGGTGGCCGCCACCGCCCGCACCCGGACCGTCCGCCGATCCGGCACGGCACGTCCGGGGCGACTATGCCGGCGGGCTCCACGGTGTGGGACCCGCCTGGTCCGAGCGGATCGGCGAGAACCGGGCCGGCAGTTTCGCCAGGCCGCGCGTGAACGGCCCGTTGCGCCACTGCAGTTGGTCGGCGCGTACGGACAGCTCGATGTCCGGGAACCAGGCGGTGAGCCGTTCGATGGCGGTGGTGGCGACGAGCAGCGCCGGGTTCTGCACGGGGCACATGTGCGGGCCCGCCGCGAACGCCAGATGCGAACCGCCGCCGGAGCGGCCCACCTCGGAGACCTCGCCCGGTGCCGTACGGCCGTTCTGCGTGTTGCAGGCGGCGTAAGAGACGAGCACCAGCTGGTCCTTCTGGATCCACGCACCGTGGAAGAAGACGTCCCTCCTGGCCCAGTGCATCGAGAAGTTGGCCATGGGCGGGTCGTTGTGCAGCACGTCCTGGATGGCGTCGCGCGGCGTCAGCGCGCCCGCGGACAGCGTGCTGTAGTAGCGCTCGTCGCCGAGCATCCGGCCGAGGGCGTTGCCGATGAGGTTGGCCAGCGGGGCGTGCCCGGCGAGCGTGATCGCCATCATCTGCGCCACGACCTCCTCGTCGGTCAGCTCCGCGGGGTGGTCGAGCAGCCAGGAGGTCAGATCCTCGCCGCGCCGCTGCTTCTTGGCGCCCACGGCGGCCCAAATGTACGCGTAGCAGGCCTCGTTGCCCGCGGCGGCGGCCTCCGGGTCGTCGGCCTCCATCATCTTCCCCACCGCGTCGACAAGTTGGCCGCCGTACGACTCCGGCATGCCGAACAGCCTGTTGAACAGCACCAGCGGCAGGTCCTGCGCGTACTGCGCCATCAGCTCGGCCTCGCCGTCCGCGCCGAAGCCGGTGATCAGCGAGTCGGCGACCTCCAGCACCTCGCGGCGCAGCTCGTGCGGGGCGATGCGGTCGAAGACGCCGGTGACCGCGCTGCGGTAACGCCGGTGCACCGCACCGTCGTTGGCGCCCGGATGCGGGCGCCAGCCGGCGAACGGGATGATCGGCGAATCGTCCGGGATCTTCTGCTCCAGCGTCCGCGGATCCCGCGACCAGGTGTCCGGGTCGTGCAGCAGGTCCAGTGCGGCCCGGTAGTCGGTGATCAGCATGCCGGCCACGCCGGGCGCGACCTCCACGGGAGCCATCGGCCCGTATGTACGCAGCCGCTCGTAGACGGCGTACGGGTCGCGCACGAACTCCGGCCCGTACAGCGGCGTCACCTCGTGTTCGGGCGCCCTGCGCGGCGGCGGCATGGCGCCGGAGGGGCCGGGGCCGCGGGTGCGGCGTACGGGCCGGGCGGTGCCGGGTTCGCCGGCGCCGGGCGGAGAGGTCACGCGTCCTCCTCGGGCAGCTGGGCGAGCACATGGCCGACGAGCGCAATCAGCGCCTCGCCGGACTCGCCGCGGTCACGGGCGTCGCACACCACGAGCGGAGTGTCGGGGTGCAGGTCGAGGTGGTCGCGCAGCTCGTCCGGCGAATGCCGGGGCGCGTCGGGGAAGTCGTTGACGGCGACGGCGTAGCGCAGCCCGGCCTCCTCGACGATGTCCATCACTTCGAAGGAGTCGGCGAGCCGGCGGGTGTCGGCCAGCACCAGCGCGCCCAGCGCGCCCCGCGCGATGTCCTCCCACAGCGGCCGGAACCGGCGCTGACCCGGAGTGCCGAACATGTACAGCACGACGTCGCCGGGCAGCGTCAGCCGGCCGAAGTCGATCGCCACCGTCGTCGCCGACTTGTCGCGTATCCCCTCCAGGTCGTCCACCAGCGCGCCGCTGCGCGTCATGATCTCCTCGGTGTGCAGCGGGGGCGTCTCGGACAGCGAGCGGATGAACGTCGTCTTGCCCACCCCGAACGGGCCGGCGACCAGCAGCTTCACCAGCGTCTGCGGTGCCTCGCCGGCCGGGTCGGCGCCGGCGTCGGCGCCGCCTGCGGGGCTGTCACCGGGACGGCTTGAGAGTGCGGAGTCCATCGAGAACCTTCTCCAGTATGTGCCGGTCCGGCAGGTCGGCGTGGGGGACGGGAGCGCGGGTCCGCAGCCGGCCCGCGTCGACCAGATCGGCCACCAGTACCCTCAACACGCTGACGGGCAGCCGCAGATGGGCGGCGGCCTCGGCCAGCGAGAGCGGGCCCTGACGCAGCAGCTCCAGCAGCCGCCGCTCCTCGGGGCGCAGGTGCGGTGTGCTCCTCCCGGCGCGCTCCGGGCGCTCCGCGCCTGCCGCGCCGCCGTCAGCGTCCTCCGCG
>Ga0164243_10007132_pt1 | contig 16759 bp, 8 predicted proteins | sample OricompcompostOP_FD_108781 | JGI IMG/M metagenome (GOLD analysis project Ga0164243, IMG submission 108781) | Organic Plus compost microbial communities from Emeryville, California, USA - Original compost - Organic plus compost (OP) | ecosystem: Engineered > Solid waste > Mixed feedstock >... | reverse complement strand
CAGGGAGTCGCGCGACGGCGGCACCTGGATCGACGTCCGGGAGACGGTGACGGTCGGGGCCAGGCAGACGGCGGTGGTGCCGTTCACCATCACCGTGCCACGGGACGCCACACCCGGCGACCATCCGGCCGGCATCGCGGCGACGGTCACCAGCGCGGCCGGCGGCACGGTCGCGATCGAGAGCCGGGTCGGCTTCCGGGTCATGCTGCGGGCCAGCGGCACCGTCACGGCGGCCCTGGCCGCCGACGGCCTCACCGCCCGGTACCAGCGCTCGTGGAACCCCTTCTCGGCCGGGACGCTGCACGTCGGCTACACCGCGACGAACAGCGGCAACGTCGCGGCGACCGGCAGCGGACGGGTGACGGTGGCGGGACCGTTCGGCCTGGCCGGCCGGGGCACGACGACCCCGGTTGAGGAGACATTTCCGGGTGGCGGCCAGCGGGTCGAGACCCGCGTCGCCGGTGTCTGGGCTCTCGGACCGCTGCGGACCCGGGTCGAGGTGACCCCGGCCTTGGTCACCGGCGAGCCGGCCGGGGCCGAGATCCGGCCGGCCTCGGTCACCATGACGCTCTGGGCGTGGCCCTGGCCGCAACTCGCCCTCGCCGCCGTGCTCGCGGCCCTCGTGCTCGCCGTCCGGGCCACCGCACGGCGACGCCGGCGCCGGCTGGCCCAGCTCCTGGCCCGCGCCAGGGAGGAGGGCCGCGAGGCCGCGCACGCCGGAAGCTGACCCGCCGCTCCAGGAACGGGGGCCGCCCTCGCCGGGCGGCCCCCGCGCGGTTCAGTCGCCGGAGTCGGCGGAGCCGCCCGAGTCGGCGGACCCGCCGGAGTCGGCCGAACCGCCGCCGCGGCGCGGCGGGACCGGGGAGTCGGCCGAGTCGCCGCCGCCGCGCCGGACGGCCGGGGAATCGGCCGAGTCGCCGCCGCCGCGCCGGACGGCCGGGGAGCCGCCCGAGTCGGCGGCGGCCTTCGCCTTGGCGGGCTTGCGGGCCGGAGCCGGCGAGTCGTTCGCCGACTCGGCACCGCTGTCGGCGGACTCGGGCGACGGATCCGTCCACTTCGGATCGCCGGGGGTGTCGGCGGCGGAACCGGCCGAGTCGAACGGCGACTCGCCCGCGCTGTCCGCCGACTCCGGCGAGCCGTCGTCGCCGCCCGCGCTACCGGCGTCGCCGCCGCCGTCCTGCTGGCCGATCTCGATCGGCTGGACCCGGTCCTGGAGCTGGATGCCGTCGCTGGCCGTGGCCGCACCCGCGACACCGGCCAGGATGGCGGCCGCGCCGGCTCCGGCGACGGCGATCCGCCACGGTCGGGATACCCGCATCTGTCATTCCTCCTTCTGGCTGTGGTTCCCAGCGTGCGCGGCGACGGTGAGAGGGGCATGGCCCCGGGATGAGGAGCCGTTCATGGAGCGGCCGCTCGCCACCCACCGCTCGGCCAGGTCGAGGCGGCGCCGGGTGGCGTCCGGCCAGCCCGGCTCCTGCACCCGGTGCGGTCCGGTAGCCAGCGACAGGACCACCGCGGCGACCCGGTACCGCAGCTGCGCCGGATCCACGACCCGCTCGAACGCGGCGAGGTACCGGGCACCGAGGCGGTTGATGGAGGTCGCCTGTGGACGGTAAAGGTCGGCCAGCACCGACAGGTGCCCCAGTACGCAGGCGAGGTCGTCGGTCCGCTCCCCCGGCCCGGCGGTGTCGAGGTCGAGCACGCCGGTGATCCGGTCGCCGGCGACGAGCAGCTGGGCCTCGTAGAGGTCGCCGTGCACCGGCACCACCGGGCCCCGCCGGCTCGCCTCGCCGATGGCGGCGGCCAGCCCGGCGGCCCGCTCCGCCACCTCGGGGAGCGCGGCACCCACGACGGCCGCGTAGTGCGGCGCCTTCTCCGCCCAGGTCCGCCGCCGCCGGCCGGTGGCCAGCGCCGCTGGCAGCCGGTCGAGCAGGCCGAGCAGCGCCGCTCCGGACGGCGCGGCGGGATCACCGTCGCGCAGCACCTGGCGCAGGCTCCGGCCGGGGAGGGCCTGGAGCACCAGCAGCCCGTCCGGCGTGTGGCCGAGGCTGGGTGGGACCGGCACCCCGGCGGCGACCAGCATCCGGTGCCGCTCGTGCAGCCACCGCACGCGGCTCGGCCGTACCACCTTGAGGAAGAGGCGGCCCCGCTCCCCCACCGCCTCGACGACCGCCCGGCGGCGCGGCCGGTAGGCCCGCAGGGCCAGCCGCACCGGCCCGCCGCCGAGGCCGAAGCCGTCGAGCAGCCCGGCGACCGCGGCCTCGTCGGCCGCCGCGGCGAGCGCGGGCAGCTCCGGGTCGTACGGGTACCGCCAGACGCCGACGCGCTCGGTGCCGTCGTCGAGCACGGGCACGCCGTCCGGGATCCGCCCCGTGCAGGCGGCCATCCGCTCCAGCGTGTCCCGCCCGTCCGGCCAGCGGACGCGCACCTCGTACGCGGCGGTGCAGCCCTGGCCGGGCTGGTGGTCGACCTGGCGGGCACGCCAGGACAGCAGCCGCCCGGGCCGCAGGGCCGCGCCGAGCAGGTCGCCCGCGTCCGGGCCGGTGAGCAGGAGGGTCACGGCACACACGCTCCGGCACCGTCGTGAGTGGACCGTGAGTCGCCGGTGAGAGTCCTCTCACCGCTCGCGCAGCCGGTAGCCCACCCCGCGTACGGTGCGGATGAGGTCCGGCCCGAGCTTGCGCCGCAGGTATCCGATGTAGACGTCGACCACGTTGGAGCTGGGGTCGTGCGCCAGGCCCCAGACCCGGTCGAGCAGCTGCTCGCGGCTGAGCACCTGCCCCGGGTGGCGCATCAGCGTCTCGGCGAGCAGGAACTCGCGGGCGGTCAGCTCGACCGGCCGCCCGCCGATCGTCACCGTGCGCCGCACGAGGTCCATGACGACGTCGCCGGCGCGCAGCGACGTGGGCGTGTCCCGGCCCCGGTCGCGCAGCCGGGCCCGGAGCCGGGCCAGCAGCTCCTCGAAGCTGAACGGCTTGGTCATGTAGTCGTCGGCGCCCTGGTCCAGCCCGGTCACCCGGTCCGGCACGGCGTCCCGCGCGGTCAGCACGATCACCGGCAGCCGCTCGCCGCGGGCCCGGATCTGGGCGAGCACCGCCAGGCCGTCCTGCCCGGGCAGCCCGAGGTCGAGGATGAGCGCGTCGAAGTCGGCGCTGCGGGCGTACGCGGCCGCGTCCACGCCGCTCGCCACGACCGTGGTGACGTACCCGGCGGCGCGCAGCCCCTTGGTGAGGAACGAGGCGATCCGCGGCTCGTCCTCGGCGATGAGGATGCGGTTCACGCCCCCACCTCTCGCCCGAACGGCAGCACCAGCGTGAAGGCGGCCCCCGCGCCGGGGATGCTGTCCACCGCGACCGTGCCCCGGTGGGCGTGCGCGATCGCGGCGACGATGGCGAGCCCCAGGCCGGTCCCTTCGGCGCGGGCCCGGCCGTCCCGCCCCCGGGCGAAGCGCGCGAAGATCCGCTCGCGGTCCTCCGGCTCGACACCCGGGCCGGTGTCCCGCACGGTCAGCAGCAGCCGCCCGTGCGCGACGCGGGCGGAGAGCTCGATCCGGTCGCCCGGCGAGGTGAACTGCACGGCGTTCTGGGCGAGCTGCGCCAGCGCCTGGGTGAGCCGCTGCCGGTCGGCCCGGATGCTCACCTCGGCCACCTCGCCGAGCCGCCAGTCGCGCTCGCCGAGCGCCACCGCCTTGGCATACACCTCGTGCGTCATCGGTGCGACGTCGACCCGGTCGAGCTGCAGGAAGTCCGGCTGCTCGGCCCGGGCGAGCATGAGCAGGTCGTCGACCATCCGGTTCATCCGGTCCAGCTCGTCGGTGACCAACGCGACCGTCTCGGCCCGTTCGGCGGGATCGTCGCCCATCAGCTCCAGGTGGCCGCGGACGATGGTGATCGGCGTGCGGAGCTCGTGGCCGGCGTCGGCGACGAACGCCTTCTGCGCGGCGAACGCACCCTCCAGCCGGTCGAGCATCGCGTTGAACGTCCGGGCCAGGTCGGCGACCTCGTCGGTGGCGCTCACCGCGATCCGGCGGGACAGGTCGGTCTCCCCGATCACCCGGGCGGTGTCGGTGACCTGCCGCAGCGGGCGGAGCGCGCGGCCCATCGCGAGGTAGCCGCCGGCCGCCACCACCACGATCACCAGCAGGCAGGCGAGGGCCATCATCCGGACCGCCCGGTCGATCTCGGCCCGCCGCTCCGCGCCGAACTCGGCGACCACCACGTGGCCGCGCACCGCGCCGTCGATGGTCACCGGGACGGCCAGCCACCGCCCGGAGCCGGCCGGTCCGCCGTCGACCTCGCCGTAGGCGCTGTCCCGCAGCGCGGTCCAGCGGGCCACCAGGGCGGCGTCGGCGGCCAGGTCGTGGGGCGGGTCGTCGGTGGAGCGGTGGAACGCGCCGTCGACGAAGACCAGCACCGCCTCGCCGGGCTGCGGCTCGTTGCGGAGCAGGTAGGTGTCCGCGATGGCCCGTAGGTCGGCGCCGAACGGCTCGCCGGTGGTGGGGTTGTGGCCGCCCACCAGCTTGCGGAACTCGGTCACCTCCTGCCGCATGTCCGCGGTGATCCGGTTCTCCAGCTGGTTGAGCAGCACCTGCCGGATCACGACGACGGAGGCGAGGCTGGCGATGGTGAGCAGGGCGAGGGCCCAGCCGAGCAGCCGCAGCCGCAGCCCGAGCGAGGGCCGCCAGCGGCGGACCTCAGCCGTCGTCGTCCCCGTCGTCATCCTCGTCGTCGTCGGATCCGCCGTCATCGTCGTCGTCGGATCCGCCGTCGTCGGCAGGGGAATCGTCGGTTCGGCCCCCGCCGCCCGGGGGCGGGGCGGGCCGGTCGTCGGCGTCGTCATCGTCGTCGTCTCCGCTGGCGGGCGTGTGTACGGTGCCCGCGCTGGGCGGTGCCGTCCCATTCTGCCGGTGCTCGACCACCTGGGCGGCCGGCTCGGTGATCTCGATGGCCGGCACCCGGCCGGGCGGGAGCAGCGCCGGCAGGCCGACACCGGCCAGGAGCGTGGCCAGCGCCACCAGCCCGACCCCGGTCGCCACCTTCTGCGCGCTCACGCCACCACCGTGGCGCGGTCAGGTGATCCAGCGGTGAGACGGCGATGAGAGGACTCTCATGTGCGCAGGCGGTAGCCGAATCCGCGGAGGGTCTCGATCACGTCCTCGCCGAGCTTCTTGCGCAGCGCGCTGACGTAGACGTTGACCAGGTTGGTGCTCGGGTCGAAGTCGTACCCCCACGCCTGGGAGAGCAGCTGCTCGCGGCTCAGGACCCGGTCGGCGTGCCGGATCAGCGTCTCCAGCAGGGCGAACTCGCGGCCGGTCAGGGTGACCGCGCGGCCGCGTACCGTCACCTCGCGGGACCACAGGTCGAGCCGGATCGGGCCGGCGGTGAGCACGCGCGACTCCTCGGTGCCCACCCCGCGCACCCGCGCGCGGACGCGGGCCAGCAGCTCCTCGAACCGGAACGGCTTGGTCATGTAGTCGTCGGCGCCGGCTTCGAGGCAGGCGACCACGTCGTGCACCTGGGCCCGGCCGGTGAGCACGAGCACGGGTACGCGGTGACCGCGCGCACGGAGCCCCTGGAGCACCTCGAAGCCGCCCCGTCCGGGTAGCCCGATGTCGAGGATGAGCAGGTTGAAGTCGCCGTCCCGGGCGAGCTGCTCGGCCGCGCCGCCGTCCGCCACGTGCACCGTGGCCCAGCCGTTGGCCTGGAGCCCCTTGCGCAGGAACGCGGCGATGCGCGGATCGTCCTCAGCGATCAGGATCTTGCCCAACCGGCCGCCCCTTCCGGAACTGCGCTGGAATCACCAGCGTGAACGTCGCACCCGCGTCCGGCGCGCTGACCAGCTCGACCCGGCCGCCGTGCGCCAGGGCGATCGCGCGGACGATGGACAGGCCGAGGCCGGTGCCGCGGTAGCGGGCCTGCGCGCCGGCACCGCGCCGGAACCGGTCGAAGATCCGGGACTGCTCGTCGAGCGGGATGCCCCGGCCGGTGTCCCGTACCCACAGCCGCAGGTGGCCGCCCTCCAGCGCGGCGCCGAGCGCCACGGTGTCGGCGGGCCCGGTGTTGTGCACGGCGTTGTCGGCGAGGTTGATCACCGCTTCGGTGAGCCGGTGGCGGTCGGCGACCACGGTGCCGCGGGGTGCGCTGTCCAGGTGCCACGGCCGGGGTGAGAGCGCGCCGAGCTTGGCCGCCAGCTCGACGACGAACGGCTCCAGGTCGATCCGCTCCGGCTGGAGGAACTGGGGGTGCTCGACGTCGGCGAGCAGCTGCAGGTCGCCGACGATCCGCCCCATCCGCTCCAGTTCGTCCGAGACGAGGGCGATCGTGCGGCGGCGCTCCTCCTCGTCGGTCACGGCGTGCTCCAGCAGGCCCAGGTTGCCGAGCGAGATGGTCAGCGGGCCGCGCAGCTCGTGGCTGGCGTCCATGATGAACTCCCGCTCACGGCGGAAGACCGCCTCCAGCCGGTCGAGCATCGCGTTGAACGTCCGCGCCATCTCGGCCGCCTCGTCGTCGCCGGTGACCGGGATGCGGCGGGTCAGCTCGGACTGCGAGATGAGCCGCGCCGTGTCGGTGAGCTGCCGGACCGGGCCGAGCAGCCGGCGGGTCATCAGCCACGCGCAGGCCGAGGCGAGGGCGAGCACGCCGACGATCCCGGCGACGCTGTACCCGAGCAGGTCGGCGATCTCCTCCCGCTGGCCGACCGGCAGGAGGGTGACCACGAACGTGCCCCGGTCGGCCCCGACGGTGACCGGCATGACGCGGTAGTACGCCTCGCCGCGGTCGGTGTCGTAGCGCTCCAGGGCCGTCGACCGGTCGGCGGTGGCGAGCCGGTCCATCACCGGCTGCGGCAGCCGCTCCAGCGGGAACTGGGCGAGGCTGCTGCGGTACAGGCGGCCGCCGGAGAAGGCGAGCATCGCCTCGTCGTTGTGCGGGACGTTGCGCTGGAAGTACACGTCGAAGGCGCGTTCGACGGACGTGAACGCGGCACCTGTGCGCGGGTCGCGGCCCTCGGTGACCAGCCGGTCGAACTCCAGGAACTCCTGCCGCACGGACTCCTCGAGCCGCTGCTCCAGCCGGATCATCAGCACCTCGCGGATCGCGATGGTGGCGAGGCCGCCGGCCAGCACGATCAGCGCGAGGTACGACAGCAGGATACGCGTGTGGATGCTCCGGGGGGCGGGCAACCATCCGGAACGCCTCCTCACGGTTACCGACGGTACGGTGCGGCGGACCAGCCGGGCAGCCTTCGATCGGGCGGGCGGACCGCCCGGTAATCCGCGCTCTTTCGGCCGATCCGGTGGGTCCTTCTTAGAATTTCCTTATCGTTAACCTGCTGTCCACCTGAGACGTTGCGAGCGAAGAAGGGCCCCTCGCCAACGCTTGAGCGTCGACAAGGGGCCCTTCCCTCGCCTCGTCAGCCGAACGTGACGACCAGCCGCGGCGGGTTGTCGGTGCCCTTCTCTCTACTGTGGAATCCCTGCTCGATCCCGCCGCCGTTCTCCACGCTGTCCCGGATCAGGAACCCGAAGTTGCCGGTGGCGTACGCGCCGCCGATCTGGGCGGTGACCGTCCACTCCCGGTAGCCCGAGCCGGACGTCGTGGTGGCCGCGGTGCCGGTGGTGGCCGGCTGGTTGTTCCACCGCACGTTCGCCTCGGACCAGGCCGCCGCGAGCGGGATCGCCTGGAGCGTCCGCCCGGTCTTGTACGACGAGGCGTACAGCCGCAGCCGCGCGTCGGTCACCTGGCAGCCGGACGGCAGCGCCGGCAGCGTGAATCGCACCAGTGCCCGCGCGTTCGCGCCGGGCTTCGTGTCCACCTTCAGCACCGAGTCCTGCCCGTAGTTGCTGGACGCCGACGACTGGAGGATCCAGCTGTCCGCGTTCGCCCCGAGCGTCACCGTGCCCGGCGCGGCGCAGCTCGGCGGCGCCTGCACCGTCCAGCTGTGCGTGGCCGGGGTGTTGTCCACGTTGCCGGCGGCGTCCGTCGCCCGGACCCGGAACTGGTGTGTCCCCGGCGCCAGGCCGCTGTACGCCTGCGGGCTGGCGCACGGCCCGAACGCGGCGGCGTCGAGCGAGCACTCGAACGTCGACCCCGCCTCGCTCGCGGAGAAGGCGAACGTCGCCGTCGGGCTCGTGGTCGTGGCCGGCGGCCCGGAGCCGATGGTCGTCTCCGGGGCCGTGGTGTCCGGCGGCGGCAACACGGTCCACTCGTACACCGCCGGGGTGGGGTCGAGGGTGCCGCCGGCCGTGCGGGCCCGGACCGAGAACGTGTGGTCGCCGACCGCGAGGCCCGTGTACTCGACCGGCGAGGCGCAGGCCGCGTACGCCGCGCCGTCCAGCGCGCACTCGAACGTCACGCCGGGCTGGCTCGCCGAGAAGCTGAACGAGGCGGTGGTGGCCGGCGTCTCGACCGGCGGAGCGGCCGCGATGGCGGTCTGCGGCGCGACCGGCGTGCCCGCCACCGTCCAGGAGTACGCCGCGGGTGTCGGGTCCACGTTGTCCTCCTGGTCCACCGCCCGCACCTCGAAGACGTGCGGGCCGGGCTCCAGCGCCGCCGGCAGATCCGGGTTCGGGTACGCGAACGGGCTCGCGCACTCGACGAAGTCGGCCTCGTTCTGGCTGTCGAGGCGGCATTCGAAGAGCAGTCCGGCCGGGGCGGTCACGTTGTCGGTGCCGGTGAAGGTGAAGGTGGCGGTGCCGTCGGGGGTCGGGTCCGCCGGCCCGCCGAGGATCGCCGTCTCCGGCGGCGTCAGGTCCGGCCCCGGCACGACCGACCACTCGTGCTCGGCCATCTCCTCCTCGCCGGAGGTCATCCCGTCGAGGTCGACGGCCCGCACCCGCATCGAGTGGTCCCCGATGGCCAGGCCCGGGTACGACACCGGCGACGCGCAGGCGGCGAACGGGGCGAGGTCGAGCGAGCACTCGAACCGGGCGACCGGCTCGTTCGCGGTGAAGGCGAACGTGGCGGTCTGGTCGGTGGTCTCGGCGTCCGGTGCGGCCACGAGCGTCACGACCGGCGGCCCGGTGATCACCCACGTGCGGGTGGCCGGGGTGGGTTCGAGGTTGCCCTCGGCGTCGCGGGCCCGCACCGCGAACTCGTGCGCACCGGGCAGCAGGTCCTCCAGCACCACCGGGGAGACGCAGTCCGCGAACGCCGCGCCGTCGAGCGCGCACTCGAACGTCGCGTCCGGCTCGTTGGCGAAGAAGGTGAACAGCGCGCTCCGGCCCGCGGTCTGCGCCGGCGGCCCGGCGCTGATCGTGGTGACCGGCGGCACACCCGGCGGCGAGAGCGCCACCGTCCAGGTGTACGTGGCCGGCGTCGGGTCGACCTTGCCGGCCAGGTCCACCGCCCGGACCTCGAACGTGTGGGTGCCCACGCCGAGGTTGCCGTACGTCCGCGGGTTCTCGCACTCGGTCCACGCGGCCTCGGCGGTGCTGTCCAGCCGGCATTCGAATCCCAGCTCGTAGAGCGGGGTGTTGTCGTCGATGCCGGTGAACGTGAAGCTGGCCGAGGTGCTGTTGCTCGGGTTCGGCGGCTCGTCCACGATCAGCGTGTCCGGCGGGCTCACCTCCGGCGGCACCGGCGCGGAGCCGTCGCAGGTGACGTTGTGGCACTGCGCGGGCTCGCTGTTGCCGGTGGCCCGGTTACCGCCGCCGTCGACGTTGCCGACCTCGGCGTAGATGCCCCAGCCGTCGTTGTTGTCGGCGACGTTGGCCGATATCCGGTGGCCCGCCTTGTCGACCGCGATGCCGGAGCTGTTGTTGCCGCTGGCCGTGTTCCGGTCGATGACGTTGCCCGGCTCGGTGCTCTCCGGCAGCACCTCGGCCTCGACCGAGATGCCCTCCGACTGGTTGCCGCTGGAGGTGTTGAGCACGACCGTGTTGTCCAGCGACTGGTCGCCGATCACGATGCCGCTCGACGACGACCCGCTGGCGTCGTTGGACTCGATCCGGTTGCGCGACGAGGCGTACAGCTCGATGCCCGTGCCGTTGAACCGGACGTCGTTGCCGCGCAGCACGTTGTCGGTGGCATTCTCCAGCGCGATCCCGGCGTCACTGGCGCCGGTGGCCACGTTCGCCACGACGTCGTTGCCGGACGAGTCGGTGATGATCACGCCGGACTCGCTCTCGGTCAGCTCGTTGCCCCGCAGGCGGTTGCCGTTGGAGCCCGCCTGGAGCACCACCGCGGGGTCGGAGCTCTCCGAGATCGTGTTGCCCACGACCGTGTTCGTCCCGGCGCCGTCGAGGAGCAGGCCCGAGCCGCTGGAGTCGCTGATCCGGTTGCCCTCGACCCGGTTGCCGCTGGAGGCGACCACCTGGATGCCGTCCCCGGCGCTGGCCGAGACGGTGTTGTCCAGCACCGAGGTGCCCTGCGACCCGCCGAGCAGCGCGATGCCCGCCGCGTTGCCGGTGACCGTGTTGCCGCGCACCAGGTTGCCGCGCAGGCCGTTGTCCGCGTCGGTGAGCTGGATGCCCACCTCCTGGTGCAGCTCGACGGTCAGGCCGGAGACGATGCCGCCGACCGTGCCGGCGTCGAGCCGCACGCCGTGGTCGAACTCGCGCACGGTGCCGTTGGTGACGGTCACGTCGTCGTGGCCGGCGTTGCGGATGCCCGTGCCCTGGCCGATCCCGTCCACCGCGAACCCGTTGAGGTCCACCGTGATGCCGGCCGCGCCGATCACCAGGCCGTCGCCGGGGCAGTTGGTCAGGTCGTTGGTGACGAGCGTGCTCTGCGTGAGCACCTGGCCGCAGCTGACCGGGGCGGGCACCGGCGCCGGCCGGATCGTCCACGAGTGTGCGGCCGGCGTCGGGTCGACGTTGCCCGCCGCGTCCCTCGCCCGCACCCGGAATTCGTGGTCGGTCACCCAGAGGCCCACGTACGCGGTCGGCGACGTGCAGGGGCTGAACGCGGCCCCGTCGAGCGAGCACTCGAACGTGGCGTCCGGCTCGCCGGCGGAGAACCGGAACGTGGCGTCCGTGCTCACCGTCGAGGCGTCCGGCGCCAGGTCGATGCTCGTGTCCGGCGGGGTGGTGTCGGCCGGCGCCGGGGCCACCGTCCAGGTGTACGTGGCCGGGGTCGGGTCGGCGTTGCCCACCAGGTCCACTGCCCGCACCTCGAACGTGTGCGCGCCGAGGCCGAGGCCGGAGTACGACTTCGGGCTCAGGCACGGCGCGAAGTCACCCGGCGCCGTGCTGTCCAGCCGGCACTCGTACCGCAGGTTCGGGCCGGGGGTGGCGTTGTCGCTGCCGCGGAAGCCGAACGTCGCGAGCGGCGTGGTGCTGGCCTGGTCCGGCTGCTGGAAGATCGTGGTGCTCGGCGGCGTGGTGTCCGGCCCCGGCGGGATCGCCGCCACGGTCCAGGTGTGCGCGGCCGGAGTCAGGCTGCGGTTGTCCGCCGGGTCGATCGCGCGGACCTCGAACCGGTGCACGCCGGCGAAGAGGAAGTGGTACGTGACCGGGCTGACGCACTCGGTCCAGCCCTCGCCCTCCGGCGGCTGCGGCGGCTCGCCGGGCTCCGGCGGCTCGGGCTCCGGGTCCGGCGGCGGGTCGAGCCGGCACTCGAAGCGCAGCGCGGTCGGCGGGGCCGTGTTGTCGGTGCCGGTGAACCGGAACCGCACGCTGGCGAGGCTGCTGCTCGGGTTCGGGGGAGTGCCGGTGATCACGGCCGTCGGCGGCGTGAGGTCCGGGCCGGGCGGGGTGCCGGGTGTGCCGGCGGCGCAGACCACGCCGCGGCACTGCTCGGCCTCGCCGTTGCCGCTGGCCGTGTTGCCGCCGCCGTCCACCGTGCCCTCGGCCGCGTCGATGCCCCAGGCGGCGTTGTGGTGCGCGGTGTTGCCGGCGACCCGGTGCCCGGCCTCCGCCACCGCGATGCCGTCGCCGCTGTTGGCGGTCGCCACGTTCGCCTCGACGACGTTGCCGCCGAGCGGGTTGCCGTCCGGGTCGACCGCCGCGCCGGCCACCGCGATCCCGTCCCCGGTGGCGCCGACGACCGTGTTGCCCGCGATCCGGTTGCGCAGCGAGCCCGCCGAGACCGCGATGCCGGTGCCCGCGGTGGAACTGGCGTCGTTCTCCTCCACCACGCTGTCGCTGGCGCCCTCCAGCTCCACGCCGCCCGGGTTGAACCGGACGTCGTTGTCGCGCACCACCGTGCCGCTCGCGCCGCTGACCCCGATGCCGACGTCCGCGGCGAGGTGCGACGTGTTGCCGGTGACCTCGTTGCCGTCGGAGTCGTCGATCGTGACGCCCGCGTCGCCGGTGCGCGACATCACGTTGTCGCGCACCACGTTGCGGTGCGACCCGGCGCTGACCACGATGCCCGCGTCACCGGTGTCGCTCAGCGTGTTGCCGGCGATCGTGTTCTCCCGCGCGTCCTCCAGGAGGAAGCCGCCGTCGCTGTCGAGCGCCGGGTCGGTGGTGACGCCGGTGACGGTGTTCTCCTCGACGCGATGCCCGGTGGCGTCGAGCAGGTGCAGGGCCACGCCGAGGTTGCCGGCGAAGTCGTTGTCCCGCACCACGCTGTTCTCCGAGCCGGCGACGAGGGCGATACCGATCTCGTTGGCCTCGACGGTGTTGCCGCGCACCTCGTTGGCGTTGCGGCCGTCGTCGGCGTCGGCCAGCTCGATGCCGGCCGTCGCGTTCTCCCGTACGGTCAGCCCCTCGACCAGGTTGAACCGCGTGCCGGCCATGAGCTGCACGCCGTACCCGAAGCCCTGGATCGTGCCGCCGGTGATGACGACGTTCTCGAAGCCGACGTTGCGGATGCCGGCCGGCAGCCCCAGCTCCGGCACCTCGTACGGGGAGCCGGGCTGGCCCGGGAAGTAGCCCGGCCCGTCGACGGTGTGCCCGTCCAGGTCGATCTCGATGTCCGGCGCGCCGACGACCAGGCCGTCGAGCGGGCAGTCGGTCAGGTCGTTGAGCAGCCGCGTGCTCTGCGTGATCACCTGCCCGCAGGTGACCGTGGCGGCCACCGGAGCGGGCGGCGGCGCGGGCGGCTCGGCGCCTGGCCCGTCGAAGCGGAGCACGAGCTGCGGCACCTGCGGCGGCTCGGCGACGGTGTGCCGCGAACTGAGCGACTGCTCGGCGCCGTCACCCTCCTCGGCGGCGTCCCGGATCAGGAAGCCGTGGTTGGGCGTGCCGGCGAGCATCGCCGCCACCTGCGCGGTGACGTCCCACTCGCGGAAGCCCGCGCCGGACGTGGCGGTCGCCGCCGCGCCGGTGGTCGCGGGCTGGTTGGCCCAGGTCACCTGGGTCTCCGCCCAGGCAGCGCCGATCGGCACCGCTTCGAGCGTGCGGCCCGGCTCGCCCTCGCCGTGCAGGCGCAGCGTGGCCCGGGTCAGCTCGCAGGCGGCCGGCGTGTCCACCGGCAGTCCGAAATGGACCAGCGCGCGGGCGTCCTGGCCGGGTGCCCGCGACCGGACCGTCAGCTCCTCGGCGATGCCGAAGTTCTCCTGCGTGTTGGACTCGTCGACCCAGGCGTCCATCCCCGCGGTGAGGATGACGTTCGAGGCGTCACAGTCAGCCGGCGACCCGACCGTCCAGGTGTGGGTGGCCGGCGTCGGGTCGACGTTGTCGCCCTCGTCGATCGCCCGCACCTGCACCGTGTGCAGTCCACTGGTGAGGTTCGAGAAGCTCCACGGGCTGGCGCACTCGACCCAGGCCTCCTCGTCGGTGCTGTCGATCCGGCACTCGTACTCCAGCAGGAACGTCGGCGTCAGGTCGTCGGTGCCGAGGAACGAGAACGTGGCCGTACGCCCGGCGCTCGGGTCCGGCGGTGTGCTGGCGAAGGTGGTCTCCGGCGGCGTGACGTCCTCGCCTCCGGTGAAGACGTGCACGGCCGGGGTCGGGTCGACGTTGCCGGCCCGGTCGATCGCGCGCACCTCGAGCCGGTTCTCCCCCAGCTCGATGTCGAGCAGCTCGTACGGGTTCGGGCAGCCCACGAACATGAACTCCGGGTCCGGCGGCTCGGTGGGGTCCGGCGGGTCCGGCGGCTCGGTCGGGTCGTTGGTCAGCACCCGGCACTCGAAGAGCAGCTCGCCCGCGGGAGTGGCGTTGTCGGTGCCGGCGAAGCGGAACGTGGCCCGCTCGGCCGCGAACGCCGGCCCCGCCAGCACGGACGTGTCCGGCGGCACGGTGTCCGGCGCCGGGAACGGCCCCTCGTGCTCCAGCGCGCCGATGTCGCACGCGGCGTTCCTGGGGCGGGTGACGCCGCGCTGGTCGACCCCCGCGCACGGCGCGACGCCGCCGTCGAGGGCCCAACTGCCGTCCTGGATGGCGTGCGTCATCGTCGGCCCGCCGTTGTCGGCGATCGCGTCGAGGCCCGGGTCGCCGGCGCCGGTGCGGTCGCGGCTGCCGCGGAAGTGGCAGGAGTCGGCGCTGTCCAGGTTGCCGCCCTCCGAGCCGATCGCGAAGCTGCACTCGGCGCTGTGCAGGTTGCCGGCGACCACCGTGTTCCGGAAGATCACCGACGTGCTGGGCTCCACCGGGAAGTTCACCGACCCGCCCGGCTCGTCGCCGACGCCGGCGCCGTGCGGCGACACGTTGCGGGTGATCGTCACGTTGACCACCCGCAGGCCGGCGTCCGCGTCGGTGTAGAGGCCACCGCCGGCGACCTGGGCGACGTTGCCGGAGGAGGTGGTGTTCTCGATCAGCGCGTCCGCGTCGCTGGCGTTGTAGATGCCGCCGCCGTGGACCCGAGCCCGGTTGTCCCAGAACGTCGAGCCGCGGACCTGGAGCGTGCCGTCGGCGACGTTGGCGACACCGCCGCCGTGCTCCGCGGTGTTCTGGCTGACCGTGGTGTCCACGATGGCGAACGCGCCGCTGCCCTGACTCTCGATGCCGCCACCGTCCAGGGCGGCGGTGTTGCCGGTGACGGTCAGCCGGGTCAGGGTGACCGCCATGCCGCTGTTCTCGACGCCGCCACCGCCGGCGTCGCTGTGGTTGTCGCGGACCACGGTGTCGGTCACCTGCGCGGCGCCGCCGTTGTGGATGGCCAGGCCGCCGCCCTCGGCGACCGCGCTGTTCTCGGTGAAGGCGGCACCGGTGACGGTGAGCGTGCTGTCGCCGCCCGCGTACAGGCCGCCACCGCCGCCGTCGCCGGAGACCGGGTCGCCCGCCTCGTTGCCGGTGAACACCACGCCGGTGAACGCGGCCGGGCGGGACGAGTCGGTGAAGACGCCGCCGCCCGAGCCGCCGGCGGTGTTGCCGGAGACCGTGCCGCGGGTCATGGTCAGGCGGGTCTTGGAGACGGTGGCCAGGCCGCCGCCGTCGGCTCCCGCGGTGTTGCCGGTCAGCGAGGTGTCGGTGAGGGTCAGCTCGCCCTCGTGCTGGTTGTAGATGCCGCCGCCCTCGCCGCCCGTGGCGTTGCCCCGCACGGTGGATCCGCCGAGCTCCATCCGCCCCTCGGTGTCGGCGTAGATGCCCCCGCCGTAGACGCCGGCGTAGCTGTCCTGGACGGTGACGTTCTGCAGCCGCACCAGGCTGGACGAGAGGTTGTGGATGGCGCCGCCCGCCTCCACGTCGTACCCCTCGCGCAGGGTCAGGCCGGAGACCGTGACGTTGCCGGCGGTGTCGTGGATGTCCAGGAGCCGGTCCAGGCCGCGCCGCTCCGGCGGTGAGCCGGCGGGTGGCTGACCGCCGTCGACGATCGTCGTGGCGGCGCCGGCGCCGACGATCGTCAGCGGGCTGACCACGTCGAAGTCGCCGCTGCTGTCGCCGTTGTCGCCGGCCGGCGCGATCGCGATCTCGTACGTGCCGGCCGGCACCTGGATGGTGTCGGCGGTCAGCGTGGCGTTCGCCTCCTGGACGGCGGCGCGCAGCGTGCACACCCCCGCGCTGGTCGCGCAGACGCCGTTGCCGACGACCGCGTCGACCGCGTCCACCGTGCTGGTGACCGTGTACGTCATCGCCCAGACCGGCTGGACGCCGAGCAGGGTGCCTGCCAGTGAGGCGACGAGTACGACCGCGATGGCGACGCGACGCCGCGCCGATCTTCTGCTCCGAGCCTGGGCCATGCTCCGGAGTCTGGGGAGGGTCCGTAAGCCCAGCCTCAGCCGCCGGTGAAGACATCTTTATGTGTCGCCGGGACGTCAGACGGCGGCGAGCAGCGCGTCGAGCGGCCGTGGCAGCGTGCCCCGGTCCACCGCCGCCTCGACGAGCAGCCGGGCGTACCGCAGGTTGCGGCGCGCGCTGCTGCGCAGGAACCGGTGGGTCTGCGCCTCGGGGTCCCGGCCGCGCCAGGCCGGCTGGCTCTGGAAGGAGCGGAACCATCGCAGGTCGCCCCGCGCGGCGAAGAGTGCTTCGACCCCGGTGATCCCCACGGCCCGGATCAGCTCGTCCTCGAGATCGTCGACGCAGACGAAGAAGCCGAGCCCCGCCATGTCGGCGCGCGTGCGCGGTGCGCCGATCCCGTTCGCGGCCAGGGCCCGCCGGAAGATCTCCTCCTCGCGCACGTCGCACAGGCCGGCGAGGCGCGTCCCGGCGCCGAGCGAACCCACCATCGCCAGGAAGCGGCCGATCGCGTGCGCACCGCCGATCGGCAGGACGACGACCCGCTCCGCGTCGAGATCCCGGCCGCGGCCCGCGGCGGCCGTTTCGAGGGCGATCTGGTCGCTGATGCCCTCGACGAGCACCACGGCCGAGGCGTCGCCGACCTTCGCGAGGGCCCGGTCCGTCGCCCGGATCGAGGCGGCGTTGCCGATCACGCGGCCGTCGAGCGTCCGGTCCGCGGGCCCGCCGCGCGCGGTGCGTCCGGCCCGGCTGTCCGTG
>Ga0164243_10007130_pt1 | contig 16765 bp, 14 predicted proteins | sample OricompcompostOP_FD_108781 | JGI IMG/M metagenome (GOLD analysis project Ga0164243, IMG submission 108781) | Organic Plus compost microbial communities from Emeryville, California, USA - Original compost - Organic plus compost (OP) | ecosystem: Engineered > Solid waste > Mixed feedstock >... | reverse complement strand
CGAGCAGTTCGGCCTTCCGGCGTGCGCCGCCGCGACCGAACAGGTAGGCGCGTTCGTCACCGGGAGCCTCGAACAGGGATGTCGACTCCAGGAGCTGCCGGACCTTCGGCCCGCCGCGGTCCTTCAGGTACGCCTGGACGTCGAAGAAGCTCATGTTCTCGACCATCCCGAGGATGGGGACCTTCAACTGCCGGAACATCGTGACGGCGCGCGTGGCGTCCAGTAGCGCGACCTCCTGCGGCGTGCAGACGACCACGGCCCCCGTCAGTGGCAGGCTCTGCGCGAGGGTCAGCGGGACGTCGCCGGTGCCCGGGGGGAGGTCGATCACGAGGTAGTCGAGCGTCCCCCAGTCGACCTGGTGGAGGAACTGCTGCATGATCCCGTGGAGCATCGGCCCGCGCATGATCACGGCCTTCTCGGGTTCCAGCAGGAAGCCCATCGACATGAGCTTCAAGCCGTTCGCCTCGATCGGCTGGATCCGGTCGCCGAGCGCCGTCGGTCGCCCCGAGGCGCCGACGAGGTGGGGGACCGACGGCCCGTACACGTCGGCGTCCATCAGCCCGACCTTCGAGCCGTAGGCCTGGAGGCCGAACGCGATCGCGGCGGCCATCGTCGACTTGCCGACACCCCCTTTGCCCGACCCGACGGCGATCACGTTCTTCACGCCCGGGATGTCGCCCTTTTCCTTGATCCCCTTGCCGCGGACCTCGGCCCCCATGGTGACCGTGTAGTTGTATTGGGTGCCGAGGCGGCTCGTCAGCGCCTCGCGCACGTTGCGCTCGATCTCCGCCTTCATCGGGCACGCGGGGGTCGTCAGGTTGACGGTCAGCGACACCGCGTTCCCTTCAACCCGCACGTCCTTGATCATCCCGAGGTCGACCAGGTCGCGATGGAGGTCGGGGTCCTTCACCCCTTTCAGGGCGTTGAGCACGTCCTGCTCGGTCGGTCCGGGGGCGTTCTTACCGAACATCGGGGCTATACCTCAGGTCAAAAAGGTCGCGGGGCGGGGGCGAGGGTTCATACCGGATCGCGGTTCAAAGCCCGAGCCGGGGCCGGGGCGGGGGGCCGGCGTCGGCCCCGGGATGTCATCCCCGAGGGGTCGGCTCGGGGCCGGCCGGTGCGAGCAGGTCGGGGGCGAGCCAGGCCCAGGGCTCGGGGTTGCCGGCCGGCGAGTGGGTCCAGGGCCGGCCGGCGGCCTCGGCCCTTTGGTGGGCGAGCGGGAGCCAGCGGGCGAGTAAACCGGCGACGGCGGGCGGGGTCGCCGGGCCGTCGATCACGTGGGTCGCGCCCAACTCGCGGGCCAGGACCGCCACGCCGTCGAACGATTGCGGGTTCAACACCAAGGCGAGCGCGCCCGGGGCGACACCCAGGGCCCGGTCGAGGTCTTCCAGGGCGGGCCGCGGGCGTCGGGCCAGGTCGACGACGATCAACGGACACGGCACCCCGGCGACGGCCGCTTCGAGGTCCGCCGCCGAGCGCGTCTCGACCAGTCGGACCGGCCACCCGGCCACCCGGGGGCGCAGGTGGCGGGCCCAGTTCCCGATCCGCTCGTGGACGACCAGCGTCTGGCTCGCCAACGGCCGACAGCCTCCCCCGGTCGGCCGGCGCAACCCGCGGCACGGCCCGACCAACTGGCATTCTAGCAGACGACGGCCCCACCGGCGAGGCTGCCCCGGGTAAAGCTCGCCCGGCTCGCTTGAATCGGCACGACGTGCGGGGGTAAGATTCCAGAGTCGGCGGGTCGTAGAGAACGCTTCGGGCGCGCGGAGCCGTTATCCGCCGAGTCCGCCCGATCCGACACGCCTCGCGAGCCCGAAAGGTGCGCCCCGGCTATGGCCGAATCTGACTACTACGAGATCCTCGGCGTACCCCGCGACGCGACGCCCGACGCGATCAAAAAGGCGTACCGGGCGATGGCCCGCAAGCACCACCCGGACGTCAACCCCGGCGACAAAAAGGCCGAGGCCCGATTCAAGGAGGCGCAGCAGGCCTACGAGGTCCTCTCCGACGCCGAGAAGCGTGCCCTCTACGACCGCTACGGCAAGGCGGCTTTCGAGGGCATGGCGGCCGCCGGTCCCCGCGCCGGCGCCCAGGAGTGGGCCCACCGTCAGGGCGGCCCCGGCTTCGAGTCGTTCGACTTCAGTGAGTTTTTCGGTCCCGGTAACGCCGGCGGCGGGGCGGCCACCGACCCCGGTGCGGGCGCCGGGATCTTTGAGGAAATCCTCGGCCGCGTCCGCGGCACGCGCGGGGGCCGCCGCGCCGCCGGGGTGGGGCCCCGCCCCGGACGGCACCTCGAAGCGAGTCTCACCGTACCGTTCCTGACCGCCGCCCGCGGCGGGGAGACCGCGATCGAGGTCGAGCGCGACCACCGCCGCGAGTCGCTCGTCGTGAAGATCCCCCCCGGGATCGAGTCGGGGACCAAACTGCGGCTCCGCGGTCAGGGGGAGCCCGGCGAGAAGGGGGCGCCCGCGGGCGACCTGACCATCCAGGTTACCGTCGAGCCCCACCCGTATTTCACCCGCGACGGCCGCAACTTGAACGTCGAGGTGCCGGTCTCCGTCAGCGAGGCCGTGCTCGGCGCGAAGGTCGACGTCCCCACGCTCAACGGCCTGAAATCGCTGACGATCCCCCCCGGCAGTTCCAGCGGCCAGAAGCTCCGGCTCCGTGGCCAGGGGCTCCCCGCGGCCGGCGACAAGCCCGAGGGCGACCTGTTCATCGTCATCAAGGTCGTCGTCCCCAAGAACGTCGACGACGAGAGCCGCCGGCTCATCCGCGAGTTCGGCGAGCGGAACCCGTCGCACCCCCGCGACGGCCTCTGGACGGGGGTCTAACGGCAGGACCGGCGACTTCGGACGGACCGACGGACGAACCGAGATGAGCCAACCGTTGACCCCACGCGACGAAGTCGCCCGACAGCTCGCCGTCCCGACCCGGGTGCTGATCCGCTACGAGGCGCGCGGCCTGGTGCGGTCCGTGCGCGAAGGGGACGTCGAAGGGTATCCCCCGGCCGAGGTCCGGCGGATCATCTCGATCGTCAGCTACCAGCGCGACCTGGGCATCAACCTGGCCGGCGTCGAGGCGGTCCTGAAACTCCGGGCCCACCTGGCCGACGTCCACCGCCGGCTCGACGTGTTGGCCCACCGCTTCCTCGAAGCGCTCGACGAGCCGACCCCCGGCGACCCCGATGCCCGCCCGTGAACCCCGCACCACCCGCCTGCGTCAACTCCTCGACCGGCCCGACGCCCGCCCGAGGGTCCGCCGGGCCGTCGCGAAGCTGCTCGGGGTCACCGTCTTCAGCATCGCCGCCATCGGCGCCTTAGTGATCTGGCACCTCGTGCGACGGGGGCGGTTGATCCGCGAAGGGCTCCGGCCCCCCCGGGACGTCCGCTTGCCCGACTTCGACCCCGTCCCGCAACCCGACCCACGACCCGACGAGACCCCTCGCGATGACCGCCCCCCGGGCGACCTTCCGGCGCCACGAACGCATTAACGACCCCACCGCCTTCCGCCGCGCTTTCGAGCGCAAACGGTCCGCGTCCGACTCCGCCCTCATCGTCTACGGCGCCGAGAACGGCCTGAGCCACCCGCGCCTGGGGATCTCCGTCTCGCGCAAACGGATCCGCCGGGCCCACGACCGGAACAGGGTCAAGCGCCTGCTCCGCGAGGCCTTCCGTCAGGTCAAAACCGACCTGCCGTCCGGGATCGACTTCATCATCGTCCCGCGCGGCGCCCGCCTGACCTTCGCCGAGGCCCGCGACAGCCTCCCCTCGCTCGCCAAGGCGGTCGCGCGCCGCCTCGGCCCCCGCTCGGTCCCGACCCCGCCATGATCGGCCGCCTCCTCCTTTGGCCCGCCCGCGCGACGGTCGCCCTCCTCCTCGGGCTGATCCGGGTCTACCAACTGACCCTTAGCCCCCTCCTCGGCCCCGTCTGCCGGTTCGAGCCGAGTTGCAGCCGCTACATGGCCGAGTCTCTCCGCAAATACGGGCTCGTCCGCGGCTTCGCCAAAGGCGTCGGCCGTCTCTTACGCTGTCACCCCTGGAACCCGGGCGGGTTCGACCCGCCTTAAGTCGAGACAGGCGACCGTTCGTCAAGCCGTCTCGCCAAGCCGCCGTCATTCCCCTAAGATGGTGCTGACCCGATCCGGAACCGACAATCCACCCGGTCCTCTCCTCCGGTTGAACGGTCTGAGTTCCGGGCATTTTGATAACCCGATCGCCGGCGTGGCGGAATGGCAGACGCCGAGGACTTAAAATCCTCTGAGGGGTAACCCTCGTGTGGGTTCGACTCCCACCGCCGGCACTCACCGCCTGGACCCGCCCTGGCCCGACCCGGGGCGTCTAAGTCCCCCGGATTCAAGGCGTTCGGGCCGTTCGCCTGAACGAACCCCGCCTCGGCGACCACCGCCCCCATTCCGTCAGCCCCCGACCGCTTCCGCACCGATCCGTCCCCCGCGTAGGGCAAATGTAGGGCAAGGCGTTTACTAATAGGTTCATCCGTCCCGGGCGAGGCGACGCAAACCGGATTGGCGGGGCCGGGGGCGAGGTCCGGCAGGGCCGAGACCGCACCGCGGACGTCGTGCAGGCTTGCCTTGGCGTACACGCCGATGGTTAGACTCGGGGTCGAATGCCGGGCGAGGACCTGACACACCTTGACCGACGCGCCCGACGCCACGAGGTTCGAGATGTAGGCGGCCCGGAGGGCGTGGAAGTCCGCCACCCCCGATTCGGTCTCGTAGGGGACGCCGGCGGCCTCCAGGTCGACCCGGATCATCTCGACCGTCTTCTCCAGCAGGTCCCACACGGGCCGGCCCGGGGCGAGCGTGGCCAGCCAGGGCTCCAGGCGGGCCGCCAGGGCCCGCGGCAGGGGTTGCATGGCCTCCCGGTGGTGGCCCGGATTAACCGAGCGGACTCGTCCGGGGTGAGGGCGCGGCGACGGCGGAGGTCCCTGTCGGGGCCGACTGTCGCCAGGTGGTGTTCGCGGGCGCGGCCGTCCTTCCAGAGCCATCGGCTGAACGCCTTCACGGCCCGGACGTGGTGGTTGACCGTCTCCTGCCCGAGCCCCCTCGGTCGCGGAGGTGGGCCAGGCGGGCGGTGAAACAATCATCGCACGACGGCTCGGCGGCGTCCTCTGGATCCCCCACACCGGGGCCCAGTGGCGGGAGTTGCCCGAGCGCTACGGCAAGTGGAAGGGTGTCAGGGCCGTCAGACAGGACCTAGTTCCACATGGCCGGGGGTGTCGAACGCTGCCGGGCTTCGACCTTCAGAGCGCGTCGAAATTCGATGGGCTCGCGGGGTGGTGTCCTGAATGTGCGGGGGGCTCGTCGCGGCCGAACCGGAATAATGATTTTGTATAAATTTCGATGTCCCGGAGACGGCACTCCAGGAACCTTAGGGTGGACACCGCCAGGCACGCACGAGTGAGACGGCCAGGCACGCCGCGAACACTCCGTGGGCCGTACCGACCCCCCACGTACCCCACGGGCTGGCGGCCCGATCGATCAGCCAGGCGATGCCCCACAAAACAGTCGGGAGCACCGGGATGACCGGGAGGATGCTGACGCCGCCCCGTTGTCCCTCGGGGGAGCCCCGACGGGCGTCCTTAGCCGCGCGTTGGGCGGCCGACGCTACCGCCCACAGGCACCAGACGACGAGGATAAACAACGCGAGTCGCCATGATGACACGGCTCGTACTCCGCCGCGCAACGGGCATCGGGTAGTCGAGGGCCGGCCAGACCGGGGCGATGGCGGTTATCAAACTACCGGACGCCCTGAGCGGAGCCGGCGCCCGATGCCATCCTCGCATCCGGCCCCGCCCGGTGCCAGCGGTTCTCCCGCCCGCCCCTGGCTCGATCGCCAGTCCATCCCACCGGCCTAGGCGCATGTTGGAAAATGTTGACATGCCGGAGGTTTCCGGCGGGCTGGACGCATAGGCGTTGATCACATTCGTAGGGCCACGGGGATGATGGAGTGGGCCGATAATGGGGCGTGCCGGACCGCCATTCCCAACGCCCCTGGGTGTACCAGGAGTAGACCCAAAGTTACCGACCCGGGGCCCGATTTCATCGCGCTGTTGACCATTCGGTAATGCCGCCTATGCGGCCATTTTCGCGGTCAAACCGCTGTGTTTCAATACGTTACGTCGAATCGTGGCGACAAAACGCCCGGCCCGGTTGCGGCTGGTACAGAGGGTACGGACAGCCCCGGCCCGGCCCGCCGATTCGCGTCGAACGCAGCCGGCACCGAGGATCCCGGTAGGGACCGGGCTCTGACACGCGCCCGGTCTATAGAAATCCCCGCAAAAACCCGAAATTGATTCTAACCGTTGGACACGTCCCTCGTGCGAAGAGCGCGCCGGCTGACGCGTTCACCTCTTCGCCCTCACAAGAGGAGCATCGTGATGCGCACGCGAGCTTACCGGCCCGAGGCGCCGGCCGGCCTGGAAGACCGATCGCTCCAGTCGGGCCTGTCGCATCCCGTCGTCCTCTTGCGTCGCCAGCTCAACGTGGTCATCGACCACTTTCAAAATGGCTTTTTTTTGTACACCCGGTACCACGACCTTGTTCAGCTTCACAGCGAGATTGATGACGTCATCGTGAATATCCCCTTCGGACGGCTGGATGGCCTCGACGTATCGATCGACCGGATCGTGGACAATATGGTGCAGGAACTCCATGCCCACGTCCCCGGTGCCATCCGCTCGGCCAGCAACCAGGTGACCGCCGCGACCCTCGCGGAAGTGAGGGCTCGGGTTCAGGCGGGAGACGTGGTCCTGCGTTGATCGCCGCGGGGGTATAACCGTCCCGTCACTCCCCGTTCAATGCCGTAGGGGCTCGCGGCCGGCTGCTGTGCAGGTCGGGCAATCCCGGCGGGCGGCCGCGGCGGCGTCGCAGCCGTCCCGCCGACGACCCAGTCACCGCATCGCCGGCGGTGTCGCACGACCGGCGGCGCCACCGGTCGGATCAGAAGGCTCGGCAGACGATGGAAAGGGTTGTCCTCCCCTGAGAGACTACGGCCGAGAAACACCGGCCCCCGCCGTAATCTGCGTTCGAACGTCGCCGTGAGATGAATTCGGGTCTCGATGAGATCCCACGAGGGGCTTACCGCGTTAACGGCGTACGGTCGAGTCTGATGGATTCAAATGCGTTCGGCGGATCGAGCCGGCAAAGTGGACCGAGACGCCGCGACGATTTCCCGTGGTGGTACAGACTCCCGCCTTGGGGCCGGCCGGCCGCGCCATCCTCCCGCCTCCCCGTCTCGAATGCCGTTGCGACGGCCAAGGGTAGCGGCCGGGAGATCCGTCAGACAGGCGCTCGCGCTAAGGATCAACCCGGAGGGTCGGCGGTGTTGGAACCGGTTCGGGGCTCCTTTCCGCTTTCCATTGGCGATGGAATCGGTTGCGGCCTTCCTTCGGGCGTCTGGGGAGGGCCCTGGAACGGCCCCCTTTCCGACGGCGGCGGTGGCGGTGGAACCGGTTCCGCACGCCTTTCCGGCGGTGTCGGAACCGGTTCCGGAGCCCTTACCGGCGGCGGCGGGATCGGTCCCGGGCCCTTTTTCGCCGCCACGCCCGCGGCCGAGTGCCTGAAATGCTTCATCGCACCGAAAGGTGGCGGCACATACGGGTCGAAAACCGGCAACAGATTGCCGCCGCCGAGGGCTTGGTAGGTGTTTACGATGGCGGCCAGTTGTTGCTGTTTGGTTTCGACCAAGGCCACCCTCGCATCCCTGAGGTCGCGCTGGGCGAAGAGCACGTCCACGTAGTCGGCGCGGGCGGCCTGATAAAGCTGGGTGGCGATGTTCACGGAGCGTTCGAGCGCCGCCACCTGCTGCTTCTTGAGCTCGATGCTGTTGCCGTAGTTCTCCACCTTAGTGACGCGGTTGATCACCTCGGTGAAGGCGTTGAGGAGCGTCTTCTGGTAGTTGTAGAGGGCCTGCAGTTGCCTGGAGTTCGCCGTGACGTATTCCGCCTGGATCGCCTTCTTGTTGACTAGCGGCGCGATGATGTCGCCGGCGATGTTGTAGATCAACGCTTCCGGGGTGATGAGTAGATACTTCGGGTTGAAGGCCTGATAGCCGACGCCGCTGTTAATGATGAACTTCGGGTAGAAGTTGGCCCGGGCGACCTTCACGTCGAGACCGGTCGCCTCGATCTCGCGCTCGGCCTGACGGACGTCGGGCCGGAACTGGAGCAGCTGCGAGGGCACCCCGAGTCTCAGCGCGGGCAGGTTCACGTCGATGAAGTCCCCGGTCATGCGATCGACGTGCTGCGGGTAGCGGCCGACGAGGAAGTTGATGCGGTTTTCGATCTCGATGATCTGCTGGTTCACGATCAGTTTTTCGCTCTGATTCCTGCGGACCTCCGCCTGGAACCGCTGGACGTCCAGCTCGGTGCCGCGAACCGCCTCCTTCTTAAGCTCGGCGGCCTTAAGGCTCTGTTCCTGGAGCGCGATGGTCTGATCCAGGATCTCGATCCGCTTGTCGAGCATGATCAGTTCGTAGTAATTCTCGGCGATGTCCGCGACCATGCGGGTCACGAAATAGTTGCGCCTCTCGTTGGTACTAAGAAAGCGCAACGCGGCCGCGTCCCTGGCGTTCCGTAGCTGCCTCCAGACGTCCAGTTGCCAGGTGAGGTTGGCGCCGAAGATGAAATTCGGAATCGGGTTGGGCAACAACTGCCCGGGGCGAAACGGGTCGTCGCGGATACTGGCCCCTTCGGCCGTGAAGCCGCTGATTTTGCTGAGGCCGGCGCCGCCCCCGAAGCTGATGAAGGGAAGGTAGGTCCCCCGCCGTGCCAGGATCTCGTTGGCGGCGATCTGGGCGTCCTGGGCGAGGATCTTTTGCTCCAGGTTACCGGTCAATGATTGGTTGATCAGGCCGAGGAGCTTCGGGTCGTTGAAAAATTCCTCGGCGCAGACCCGGGAGGAACTCTCCGGGCTGGTCGACCCGTTGAAGGTATTCGGCAGGGGCGCTACCGGGACCGGCTTACGGAGATCGGGGATTCCGCAGGACGGCAAGACCAGAAGGAGGCCGCAAGCGATCGCGGTCGCCATGGCTTGCTTCCGGTGCCGTGTGTTCGACAACCTCACGAACTGGTTCATCAGTCCCGTCCCTGGGATTCCCACTACGAACGGACCTTTCGGACATCCGCAGACGGAGGCCGAGTCGACGACCGAAGGCTAAAGTTCGGGCGTCAGGGTCCCTCGCGTATGGATCGAGCTTCGTGGCATCCGTGCCGTAAATCGTCTCGAACGCGGGGGGTTCCTCGTCTGAGAGAGGCCACCAAGTGGACACGAGGATTTTCGAACGAGAACGGGAGATTCAGAATCGACGTCCGACCAAGGAGCGAGCCTTACTCCGCGGACGATTTGGGAAATGACAGTCGCCCATTGTCTAACCAATCTCCGTCAATCCGTCAAGCGAAGGGGGTGGCGAGATGTCGAAATGATGACGGGTCCGCCCCGTTGGACTTTCCTCAGCGACCATGTCTTCATCCTCATTTGCATTGTTCCGGGGCCCGAGATCCGGTCGTGTGATCCGGCCAAACGCCTTCTCATCATTCGCCGCGCGGTGCGGCGGAATATCGGCGGTCTGGAGGAGGCCGTCAACCCGTCGCGCTCCGCGTGCCGGGTGACGCGGGCGCGACGGTGTCCCCATGGAATTGACGTTTCGCCGCCCGGCCGATGCCGACTCTTCGGTCGAGGAGGTCCTCAACCCAATCCCCGGCCGAAAGCCCCACTCGTTTGGTCTCGAAAGAGGCGACGGCGAACCCACGGGGTCGGCGGTGGAACCGCGCCACCGTGGGATCGCAGCCGGGCGGCGGCTCAGTACGGTTCGATCGACCCGTGCTCGTCTAGATCCATCCCCCGTTCGTCGTGGACACCGACCACCGCGTGTTCGGGAGTCTCACTGAGGGGTTCATCCGTCTCGTCCTTGAGCAGGTATCGCTTGTCGGCGATCTTGCCGAAGATGTAGTAAAGGCCGGGGATCACCAGGACGCCGATCAAGGTGCCCACGAGCATCCCGCCGACCGCGGCGGTACCGATGGTGCGGTTGCCGATCGCCCCGGGGCCGGTGGCGACGACCAGCGGGAGGAGGCCGGCGATAAACGCGAAGGAGGTCATCAGGATCGGCCGGAAGCGCAGTTTCCCGCCCTCGATGGCCGCCTCCGGGATGCTCAGGCCCTCCCGGCGCCGTTGCACCGCGAACTCCACGATGAGGATCGCGTTCTTGCCGAGCAGGCCGACCAGCATGACCAGGCCGATCTGGGCGTAGACGTCGTTGGACAGGCCCATGACCTTCAGCAGCCAGAAGGCGCCGAAGATCCCGACCGGCAGCGAGAGGATCACCGCCAGCGGCAGCAGGAAGCTCTCGTATTGCCCGACCAACACCAGGTAGACGAAGACGACGACGATCAGGAAGATGTAAACGGCCAGGTTTCCCTTGTTCGCCTCGTCATAGGAGAGGCCCTCCCAGCCGACGCCGTAGCCGGGGGGCAGCGTCTCGGCGGCGACTTCGCGGATCGCCTCGATGGCCTGACCGCTGCTGAAGCCGGGGGCCGGCGCGCCCTGGATGGCGGCGGACGGGTACAGGTTGTAGCGGTTGATCTCGTTCAAGCCCTGTTGCTTCTTGATGCTCATGAACGAGGAGTAGGGGACCATCTCCCCTTGCTCGTTCTTAACGAACATGTTCTCCAGGTCTTCGGGGTAGCGCCGGAACTCGGGCTCGGACTGGACGAAGACTTTGAAGAACTGGCCGAAGAGGATGAAGCCCTGCTCCCAGGTGCTGCCGACGACGATGGACAGGTTGTCCATCGCGTTCTGGATCGACACGCCCTTCTGCATGGCCACGTCGTTGTTGATGACCAACTCGTACTGCGGGTAGTTGCTGGCGAAGAAGGTGAACAGCCCCTTCACCTCCCTGCGCTTCGCCAGGCTGGCCATGAACTTGTCGGTCACTTCGCCGAGCCGCTTGTAGTTGCTCGAGTTCGTCTTGTCCAGCACGCGGACGGAGAAGCCCCCGGCCGCGCCGAAGCCAGGGACCGCGGGCGGCTCGAAGAATTCCAGCTTCACGTTGGACATCGTCCGGCATTTTTCCTCGAGCTCCGCGACGATCTGGCGCGAGGTCATCTTGCGCTCGGCCCAGGGCTTCAGGTTGATGAGGCAGGTCCCCGCGTTCGAGCCGCGGCCCTCGGTCAGGACCTCGTAGCCGGCCAGCGACGAGACCGAGCTGACGCCGTCGACCCCCTTGGCGATCTCCTGCAGCTCGTGCGACTTGGCGTTGGTGTACTCGATCGTCGAGCCCGGGGGGGTCTGGATGATCCCGTAGATCATGCCCTGGTCTTCGAGCGGGATGAAGCCGGACGGGAGCTTGGTGTTCACGAGGTAAATCGCGAAGCCGAAGCCCATGATGACGAGCATGGTCAGCCCGCGGAGCGTGACGATCCGCCGCAGGACGGCGGCGTAACCGCCGGTGACCTTCTCGACGCCGCGGTCGAAGAGGTGCAGCAGGAGGGCCAGCGGCCCCCGCTTCTTCACGCCCGTGTGGGGCTTAAGGATCATCGCGCAGAGGACCGGCGTGAGCGTCAGGGCCACGACGCCGGAGAGGACGATGGACGTGGCCATCGTGATGCCGAACTGGCGGTAGAAGGTGCCGACCGGCCCGGTCATGAAGGTCACCGGGACGAAGACGGCCGTCATCACCATGGTGATGGCGATGATCGCGCCGCTGATCTCGTGGACGACCTCCATCGTCGCCCGGTAGGGCGAGAGGTGCTTCTCGTGCATCTTGGCGTGCACCGCCTCGACCACCACGATGGCGTCGTCGACCACGACGCCGATCGCCAGCACCAGCGCGAAGAGCGTGATCAGGTTGATCGACAGGCCGAGCAGCAGCATGAAGAAGAAGGTGCCGATCAGGGACACCGGGACCGCCAGGGTCGGGATCAGGGTCGAGCGCCAGTCCCCGAGGAAGAGGAAGACCACGAGGGCCACCAGCACGAACGCCTCGAACAGGGTGTGGAGCACCTTGTCGATCGAGGCCTCCAGGAAGCTGGAGACGTCGTAGCTGACCTGGTAGTCCATGCCGGGGGGGAACGACTCCGCCTTGATCTCCTTCAGCTTCTCCTTGACCTCCTCGATGACGGTGGCGGCGTTGGAGCCGGGGGTCTGCTTCAGGACGATGGCGGCGGAGGGGTGGCCGTCGATGTCCGAGTAGATGTTGTAGTACGAGGCGCCCAGCTCGACGTCGGCGACGTCCTTGAGCCGCAAGATCTCGCCGTCCGGATTCGCCCTGAGGATGATGTTCTTATACTGGTCCGGTTTATTGTAACGCCCCACGTACGTCAGAACGTACTCGACCGTCTGCGACGTCTTGCCGGTCGCCTGGCCGAGCCGCCCGGGCGAGCCGATCATGCTCTGCTGCCCGAGGGCCTTCATGACGTCGTCGGCCGACAGGTTGTAGGCGCGCATGCGGTCGAGCTTCAGCCAGACCCGCATGGCGTACTGGCGGCTGCCGAGGATCGTGGCGCTGCCGATGCCCCGGATCCGCTTGATCTCGGGCAGGAGGTTGACGTTGGCGTAGTTGTAGAGGAAGTTCTGGTCGACGCCCTTGGCCGTGCTGTAGACGTTCACGTACATCAGCATGCTCGTCATGGCCTGCATGACGATGATCCCCTCCCGCTCCACCAGGGGGGGGAGGCGGTTCTTCACGGTGGCGATCCGGTTGTTCACGTTCAGGACCGCCACGTTCGGGTCGGTGCCCGGCTCGAAGACGATCTGGATCGTCGCTTCGCCGGCGCTGGTGGCGGCGGAGGCCATGTAGCGCATGTCCTGGACGCCGTTGATGGCCTGCTCCAGGGGGATCAGGACCGAGTCGACCAGGACCGTGGCGCTGGCGCCGGGGTAAGCGACCGTGACCACCACGCTCGGCGGCGCGACGGAGGGGAACTGGGAGACCGGCAGCGTCTTGATCGCCAGCGTCCCCAGGAACAGGATGATTACCGAGATCACGATCGCCAGCGCCGGCCGGTAGAGGATTTTTGCGAACATGGTTCTCGGGGGATCGGGTTAGGTTCCGCGTCGGGAACCGATCGGGTTCCGTACCGGTGAACGGCGGTTATTCCGCCTTGTTCTTCAGCCGCGCGATGACCAACTCCGGCTGGCGGAACTCGTAGTGCACCTTCTCGCCGTCGTGGACCTCTCGCATCCCCTCCAGAACGACCTTCTCGTTCACCTTGACCCCGTCCTTGATGACGTAGATGTCGTCCATTTCGTGGTCGACGACGATCTCGCGCTGGTGGACCACGTCGTCCTTGTCGACGACGTAGACGTACCGCTTGTCGAGGATCTCGAACGTCGCCCTCTGAGGGATGACGGTCGCGTTCTTCGCCACCCGGCGGATCAGCACGGTGCCGGTCTGGCCGTGACGCAGCAGGCCTTGCGGGTTCGGGAAGTCGGCTCGGAAGGGGATGTTCCCGGTCTGGTTGTTGAATTTGGCCTCGATCGCGCCGATCTTGCCGGTGTACGGGAACTTGTTGCCGTTCGCCAGGACGAGTTCGATCTGCTGATCCGCCTTGTCGTCGTGGAGGTCGGTCATGTATTCGAGGTAGCGCTTCTCGGGCACGTTGAAATAGACCCACATCAGACTGTTGTCAGACAGGGTCGTGAGGACGTCGCCCTCCTTGATCAGGCTGCCGAGCTGTTCGTGAAGGCGGTCGACGATGCCGTCGAAAGGTGCCCGGATCTTGGTGAAGTCCAATTCGGCCGCCGCCAGCTGCGCCTTCGCCTGGGCTTTCGCCAGCTTCGCCTCGAGCAGCGCCACCTCGTTTTTGGAAACCACCGGCAGGTTGCTCTCGGCCAACCGCTTGGTGTTGTTGTACTCCAGCTGCGCGAGCCGGGCCTCGGCCAACTCGGCGTCCAGCCTCGCCTTGTACAGGACGGGGATGATCCGGAACATCGGATCGCCCTTCTTAACCGCTTGACCCTCCTGGACCAAGATCTCCTCAAGGTACCCGTTCTCCAAGGCGCAGACGTTGATGTGACGCTGCGAGTGGATCTGGCAGACGTACTCCTGGATGAGAGTGACGTCCTTCGCCTGCGGGCTGGAGACCAAGATCTTGTGGTGCTCCCCGTGGGACGGCTCCTTCTCCCCCTTCGGCTCGGCGCCCATGCCGATGGAGTCAAGGACGGCGTGAACCTTAGACATGTCGATCGCCGCGAGGACGTCGATGCCCGTCTTCTTCAAGGAGAACACTCCGCCCAAGATCAGGCCGGCGACGAGCATCAACGTGGTAATCGGCCGGCGCATGGCGACGACAATCGGGTTCATAGTCCGGACTCCTCGGTCTGCGCAGCGCTCGCCACCCTCTCTCGGCGTCCCCGGACCCGCGCCGAGCGCGGAAGTTCACCCGGTCCGTTGACGACGAGCTGTCTTATCGCCCAGGTTTCAAGGCACGCACTCGCCCGACGCATGAGCCCGTGCGTGGAGGCGTTAGCGCTGCGCGGTCAGCGGGCTGACGTTACGGTTTTGGGGCCGGCCGGGTCGGGGCGGCCCGCCGGGGACGGCGGAGGGCTCGGGGGAGTAAAGCCCGGGGGGATCACGTCGGCCGTCGGCACTGTCAGCGGGAGGGCCGACGGCCTAAGATCGACGGGGTCAAAAGGGGTGCTTCAACATAGAAGCGGGCCGGCGGCGGTCCTGGGCGGAGAGTTGCCTGGAAGGAGGCCGGAGAGAGGGTTAGGCGTTGGGTTCAAGGGGATGGGGGTGAAGTAGGCGAGGTGCGAGAACGACCAGAATAACTCGTCCTCATCCTCCTCTTCGAAGTCCGGATAGTCCGAGTCGACGGACGTCTGTTTGGGCGAGGCCAGCGTGAGGGGCAACCCGGAGCGGTGGAAATCGAGGGAGAAGTTCTGGTAGAGATCGTCGGGGTAGATGCGGGTGGTGGGCGTCTGCGGGGTCCGGATCGGCGACAAAAGAACGGTCACCGCCAGTATGATGCTGGAGGTGGTGCGGAGCCAACAAATCGTTCGGGTTGGAGGCCGCATTGCCCCTCGCTTCTTGTAGGCATGCAACAAAACCGTCACAAAAATCAATAAGGGCGATCGGCCATTTTGTCAAGGCCGACGTCTTCGGGACGCTGGAGACGGGGGGACCCGCGGACCCTGGACGATCAGGCGGTCCTGGCCGGGGCGTGGTCCCACTGACGGGCGCTCGCTACGCGCGCCGGTGCCGCCAACGCCCGGGTATGCTTGGGCTTCCACCGGGCGCCCGACAATACCGAAAACGACCCGGCACCGGCCCCCCTTTTGAGCCCGGCCCGATCCTCACGGGCCCCGGCCTGCTTCTGTGGGGCACCCCGAAGGGGGGGGCGGCCGATACACCCGGACGCCCGGCCTCGGGTCGAACCGCTGAATCGCCGGGCGAATGGCCCGATGGTGCGGGGCGAGATGCCGAGGCCGGCGGCGATCTGCTGGGGGGGGCCGGTCTCGGGAAATGAGTCGGATGCCAGGATGCCCGACCGGATCGCCTCCGACAGCGTCGACCGGGCCGCGACCACGGTGGCGAGGTCGGGGGTAACGGGGCGTGCTCGTGGGGCAGGGGAGAGACAAAAGCCTGCCATGCATGTTGGATAGGCGAATTCAGTTTAAATGAGATTAATTAATATTAAGAAATAGGTTATGGATTGGCGGAGCTTTTTCTCGTGCGGCAGCTTCTGGGAACGGCCCCACGAATTCGTTAGTCTTACGGCGTCTATCCCCCCACAACGCCCCGGCAGAGGGGGGTGGGGGCGTGGCCGTCCGAGGCCCTCGGCCGACCCAACGAGGGCTCGGGCGGTGTGCCGCCAGGAGGAACCGCCGATGCGCAGCGTGAGGATTCGGGCCGCGTCCGCCTGGGCCGCTTTCGCGTGTCTCGTCGTATCGGGGCCGGCGGCCCGGGGCGGGCCGGGCGAAGGCGAAGGGCCGGCGGGACCGACCAAAGAGTTCGAAATCAAAAACGACCGGCCGTTCCTGGCCGGTCAGGAGGTCGACCTTTGGGGGCTCCGGTGCGGTAACGCCCTGCTCAGCGACACCGTTACCGAGCGGCATGTGAACAATTTGGACAACATGGTCGCGCACGGGATTAACTTCCTCGGCGTCTACGTCCAGGGCTCCAACGGAGGCTGGCCCGACCCCGACGCGGGCCTGAACGGCTACCGGCGCGACGGCCGGCTCAAGCCGAACGTGGCCCGCCGCCTGGAGTGGCTGGTCCGCGAAGCGGACCGGCGCGGCATGGTCGTGATGGTCGGCCTGTTCTCGCCCCGCAAAGACCAGGAGTTGCGCGACGAGGCGGCCATCCGGCGGGCCGTCGAGGAGACGGGCCGGTTCCTCGTCCGGCGCGGGCTGAAAAACGTGCTCGTCGACATCGTGCACGAGTACGACCACCCCGAGCGGATCGACCACGACCTCTTCCGCGAGCCCGGCGGCGCGGGGAAGAAGGCGAAGCTCACCGCCTGGTTCAAGGCCGTGGCCCCGGACGTCGAGGTCGGCGTCTGCCCGACCCACGGGTCGGACACGGCCGACACGTACCCGGGCATGGACGTGCGGATCATCCAGAAAGGGGCGGAAATCCCGCCCCAGGGGTTCGTCGTTAACGTCGAGACGCAGAAGCAGGACGCGTACGAGAACGACGGCTGGTTTAACGACGGCCACCGGGCGTACATCCTGGCCGACTGCGTGCGCTACCGGAAGGCGCCGAACGCCGTCATGCTCTTCCACAGCGCCTATTGCCAGGGGATT
>Ga0164243_10007129_pt1 | contig 16765 bp, 15 predicted proteins | sample OricompcompostOP_FD_108781 | JGI IMG/M metagenome (GOLD analysis project Ga0164243, IMG submission 108781) | Organic Plus compost microbial communities from Emeryville, California, USA - Original compost - Organic plus compost (OP) | ecosystem: Engineered > Solid waste > Mixed feedstock >... | reverse complement strand
GCACGCTCCAGTGAGAACCCGGACGGCAAGCCGCGGCCGTTGTCGCGGATGAGGACGTCCAGCCAGCGCGCCGAGCGGCTCACCACGATCTCCACCGTGCCCGGCCGCCCGTCCGGGAAGGCGTGCTCCACCGCGTTCTGCACGAGCTCCGCCAGCACCATCACCAACGGCGTCGCGATCTCCGCGACCACCACGCCGAACGAACCGGACCGGCTGATGCTCACCCGCGACTCCGCCGTAGCCACCTCACCGACCATCGGCAGCACGTTGTCCAGCAGCTTGTCCAGGTCGACCCGTTCGTCGACGGACACCGACAACGCCTCGTGCACCATCGCGATCGACGCCACGCGCCGCACCGACTCGGTGAGCGCCTGGCGCGCCTCCGGGTTGGACGTCCGCCGCGACTGGAGCCGCAGCAGCGCCGCCACCGTCTGCAGGTTGTTCTTCACCCGGTGATGGATCTCCCGGATCGTCGCGTCCTTCGACAGCAACGCGCGATCGCGTCGCTTCACCTCGGTGACGTCCCGGCACAGCACGAGCGCGCCCGCGGGCTGACCGTGCGGCCGCAGCGGCAGCGCCCGGAACAACACGACCGCGCCGCGCCGTGACTCCGCTTCGGTGCGGGTACCCGGCTTGCCGTCCAGCGCGTCGAGGATCCGGTGCGCCACCTCGGTGGCGTCGAACGGATCGCGGATGAGCGACCGGGTCAGCGGCGCCAGCCGCGTGCCCACCAGATCGGACTCGTGCCCCATCCGGTGGTAGGCCGACAACCCGTTGGGGCTGGCGAACACCACGTTGCCACCGGCGTCCAGCCGGATCAGGCCGTCCCCGACGCGGGGACTGGTGTGCACGTCCGTCTGGCTGTCGACGTGCGGGAACGTGCCGTCGACGATCATCTGGCACAGGTCACCCGCGCTGCCGAGGTAGGCGACTTCCAGCGGGCTCGGCACGCGCGGTGCGGCCAGGTTGGTCTCGCGGGACAGCACCGCGATCACGGTCGAGCCGAACGTCACCGGGATCGCCTCGCGGCGCATCGGCAGGTCCCGGTACCAGTGCGGATCCTCCTCGCGGCAGATCCGTACCTCGCGGATCGCCCGGGCGAGCTGCGGGTGGTCGTCGACCGTGAACCGGGTGCCGACGACGTCCTCGGGGTGCGCGGTGGGCGCCGTGGTCGGGCGGGCCTGCGCGACGCACACGAAATCGCCGCCCTGTTCGGCGTGCTCGGGCGACACCTGGACCCAGAGCAGGAAGTCCGCGAACGACAGGTCGGCGAGCAGCTGCCACTCGGCCACGACGGCCTGCAGGTGGTCGGCGGCTTCGCCGGAAAGACCGGTGTTGTCGGCCAGCAGGTCGGACAGTGTGGTCACGCGCGTACTCCTTCTCCAGGCGCCTCAAGTGAACCAGAGCGGGACCTTCCCGGCACGCGGCGGGGCGGGCCTGAGACACTGGGAAGCAGACGCGACACGGGAAGGAGCAGGCATGTCGAAGCGAGCCCGCAAGCGCCGCGACCGCCGGAAGAACGGCGCGAACCACGGCAAGAAGCCCAACTGCTGAGAACTTGGGCGCGAAAAAGGCCCCGGTGCGCCAGCACCGGGGCCTTCGTCATGGTCGAGACGTGTTCGGGGCCCTACTCGGCCCTCTGCTCCATGCGGATCTCGGTCCGGGACAGCGTCACGTCGCCGCGCTTCTCGACCGTCTTGTAGATCGACGCGCGCAGCTTCTGCTTGAACTCGTCCGGCGCGGTGTCGCCGCCGCACTTGCGGTGGAGCAGGTGCTTGAGCTGCTCGTCGATGCCGTACTCCTCGAGGCACGGCGGGCACTCGTCGATGTGCTTGCGCAGCTGCGCATCGCGCTCGGGACTGCACTCGCGGTCGAGCAGCAAGAAGATCTCAGCGAGGGCCTCGGAGCAGCGGACGTCGTCCTTGTGCGGCTCACGTTCCGTGGTCATCGCACTACCTCCTGCTCGGCACCCCGGATGAAACCGCGTTCGCGGGCGACATCGGCGAGCAGGTTCCGCAACTGTGCGCGGCCGCGGTGCAGGCGGGACATCACCGTCCCGATCGGGGTGTCCATGATCTCGGCGATTTCCTTGTAAGCGAAACCCTCGACGTCCGCGAGGTACACGGCGAGGCGGAAATCCTCCGGCAGCTGCTGCAGCGCGTTCTTCACGTCGCTGTCCGGCAGCCGGTCCATCGCCTCGACCTCGGCCGATCGCAACCCGCTCGACGTGTGGCTCTCCGCCTGGGCGATCTGCCAGTCGGTGATCTCCTCGGTCGGCTGCTGCAGCGGCTGGCGCTGACGCTTCCGGTAGCCGTTGATGTAGGTGTTGGTGAGGATCCGGTACATCCAGGCCTTGAGGTTCGTGCCCGCCTTGAACGAGGCGAACGCACCGTAGGCCTTGAGGTAGGTCTCCTGGACGAGGTCCTCGGCGTCGGCCGGGTTCCTCGTCATCCGCAGCGCTGCCGAGTACAGCTGATCCAGCAGCGGCATCGCGTCGCGCTCGAATCGCTCGGCGCGCGATTCGGCCGACTCCTGCTCGGAGCCGGACTCGGGCACCGCGGAATTCTGCGTGCTCGGCAAACCGTTCCCTTTCCCATCCGCGTCGAGGCGGTCGGTACCCGTCTCCGGGTACGCATACGACTCGTTCGAGGATACGCGGGTGGGGCCGGCGGGGCCGGGTACACCAGCCTGCCCCGGGCGGGTGATGCTCCGCACGCGGGCTGGGCGATCAGCAAGCTTTGTCGGCACGCTCTCGTCAACGCCGAGGGCGACCGGCGCATTCCCCGCCGCGGGAAAAGCGCTTGCGCGGCGCGGCTACTGTGCTGCGCATGGCCGGGAAGGGAACACCCGCGACCGCGCTGCTCGCCAAGCAGGGGGTCGCGCACACGCTGCACGCCTACGACCACGACCCGAAGCACGACTCCTACGGGCTGGAGGCCGTCGAAGCGCTCGGCCTGGACCCCGAACGGGTGTTCAAGACGCTCGTGGCCGAGGTGGACGGCAAGCTGACGGTGGGCGTGGTGCCGGTGACCGGGCAGCTCGACCTCAAAGCGCTCGCCGCGGCCGCGGGCGGCAAGCGCGCGAAGATGGCCGAGGCCGCCGCGGCGCAGCGCGCCACCGGCTACGTCCTCGGCGGGATCTCCCCGCTGGGGCAGCGCTCCCGCCTGCCGGTGGTGATCGACTCGTCGGCGCAGGGGTTCGACACCGTCTTCTGCTCGGCGGGCCGCCGCGGTCTGGAGGTCGAACTGGCCCCCGGCGACCTGGTGCGCCTCACCTCGGCGACGGTCGCGCCGATCCGGGGCTAGCTCAGCGGGCGGAGCACCTTCGCCAGCCATTCGTGCACCGTGCGGTACACGGCCTCGAGGTCGGCCTCGAGCGCGTGTGTGCCGCGCACCACGACCACCTCGTGGTGCGGACCCGGCTTGGGGCAGCCGAACGGGTCGCGCTCGCCCTGCACCACGAGCGTGGGGACCTCGACCGCGTCCAGCTCGGCCTGCCTGCTCTTCTCCGGCTTGCCCGGCGGGTGCTCGGGGAAGGCCAGGCACAGCACCGCGGCGGCCTGACCGGCGGCCGCGGTGCGGCACGCCACCCGCGCACCCGACGAACGGCCGCCGAACACCAGTGGCAGGTCGTCGAAGCGGCCGGACAGCTCTTCGGCCACCGCGAGCCACGCGGTGTCCAGCTGCTTCGCCGGCGCGGGCGCGCGGCGCCCGGCGACCCGGTAGGGCTGCTCGACCAACGCGACGTGCACACCCGCGGACTGCCCGGCGCGGCACGCCGCGACCAGGTCCTTCGCCTCGATCCCGCCGCCCGCGCCGTGCCCGAGCACCAGCACGGCCACACCGTCGGGGGCGCAGTGCAGTTCCGCCCGGGCGAGGCCGTGCGGCGTGGGAATCTCGATGCGGGTCATGGCCGGGGCAGGTCGAAGAGCGCTTCGGGCTGGTCGTCGAGATCGACCGCGTCGTCGACGCGCTCGATGAGCTCGGGGCCGTTGTTGCGCACGTTGTTGACCCGGTCGGACACCGGGCGCAGCTCGATGGTGTCCATCAGCTCCATCGGCGGGGCGAGCAGGTCGCCGACGTCCCTGCGGTCCGGGTCGAGCCAGTCCGCCCAGTGGTGCTCGTCGACAACCAGCGGCATCCGGTCGTGCACCTCGGTGAGCCTGCCCGCCGCGCTCGTGGTGATGATCGAGAACGTGATGAGCTGCGGTCCCTCCGGGTTCTTCGGGTCGCGCCAGGTGTCCCAGATCCCGGCGAAGGACAGCGAGCGGCCGTCCGGCCGGGTCATGAAGAACGGTTCCTTCTGCTTGCCGGTGCGCCGCCACTCGAACCAGCCGTCGGCGGGCACCAGGCAGCGGCGCCGGGCGAGCGGCTTCTTGAACGCGGGTTTGTCCGCGGCGGTCTCGGCACGGGTGTTGATCATGCGGTTGCCGACGGACACGTCCTTCGCCCAGAACGGCACGAGACCCCAGCGCATGACCCGCAGGCTGCGCACCGCGGGCTCGTCCTCGAGCACCCGGCCCTCGTCGTCGCGCGGGTGCCGCTGCACCACCGTGACGACGTTCTTGGTGGGGGCGACGTTGTAGTCGGCGTCGCGGGCCCTGCCGTCGGTCTCGTCCGCGGCGTCGAACTCCTGAGCCAGTTCGGCCGGGTTCTTCTTCGCGGCGTAGCGGCCGCACATGCCACCCAACTCCTTCACCAGCAGGCTGCTGCAAAACCCATCGTGACACGGGCGGCACTCCACTCGCGACCGGGATGAGGGATCATCGGGGGTGGAAGGGAGGCGTGGGCTTGGCTCGGAAGAACTGGCGCGATCTGGACGAGAGCGACGTCCGCGTGCGTCCCGGCAAGGGGTCGCGCCCGCGCAGCAAGCGCCGTCCCAGCCACGCCGACGCCACGTCCGCGATGGTGATCGCGGTGGACCGCGGCCGGTGGACCTGCGCGGTGGACGACGACCCCCGGCACCAGGTCACGGCGATGCGGGCCCGCGAGCTCGGACGCACGCCGGTGGTGGTGGGCGACCAGGTGCGGCTGGTGGGCGACACGAGCGGGGACCCGGGCACGCTCGCGCGCATCGTCCGGGTCGAGGACCGGACCAGCCTGCTGCGCCGCACGGCCGACGACACCGACCCCTACGAACGGGTGGTCGTGGCCAACGCCGAGCAGCTGCTCATCGTCACCGCGCTGGCTGATCCCCCACCGCGCACCGGGTTCATCGACCGCTGTCTCGTGGCCTCCTACGCCGGCGGCCTGCAGCCGATCCTGTGCCTGACGAAGGCCGACCTGGCCGGCGCCGACGACCTGCTGTCCCGGTACGCCGACCTGGACGTCCCGTCCGTGGTCACCCGGCACGACGAGGAACCGCGACAGCTCGCCGAGACCGTGCACGGCAAGGTGTCGGCTCTCGTCGGCCATTCCGGGGTCGGCAAGTCGACACTGGTGAACCGGCTGGTGCCGGACGCGTCACTGGCCACCGGCGAGGTCAGCGCGATCGGCAAGGGGCGGCACACGTCGGTGGCCGCGGTGGCGCTGCCGCTGCCCGGCGGCGGGTGGGTCGTGGACACGCCGGGAGTGCGCTCGTTCGGGCTGGCGCACGTCACGGCCGACGACATCGTGGCTTCGTTCGACGAGTTCGCCGAGGCCGCCGAGGAGTGCCCGCCCGGTTGTGGCCACCTCGGGCCGCCGGAGGACCCGGACTGCGTGCTCGACGACGTCGAGGACAAGCGCAGGCTGCCGTCGCTGCGGCGCCTGCTGGCTTCGCGCGCCGGACTGGAGGTGTGACCGTCGGCGAGCTGAGGCCGGCGCGGCGGCCCGGAGCTCGCATTCGGACATAATTTCCGGTGATCACCCGGTGATGGGTGCACCGATCAAAGGGATTTCCGCATGAGAATTACCGCAGTGGCCGCCGGCGTCCTGGCGCTGGTGCTGGGGCTGTCCGCGTGCGGCGGGCAGTCCGGCACCGGGTCCGATGGGCCCACGCTGTTCGGCGATGCGCAGGAGCTCGTCCGGGCGGCGTCGGCGAAGACCGACGAGGTCCGCACGGCGAAGTTCAGCATGTCCGGCTCGGCGGCCGGCCAGGAGCTGACCGGCACCGGTGAGGGCCGGTTCGGGCCGGACACCGCCCTGTCGGTGACGACGACCGTCGCCGGGCAGACGCAGGAGGTGCGCATCGTCGGCGGGGTCGTGTACCTCAAGGTGCCCGAGGCGGCGCTGGCCTCCACCGGCGGGAAGCCCTGGGCCACCTTCGCGCCGGACAGCGAGCTGGCCAGAACGCTCGGCGCGGCACTCGACCAGGCGGAGGCGAACGACCCGGCCAAGACGCTGGAGCAGGTCCAGCGCGCAGGCACGATCACCCGCAGTGAGCTGACCACTCTGGACGGCAAGCCGGTGAGCCACTACTGGGTCACCATCGAGGTCGCGAAGGTCACCGACGAGCTCGGCGGGACCGGTCTGCCCGCCCCAGCGCTCGAGCAGCTGAAGTCCTCGGATCTGACCTACCCGATGGAACTGTGGCTCGACGAGGACCAGCTGCCGGTCCGGATCACGCAGGACACCAGCGCGATCATGCGGGCACTGGGCGCTCCGGCCGAGGTCGCCCAGGGTGACGTGACCATGGATTACCACGATTGGGGTACGCCGGTGTCGGTCGAGGCCCCACCGGCCGATCAGGTGGGTGAACTCCGCATCGGCGGATGACACCCGGCGGGGTGCGGTCCCGGCCCGCCCGGGACCGCACCCCGCATGTCAGCCCATGTGCGGGTAGCCAATCTCCGTGGGCGCGTCGAACGTTTCCTTGATCGCCCGCGGGCTCGTCCAGCGGAGCAGGTTGAACATCGACCCGGCCTTGTCGTTGGTGCCCGACCCGCGGGATCCGCCGAACGGCTGCTGGCTGACGATCGACCCGGTCGGCTTGTCGTTGACGTAGAAGTTGCCCGCCGCGAACCGCAGCGTCTCGTGCGCCTGCCGCACCGCGTCGCGGTCGTCGGCGAACACCGCGCCCGTCAGGCCGTACGGGGAGGTGCCGTCGACCAGCCGCAGGACGTCGCCGTAGTCGGCGTCGTCGTAGACGTGCACCCCCAGGACCGGCCCGAAGTACTCCGTCTCGAACAGCGGGTGCGCCGGGTTGCCGGACACCAGCACCGTCGGCTCGACGAAGTAGCCGATCGAGTCGTCGCAGTGGCCGCCGACGAGCACGTCGAGGTCGGGATCGGCGGGCACACCGTCGAGCAGGTCGCGGTGCTTGGCGAACGCGCGGCCGTCGATCACCGCCCCGCCGAACACCGACAGGTCGGTGACGTCGCCGTACTTCACCGTCCGCGTCAGGTCGGCCAGCTCGTCGCGCAATCCGCCCTCCCACAACGAGCGCGGCAGGTAGGCACGCGAAGCGGCCGAGCACTTCTGGCCCTGGTACTCGAACGCGCCGCGCACGAGCGCCGCCGCCAGCTTCGCGCGGTCGGCCGAGGCGTGCGCGACGACGAAGTCCTTGCCGCCGGTCTCGCCGACGATCCGCGGGTAGCTGCGGTGGCGGTCGAGGTTGTCCGCGATGCGCCGCCACAGGAACTTGAACGTCGCCGTCGAACCGGTGAAGTGCAGTCCCGCGAAACCGGGGTCGGCCAGCGCCACGTCGCTGACCGCGTGGCCGTCGCCGGTGACCAGGTTGATCACACCCGGCGGCAAGCCTGCTTCCTCGAACACCCGCATCGTGTAGTGCGCGGCCAGTTGCTGCGTCGGCGTCGGCTTCCACACCACCGTGTTGCCCATCAACGCGGGTGCGCTCGGCAGGTTGCCCGCGATAGCGGTGAAGTTGAACGGGGTGATCGCCACGACGAACCCGTCCAGCGGCCGGTAGTCCATCCGGTTCCAGGTGCCGGGCACCGAGTTCGGCTGCTCGGCGAGGATCCGGCGCGCGTAGTGCACGTTGAACCGGAGGAAGTCGATCAGTTCGCACGCGGCGTCGATCTCGGCCTGCTGCACCGACTTCGACTGGCCGAGGATCGTCGCGGCGTTGAGCGTGTCGCGGTGCCTGCCCGCCATCAGGTCGGCAGCGCGCAGGAACACCGCGGCGCGTTCGTCGAACGGCATCTCCCGCCAGGCCGGTGACGCCTCCTTCGCCGCGGCGACCGCGTCGGCGACGTCCTCGGGGGTGGCTTGCGCCGACGTGCCCAGCACGTGCCCGTGGTCGTGCGGTTGCACCACGTCGAAGGTGTCACCACCAGCCATCCGCTGCCGACCACCGATCGTCTGGGTCAGCTCGTGCTTGTCGCCCTCGAGCTCGGCGATGCGGCGTTGCAGCGACTCGCGCTCCGGGGTGCCCGGGGCGTAGGTGCGGACAGGCTCGTTGACCGGGACGGGCACGTTCGTGATGGCGTCCATGCCTACCTCCTCTGCGTACGGCGGGGCTTGTGGCCCCGCCGTCCACGCTAGAGCAGGTCGAGGAGGAACGGCAGCTCCTGAGGCGCGTACCAGGCCAGTTCGTGGTCCTCGGCCTCACCGAGGACAAACTCGGCGTCCGGATCGCCGAGGTCGGCGGCGTCCACCACACCCGCGGCGGCGCGCACCGCCTCCTCCGCCTCCTCGGTGTCCACGTGCACGGCCGCGACGTCCTCGAAGGCGATCGGAGCGGACAGCTTCACCACGGCCGCGTCCAGATCGGGCCGGACGGTGGCGTTGTCGGTGTCGACCGAGATGACCACGCGCCGCCACGGTTCCTTGCCGTCACCCTCGTCGTCACCTGCGCCGCCGATCAGCCGCAGCGACGCGCGGGCCGCGTCGAGCAGCGCGACGTACTCCAGCTCCTCGGTGTCCCCGCTGAGGTAGGACTCACGTAGCGCCGGGGTGAGGGCGAACCCCGTCCCGCCGGGCGGCTGCAGCCTGCCGTCCGCCACCAGCCTGCGCAGCATTCCGATCGTTCCCGGAAGGTAGACCCTCACCAGTTCGCACCCTTCAGCTCTTCCAGTGAATCCTCGATCATCCCCGCGAGGACATCCACATCGGACAGCGCCTTGCGGTCACCGTTGAGTCCGAAGTAGACGCCACCGTGGTAGGAGGTGACCCCGATGGCCAGCGCCTGGTTGCGCGCCAGCGGGATCACCGGGTACATCTCGGCCATCCTCGCCTGCCCGGCGTAGAGCGGCACCTGCGGCCCCGGCGAGTTGATGACCAGCAGGTTGAAGATCCGCCCGGAGAACGAGCTCGCCGCGCGAGCGGCCAGCGCGTGCATCGTCGCCGGGGCGAACCCGCCCACCTTCAGCATCGCGCGCGCGGCCACCGACCGGCCGGAGTCGGCGTGCGCGCGCATCGTGTGGCTGATGTGCTGCAGCCGCAGCACCGGGTTGACCTCGCCGACCGGGAGGTCCACCAGGAACGGTTCGACCTCGTTGTTGACCAGCCCCGCCGGGGAGAACCGCACCGTGTCCGGTTCGAGCACGGCCAGCGGCACGAGCGCGCGGACGGTGCTCGCCTCGGTCACGCCCGCACCGCGGGACAGCAGCCATTCCCGCAGCGCACCGGTGATCGCGGCAAGGACGATGTCGTTGACGGTCACGCCGTGTTCGGCGCGGATCTTGCGGTAGTCCTGCAGGCTGGTCCGCACGACGTCGAACACCCGCCCGCCGGAGACGTGCCGGTTGAGCGGGCCGGGCGGGGCGGGCCGCAGCACGCGGTCGAGCGCGCCGGCGAGACCGCCGAGTGCGTCGCCGACCTTGCCCGCGGTCGCCGACACGTCGCTGAGCACGTCCCGGGCGTTTTCGACCAGTTCACCGGGGCGACGGACGGTCTCACTAACCGCGTCGAGCACGAGCTGCGCAGCGGTGGGCGGGCGGCGCGGGGCCCAGGTGTCCGCGCAGGGCTCGCACGGCTGGGGCGCGGTGTCCAGGATGAGCTGGCCCAGCTCGACGGTTCCGGTGCCGTCGACGACGGTCTGGTGGGTCTTGGTGACCAGCGCGACGCGGTCACCGGTGAGGCCTTCGACGAAGTAGGCCTCCCACAGGGGTCGCTCGTGGTCCATCGGACGCGCCATCAGACGGGCGACCAGGTCGTGCAGCTGCTCGTCGGTGCCGGGGGCGGGCAGCGCCGAGCGGCGGACGTGGTAGCCGAGGTCGAAGTCGACATCGTCGACCCACACCGGGCGCGCCAGGTGGCCCGGCACGTTCACCACGCGCTGCCGGTAGCGCGGCAGGTAGGCCAGCCGCTGCCCGATCAGGCACAGGGCCTGCCCGTAATCGAACCCGTCGCGCGGGCGTTCGAACACCGCGACGCCGCCGACGTGCATCGGCGTCGTCGGCCCCTCGAGGTAGCGGAACGACGCGTCGAGTGCGGACAGGCGGTCGGGCATGACGCGATCCTGACACAAGCCGGTGCACTTCCCCACCTGCCCGCACCCGTACGCTTTCCGGGTGCCTGACCCCACCGACCACGCCGTCTCCCCCAAGGACCGCTTCCTGACCGTCTACGGGCGCAAACCCGTGCTGGAGGCGCTGGGCGACCCGGATCTGCGGGTGGACAAGGTCATCCTCGCCGACACCGCACGCGGGCCCGCCGCGGCGGAGATCCAGCGCGCCGCGAGGGCGGCCGGGGTGCCGGTCCAGCGGGCGAGCGCGCACCGGGTGAAGGTGCTGGCGGGCAACGGCAAGCAGGACCAGGGCGTGCTCGCGGATGTCGTGGCGCCGCGGATGCGTCCGCTCACTGCCGCACTGGCCGACGCGCCGTCGCGGGTGCTGCTGCTCGACGGCATCACCACCCCGGCGAACGTCGGGATGATCCTGCGCACCGCGACCGCGGCCGGGGTGGGTGGGATCGTGGTGCCCAGGCGCGGGGTCGCGGCGCTGGATCCGCTGGTGGTGAAGTCGTCGGCGGGCGTGGCGTTCCGGGCGCCGGTACTGCGCTGCGCGACGGCGGCCGAGGCGGCGTCGCTGCTGGTCGACGCGGGTTACGGGCTGTTCGCGCTGGGTGCGGCCGGTGGGCCGTCGCTGTTCGAGGCGCAGCTGCCGGAGCGGGCGGCCTTCGTGCTGGGTGGTGAGACGGCCGGTGTCAGCGAGGCGGTGGCCGAGCACGTCACCGGATGGCTGTCGATCCCCATGCCCGGCGACGTCGAGTCGCTCAACGTGTCCGCGGCCGCTGCCGTGCTGTGCTTCGAGCTGGTCAGGCGGGGAACAACGCGCTGAGCTCGGCGAGCGTGGCGGGCACCGAGGTGTGGTGCACGCCCACCATGCCCGCTGCGACGGCGCCGTCGACGTTGCGGCGGGAGTCGTCGACCATCGCGCACGCCGACGCGGGCAGGCCCAGCCGTTCGGCGGTCAGGAGGAACACCGCGGGGTCCGGTTTGGCGATGCCGACCTCGCCGGAGAAGACGAGCGCGTCGAAGTGGAGCGCAAGCCCGCCACGGCCCGCGCCGCCGTCCGCATTGGACAGCAATGCGGTGCGGATGTCGTGGCCCCGCAAGGCATCCACGGCCGCGAGGAGGTCACCCGCGTCCAGATCGGTCAGCACACCCGCGTAGTCGAGCACCAGTCCCCGCAACACGGTCGTTGAGCCTATCGATCGGCACGTTGTCACTCGATCGGGCCATACCTGTCCGGGTCCGGGGTCGATGCCGCACTAAGGAGCGGTGCAACGCGACCGAGGGGGAAATCGTGAGGACAGGGATGCTGCCGCTGAGCCCGTTCGAACCGAACCGGGGTGCCGCGCCGCCGGTGTTCGTCCCGGAGCAGCGGGGGCCGCGGCTGGGCCGTCTGCTGCGCGAGGCGGGCCGGAGGCTGGAGTTGCGGCACGCGCGGGCGGTGCTGACCGCGGTCTTGGAGGCCCGGTCGGGACGCCGGTCACCGGGCCAGTTGCGCGGGGTGCTGACGCCGCGGCTGTACCAGCGCCTGCGCATCCGCCCGCCCGAGCCCGGCCCGCGGTACACCGTGCGCTCGGTGCGGGCGAGCGAGATCAGGCCCGGTGTGATCGAGGTGTGCGGCACGGCCCACGCCCACGGCCGGGCCTCGGCCATCACGGCGACGTTCGTGCACCGGAGCGAGGGCTGGCGCTGCACCGACTTCGTGCTGGTGGAGCCGCCGAGGTTCGGGTGATGCGAGGGCCTGCGGAGCCGCCCGACGCAGGTCGGCGCTCGGGCAGCAGCCGGGGGCCGGACAGCAGCCAGGGGCCGAACAGCAGCCAGGGGCCGAACAGCAGCCGGGGGCCGGCACCGACCGGTGCCGGCCCCCGGCGCGCGCCGCTGGTCAGCGGCGCTTCTTGTTCTTCTTCGCCTGGTTGCGGGCCGCCGCGCGGCGTTCCCGGCGGGTGCCGCCGCCGGAGGTGCTCTCGGCGGACGTGGCGGTGCTACCGCGGGACTGCACGCCGCCCTGCTCGGCCGGGCCCGAGAACGTCAGACCCTGCTGCGAGTTCTCGTTGCCGAGCCCCTTGCCGCGCAGCGCGTTCGGCACCCCGGGGCGGGCCGGCTCCGGCTCCGGCTGCTGCTCCGGCACCGGCTGCGCGTGCCGGCCCGCACCGGCGGGCGCGGCAGCGGCGGGCGCCGCGGCCTCCTGCGGCTGCGCGGGCTCGACCTGCAGGTTGAACAGGAAGCCGACGGCCTCCTCCTTCAACGAGTCCAGCATGGCGTTGAACATGTCGAAGCCCTCGCGCTGGTACTCGATCAGCGGGTCGCGCTGCGCCATGGCCCGCAGGCCGATGCCCTCCTTGAGGTAGTCCATTTCGTAGAGGTGCTCACGCCATTTGCGGTCCAGCACCGACAGCAGCACCTGGCGCTCCAACTGCCGCATGGCGCCCTCGCCGATCCTGGCGTCGACCTCGGCCTCGCGCTTGGCGTACGCCGCCTTCGCGTCCTCGACCAGCGCGTCGCGCAGCGTGTCGGCGTCGAGGTCCTCGTGCTCGTCGACCAGCTGCTCCCAGGTGACCGACACCGGGTACAGCTGCTTGAGCGCGATCCACAGCTTCTCGTGGTCCCAGTCCTCGGCGTACCCCTCGGCCGTGGCGGCCTGGACGTACGCGGTGAGCACGTCCAGCAGCATGTGCTGCATCTGCTCGGAGAGGTCCTCGCCCTCCAGCACGCGGCGGCGCTCGGCGTAGATGACCTTGCGCTGCTGGTTCATCACCTCGTCGTACTTGAGGACGTTCTTGCGGATCTCCATGTTCTGCTGCTCGACCTGCGTCTGAGCGCTCTTGATGGCCCGCGAGACCATCTTGTGCTCGATCGGCATGTCGTCCGGCAGCCGCATGGTGGTCATGACCCGCTCGACCATCACCGCGTTGAAGCGGCGCATCAGCTCATCGCCGAGCGACAGGTAGAACCGCGACTCACCGGGGTCGCCCTGGCGGCCGGAGCGACCGCGCAGCTGGTTGTCGATGCGGCGCGACTCGTGCCGCTCGGTGCCCAGCACGTACAGACCGCCTGCTTCGCGGACCTCCTCCGCCTCGGCCTTGGCCTCGGACTTGACCTCCTCGAGCACCTTCGGCCACAGGGCCTCGTACTCCTCGGAGTTCTCCACCGGGTCGAGGCCGCGCTCCCGCAGCCGCTCGTCGGCGATGATGTCCGGGTTGCCACCGAGCACGATGTCGGTACCGCGGCCCGCCATGTTGGTGGCCACCGTGACCGCACCCTTGCGACCGGCGCGCGCGATGATCAGCGCTTCCCGGTCGTGGTACTTCGCGTTCAGCACCTCGTGCGGCACGCTCAGCTTGACCAGCAGCTTCGACAGGTACTCGGACTTCTCGACGCTGGTGGTGCCGACCAGCACCGGCTGGCCCTTGGCGTGCCGTTCGGCGATGTCCTCGGCGACCGCCGCGAACTTCGCCTCCTCGGTCTTGTAGATGAGGTCCGGCTGGTCCTTGCGGATCATCGGCCGGTTGGTGGGGATGGGCACCACACCGAGCTTGTAGGTCTGGTGGAACTCCGCCGCCTCGGTCTCCGCGGTACCGGTCATACCGGCGAGGCGGTCGTAGAGGCGGAAGTAGTTCTGCAGCGTGATCGTGGCGAGAGTCTGGTTCTCCGCCTTGATCTCGACGCCTTCCTTGGCCTCGATCGCCTGGTGCATGCCCTCGTTGTAGCGGCGACCGGCGAGGATGCGGCCGGTGAACTCGTCGACGATCAGGACTTCGCCGTTGCGGACGATGTAGTCCTTGTCGCGCTTGTACAGCTCCTTGGCCTTGAGCGCGTTGTTCAGGTAGCCGACCAGCGGCGTGTTCGCCGACTCGTACAGGTTGTCGATGCCGAGCTGGTCCTCGATGAAGGCGACGCCCTTCTCGGTGACGCCGACGGTGCGCTTTCGCTCGTCGACCTCGTAGTGGGTGTCGCGCTTCATCATCGGAGCCAGACGCGCGAACTCGACGTACCAGCGGGCCGACTGCTCGGCCGGGCCGGAGATGATCAGCGGGGTGCGGGCCTCGTCGATCAGGATCGAGTCGACCTCGTCGACCATGGCGTAGTTGTGACCGCGCTGGACGCAGTCCTCGAGCGTCCACGCCATGTTGTCGCGCAGGTAGTCGAAGCCGAACTCGTTGTTCGTGCCGTAGGTGATGTCGGCGTGGTAGGCCTTGCGGCGCTCCTCCGGCGGCATCTCGGCGAGGATGGCGCCGACCTCGAGCCCCAGGAAGCGGTGGATGCGGCCCATCCACTCCGAGTCGCGTTTGGCGAGGTAGTCGTTGGTGGTGACGACGTGGACGCCCTTGCCGGAAATCGCGTTGAGGTACACCGGCAGGACCGAGGTGAGGGTCTTGCCCTCACCGGTCTTCATCTCGGCGACCTGGCCGAGGTGGAGCGCCGCGCCACCCATCAGCTGCACGTCGTAGGGGCGCTGGCCGAGCACCCGGCGGGCGGCCTCGCGGGCCACCGCGAACGCCTCGGGCAGCAGGTCGTCGAGCGATTCGCCGTCGCCGCCGTCGTGCCGCTTGCGGAACTCGGCGGTCTTCGCGCGCAGCTCGTCGTCGGAGAGTTCCGTCACCTCGTCTTCGAGGGTGTTGATGTGATCGGCGATGTTGCGCAGCCGCTTGATCATCTTGCCCTCGCCCGCACGCAGCAGGCGGTTGAGAACCATCCGGTCGACCTCACTAGCTGTTGGGACGCACCCAGGCTGAGTCCCGGGACCGCGCCGTGTCCGAACCCTGTCCGACCCGCCGGGCGGGTCGCGCGCACCTCCATCGTAGGGAAGTGGCGCGCGAACGCGCACGCAACGTGCGAACATGCGCGGAAACGGCCCGCACGCGCCAGGCGTGCGGGCCGTTTCCGGGTCGTCGTCAGTCGGCCAGGCGTATCACCCCGTACGCGAAGCCCTTGCGCCGGTAGACGACGCTGGGTACCCCGGCTTCGACGTCGTTGAAGAGGTAGAAGTCGTGCCCGACCAGCTCCATCTCGGACAGGGCCTGGTCGATGGTCATCGGCTTGGAGGAGTGGTGCTTCTCCCGCACGATGCGGCCGGGGAGGTGTTCGGCCGCTTCGTCGTCGTCCCAACGCTGCTGAGTGGGCAGCTCGATGTCTTCCGCGGTGGCGGCGGGGGCCGTCTCCGCGAGGGGAGCGGGTGCGTCCAGCACGGCCGTGGAGGAACGGCGGCCGGGGGCGGGTGCGCCACCCGCGGCCACGGCGGCGGCGGTCGCCTCGGCGACCGACTCCGGGCAGCGGCGGCCGTAGTGGACGCGACGGCGGTCGTGCATCTTGCGGAGGCGGTTTTCCAGCTTGTTGAGTGCGAGGTCGAGCGCGGCGTAGAAGTCGCCCGCGCAGGCTTCCGCCCGGACTGTCGGGCCCTTGCCCCGGCCGGTGATCTCCACCCGCTGGCAGTTCTTGGCCTGGCGGCGGTTGGGTTCGTGGAAGAGCTCCACCTCGTAGCGGAAGACCTTCTTGTCGTAGCGCTGCAGGCGCTCGAGCTTCTCACCGACGTGCGTGCGGTAGTGTTCCGGCACCTCAACGTTACGGCCTTTGACGACGATTTCCATACACGACCTCCCTCATTGCGGAATGAGTTCGAGAGCTCTCCGAATGGATCGGCGCCGACGCCGCTCCCGCCCGACCGGTCTGATGGCAGAACCGGGGGTCAATCTTCCGTCGGCGCCAGGGTCATCGGCTGTTCACCTCCCTGCCGGCGGGACTTGCTATAGCGCAGCACGCTAGCGCGGTAACGCGGATCACAAAACCCCCCGAGCCGGGGGATGTCACGAAACGGGAACCGGTGACCCAGCGCGTACGAACCCGCCCAACGGCGCTGACCTGCTGCTCCGTTCGGAGCAGGCCGTGGGGTCCGTTTTTCACCTTGACACGGCGGGCTTTTTCGCCAGTCCGCTCGCTGGGTGACGACCCGGCTCGCGCGCCGCAGCACTCCCCTGGGCGCTTGCGGCTGAGCCGGTCCACGGTTCCAGGGCCTCATATCCGGACAACGGATGTGAGCCGCGTCGCGTTCCCGGAGAGGTGTGCCCGGGTGGGTGACGTGTGCGCTTCGGCTGGCGGGGATCGGGCGGCTCCTTTCCGTCGAGGTTGGACGGTGGTCAACGCGCTCCTCGGGACCAGTGGCGTCTGCCCGGTGGCAGTGAGGTACCCAGCCGGCGGGCGGACATGCATGCGGGATTTCCGGTGGGATGGCTGGTGCTCGACCGCAGCGAACACGACTGCGGTCTGACCGCCGGCGCGCCGTGGCGGGTCGGGCACCAGGAGCGCCGTCGGGTGCGCTCGGGCACCACCACCCGCGGGAGCCGCCATGCCCTCACCCGCCCGCCGGCGATCGCCAGGCCCCAGCGACAGCGACGGCTGCCACCGGCGACGACAGCCAGGCCGCCCGGCGACGGCG
>Ga0164243_10007128_pt1 | contig 16768 bp, 17 predicted proteins | sample OricompcompostOP_FD_108781 | JGI IMG/M metagenome (GOLD analysis project Ga0164243, IMG submission 108781) | Organic Plus compost microbial communities from Emeryville, California, USA - Original compost - Organic plus compost (OP) | ecosystem: Engineered > Solid waste > Mixed feedstock >... | reverse complement strand
CTGCCCAAGGTGTTCCTCGCCGCATCGGCCTCGCGCAGCAGCGGCGCCGCCAGCGTCGCGGCGCTGCCGGGCATCGGCCAGCAGGGGCCGGCGCTCGACCTCTCGGGCAGCGGCTCGGGCGCCGGCGTGTTCGTCGGCGTGACGGTGCCGCTGTTCGACGGCGGCACGCGCGAGACGGCACGGGCCCAGGCCGCGCAGCGCGTCGACGCGGCCCAGGCGCGGCTGGACCGCGCGCGCCAGCAGGCGGTGCAGCAGATCGTCGTGGCGCAGGACGCGCTGCGCACCGCGCTGGCCTCCGCCGAGGCCGCCGAGGCGCTGCAGGCCACCGCCGCGCTGACGCACGACGCCGCGCTGGAGGCCTACCGCCACGGCGTCGGCACCATCACCGCCGTGACGCTGGCCGACACCCAGATGCTGCAGGCCGGCCAGGCGCTGGCCGATGCGCGCGCCGCCGCCCAGTCGGCCGCGGTTTCGCTGGCCTTCGCCACCGGCGCGCTGGGCAGCGCGCCGCGCTGAACCCCTCCTGGCGGCTCCCGGCGCCCGGGCCGGCCATTCGGACGATGGCGCACAGGAGCCGGGCCTGCTGCAATGAGTCCATCCGTTCGATTCTTCCGGCACCACGCACGCGCATCCGACATGAAGACTGAAGGCCCGGGCACGGCAGCATCCGGCGTCCACCCGACGAGGGCAGGCGGATGAGCGTCGACGCGCTGGTTCCCTGCGGCTGCGAGGAGGTCGGCCGTGAATGTTGGCATACGGACGGCATCGCCTTCCAGGCCCGGCTCGGAAGCTGGCACGCGGTGAACGGCTTCGCCGAAGCGCTGTGGTTCCGCGGACAGCACCTGGCGCAGGCGGCGCGGCTGCTCGGCGAGGCGCCTGCGCCCACGGTGCGCAGCCGCCGCTTCGGCCCCATGCCCGGCTACTTCGCCCTGCTGGCCGATGCGCTGCCCACCCACAACGGCGGCGAGGTCCCGCCGGCGATGGCCCGGCGCATCGGCCGCCAGCGCGACCTGTTCGAGCAGAACGCCTCCTTCGGCGCCAAGTTCGTCCTGCTCAACGCCGACACCGACGAGCCGGTGGCCACCATCCGCAGCGGCCGGCCGGTATGGAATGCGCTGTACGGCCCCGAGGTGTGGGCGCGGCTGGCGGATCTGGCTCCTCCGCTGCCCGACTGGGCGCTCTTTCCCGCCGGCCTGCGCGACAGCGACGGATGCTTCGCCTGGTCGGCCGAGCATGGCGACGAAGGCATCGACGAGGTCGGTTTCTTCGTGCGCCGGCGCGGCGACGCACAGGTGCTGTTCCGCAGCACGGCCTTCCATCAGCGCCTGCTGACGTCGGCGGACGGGCCCGCGCCGCTGGCGCATCTGGCCGACCCGCTGCGCCGCCGCGCCATCGACGGCGTGCCCGCCCTGCGCGACGAGGCCGGCCGGTGGCCGAGACGGCTGCGCGTGGAACAGCAGCCCCAATGGCCCCACGAATACGCCGGCCTGCTCAATGCGCTGCACCACCTGTGCCTGGCGTCGTCGCAGTACGGCCAGCCGATCGTGTGGTGCTGACGCGCGGGCCGATCGGCCAGTGCGTCCGGCCGGTTCCCGGCGCGGCGCGAAGCTGCTGCAATGCAGCCCATGCGCCGGGCCCGGCGCACGGAGCCCTGACGTGAAGAACCTGTTCGCCCTGGTCCGGTGCGATTGCTTCGAGCGCGGGCAGGTCGCGCCCACGTCGCTGGCACCGCGCATCCGCGTGAACGAGGAAGACGGCGACCTGACGCTGGGCCGGCCGCCCGGCGGCGGCGAGATCACGCAGGAGGAATACGACGCCGTGCGCGCCTGGCGCCTCACCGCGTGCCCCCACCCGGACATGGAACTCATCCACACCGCGGTGGGCAACTGGGACGAGTGCGACGCGCTGCGCGACGCCCTGCTGATCTGCGCCGACGAGATCTCCTGCCGCGCGGCGGACGATTTGCTGGCCCGCCCGCACGGCGACGGCCTGGTGCTGATGGAGCGCTCCAGCCGCTACGGCCCGGTGGGCCGCTTCGCCACCCTGCTGGACGAACTGCCGGACGACGGCACGGCCTGGGGCGGCACGCCGCCGGCGCTGGCGCGGCGGATGCTGGACGACCTGAAAGCCTTCGAGCGGCACGGCCACTTCGGCGTCAAGTTCGTCCTGCGCGATGCCGACAGCGGCGAGGTGCTGTGGACCACGCTGTACGGCGAAGCGGTGTGGAACGCGCTGACGCCGGCGGCCGAACGCTGGTGGGCCGTGCGGCCGGAGGACGGCACCGTGCCCGCCCTGCCGCCGGCGCTGGCCTGCCTCGACAGCCGCCGCCCGGCGCGCGACACCCATCTCCTCGCGTCGCACGGGCAGGCCCTGCACCTGGGCGTGGCCCAGCAGGGCTTCGTGGTGGAGGACGCGCAGCAGCGCCTCCTCTTCAGCAGCCATGCCTTCACCCAGACGCCGCTGCCCGGCGGCGAGGCCGTGCTGTGGGAGGACACGGCCAGCGGGCAGCGTTTCGAATGCGCGCGGTGCATCGGGCCGCGCCCGGCGCGGGCGCTTCGGCTGCGCGCGGATGCGGAATATCAGTCGGCCGCCGATCATGGCGCCGTCACCATGCCCCTGCGCAGGCTGTGCACGGCCGCGCTGAGCACGAACCACCCGATCGAGTGGTATCAGGAGCCGCGCTCGTAGGCCGCCGATGCCGCGTGCGGCCTGCCGTCAGTCGAAGCGCAGGTTCCCGCCCACCGCCTGCCCCACCCGCAGCATCCGGTCCACGCCCTCGCGCACGATCAGGTTCATGCCGAAGGTGACCGCACCGTCCACGCGTGCGTCGGCGCGGTAGGCGCGCAGCGCGTCGCCCACTTCGGGGCTGCTGACGGCGGTGGCGGGGTCGATGTCGGGGATCGGGCAGCGCGTGCAGGGTTTCACGGGCTGCAGCCGCACGACGCCCTCGTCGCCGGCGACATGCAGCATGTCGAGCCGGTCCTCGTCGTGCGCCTCCACGCCGCCCAGCACGATGTTGGGGCGGAAGCGCTCGATGCCGACCGGCGCATGGCCCGCCGCGCCCAGCCGCGCATTGAGGTCGTCGACCGCGGCCTCGCTCGCCACCAGCAGCGCATAGCCGTCGGCGAACTGCACCTCGGACTCGATGCCGCCGGTCCACTTCAGGCTCGACAGGCGCCGCTGCTCCGGGTCGAAGCGCACCAACCGCAGGCGGCGCGGCCGCCCCGGCTCGGACAGGAAGTCGCTGAACCACTGCGCCGCCACGTCGCCCATGTCGTAGGCGGCGACGGTGTCCTTCCACACCGTCGCCTGCACCGGCGCCTCGACCCGGTCGTAGGCGACGTGCAGCGCCAGCATGCCAGGCGCGCGCAGCACCATCTCCGAGTGCTTCATCTGCGGGCGGATCAGCGCCATGCGCGGCAGCTCGCGCTGGGTGACGAACCCGCCCTGCTCGTCCACCACCATCCAGGCTCGATCGAACTCCAGGCCCGTCTCGGTGAGCAGCGCCTCGCGCACCTCCACGCCCGCGCAGGACTTGACGGGATAGACGAACAGGCGGGCGATGGTGCCGCGGACGTCGAAGCTGTCGTCGAGGGCCGGAGCGGCGGCGTGGGAGGCGGTCATGGTGCGTGCGGAATGGGCGGGACGAAGCCCGCGCATTCTCCCGCAGCGGCGCGCGGCCTCCTCTTGCGCGGGGAAGCCCGTCCCTACAATGCCGCGATGGCTCTTCCCCCCGAGGTCTGCATCCGCGGCGCCGGCATCGTCGGCCGCACGCTGGCGCTGCTGCTGGCGCGCGAGCGCGTGCGCGTGGCGCTGGTGGCGCCGGCCGCTGCCGCGGCGCGCGAGGACGTGCGCGCCTACGCGCTCAACGCCGCATCGAAGGCGCTGTTGGAATCCCTGCGCGCCTGGCCCGACGCGGCCCACGCCACGCCGGTGCGCGAGATGCTGGTGCACGGCGACGAGGGCGGCCGCGTGCACTTCCAGGCGCGCCGCCATGCGGTCGATGCGCTCGCCTGGATCGTCGACGTGCCCGCGCTCGAGCGCCAGCTCGCCGACGCGGTGCGCTTCGCGCCGCAGGTGGAGGTGGTGGATGCGCCCGTCGCCGCGCCGCTGACCGTCGTGTGCGAAGGCCGCGCCAGCGCCACGCGCGAGCTGCTCGGCGTGCGCCACGAAGTGACGCGCTACCCGCAGCACGCCATCGCCGCGCGCCTGGAGGCCGAGACGCCCCACGACGACACCGCGCGCCAGTGGTTCGACGCCCAGGGCGAGGTGCTGGCGCTGCTGCCGCTGGGCGGGCCGGGCAGCCGGCACTTGGCGCTGGTGTGGTCGGTGGACCAGTTCCGCGCGCCCGAGCTGATGGCGCTGGACGCCGAGACCTTCTGCGAGCGCGTGCGCGAAGCCTGCGGCGGCGCGCTGGGCGCCTTCACGCTCACCAGCGAGCGCGCCGCCTGGCCGCTGCAGCGCGCCACCGCCGAGCGCTGGATCGGCCGCTTCCCCGCCGGCGACGACGGCCGCCTTGGTGGCGCCTGGGCGCTGGCCGGCGACGCCGCGCACACCGTGCATCCGCTGGCCGGCCAGGGCCTGAACCTGGGCCTGGCCGACGCGGCCGAGCTGGCGCAGGTGATCCGCTCGCGCGACTACTGGCGCAGCGTCGGCGACGAGCGCCTGCTGCGCCGCTACGAGCGCGCCCGCCGCGCCGACGTGCTGGCGATGGGCCTGGCCACCGACGGGCTGCAGCAGCTCTTCTCGCACACGCTCGAGCCGCTGCCGCAGCTGCGCAACTGGGGCATGCGCGGCTTCGACCGCACCCGCCTCCTCAAGAACTGGATCGCGCGCCAGGCGATGGGCCTGGCCTAGGGCCCGACAGGCCCCAATGAACCTTTGGCGCACCGCGCACACGAACCCCGCACCATGAAGCTTCCGAACCGCCGTGCCGCCGTGCTGGCCGCCGCCCTCCTCGCCGCCACCGCTGCCCACGCCGGCGAGGCCGAGATCCGCAAGAACCTGGGCGCGATCCCGCAGCTCGGCCAGATCGACGAAGTGCGCAAGTCGCCCATGCCCGGCGTGTGGGAGGTGCGCACCGGCTTCGACATCTACTACACCGACGAGCAGGGCAGCTACGTGATGCAGGGCCACCTGATCGACGTGAAGGCGAGGAAGAACCTCACCGAGGAGCGCATCGAGAAGCTCAGCGCCGTCGCCTTCGACCAGCTCCCGCTGAAGGACGCCTTCAAGATCGTGCGCGGCAACGGCAAGCGCAAGCTGGCCGTCTTCGAGGACCCGAACTGCGGCTACTGCAAGCATTTCGAGAAAGAGCTGCGCAACGTCGACAACGTGACGGTGCACCTGTTCCTCTACCCGGTGCTGGGGCCGGACTCGGCCGTCAAGTCGCGCGACATCTGGTGCGCCAAGGACAAGGCCAAGACCTGGACCAGCTGGATGATCGACGGCACCCGGCCGCCCACCGCCGAGTGCGACGTCGGCGCGCTGCAGCGCAACGTGGCCTTCGGCCGCAAGTACAACATCACCGGCACGCCGACGCTGATCTTCGAGGACGGCTCGCGCGCGCCGGGCGCCATTCCCGCGGCCCAGGTCGAGACGATGCTGAAGCAGGCCAGCCGCTGATGGCCCGCCGCGCCGCCGCCGCGCCGGCCCGCCTCGCCCTGCGCTACCGGGTGCGCTGCGCCGACCTGCACGCGCACCTGTTCGAGGTCGAGCTGCAGATCGACGCGCCCGCCGCGCAGCAGCGCGTGACGCTGCCGGTGTGGATCCCCGGCAGCTACCTGGTGCGCGAGTTCGCGCGCCAGCTGTCGGGCCTGACGGCCACGCAGGGCCGCCGCAGCGTGCCGGTGGCGCAGCAGGACAAGGCCGGCTGGCAGATCGACTGCCGCGCCGGCGAGCCGCTGGTGCTGCGCTACCGGGTCTGCGCCTACGACCACTCGGTGCGCACCGCCTGGCTCGACGCGCAGCGCGGCTTCTTCAACGGCACCAGCCTGTGCCTGCGCGTGGAGGGCCAGGCCGATGCGCCCTGCACGCTGCAGATCGACGCACCCGCCGGCACCGCCGACCGCTGGCGATGCGCCACCGCGCTGCGCCCGGTGAAGGTGGACCGGCAGGGCTTCGGCGTCTACCGCGCCGACGACTACGACGAGATCGCCGACAGCCCGGTGGAGCTGGGCCCCTTCTGGAGCGCGGAATTCGACGTGCTCGGCGTGCCGCACCGCTTCGTCGTGGCCGGTGCCGCCGCCGGCTTCGACGGCGAGCGGCTCGTCGCCGACACGAAGACCATCTGCGAGGCGCAGATGCGCTTCTGGCACGGCGCCAAGGCGCGCGCCGGCGCCCGCGACGCCGCCGCGCGGCCGCCGCACGACCGCTATGTCTTCATGCTCAACGCCGTGGGCGACAGCTACGGCGGGCTGGAGCACCGCCACAGCACGGCGCTGATCTGCAATCGCACCGACCTGCCCCAGCACGGCGCGGCAAAGCAGGCCGAGGGCTACACCACGCTGCTGGGCCTGATCAGCCACGAGTACTTCCACACCTGGAACGTCAAGCGCCTACGGCCGGCGGAGTTCACGCGCTACAACTACGGCCAGGAGAACTACACCCGGCTGCTGTGGTTCTTCGAGGGCTTCACCAGCTACTACGACGACCTGCTGCTGCGCCGTGCCGGCCTGATCGACGACGCCACCTACCTGAAGCTGCTCACGCGCACCGCCAACCAGGTGCTGCAGACCCCGGGGCGCCACGCGCAGTCGGTGGCCGAGGCCAGCTTCGACGCCTGGATCAAGTACTACCGGCCCGACGAGCAGATGCCCAACGCCACGGTGAGCTACTACACCAAGGGCGCGCTGGTGGCGCTGTGCCTGGACCTGACGCTGCGCAGCGAGGGCCACGCCACGCTCGACGACGTGATGCGCCTGCTGTGGCAGCGCAGCGGCGGCGGCCCGGTGGACGAGGCGCAGATCGCCGCCGCCTTCGAGGCCGTGGGCGGACGCAGCTTCGCGCCCGAGTTCCGCCGCTGGGTGCACGGCACCGGCGAGCTGCCGCTGACCGGGCTGCTGGCCGCGCACGGCGTGGCGGCGCTCGACGAGCCGGCGCAGCGCGCGCAGGCGCTGGGCCTGCGGGTGGAGGAGAAGAACGGCAGCGTGACCGTCAAGGTCGTGCTGCGCGGCGGCGCGGCCGAGAAGGCGGGCTTCTCGGCGAACGACGAATGGCTGGGCATCGAACTGCCCGCCGGCCGGGGCCGGGGCACCGCCGACGCCTGGCGCATCACCCGGCTGGACGACCTGCCGCTGTACCTGGGCGACGCGAAGAAGTGCACCGCCCTCGTCGCCCGCGACCGCCGCCTGCTGCGCCTGCCGCTGGCGATCCCATCGGCGCAGACCACGCTGCGCCTGGCCCCGCGGGACACGGCGCTGCTGCACGGCTGGCTGGGCTAGGGGCCCGGCGCCACCCCCTCCTGCGCGCGGCGCACGAACTGCAGCGGCTGCTCGGCCGCGCCCACCATCACGCACGGCTTGCCGGTGCGGCGGCAATGGTCCTGCACGCGCCACCAGTTCCCGTGGCTGACGCAGCCGGTCTGGCAGATCACCAGGTCGGCCTCGCGCAGGCTGGCCTCGAACGCGGCCTCGTCCGCCTGCTCCAGCACGTCGGGCGCGTGCTGCAGGAAGCGGCCGCCTGCGATCTCCACCAACTGGCGCGCCAGGCCCGCCGCCTCGCCTTCGGGGCCGATGCACAGCACCGCCTTCTCGCGCAGGTCCGACGGCACCGCGGACGCCGCCGCCGGCACGGCGCGGCGCCAGCGGCCGGGCGCCAGCAGGCCCAGCACGCGCTGCGGCAGCGTCAGGCCGCGGGCGGCGGCGCGCGCAGCCACCTCCTCGCGCGCCAGGGCCACGGCCGAATCGCGCTGCACCAGCGCGCCGCGCAGCCGCACCAGTTGCGACTCCAGCTCGGCGATGCGCGCGGCCTGCTCGGCCACCAGGCGCGAGCAGCGCTCCTGCACCCGGGCGTAGGCCCGCAGCAGCACGGTGTGTTCCTGCATCGTCGGCTCCATGTCGGCGGCATTCTATTTGCGAACCATTCTCAAGTAGAGCGCCAAACACGCGCTGCCGGGCTGGGTATAGTGACCCGGCCCGAGGATCCATCCTTCCCCCTTCATTCCCTCCCCGGAGACAGCATGAGCTACGAGAACATCGAGGTGCGCACCGAGGCCGGCAAGGTCGGCGTCATCACCCTGAACCGCCCCAAGGCGCTGAACGCCCTGAACGACGCGCTGATGACCGAGCTGGGCGCCGCGCTCAAGGCCTTCGACGCCGACGAGGCCATCGGCTGCATGATCCTCACTGGCAGCGAGCGCGCCTTCGCCGCCGGCGCCGACATCGGCCTGATGGCCAAGTACAGCTTCACCGACGTCTACAAGGGCGACTACATCACCCGCAACTGGGAAACCATCCGCGCCGTGCGCAAGCCGGTGATCGCGGCCGTGAGCGGCTTCGCGCTGGGCGGCGGCTGCGAACTGGCGATGATGTGCGACTTCATCATCGCGGCCGACAACGCCAAGTTCGGCCAGCCCGAGATCAAGCTGGGCGTGATCCCCGGCGCCGGCGGCACGCAGCGCCTGCCGCGCGCGGTGGGCAAGGCCAAGGCGATGGACATGGCCCTCACGGGCCGCATGATGGACGCCGCCGAGGCTGAAGCAGCAGGCCTGGTCAGCCGCGTGGTGCCCTACGACAAGCTGATGGACGAGGCGCTGGGGGCCGCGCTCACCATCGCCGACTTCTCGCAGATCGCGGTGATGGCGGCCAAGGAGTCGGTCAACCGCGCCTTCGAGGGCACGCTGTCGGACGGCGTGATGTTCGAGCGGCGCCTGTTCCACGCCCTCTTTGCCACGCAGGACCAGAAGGAAGGCATGGACGCCTTCATGAACAAGCGCAAGGCGGCGTTCAAGAACCACTGACGCCGCCCCGCCGGCGCGGCCCGCTCAGGGGCCCGCGGCGAAGCGGCGCTCCAGCTCGGCGCGCAGGGCGTCGAGCACGGATGCCGGCGGCTCGGCCGCCACGGCGGCGGCGGCGCCTTCGCGCCAGCGCACCTGCCGCCCTCCCACCTCCAGCGTCGCGAGGGCGCCGCCACCGGCCTCCAGGACGACCTGCCAGCGGCTGCCGCCTTCAGGCGCGGCCGCCGGCAGTCCGGACGGCACGGCCGCCTCGATCAGACCGGCGAGTTCGCCGGCCTCGGCCCGCGTCAGCCGCCGCGTGCGGCCGTCCGGCGCCGCGATGCGCAGGTGCGTCCAGCCGCGCCAGGCGCCGGCCGGGACGCCGGCTGTCTCCTGGGCTCTTCGCTGCATCTGCGGAGCGGCTGCGAGCCCCGGTGCGGCGGCGCCGGCCGCTGCTGCCGGCGCGGGCGGTGCCGGGCGGGGAGCGGCAGCGGATGGCGCAGCCGGCCGGACGCTCGATGCGTCGGCGGCCGCCGAATGCTCTTCTTCCGCGGGCGCGCCGGACCCGGAGGGCGATGGCGCGGGTGCCGGCGCTTCGGCCACAGGCGCGCGCCGGGCGGATGCCTGCATCTCGCGGCGCTCCTGCACGGTCGCCTTGGATTCGGCAGCGCGTTCTTCGCGCCGGAGGCGATCGGTGGACGCCGCAGGCGGCCGGGCGGGTTCGGCCGCAGGTGCCGGCGGCGGCGCGGCGGGTATCGCCGGCGCGGGCGCGGGTGCGACTTCGGGGCGCAGAGCCGGCGACGCAGCCTCCTCCGGCGCGGTCTGCCGCGGCGCCGATGGCGCCGGGGCCGGCGCGTCCAGCCGCGCATCGGGCACCGGCTCGTCCCGCCACATCACCGTGACGAACATCGCGACCAGCACCGTCGCGAAGGCGGCGTTCCACGGCATGCGGCTGCCGTCGCCGGACGACGTCCACAGCCTGCGCCACCAGGGCGCGCGTACTGCGGCGGCCGGCGCCGTCGCGGGGGAAGACGACGCCGCGACATTGCGGGCCGCCTTCAGGATCGCCTCGCGCGTGGCCGGATGCGGCGCCGCGTCGGCGTCGGGCGCATGGTCGAGCATGCGGTGCAGGCGCGCGTCGGGGGCCATGCTGCCGTCTTCGTCGTCGCGGAACGTGTCGCTCATGCCCGCTGCTCCAGCACCGTCAGGTAGCGCGCCATGCAGCCGCGCAGCTTCTGCAGCGCGTAGCGCAGCCGGCTCTTGACCGTCTCGAAGCCCAGGTCGAGCTGCGCGGCCAGGGCCTGCACGCTCAACCCGTCCTCGTGGTGCAGCAGGAAGGCCCCGCGCTGTTCGGGCGGCAGTTCGTCCAGGCAGGCCAGCAGGCGCCGGCCGGCGGCGCGCCAGAAAGCCAGTTCCTCCGCCGAGGGATGCGAGGCGTGGGTCGCGCCGTCGGCGGCATGCATGCCGCGCTCCAGCGAAGGCAGCGCCGGCATGTCCTCGTCGTCAGGATGGCCGCCGGCGTCCAGCGCCACCTCACGGCCGCTGACGCGCAGGCGGTCCATCGCCAGGTTGTGCGCGATGGTGAAGGCCCAGGTGCGCCAGCTCGCGCCCTGCGGCGAGAAGGAACTGCGCGCGGAGACGATGCGCAGCCACGTGTCCTGGAACACCTCGTCGGCCTGCGAGGCCAGCCGCGCGCCCAGCAGGCGCTTCACGAAGCGGAACAGCGCGCCTTCGTGCCGGGCGTAGAGCACGTCGAACGCCGCCGCGTCGCCGCCGGCATAGGCCAGCATCAACTGGTCGTCGGCCATGGCGTGGCGCTGCGCGTCGACGGGCGAGGGAGCGAGCATCGGGGGATTGTCACCGCCTCTTGTACGGCGCAGGCCCGCGCGAGGGGTTGGCGAGAAGGCAGCCGGCGGGGAAGAGACGGTGCTGCGGCGGGCCCTTGGCAGGGCCCGTCCGACTGTGGCTATAATTTCGGGCTCGGCGCTTTAGCTCAGTCGGTTAGAGCGATGGAATCATAATCCACAGGTCCGCGGTTCGAGTCCGTGAAGCGCCACCACATACAGCCCTTGCGGCTACTGGCCCCGTTGCTACAAACACTGTAGCGCGGGGCTTTGTCTTTGGCGACAGCTTTCGCCGATGTAGCGGCGGATGCAAGAGGATTCGGGGAACGGGGGCCGGACGCGCTCCATCAGGAATAAGAGCCAGATCATCCGGTTCGGGGCAGCTGAGCGCTGCAAGTGCGATCGAGACCTGCTTCGCAGATCTTTTTTCTTCATTCTCCTGCCCGCTGCTATCGGGATCGCGCACACTACGCCTCCCTTGGTCTCCCGATAGGCCTCCTGCCGTGATTGGATACGCTGGCGCACCACTCGCCACCATTGCCATCTGCACCCATGATCGATCGGAAGACATCAGGCAATGCCTGGCCGCGATCGCATTGCAAGCGCAGGCCGTCGGTTTCCCCATCCTGGTGGTGGACAGCGGGTCCAGCCCCGGCCACGCGGCCGCGCTGCGAGCCATCACGACCGAGTTCGATGCTCTGCTGGTTCGGTGCGATGAACCCGGTATATCACTCGCGCGGAATACAGCTGCGGCGCATGCCCAGGGACAGTGGGTGGTCTACATCGATGATGACATCCGGGCCTTGCCGGATTGGGCTGCCGCGCTGGCGCAGTGCCTGCAGGCTGCACCCGACGATGTAGCGATGATCGGCGGCCTGATCCGGCCGCGCTGGCCTGCAGGCGCCAGTCCTGAGCGCGTTGGCCGGCGCTGGATGCTGCTGCTCTCGTGCACCGAGCGCGAGGGCTCCGGACCGGTGCCGGGCTTCGACATCTGCGGCGGCAATCTGGCCGTGCGGCGAGCGGCGCTGCAGGCTGTCGGCGGCTTTCCTTCGACGTTGGGCCGGGTGGGCAAGCGGCTGATCAGCGGCGAGGAATCGTTCCTGATCGAACGGCTGGCACAGCAGGGCCTGAAGACACGCTATGACGATCGCTTCGGCGTCGAGCACTGCATTCCTGCGCAGCGACTGACTGTGCGCTGGGCCACGCGGCGGGCGTATTGGGAGGGCGTCTCGCGTGTGCTCATCCACAAGGAACTCGGTCGGTCGCTGCCGCGGACGATGCGCCCGCTGAAGCTGGCGGCAAGCGTGCCCGTTCTGCTGGCGTTTGCGCCGTTCAGTTCCGAGTCTGCCATCCGCTGCAGCATGGCATGGGGCGGTCTCGTGGGACAGGTCAGGATGCGCTGAATGCCGCACATGCGCCCAACAACATCGCGCACAGGCACCACAGCATCGCGCCAGCATCTGCGCGCAACACGGTCCACAAGCATGTCACGGTTGACGCACGGCGCCTGAAATCCTACGGGGCGCAAGCCCGGCGCCTACGCCGGCCAAGAGGCACGCTGGATACCTTGGGGTTGAAGCAATCCGCTTCACTCACAGGAGATCCTCATGACGACCCCTCAAGCGCCGAACCAACAGAATCCCAACCCGCAGAACCCCGACCAGCAGCAGCAGAATCCGGGCAAGCCGGGGCAGCAGCCGGGACAACAGCAACCGGGGCAGGGGCAACAGCCCGGCCAGCGAGGCTGATCGAGGCGCTCCGTAGGCCGCCTCCGGGCGGCCTTTTCATTCCAAGGCCGCGAAGCCGGACGGCGGCCGGTGGAGGTATTCGTGGATCCACCACCGCGCCTTCTCGGCGATCACCGTGCGGACAGCATCGCCTTCCTGCTCGTTGAGCATGATCGACAGGCGGCACATCACCTTGCCGTCACGCCGCAACTCCGCGATGTGCTGATCGCCTTCGCGGATCATGTCCATCGTCCAATCCTCGGGGGCCAGAGGCGCCTCGTGCGGCGCTCCAGGGCGGTCCAGTTTCATTGCATGCTCTCCAGCGATCAAGAGTACGCCCAACTTCGCCGCAAAAGGGAAGTTCTTTACGCTTTCTGTGTGTCTTAGGACATAGCCATGCGCCGGCGGCAACCTGCAGGGCGCCGTCCGGCACCGGAGCCCCCAACAAGAATGGCCCCGAAGGGCCATCTCGAAGGATCGGCAGGTGCCGTGCTTCTTACTTCTTGGCGCCCTTCTTCGCAGCCGGCTTCTTCGCCGGCTTGGCGGCGGCCTTCTCGGCCTTGCGCTTGGCGGCCTTCGGGTCGACGGCCGCCTTGAAGGCTGCGCCCGGCACGAACTTCGGCACCTTCTGGGCGGCGATCTTGATCTTCTCGCCGGCCTGCGGGTTGAAGCCGGTGCGCGCGGCGCGGGCCACCTGCTTGAAGGTGCCGAAGCCGACCAGCGACACGCTGTCGCCCTTCTTCACGGCGCCGACGATGGTGCTGGTCACCGTCTCCAGAATGCGGCCGGCCTCGGCCTTGGACACGCCGTGCGCGGCGACGATCTTTTCGATGAACTCGATGCGATTCAAAACTGCTCCTTGAGATACGAAATCGCCCGCGGGGATTTGCCCGCGGGCGGGTTCGCAGTGTAGACGCCACGCAAGGCTCGACAATTCGGCCATGGCCCCGAGCATCGACAGCATGCAGACGCACCCCTCATCCGCGCAGCCGGCGGCCGGCGCGACGGGCACCGCCATGTGGCGCTGCCTGGTGGTCGAGGACGACGCCGACAGCGCACGCTACATCGCCGACGGCTTCCGCGGCCTGGGGCATGTGGCCGTGATCTGCCGCGAGGGACCGGAGGCGCTGGCGCGCGCCAGCGCCGAGGCCTGGGACCTGATCATCCTCGACCGCATGCTGCCCGGCGGCGTGGACGGGCTGGGCATCCTGGCCGCGCTGCGCGCCATGGGCAGACGCACGCCGGTGCTGGTGCTCAGCGCCCTGAGCGCGCTGGACGAGCGCGTGCGCGGCCTCAAGGCCGGCGGCGACGACTACCTGGCCAAGCCCTTCGCCTTCTCGGAGCTGGCCGCGCGCGCCGAGGCGCTGGTGCGCCGCTCGCGCCCCGGCCCGGAGATCCGCGTCGTCGAGGTGGCCGACCTGCGCCTGGACCTGGGCAGCCGCAAGGCCGAGCGCGGCGGGCGGCCCATCGCACTGCAGCCGCGCGAGTTCCGGCTGCTGGCCTTCCTGGCGCTGCATGCGGGCCAGGTGCTCACCCGCACCATGCTGCTCGAGGCCGTGTGGGACTACCAGTTCGACCCGCAGACCAACGTCATCGACGTGCAGGTCAGCCGCCTGCGCGCCAAGCTGGACGCGGGCGGCGGCCCCTCGCTGATCCACACCGTGCGCGGCGTGGGCTACCGGCTCGCGGCGCCGGCATCCGGCGACGGCCCCGCGCAGACATGAACGCGCTGCGCCGGCTGTGGCGCTCGGCCGGCTTCCGGCTGGCCGCGCACTACGCGCTGCTGGTGGGCATCACCATGCTGGCGGCGCTGGCCATCATCTACCTGCAGACGGTGGGCGTGCTGCACCAACGCATGGCGCGGCAGGTGAGCACCACCGCGCAGCAGCTCGCAACGCTGCTGGAGCGCGAGGGCGCCGACGCCGTGGTGCGCGAGATCGAGCGCACGCTGGCCGACGGCCGCAGCACCGACCAGGAGATGCTGCTGCTCGTGGACGCGCAGGGCCACCGCCTGGCGGGCAACCTCGACACCCTGCCGGCGCCCGGCGCCGACGGCCAGCGGCAGGTGCTGCGCAAGGGCCGCAGCGTGCGCGCCTGGCTGGTGGTGCGTCCGGTGGCCCAGGGCCACGTGCTGGTGGTTGGCAGCGACCTGAGCGACCAGCAGGCGCTGGAGGAACTGATCGTCAGCGCCAGCGCCGCCGCGGCCTTCGTCGCCATGCTGCTGCTGGCCGGCGGCGTGTTCGTGTTCCGCCAGGAGCTGGAGCGCAGCGTGGGCGCGGTGCGGCGCACGGCCGCGCGCATCGCGCTGGGCGACCTGCGCCATCGCGTCCCGCTGTCCGAGGACGACGACGAGTTCGCGCTGCTGGAGCAGGACGTCAACACCATGCTGGACCGCATCCAGTCGCTGATGGACGGCGTGCGCCACGTCTCGGACACCATCGCCCACGAGCTGCGCACGCCGCTCACGCGCATCCTCGCGCGCCTGCGCGCGGCGGACGACGACGACGCCGACGCCGGGCAGCGCCGGGCGGCGATCCGGACCGCCATCGCCGAGCTGGAGGACCTGAACCGCGTGTTCGGCAAGCTGCTGCAGATCGCCGAGGCAGAGGCCGGCGCGCAGCGCGGCCGCTTCGGCGCGGTGGCGCTGCACACCATCGCCGACGACGTGGTGGAGCTCTACGGCGCCGTGGCCGAGGCGCAGGGCGCCACGGTGCTGCGCGAGCCGTGCGAGGCGCTGCAGGTGCGGGGCGACCGCGAGCTGCTGGCCGGCGTGGCGGCCAACCTGCTGGACAACGCGCTCAAGTACGGCGGCCCCGCCTGCACCGTGCGCGTGGGCACCGAGGCCCGGGACGGCTGGGGCCTGCTGACGGTGCAGGACGACGGCCCGGGTGTGCCGGAAGCGGACCGCACACGCATCGGCACGCGCTTCGTGCGCCTGCGCCCCCAGGTGGGCGGCCACGGCCTGGGCCTGGCCGGCGTGCAGGCGGTGGTGGCGCTGCACGGCGGGCGCGTGCACTACGAGGACGCGCAGCCCGGCCTGCGCGTGCGCGTGGAACTGCCGGCCGCCGGCACCTGAGCACCGGGCGGCGCCCCGCACATTGCCGAACGGCAATGTTCCGGTCATGCACGCCGTCGCGCGCCTTTCCTACGATCGCCTGCGCCCTTTTTTTCATCTCCGGGGCGATCCACAGGAGACCAGTCAGTGAACATCAAGAGTCAGCGGGACTTCTTCGCGGGAGTCCTTTTCTGCGCTTTCGGCGTGGCCTTCGCCTGGGGTGCCACGACCTACACGGTCGGCACCGGGGCGCGCATGGGCCCCGGCTACTTCCCGATGATCGTCGGGGTGCTGATCGCCATCATGGGCGCCGCCATCACGCTCAAGGCGCTGGTCGTCGAGACCGAGGACGGCGAACCGGTCGGCAAGATCGCCTGGCGCCCCCTGATCTTCATCATCGGTGCCAACCTGCTGTTCGGCCTGCTGCTGGGTGGCCTGCCCAGCATCGGCCTGCCGCCGATGGGGCTGATCGTGGCGATCTACGCCCTCACCTTCGTCGCCAGCCTGGCCGGCGAACGCTTCAACGCCAAGGCCACGGCCATCCTGGCCACCATCCTGGCCGTCGGCAGCTACCTGGCCTTCGTGGTCGCGCTGAAGCTGCAGTTCCCCGTGTGGCCGACCTTCATCGCCTGAACGGCGCCTACGACAACCGAGACAGACAGAACCGAACGGCCCCATGGACCTTCTCAGCAATCTCGCGACCGGCTTCGGCGTCGCGTTCACCTTCCAGAACCTGGCGTACGCCTTCGTCGGCTGCCTGCTGGGCACGCTGATCGGCGTGCTGCCCGGCATCGGCCCGGTGGCCACCATCGCCATGCTGTTGCCGGCCACCTATGCGCTGCCGCCGGTATCGGCGCTGATCATGCTCGCCGGCATCTACTACGGCGCACAGTACGGCGGCTCCACCACCGCCATCCTGGTCAACCTGCCGGGCGAGTCATCGTCGGTGGTGACAGTGATCGACGGTTACCAGATGGCGCGAAGAGGCCGGGCGGGACCAGCGCTGGCAGCCGCCGGCCTGGGCTCCTTCTTCGCCGGCTGCGTGGGCACCATCATCCTGGCCGCCTTCGCGCCGCCGCTGACCGAGCTGGCCTTCAAGTTCGGCCCGGCCGAGTACTTCAGCCTGATGGTGCTGGGCCTCATCGGCGCCGTCGTGCTGGCCTCCGGCTCGCTGCTCAAGGCCATCACGATGATCCTGCTGGGCCTG
>Ga0164243_10007127_pt1 | contig 16768 bp, 35 predicted proteins | sample OricompcompostOP_FD_108781 | JGI IMG/M metagenome (GOLD analysis project Ga0164243, IMG submission 108781) | Organic Plus compost microbial communities from Emeryville, California, USA - Original compost - Organic plus compost (OP) | ecosystem: Engineered > Solid waste > Mixed feedstock >... | reverse complement strand
GTGGTGGAGGAGTACGTCAGGGCGTGCAAGGACGCGGTGGCGCGCAAGGACGAGAGCCACCCTGACCTCGCCTACGCCGACCTCACGGGGCAATGGACTGGCGCCCGCGAGGTGCTGCGCCGGCTGGAGGCGCTGCCCGAGTCCTGCCCAGCGCACCCGGGACGCGACTGCGCCCCGGAGACGCCGGGCGTGTATGAGTGCCGGGTCGAGCCCGTGACGACTGTGCCGACCATCCTCGATGCGCTGACGATGCTGGGTCGCGCCCTGCGCGCCAACAGCGGAGGCATCCACACCTCCGTCACGCTGGAGGTCACGAGCGGCGACCACTTCGACACCGTCGCGCGGGGGCTCGCAGGCCACGCCTACTCGCGCATCGGTGAGCGCATCCACTGCGAGACTGGCGAGGTGCCAGTGGCAATCGTGCGCGCCCAACGCCATCACACCACGTCAGCGCCGGCCCATCCGGCGTCGGCGTGGTGTGATGGCGAGCACGACTGGGACGGGCGCGGAGCGGACCTGCCGAGCGATGGACGCATGGAGGTCCGCTGCTCACGGTGTCCGGCCGTCGCGCGGCTCGACAGCCTCGCCTATCGCATCCCTCAGCGCCCGGAGCCCGAGCCCACCGCGCCCGAGGTGGTGTGGGAGGGCGAGGGGGTGCTCGTCACTGACATGGAGCCCGTTGGCATCGTCGTGGACAATGTCGGTCGGCACCCGCTCAATGAGGTCGCCCTCATCCTTGGGCGCGCGCTGGCCGAGGCGAAGAGGGAGGTGGCCAAGGCCGCCGAGTCCATGCGCGAGAGGGCGCTGGCCCAGGCCCACATCCTGGCGACCGCGCATGTCAACCCGAAGGTGCGCGAGGCATGCGCCTCACTCGCCCGGGAGATTGGCGCCCTGTCGCTGGAGGAGACGTGAGCGCTCACTGCAAATGGTGCGCGTTGCCGTGGCGAGCGATCCTGCTGGATTGCCTGCGGCGGGGAGCACGGCCGGCGATCATCGCCCGTCACTACGGACTGCACCCAATGACGGTTGTGGGGATGTTCGGACAGGCGCGCAAGCAAGGTTGCCTCGGCCCGCTGCCCTGCAAATGGTGCCTGACGCCCGTGCCCTCAAGCCGGGCGTTGATTTGCGGCAAGCATGAGTGCCGCGTCAAGGACGGTCGCCAGCGCGAGCGAATGCGCTCCTCGCGCTTCGGCGCTCACGTCGCGGCCGGACGCCCCAAGGCCCATCGCGAGCCGCCGGACTTCAACTGGCCCGAGTTGCCGCCAATCCCTCGCGCTCGGCGTCCTCGCAGGCCAAAGCCTGTAGTGTGGCCGGAAATCGTTCGGCCAGACCTCCTCATCGCGGCGGGCCAACTGCGCGGGAAGGCCCTTCATGTCGCCCTCTGCCATGCTGGGCTGGCGACTCCACTTCCCTCCAAGACATGGGCACCTCCATTGTGCCCAACCCTCGGGACGCTTCATGACTTCCGACACCGTCACACCGCTTACCGATGAGCAACGCGCCCTTTGGGTGAAGTGGCTCCCCTATACGAAGAAGGTTGCCTGGGCGTGGCTTCGACGGCACCCCCTCTTCCGCAGGTCGGAGTATCAGACAGAGGCCATCTTCGCTGCCTCTGCCCAAGGAGGGCTTCAAGCCGTGAAGACGTGGGACCCAGACAAGGGGACCTTCGTCACATGGCTTCACTGGTGCTGCCTTGCCGAAGTTCAAAAGGAGGTGCGCGCTTCCTCGACGCTGACTCTCTACTCGTTGGACGCCCCTTGGAGGGCGCCTGATGGCCTCGACATGCCCCCGCTCAAGGAGGCAATCGCGAGCACGCGCCCCTCTCCCGAAGCGGAATTGGAGGGAGCGCGCCTTCTTGCACGCGCAAGGGAGGACTTGACGAATGTGCTCGTCTCCCGTGGGAAGCCTCGCGAGCACGCACAGCGAGACGTGGAGGCATTCCTATCCCTCTTCTTGGACGGCGAATACGGCGATTCTGCCGCCATGGCGCGTGAAATCGGCATCACACGCCAAGCCTATGACAATCGAATGCGACGCATAGAAAAGGTGTTTGAAGCCTGGGCACGCGACATTCGCAACGAGTGGAGGGACGCATGATGAAAAGCGTCCTCATGTGGGGCTCGCGAAACGGTATTGCCGGGTGATGCAGTCCGGCAGTCTCGTTGCCGTGGAGGAGCGATGACGAACAAAGAGAAGCTGAAGGTAGTCCTGGAGCAACGGAAAGCGCTGGCGCAGGAGTATTCGGAAATCTGCGATTCTCTTCGGAGAGTGGCGAAGGACAGTCCCGAGAGAGACGCCCTCAAGTCCCGCTCGCGAACCGTCCAGGAGTTGCTTGGCACCCTCAACGCCGAGCGCTCCAGTCTCAACCGCGCCGAGCAGGACTTCGAGGCAAAGCATGCGACGGCGAAGCGGGAACTCGACGAGTGCCGACGCGAGAAGAACCTGCTGAAGGCGCGCGTCTACGCGCTGGAGGAGCAGTGTCGACGTCTGGAATCCAGAGTCGCCGCTGGCATGGAGCGTCGGAGAGAGGCGCTCATATGCCTCAACATGCTCGTTTCCACGGAGACCAACGGCGACGACTTGTCGGACGCTGAGTATTACGCCCGCCTAGACGCGACGGTGCGAAAGGCGCGAACGGTGCTTTCGCTGGAGAAGGAGGCAATTCGCGAATCGATGCAGGTGGCGCCATGAAGACGCACGCCCACCAAGCCCGCGAGCACGCGCTGCGCCGCGCAAGGGACCGAATTGGCGTCCCGCTCACTGCGACTCAAGTCGCACACATCGTGGACCAAATCCACCGAGGCGTGGCTACGCCAATCTGGAAGGAGTCGAATTCCCGGACGTGGTTTCTTGTCACACTCGTAGGGGAGGACTCCGTGGAGCAGGCCGTGGCCATCTACGGCCGAAAGACGAAGACGATCCACACGTTTCTAACCGTCCATCAGGCGAAGAGGACGCTTGACGAGCATTGCGCCAGTAGACTTCTTGACGCGCTGGTGGACTTGCGGTAGGAGAGAGTCAGGTTCTGACTAGTCCGCAACCTAGCCAGAGTCCAGCTCCTTAGCAGTGCCGCCTTGTGCGGATAGAAGGCTCCCCGGGATGCGTTGCGGCTCCCGGTGGGGCCTTCGCCGTTTCGGCCATGGCCTCCGATTACATCGAGTCGCTCCTAAGCATCATCCAGGCGCAGACCGAGACGATCCGTATCCAGGCGGAACACCTACGCAAGATTGAGGCGCGCCACATAGAGATTGGCCCGTATCCCCCTGCCGTTGAGTTGCCTCCGCCGTCCGTGGAAATCATTCCGGATCAGGTTCGAGTCCGCCTGCGCACGCCCGAGGAGATGGCAGCAAGGGAGGCGGCGGCGCGCGCGCAGCGGGCCATGGAGCCACCGAGGGCCGCCCGAGTCATTCCCAAGCCGCACGTCTACTTCGTGCAACAGGGCGACAATGGAGCCATCAAAATCGGGTGCTCCAAGGACCCCTCGAAGCGCTTGGCCGCGCTCCAGACTGGGCATTCAGAGACCCTCCGTCTTCTGACGTGCGCGCCAGGCACCCAACAGCAAGAGCGCGCGCTGCACGACCGCTTTGCCCACCTTCGCGTCTCCGGGGAGTGGTTTCGACCCGGAGATGACCTTCTCTCCTACATCCGGCTTGTTGCTGACCGGAGGGCGCTGTGACTGACGCTGAACGCATCCAGATTCTTGAGGCCGAACTTTTGCAGGCACGGCAGGTGATTGCTGATCAGGCCGCCGCGCTTGCTGCCCACGCGGAACGCGAACAGGCCGAACGCGAACGCAAGGAGGCGCGCAGCCGCATCAACCGCGAGAACTATGCGCGCCGTCGCGCGAAGATGTTTGCCGACGCCGTTCAGGCGTCTGATTCAGAGTCTGAATCCGGTCTGAATCAGACTCTGAATCCCCCTCCCCTTGATGGTTCCCCCCTCCCTCCCACACCCTCTCTCCCCTCTCCTTTATCCTCTCCCCCTGAAACTACCTTGTCGGCTGGCGCCGACTTGACGCCGACTGCCGCTGCGAGTCCAAGGCAAGCGGCCTTGCTGGCCGAGCCCGAACAGCCGAGGGGGCCCAAGCCGGAAGACTTGCGCGCGCTTTGGAACCAGCTGGCCCCGTCCAAGGGGCTCCAGCGCTGGGAAGCCATGGGCGATGACCGGAAACGACAGGCCAAGGCCGCCCTGGCCGAATGCCCGGATTTGGCGCGCTGGGAGGCGTGGCTAACGCACGAACTTCAGCGCCCATTCAACCTGGGCGACAACAACAGCAATTGGCGAGCCAACGTGGACTGGCTGCTACGCGTCAAGACGCGGGGTGCAGTCCGGGACTTTGACCCGAAGGTTGCCGCAATGAAGCCTCCCACAGGCGACAAGCCCCGCCTGGGTCCCGTGCCCAGTCCCACCACAGCCACCAACTCCGACAAGCCGAGACTCTAGCCATGCTGCGCAACGACGAAGCTGAGGCAGCCCTTCTCGGCAGCCTTCTCGCCTCCAACGGCACCGTTGACGACTGCCTTCCCCTCACTCCTGAGGATTTCGGGCATGCGCCATACGGCCTTGTATTCAAGGCAATAGTCGCACTCCACCGCACCCACCAGCCCTGTAATGAGATGCTGGTGGCTGATGTCCTCAAGCGCTGGGGGGAACTTGTGGAGGTTGGTGGCCCTGGCGCCATCATGAAGCTTCAGGAGTCGCTGCCACCACTGGCGCGGCCGGGCCCTTTTGCCCAGCGCGTGCGAGAAGCCGCCCAGCGCCGCCGTCTGCGCGAGGCAGCCGTCAAGGCGGCCGAGATGGCCAGCGACCCGACAAAGTCGCCGCAGGAGGCAGCCTTGGCCGCCTCGGGGGCATTGGCGGCCATTGGTGCGGCTGAGGTGTCGGCCATCCGCACGTTCAACGACTCCATGCTGGCGCTGATGGACAGGCTGGATGCCATCCGCCAAGGTAGGCATCAACACTACATTCCTACCGGCATCGAGATTTGGGACCAGTTGATGGGCGGCCTGACGCGCGGAATCGTCACCCTCCTGCCAGCCTACCCAAGCGCGGGGAAGGGCGCCGTCGCTGGCCGCATGCTGCTCAACCTCGCCCAGTTTCACGCGCGCATGGCCGAGGCAGCGGCGCTCAGTGACGACCCGGCCATTCGCGATGCGCCTCGACGGCGCTCCATTCTCTTCTCGCTGGAGGACCCGGAGTACTGGCTGGCGAAGCGCTTCCTCGCGGACGCCAGCGGCATTCCCGTGCGCAGCCTCATGCAGGGCGACCGTATCAGCGACATTCGAGAAAACTACCTCGGAGAGGCCGCCATCGCCTCGCAGGCATGGGGCGACTACATGCTCATCGATGACCGAACCAACCTCACTCCCGAACAGATTGTGGCGACTGCGACGCAGGCCATTGTCCATAAGGGCGCGGAAGTCATTGTCATCGACAATGCCTCGGAGGTGGACGTCAGTGAGGGCGGGGAGCGGCATGACATCCGTAGCGCGGCCATGGTGCGCGCCTTTCGTGACGTCGCGAAGAGGCACGATGTGGCAGTCCTTCTCCTCATGCACCTCAAGAAGTCCGGGAACACGACGAAGGAGGGCATGTATCTGCGCCCGACAACGGAGCTGATCAAGAACTCCATTTCCTTCGCAGAGGTGGCGCGCGCCATTGTCGCCCTCTGGCGAGACGAGGAAAGCAAGGACGAAATCATCGCCACTTGCATGAAGCAGACGGAGGGCGACAGGGACTTCGACTTCACGATGCGATTCAATGCCAGTGCTGGAATTGTCGTCAACAGGGGAGGTCGAAAGCGGGATGGCGATAAGGGTTACACGGAGCCGAAGCCTAGGGGGGACTACCAATGACGCTGGACGAACCCAAAGCCCTGGCGAAGGAAGCCGACCGCGTCATGGAGGAGCAACAGCGAGATGTGTTCCTGGCTGCGGAAGACTGTATTCTTCGCATGGCCGAAGCCCTCGACCGCTATGGGCGGCACGAGAAGGGGTGCGGAATGTTGCGCTCGCCGTCCAGGATGCTAGAGTGCTCATGTGGTCTGCATGCAGCGATTCGACGGGGAGGGCTGAAACCGTGAGCGAGACGCGGGAATATCTGGAGGACGTCCCAGACGGTATCCAAGCGTGGAAGAAGTGGGATGCCGAGGAACGCTGTCATCGTCTCGTGCTCTATACGGGTCGGTGGGAATCGGCGTTCAGTCGCGAGGAAATCACCGACCTGCGGGATGCACTGACGCAGTGGCTGAAGGAGACCAGATGATCGAACAGATGGAGAAGCTGCGGGAGATTGTCGGAGGCTCGGGACTCGACCGGGCCGAACGAGCGGAGGCGCTGAAGGGCCCGCTGACCGTGATGTCCCTCAACGAGGGCGAACGCGTGATGGATGCCCTCGCCCCTCTGGAGCGGGCGCTGCCAGAGTTGATGAGCGCCTACCACCACGTCCGCCACTACATGGTCAGCGACGGGGAGGACTGGCGTGGCTGCCCGCGCTGCAAGGCGTTTCTGGAGGGGGCATGCTGATCTCCAAGGAACTGTGGGAGCAGGCGAAGGAGGAGAAGGCCGAATGGCAGCGGAAGGTAGACGCGGGAATGCCGCGCTGCGAGTACGGCAACGAGGGCGGTCCCTGCATGAATCAGCCCGAGGAAAATGGGTGGTGCCGAGCCCACCGACACATTGCCGTGATGCGTGAGCGGCTCAGCCAGAAGTTTGGGCCGAAGGACGACAATCATCACGAATGGGAGGAGCCATGACGACAGTCAAGGCCGGGCAGGTGTGGCAGTCGAAGAACCGAGGCACGCAGTACACGGTAATTGAGCCATACGGGAATGGCTGGCGTATGCGTCAGGTCAACGGGCAAGAGGTTTGCGACCTGCGCGAGTGGGTTCTGTTCGATGACTACGTGCTGGTGAGGGAGGCGCCGTGATGCCTTCGTGGATGTTGAACGCCGTCGCGTGGCTGCTGTCGCTGACGGGGCTTGCCGTCGTCTTCGTCCTCGCCATGGGGCTCCTCATCCAGTCGTGCTCGCGCGTCGCGGACCGGGCAGGCTGGCTGTGGGACTTCTTCGACTACCAGCAGCGCCGGGCGCGCGACAAGAAGCGGAAGGGGCATGCGTCATGAGGCCCCAGACGCATGCGTACAACGTCGTTGAGGCGCTCGTCCGCCTCACGGAGTGGAATCTCGCGACGCTGGAGTGGCGCGAGTCGCTCAAATCGTCCTCCAAAATGGAGGTTCGGCGTCAGCGTGAGATTTGCCGGGATGCGGTCTGGGACTGCGCGCGGTTCGCCTCCGTCGATGACGCCAAGCGGATGGGCGCCCATCGCCTTGAGGCCATCATGCTGGGGAACAGGGAGGTCCCATGACGTTGACCGACGAGCAGTTGAAGGACTTGGAGGCCAAGGCGAAGGCGGCTGACCACTATGACTTGCCGCCGCTCATTCTACTCGCTGACTTCCAAGAAGCCGCCAGCCCTGCCGTGGTGTTGGCGCTGGTGGAGAAGGTGCGCGCGCTTCAGCAGGAGCACGAGGAGGACCAAGGCGTCATTCGCGTCTGGCGACGCCGGACGAATGAGGCTGAAGAAGCGCGCGATGCGGCCACCAAGCAAGCGACGCAGGCCATGGACATCCTCCGCGATGCCCTGGTGTGCGAGTTGGGATGGGAGGACACCGAATGGGTCCGCGATGCTGAGCGGCTGGTGGGCAGGCCATGACGCCGCTGGAGGATATGCCGCTGTTCGCCGTGGCGCCCAAGCCGCGCTATGAGGAGTGCGTGGACACGCCATCCTGGTATGGATGGATGGCCAATTTCCGCATGCGGTTGGAGCATGGCCGGCGCACCGGCCTTTGGCGCAACCCGCTGACGGGGCGCGCTGTCGCCGTGGACATCGCGACAGGAAGGGTGAGGCAGCCATGAGTGCCTACGTGAAGCCGCAGCCAGCCCCCGTCAATCAGGACGACCAGTGCATTTGGCCTCTCGTCATTGACGAACTGGAGGCCACGCGCAGTGACGGCTACCCGTACCTCGATTTGCTGCTGAAGGACTGCCGCCAGAGGAATCTGGACGGCATCAAGAAGCACGGCGTCCCGCTATGCGTGCGCAACGGGCGCGACGCAGCTGTGGACGCGCTCCAGGAAGCGCTGGACGGCTTAGTGTACTGGAGACAAGAAGTCGAGCGGACTGGGGACACACTCGCAATCATCTGCTATCGCACCGCGATAATCCTGGCGAAGTTGTCTCGCGAATACCTCTACCGGAGGGATGGGCAATGAGCAAGGTCAACGGAGGACGTCCGCTGCCGTGGCACGACAACCCTATTTGCCCGGACCCGAAGTGTTCTGGACCGATGGTGCCCGTGCGTTTCATGGCGAATGGCTTTGGAGGCCCAGGAGACTCAAGCATTGCGTGCGCTGCCTGCGGCGCTGGCATCCGGGGTGATGACCAGGCGGTTGCCCAGGCGGAGCGCGCTCAGCGGGCCTGGGACCTCCGGGAGCGCGGGCTCATCCACGAGGACCGTGGCTGTGCCCGGTGCAACGGGCCTCTGCCTCGTGACCACCAGCGGCTCTGCGCCGACTGCGTCGTGGTCGACACCGCCGAGCGCCAGTTGCCGATGTTCCCCGCCTCCCAGCGCGAGCTGCCGGGGCAGGAGGTGCGCCGTGGTTGAGCGCCCCATCCTGTTCTCTGGTCCGATGGTTCGCGCCATCCTCGCCGGCCGGAAGACGGTGACGCGGCGCGTGGTGAAGCCTCAGCCCGCGCCGAACAGCCCCCATGACGGGGGCACGAAGTGGGTGCACGACGCGCACAAGGGGCTGCACATCCCCTGCGGCACCGTCTGGCACCTGACCGTCGAGGAGAAGATGGGCCTGCGCTGCCCCTACGGTGAGCCCGGGGACCGGCTCTGGGTGCGCGAAACGTGGGTTCCCCTCGTGGGCGAGGACTTCCCCGACGGCATGCCGAACGTCGTCTACAGGGCTCACGGCTGGCGAATTGAGTCCGAGTACGGAGGCGAAGACCGGCACGGCCGGCCGCGCGAGGTGTCTCGCTGGCGCCCATCCATCCACATGCCGCGGTGGGCCTCACGGTTGACGCTGGAGGTGGTGTCCGTCCGCGTCGAGCGCCTGCACGACATCACCGAGGAGGACGCGCGTGCCGAGGGGGTGGAAGCGAAGCGAGGTGCGGGCGCTGCCGTGATTCAGGCGGGGCCGGTCCACCTCTCGCACGTGGTCGGGTTCCGCGAGTTGTGGTGCGACATCAACGGCGCCGAGTCCTGGGACGCCAACCCCTGGGTGTGGCGCGTCGAGCTGGACAACGCGGAGCGACAGCGGAGTCTATTCGGGGAGGCGCTCTAGTGCGTTGGGCCGCCAAAAGAGACGCCAATGAGCCGGAAATTGTCGCCGCGCTGGAGATGGCGGGATGGACCGTCATCAAGGTTTCCGACTCGGGCTTCCCGGACCTACTGTGCGCCCGCAAGGGCGTCCTCAAGCTGCTTGAGGTGAAGATGCCGGACGGCGAGCTGACACCCGCTCAGGAGAAGACTTTCGCGCGGATTCAGCGTGCCCTTGTCTCCGTCCATGTCGTCCGGACTCCCGAAGAGGCGCTGATGGCCGTCAAGGCGCCCGTGGAGTCCGAACTCAAGCCCATGAAAACGGCAAAGGCCCCACCCCGCGAGAGGTGAGGCCAGAGAGAAGGCTCCGCTTCACTCGTATTCGCTGCGAGGCAGCGCGTCTTGCGCATCGTAGAGGTCAGCCCGCTGCCGCTGTGCGTTGCCGATGATGGCGGCACGGCTGGCCTTCAGCGCGGCCAGCTGCTCACGCAACGCCGAATTTTCTTTCAGGAGTCGGCCGACGGATGCCTGCTCGGCCTCCAACTGCTCGCGCAGCACGCGGCAAAGCCGCTCCGCTTCGTCCGCACTGCGCGAGGCGATTTCCGCACGCGCACGGGCCGACTCCAACAGCAACTCCAAGTCCTTCTGTGTCATGACTCCTCCTTGCTGATGAGGACTATGGGGCCTAGGACTTGACGTGTCAATAGGTCCGTGCGACTCTGTAGGCAGCAAACAAGGAGGTGTCATGAAGGTCACAGATCGGGGGTATGCATGAGTGTAAGACGAGTCGTTCCCGTCGCATATATCACCAAGTGGAAGGGGCCGATTCTCGTGGTGAGGGGCGCGGAAGCCACGGTGAGCGGACACCTGAAGCGGCGGCTTGGGTTTTCCGACTCGCTGTTTGTCCACCCCTCGCACTCCCTCTTCCTCCCGAGGCCCCGATGACGCCAGAGGACGCCAAGAAGATTGGCGGCTCGGACGTCGCCGCGCTGGTGGGACTCTCGCCGTGGGCGACTCCGTTGACGGTGTATGCCCGAATCGTCAGCGGGGAGGGACAGCCCGATTCCCCAGCACTGCGCAGAGGACGCCTGTTAGAGCCCGTCGTCCGGGCCATGTATGCCGAGGATGAGGGCGTGCACCTCTACGGGCCGCTGGGCCTGCGAACCTCGGTGCATGACTGGGCTCGGGCGTCTCTTGACGACGTCGGCCAGAGACCAGGGAGAGGGCGTCACGCCGTGGAGTACAAGACGGCCAAGCGCGAAGAGGCCGGCGCGTGGGGAGAGGCTGGCACCGATGACGTGCCGGACTACTACCTCACGCAAGTCCACTGGTACTGCGGACTGGGCCTAGAGGTGGGCGCGATTGAGGAGGCCGTGGCGGAGCTGGCCGTCCTCTTCCTCGGGGTTGAGGATTCGCCCCGCGTCTACCGCATTCGCCACGATCCGGACGTCTACGGATGGCTCCTGGAGGCCGCCGAGCGCTTCTGGCGCGACCATGTCGAGCCGCGCCGGCCGCCCCAACCCACCAACCCAGCGCGCGAAGTCGAGGCCGTCAGGCGCCTCTACAAGCGCGACATGGAGCCGCTGGCGGACTTCGCCACGCTGTCTCCCGAGGACAGGGCGACAGTGCTGACCTATGCCGAGGCCCGGAGACTAGCCAAGGAGGCGGAGCGCGCTGCCGAGGACGCCGAGGTGCGGCTGAAACTGGCCCTCGGTTGGAGAGCGGGCGTCACGGGACTTCCGGCAGACAGCGGACTCAAGCGCCTCGCATGGACGGCCGACAAGCAGGGCAAAGTGTCCTGGAAGGACGTGGCTGAAGCGCTGGCGTCGGAAACTGGCGTGTCGAGAGAAAGGCTGCTATCTCTCGTCGATGCGCACCGTGGCGAGGCAGGCCGCACGCTGCGCGTAACCGAATTGAAGGAGGAGCGATGAAGGCGTATCTGAAAGTCGTGAAGACACCGGGCGGAGTGTATGCCCTCGACATGGGTGACAAGTACATGCAGGCATCGTGTCACCACCACAAGCGCAAACGGAAGGCGTTCTCGGCATGCGGTGGGTGCTACGCGCGCGCTGTGGAGACGCTGAGCGCGCTCGCGGAGGACATGCAGATTCCAGAGGCCATCGCCTTCATTCAGGCGCTCAGGGAGGAAGTATGAGGGAGTATCAGCTCACGGCGCTTCTTTCGCGTGAGAGCGGCATCAACCCGCTGGCGCACCTGGAGGACGAGTGAGCACCAGACACCTCCGCGAACTGATTTCCCGCGTTGAAGCCACAACTCTCCGCGCGGAGACGAAAGCGAGGGCCGAACTCGACGCCATCGAAGAGGCTGCCCAGACGCTGACGCGACTGAATGTCGGAGATGGGGTTTACTCCGTTCGAGATCGCGAAGAGGTGATGGAGTGGTCTCTCACCAATGTCCGATCGACTTGGGAACATCCAGACGTAAAGGCATGGAGTGACGTGGCCGTGCTGCTGGCGGCCATCGCGAAGGAGACCAAGTGAGCGCCAATAAACTCATCATTGCGCTTGATGAGTTGGACGCGCACCGCCGCTATGGCGGACTGCCTCATGCCACGGGGCCGGCCAGAGAGGAACTTGAAGCACTGCTGTCCGTGGATGTCTCCGCAGTCCGCAGCGCCGTAGTGTCAGAGGTGCGTGAGAAGTTAGGCGCGGCGTTCGCGCGATTGCGTGACGCTGATGACCACTACGACGGCGAGGCCGTGCGCCGAGCCGTCCTTGACGTACTGGAGAGCATGTGAGCAACGAATTGATGGCGAAGCGTAAGGAAGCGACGGAGAAGTTCTTGACGGCAGTGAAGGCCAGGGAACAGACGTTTGCGTCCCTCCTGCCAAAGGGCATGGACTCAAACTGGTTTCTCGGGGAGGTGAAGGTGGCGCTCGCGCGTACTCCGAAGTTGCTGGAGTGCGACAACCTCAGCGTGTTCGACTCGCTGACGACGTGCGCCCAGCTCGGGCTCAGTCCCTCCGGACGGCTCGGGAGCGCCTACCTCATTCCCTACAATGGGAAGTGCCAACTGGTGGTGGGCTACAAGGGGCTGGTGGACCTCGCCTATCGCTCGGGCGATGTCGTGGGCTTCGGCGCCCAAGTCGTCTACGACGAGGACGACTTCTCCTACTCGGAGGGCTTCGGCCTCACAATCCACCAGCACGTGCGCAGTGAGGAAGAGAAGCCCGGCGCCCTGCGCTACGTGTATGCCTGGGCGAACATGAGGGGCGGGTATACCGTCTCGGTGCTGATGCTGCGCCGCGAGGTGGAGGCCATCAAGGCGCGTGCGCCCGGCGCGCGGAAGGCGGGCGGCCCCTGGGACACGGACCCTGCCGAGATGTGGAAGAAGACGGCGCTTCGCCGGCTGATCAAGCTTCTCCCCCTGTCGCCCCAGAAGGCGTCCGGGTTGCACAAGGCCATCGAGGCCGAGGACGCGGAGTGGGAGCCCGCTGTCGAGGCCGAGGAGGCCGAGAAGGCGCCTACTCGTGGCACTGCCGCCCTCAAGGCGCTCGCGCAGCGCAACAAGGCTGAGTCGCTGGAGACGACGTTGGAGGAGCCTCCCGAGGGCGTCACGCTGCCCAACATGGAGCCTGGGAGCAACGGGTGATTCCACCTGACACGGCAGCCATGCGCGCATTCCGTTCGAAGCTTCGAGCATTGGTGCCGGAGCCGCTAACCTGCACATGGTGTGGCGCGGCGCCTGCTGAATCTCATCGGTATCAGTGCGCTGGGTGTCTTGCGCTGTCGTACTGACGAACCACCCATAACGCCCGCCGTGCAGTCGGCGGCGGGCTTCGGAGGTGCCATGAAGACTATCAAGCCGAAGAAGATGCCGAAGAGACTGGAGGCCAGTTTGCGGATGGTGTCTATCTCCGCGCCGAACTCGTCATACTACGCACTGAGTCCGCGCGAATGCCGAGCCATTCTCGCCGCGCTGGCGTATGAGCGGCAGAGGGCGGATGCAGCGGGCGTTCGCGCCCATCTCGCTGAGCACCATTCACGCCTGCGGCCAAGCGAGGATGATGCCCACGCGAAGCATGTTGCCGAGCACGCCCTCCGCCAGCAAATGGCGGCCAACGCAATTCCGCCGCTCATCAACCCGCTTATCGCGCCCATCCACTACGTGGACCGGCACGCTGACGGTGGCGCTACTGTCCACGTCGTGACGCCCGATTACCAGCGGACGCAGACGGCAGCCGTAGTGCCTAAGCCTAGGAAGAAGGCTTGACGCTCGGAGACTGGTGTGTAATCTCGGGGCCATGAGCGAGACATGTATCGGCCCCGCACGCGGCGGCAAACGGTGCGATCGACAGGTGCGGTGCAGTGAGTTGTGTGCCGCGCACTATGCGCAGTGGCTCAATCGGGACAGGGACTTGAAGGCCCTGGAGCCCCTACGTGGGCCCGCTGGCAAGAAGTACGAGGAGCCCGCGCGTCTCTACCTGACAGGCGTCGAGAAGCGCGACGTGGAGGCCCTGGAGACTCTGGGAGACTCCCTCCCGGAACACCCCACGGACAAGCGGCAGACCAACGCGGCCCTCCGTGGCCTGCGTCACCTCATTTCGGCCTATGGCGCTGGTGGCGCGCGCCTTACGGGGCAGTGGCGAGTCAACCGCAGGGAGGAATCGTGAGTCTGAACTGGATGAGGCGTGTCTCTGCCGTTGGTTGGGGGCAGGCCAGCGGTATTTGGACCGCCCTCGCCGCGATGAACATCGCCAATGGCGAGCAGTATCGTGGAATTGGCGCGCTGGCCGGCGCCATTGCCTGCGCGGTGTGCTCATGGCACTGCACCCGCACGGAGGCCCACGTGGTTCCCGCGCTGTCTCGCACGCTGACGAGGGTGAAATGAGCGAGCCGTTCAACCAAGAGGCGCGGGAGGACAAATGAAAGTCCGCATTCAACGGGTGGGGAACCACCAGCTGCCGATTCCGGAATACCAGACGGAGGGCGCGTCAGCTTTCGACCTGCGCGCGCAGCTTGGCGCGGCGCGGTTGGCTTGCCCTCCTGGAGTCGCTGTCTCTGTGCCAGTCGGCTTCGCCTTCGAGGTGCCCGATGGCTATGAGTTGCAGGTGCGTGGCCGATCGGGGCTCGCATTTGGCTGGGGAATTATCGCCTGTCATTCGCCCGGGACTGTGGACTCGGACTATCGGGGCGAGGTGCGGGTGTTGCTGCACAACATGTCGGGCGTTGAATTCGTCATCAACCACGGCGATCGCATCGCCCAGGGCGTCATCGCGCCGGTTGTGCGCGCTCAACTCGAAGAGGTGTCCGAGTTGAGCGAAACGGCTCGCGGCAACGGTGGTTTCGGCAGCACGGGGAGGTAGCCATGGACGACGTGAAGGCAGGACTGGAGCGGTACAGGCAGGCGATGGTGGAGGACTGGGAGGAGGGCGTCCGCCTTGGACACCCCTTTGTCTCTCGCCTCTCCAAGGCCGTCATCAGCACGCGCCATTTCGCGCGAAGCGGCGCGCTGCCCGCCTGGGTACTGGACTCCAGTGGGCGACCTCACGGTGGAGCAGCGCGCGGAGTTGGACGCGATGCTCGGCAAGGGCGCGAAGGCGTAGACACCTGCGTTAGCCCACGAGTCCCGGCACCTCTCGGTAGCCAAGCAGGTCGGGCCGGTAGTGCTGCGTCACGAACGTCTTGACACGGGCCCCGCTGTCCTGTGCGAGCGAAATGGAGGTGGTGTTGCGGCCACCTCCGCTCGCGCCCACGACGACGCCCGCGCCCACATACAGCATGACGTGCGACGGGTCACCCGCCGCGCCGTAGAGGACGAGAGTCCCCGGTTGAGGCGCCTCCACCGGCACTCCCTCGGCCCACAGCCTGTCCGTGTTGTGCGTGGCCCTCCAGTCCGGGCCACCGGCGCGCATGAGGGCCCACGTCACAAGGCCCGAGCAGTCAAACGCGCGGAGGCCGTAGGGGTGCACCAGGTCGCCCTTGGCACCCCAGAGGTACGGGGCGCCAATCTGCTCCAACGCCTCGCGCAGGAGACGCGCCCGGGAGGCACTCACTTACAGCCCCCGCCGACGCGGCAACCGAGGTAGCCACCGGCGAGGACGCCCACGACGGCGGCCCCGACGACGACACCGGTGGGCCAACCGCTGCCCTTGGAGATGACGATGGGAGTGACGGGCACCCCCGGAGTGGGCACGAGTTGCGCGGCCTGCGCGCGGCACTCGTCCCGCTCGCGTTGGACGCGGCGAAAGGCGTCGTCGGCCAGCCGGTAGCCCTCCGCCGTCAGGTACCAGCCGGGGCCAACGCGCGTCATCCGAGAGAGAGGCATGCCGTCGGGGCCGTACAGTACCGCCATGCTGCCCTCGGCCACGCACCGCGCGTCAGGTGCCCGGTGGTAATCCGGCGGCGCGTCGCCCTCCACGCGGCCGGAGGCGGGGCACTCAAACGGCGCGGGCGCCTCGGTGGGCGTCTGCTGCGCAGCGGCCAGCACGGGGGCGTCGGTGGCCGCCAGCAGCGCGAGGAGGGCGAACGTCACGGCTTGCACTTTCCCTGCGCAGCCTCGGCCAGGCTGCACTCGCCAGCAACCTGCGCCGTCACCGTGCCGTCGGGGTTGGGGGCGACAGGCGCCGGCAGCGCCTTGGTGTCCACCTTGAGCGGCTCCGGCTCGACGACTCCAGCGAGGAGCGAGAGGAGCCCCACCAGCGGCGCGACGTAGGGCTGGAGGGGCGCCGGCAGAGAGCCACCGAAAGCGTTGAGCACCTGAACGGCCGACAGCGCCAGTGGCACCAGCGCGGCGGGCAGCAGCGGCTTGCCCACGGCCCACTGAGGGGTGCGCCAGCCCTTGCCGGCGAGGTACAGGGCAACGCTGCCGACGCCAGCGCAGACGAGGCCGTAGGGTGCCGGCACGTACTGGCCAGCCGCGAAGAGGGCGCCCCCGAGAGCGAGGGCAACCCATGTGAGGTGAGGAGGAATGAGGGGCTTCAGCATTGAGGGGTCTCCTACTGCTGGTAATCCCGACGAGGCCGGGGGTTGGCGTTGAGGCGGTCGAGGAGGACGCGCACGTCGCCGCCGACGGTCTGCATCTGGTCGCCCAGGGACTTGAGGCGCTCCTCCATGCGGATGATGCGCTCGCGGTCCTCCGCGCGCTCCGAGGCCATTTGGCCCAGGCGCCTATCGAGCTCGGCCTGCTCCTCCTTGCGCTGCCGCTCGAGGTCGACGCGGAGTTGGGACACGCTCGCGCTCGCGGACTTGGCCTCCATGCGCGCGCTCTCCGCCGTCTCGGCTGTCCTGTCGAGCTTGCCTGACACGCCGTAGTAGGCGCCGGCAGCGGTGCCACCCAGCGACAGCACGCCCAGGGCAATCCCAAGCACAAGGCGCGCGGGCTTTTCGAGCGACTCAACTGTCGGGGCCGATGGAGGAGGCAACACGCTCACCTCATGAGGAGGAATCGGTAGTCACAGGCGGGCGGGTCCTCGACGTTGGTGGAG